>Ga0209166_10000678_pt1 | contig 33985 bp, 36 predicted proteins | sample Coa_R1_3_FD_187151 | JGI IMG/M metagenome (GOLD analysis project Ga0209166, IMG submission 187151) | Surface soil microbial communities from Centralia Pennsylvania, which are recovering from an underground coalmine fire - Coalmine... | ecosystem: Environmental > Terrestrial > Soil >...
ATGCGGACAGTCCGTACATCGACGCGTTGAACACCCGCTGGGTTAGATCGAGGCCGCGGCGCACGCTCAGCAGTGAGGTCGCGCCCACCACGAGCGCGCCCACAGGCCCGATCAGCACCACGGCGGCCAGGGTCGCCGACGAACTCGGTGACCACGCGGACTGCCGGGAGGCCAGGGTCGCCGGCGCGGAGTCGCAGATCAGGAACAGCAGCGCGAGCACGAGTATGGGCCAGGCCTGCCCGACCCGGAAGTCCAGGCCCGGGTCGGCGCCCATGGCCTGGCCGAGCACCGCGAGGGCGGCCGCCACCACCGCCGCCATGTACAGCCAGGCAGCCGCCGAGAGCCGGGAGGCCCCCCGCCCGCCGCGCGCTCGGTGTCCGGTGCCGGTCATCATGCCGGACGGGTGCCTGCGCCCGGTACGGCCAGCCGCGCGCCGACGGCAGCCGCGAACTCACCCGCGTGCCGCATCGGTCACCTCCGCTGCCGGGGGCGGGGCCGGTCCGGGCGCATGCCAAGGCAGGGTCTTAGCCCGGCCAGGGCAAGTTCCCAACTATCGCCGCCAGCACAAAGCGTAACGTGAGCAGCCAGATTCGCGCAGGGTTCGCAGCCGTTACCGATTTCCGGTGGAGAAAAGCCCTCCCGGGTTATTCGATGCTGCCCTGGCTGATCCGGAGTTCGGCCTGGACCTGCTGGATCCGGACCAGGACTTTGGCGCGCAGCGCCTCGGGCACCCGGTCGTGCCCGCAGTGCTTGTGCACCAGTTGCTTGACAAGCTCGTCCAGCCCGTACTCCTCGAAGCACGGCCCGCATTCGTGGAGGTGCTGACGGATCTTCGCGATGTCCGGCGCTTCCAGCTCGCCGTCCAGGTAGGAGTAGACCCGGTCCAGCACCTCGGTACACGGGGTCTTGTGCGGCTTGCCGCAGCTCATAACTGGTCCTCCCCCGGCACGCCGTCGTCCCCCTGCGGCCGTGCCGCCGACGTCGCCCGGACCACGCCGCTCTCGTGTGCGTAGCCCTGCAGCATGTCACGCAACTGCCTGCGCCCCCGGTGCAGGCGGGACATCACCGTGCCAATGGGCGTGCCCATGATCTCGGCGATCTCTTTGTAGGCGAAGCCCTCCACGTCCGCCAGGTATACCGCGATGCGGAACTCCTCCGGCAGGGCTTGCAAGGCGCTCTTGATGTCCGAGTCCGGCAGCCGCTCCAGCGCCTCGGCCTCGGCCGACTTCAGCCCGGACGAGGTATGCGAGGCCGCCCTGGCGAGCTGCCAGTCCTCCACCTCCTCGGCGCCCGAACGCTGCGGCTCCCGCTGCCTCTTGCGATAGGAGTTGATGAAGGTATTGGTGAGGATCCGGAAGAGCCATGCCTTGAGGTTCGTTCCGGGCTCGAACTGGTGGAACGAGGCGTACGCCTTGGCGAACGTCTCCTGCACCAGGTCCTCGGCGTCCGCCGCGTTGCGGGTCATCCGCATCCCCGCCGAGTACAGCTGATCCAGGTAGGGCAACACCTCGCGCTCGAACCGCTCGCCGCGCTGCTCGAGTGTCTCAGGTACCGGACCCACCTCCTCCGGTGTCTGCATCCGCGCCCGCCCACCGATGCCATCTGGGCGGGAGAATACATGGCCGGGGGAAATCCGGCCGAAGGCAGCCACCGGAGCGACATCATCCAGGGGTGCGCTACTGGTCATGAGCACGCCCGGTGCAACAGGGCAGGCCGGCTATTCATTCCGTCATGGCCAGCCAGGTGAGGCGCGCCGCAGACTGGGGAGAATCAGCGATAACGGTCTGCCGGGAACACGGCCGTCGCATGGCCTCCGTGGTGCCAGCGCGCTGTGCCGCTCCGGGCCCGCGCCGCATATCGGACGGCGGATGGAGTCAAGCGTGGCGACGTCTACGGACAGCCCGCTGGCCGTGCTCCGGCCCGGCCCGCTCACGGCGTACTGGCGGTTCCAGCGGGCGGTGGCCAAGGCCCAGCTCGCCGCGTGGCTCCCGGCCGGGCGGCGGCTGCTCATCGACATCTCCGGGGCCGCCGCGGTCTGCCCGGCCCAGGCGGCCGGGTCCGGGCACGCGGTGGTCCGGGTCTTCCCGGCGCACCCGGGCACGCCCGCCGAGCAGTGGCGGCTCGCGCCGCGGGGCCGGGTCGTCCCGGTGGTGGCCGAGCCGGGCAGCCTGGCGTTCCTCGCGGATGGGTGTGCGGACGGCGTGATCGCCGAGGACGGCGCCCTGTCCCGGCATCTGATGGCCGAGGACCTCGCCGCGGAGATCACCCGGGTGCTGCGGCCCGGGGGCAGGCTGCTCGCCTGCGTGGACTCCCTGGTCCTGGGCATGGCGCTGCTCGCCGAGTGGCACCAGTGGGCGCACCTCACCGACCTCCCGCATGCCGAGGTGGTGCTGATCCCCTGGCCGGACGGCACCATCACCCGGTGCTTCGGCGCGGCGCAGCTTTACGACCTGCTCACCGAGGCGGGCCTGGAGGTCACCTCGATCAGGCCCCGCACGGTGCTGTCCCCGTCCACGGTGGACCACGTGCTGCGCCAGCAGCCCGGGGCCATGGCCCAGCTGGTCCGCGCTGAACTCCAGGCCGGGCAGCACCCGCAGGCCGGCGCCAGCCCCGACGAGGCGTTCGGCATCAGCCTGGTCGCCACCGCCCGCAAGCCGGCCCGCAAGCCCGCCCGCTGACCCCGGCGCTAATGGCGGCGGTCCCGCTTGGACTGGCAGCCCACGCAGCGGGCGGCCTCGGGCCTGGCGTCCAGCCGGCCCTCGGGGATCGGCGAGCCGCAGTCGGCGCACATCCCGTAGACACCGCGCTCGAGCCGCCCCAGCGCGTCCATGACCAGCCGCCGCTGCGACTCAACCGCGGCCAGCACCGCCTCCGTACGGTCCGTCTCGGACAGCGCGGTGCCCGCGTCCGCCGGGTCCTGCGGCGAGTCGGCGGCCGCGCGACCGGCTGGATGCTCTCCCTGCAGCACCAGGATCGACCGGTCGATCTGGCAACGCATCTCCTCGAGGCGCTCACGCGCGATAGCAGTGTCCAACGGTGTCCTCCTCTCTCGGCAGGGGCGAGCGAAAGGTCATTGCCTGGGCCGCCCCGGGTGCTGCGTTGTCCCTCAAGCCCGCGGGGCCGGGTCACCAGCCAGCGGCTCGATCAGCCCGGGACCGTTGTTCCTGACGTAGTTGACGTCCTTGCCCACCGGGTAGGACGTGAGCCCACTGGCCGCCGCGGGGGCGAGCAGCGCGTGCACGTGCGCGGCGTCGGTGCTGGCCGGATCGAGCCAGTCGCCCCACCGGGCCGGATCGATGACCATCGGCATCCGGTCGTGGATCCGGCCCACCTCGTCCTTGGCGCTGGTCGTGATGATCACGGCCGTCCAGAGCCACGCCTGCGGGTGGTCGTCCGGCACGGACTTGTCCCGCCAGAGCTCGTACAGCCCGGCGAACGCGAGCGGCCCGCCGTCGGCGCGGTGGATGTAGTACGGCTGCTTGCGCGCCTTGCCGCCGCCAGAGACGTTGAGCCACTCGTAGAAGCCGTCCGCGGGCAGCAGGCACCTGCGCTTGGCGAACGCGCGGCGGAACGCGGGCTTGGCGTCCACCGTCTCTACCCGGGCGTTGATCATGCGGCTGCCGATCGACGGGTCCCTGGCCCAGAACGGAACCAGGCCCCAGCGGACCACCCGCAGCTCGCGCGCCACACCGGCGGCCTTGCCGGCCCCGGGCGCGGCGTTCTCGTCCGGCCCGCGCTGGTCACGGGTGAGCACCGCGTAGACCGGCTTGGTCGGCGCGACGTTGTAGTCGGGCTCGAGGTCGTCGGTCACCCGGTCGCGATCGATGCGGAACTCCTCGAGGAGATCCTGGCGCTTCCGCGCCGACGCGTACCGGCCGCACATGTGCTCTCACCTGGGTGTCGTAAAAGAAGGCTGGGGATGTACAGAATGTGCCTTTTCATAGCCACAAAGCAAGCGTGCCAAACCTGGGGCCGCCCGCGCCTGGCGGCCGGCCCCGGCACCCCGCGCGGCGGTCGGCGGGGCCCGCCCCGGTGGCCCACTAGGCTCAGCATATGGACCACGCGGCGCGGCACGGCGCCCCGCCGGCCGGGCACTGGCAGGCCCCGGCCGCGGCGGGCCCGGTGCGCGCGCGCGTGACGGTGCCCGGTTCCAAGTCGATGACCAACCGGGCCCTGGTGCTCGCCGCCCTGGCCGACGGCCCCGGGACCATCGCGGGCCCGCTGCACGCCCGCGACACGCTGCTGATGCGCGCGGCGCTGACCGCCCTCGGCGCCACGGTCACTGAAATTGTGCGTAACGATGCAGACCCGGCTGGCCCGGTCCCCTCCTGGCAGGTGGCCCCGGGGCGGCCAGGAGCCGACGTCAGCGTGGATGTGGGTAACGCCGGCACGGTGCTGCGCTTCGCGCCGCCCGTGGCGGCCCTCACCAGCGTGAGCGCCGGGTTCCACGGGGACGCGAGGGCCGCGCAGCGGCCGGTCGGCCCGCTGCTCGCCGCGCTGCGTGAACTCGGCGCGGTCATCGACGACGGGGGACGCGGCGCGGTCCCGTTCATTGTGCGCGGCGGCGGGTCGGTGCCGGGCGGCGCGGTCGCCCTGGACGCCTCGGCCTCGTCCCAGTTCGTGTCCGGGCTGCTGCTCGCCGCGCCACGGTTCGGCAAGGGCGCGGAGATACGGCACCGCGGCGGGCGGGCCCCGTCCGCGCCGCACATCGCGATGACGGTCGCCATGCTGCGGGACGCGGGCGCCGAAGTGGAGACCTGGACCCGGGAGAGCGGCACGCCGGCTGCCCTGCCGGACACGTGGCGGGTGCACCCGGGGGTGATCGGGCACCACGACGTGATCGTTCAGCCTGATCTTTCCAATGCGGTGCCGTTCCTCGCCGCCGCGCTGGTCACCGGCGGCGAGGTGACGATCTCGGGCTGGCCCGCGGTGACGTCGCAGCCGGCCGGGCAGATCCTGGGCCTGCTGGCCGGGTTCGGGGCGAGCTGCACGCTGGGCGAAAACGGGCTGACCGTGACCGGCACCGGCCGGATCCGCCCGGTCACCGCCGACCTGGCCGACGTCAGCGAGGCGGCCCCGGTAGCGGCCGCGCTGGCCGCGCTGGCGGACGGCCCGTCCCGGCTGACCGGCATCGGGCACATGCGGCGGCACGAGACCGACCGGCTGGCGGCGCTGGCCACCGAGATCGGCGCGCTCGGCGGGGACGTCAGCGAACTGCCCGACGGGCTGGCGATCCGGCCCCGGCCGCTGCGGGCCACCGGCCGCCCGTTCGACAGCTATGACGATCACCGGATGGTCATGGCCGCCGCCGTGCTGGGCCTGGCCGTCCCCGGGATCGAGGTGGCGAATGCGGCCACCGTGGGGAAGACCTTTCCCGGCTTCACCCGGCTGTGGGCGTCGATGCTGGGACGGGTGCCCTGACCCCCCGGGCAAGGCAGGACCTGGACGAGGACGACATCCGGGTGCGGCCGGGGCGGGGCTCCCGCCCGCGCACCCGGCGCCGGCCCGCGCACGAGGACGCGGTGGAGGGCTTCGTCGCCTCGGTGGACCGGGGCAGGTACGGCGTCCTGGTCGGCGACCGTACGGTCACCGCGATGCAGGCCAGGGAACTGGGCCGCCACGGGGTGGTCGTCGGCGACCGGGTGGCACTGGCCGGCGATACCTCTGGGGCGCCGGGCACGCTCGCCCGGGTGGTCCGGGTGTCACCCCGGGCGACGGTGCTGCGCCGCTCGGCGGACGACACCGACCCGGTCGAGCGGGTCATCGTGGCCAACGCCGGCCAGCTTGGCATCGTGTGCGCGCTGGCCGACCCGCCGCCACGGCCGCGGTTCATCGACCGCTGCCTGGTGGCCGCCTACGACGCCGGGCTCCGCCCGCTGCTGTGCCTGACCAAGGCCGACCTGGCCGGCCCGGACGAACTGCTGCACGCGTACGCGCCGCTGGGCACCGGGTACGTGGTGCTCGGCCGCCCGCTGGACGAGGCCCGGCTCGCCCCGCTGCGCCAGCATCTCGACGGCCGCACCAGCGTGCTCATCGGCCACTCGGGTGTGGGCAAGTCCACGCTGGTCAACGCCCTGATCCCGGACGCCGACCGGGCGGTCGGCACCGTCAGCCCGGTGACCGGGCGGGGGCGGCACACGTCCTCGTCCGCGGTGGCCCTGCCGCTGCCCGGCGGCGGCTGGATCATCGACACGCCGGGGCTGCGCGGGTTCGGGCTAGGTCACGTGGCCCCGGACCGGGTGGTCCGCGCGTTCACCGACCTGGCACCGGGCGCGGCCGCGTGCCCGCCCCGCTGCGATCACGACCAGCCGGACTGCGCGCTCGACGACTGGGTGCGCGACCAGGGCGGCGATCCGCGGCTGGTGGCCCGGCTGGATTCGCTGCGCCGGCTGCTGCACAGCCGCGACGGCGCGGAAGCGTGGTAGGGATGAGCCATCGGGGGGCACGGGGGGTCGCTCCCCCGGGCCAGCACAGGGTACCGTTGCGCGCCATGGCGGGCTATGACGACGACCTGCGGTTCGCCCATGTCCTCGCGGACGCGGCGGACGACATCGCCGTGCGCCGGTTCCGGGCGCTCGATCTGCGCGTCGAGGCGAAGCCGGACCTGACGCCGGTGACCGATGCCGACCAAGCGGTCGAGGAGTCGCTGCGCAACGTGCTGCGCCGGTCCCGGCCCAGGGACGCGGTGCTGGGCGAGGAGTTTGGCCGGGTCGGCGGCGGCCCGCGTTGCTGGGTCATCGACCCGATCGACGCGACCATGAATTACGTGCGCGGCGTCCCGGTCTGGGCCACCCTGATCGGGCTGATGGACGGCGACGAGGTCGTGGTCGGCGTGGTGTCCGCGCCCGCGCTGGGCCGCCGGTGGTGGGCGGCGAAGGGCGGGGGTGCCTGGTCGGGCCGCAGCCTCACCAAGGCGTCCCGGTGCCGGGTCTCGGCGGTGGCCAAGCTGCCGGACGCGTCGCTGTCGTATTCGAGCCTGTCCGACTGGGAGGCGCAGGGCCGCCTGGGCGGGCTGCTCGGCCTCGGGCGCTCGGTCTGGCGCACCCGCGCCTACGGCGACTTCTGGTCGCACATGCTGGTCGCCGAGGGAGCGGTGGACATATGCGCCGAGCCCGAGGTGTCGCTGTGGGACCTGGCGGCGCTCATGGTGATCGTCGAGGAGGCCGGCGGCACGTTCACCGACCTGGCCGGCCGGCGGACGCCGGACGGCGGCAGCGCGGTGTCCACCAACGGCCTGCTGCACCCCGAGGTGCTGGATCTGCTGAACCGCACCGAGCGGTAACCGCGGCCGGCGGTTTACCCCCAGGTAACGGGCCCGTCTGGCGGCCCGAGCCGGGCCATGCCCCCTTGCCGTGCGGGCGGGGATCGCCCATGCTGTAGGTGAGGTCACAAACGCACAAGCGCTTGGCCCTTGGCGGCGCGGGCAGGGGCCAGGCATCGCCCACGACGGCAAGCTCGGGAGTGATGCCAGATGCAGGTACGCGACGGGATGACCAAGGTGGTCCTGGCGATCGGGCCCGCGCACACCCTCAGGGAAGCCGCGCGGCTGATGTCGGCGCGGCGGGTGGGTGCCGCCGTGGTGATCGACCCCGAGCACCCCGGGGTGGGCATCCTGACCGAGCGCGACATCCTCGACTCCCTGGGCGCCGGGCAGAACCCGGACACCGAACCGGCCGCGGCGCACCGCACCACCGACGTCGTGTTCGCGTCGCCGGACTGGACCCTGGAAAAGGCCGCGGCGACCATGGTGCGGGCCGGGTTCCGGCACCTGGTGGTGCTGGACGGCTCCGAGGTGACCGGGCTGCTGTCCATGCGTGACATCGTCCGCTGCTGGTCGGACGCGGGCCGGACGGCGGGAGACGAGCGGGCCACGGCCCGCGCCTGAGGCGTTACCCCCGCAGGTCTGCCCGGGCGGGCGGCACGGCGCACCGCCCAGAATCGGGGCCGGTCCCTGCCCCGGCGCCGGTCCTTGCCACGGCCGCATCGGTGCGCGAAAGTGAAGCGTCATGCGGCTCGATGGCGCGGTGGCGCTGGTGACCGGTGCCTCCTCCGGTATCGGGGCAGCCACGGCGGTCGCGCTCGGTGCGGCCGGCGCCGGCCTGCTGCTCAGCGGCCGGGACGAGGCGCGGCTGGCCGAGGTGGCGGCCCGGACCGGCGGCACCGCGCTCGGCGCCGACCTCGCCGCGCAGGGCGGCGCGGAAAGCCTCGCGGCCCGGGCGCTCGGGGCGGCCCGCGGCGGCATCGACATCCTGGTCAACAACGCCGGGCTGGGCTGGGCGGGGCCGATCGGCGAGATCACCGCGACGCAGGTCGCCGAGCTGGCCGCCGTCAACCTCACCGCGCCCATCGAGCTGACCAGGCTCCTGGTGCCGGGCATGGCCGAGAGGGGACGGGGCGGGGTGGCCTTCATTTCCTCCATCGCCGCGGTGACCGGCGTCCGCGGCGAGGCGGTCTACGCGGCCACCAAGGCCGGCCTGGCGGCCTTCGCAGAGAGCCTGCGCTACGAGGTGTCGGGCCGCGGGGTGGGCGTCAGCGTGATCGTGCCCGCGGTGATCGACACCCCGTTCTTCGACCGGCGCGGGCGCCCCTACGGACGTGCCCGGCCCGCGCCCGTCCCGGCCGGGCGGGTGGCCGCGGCGATCGTGTCCGCGCTGGAGCACGACCGGCCGGTGGTGTACGTGCCGGGGTGGATGCGCGTCCCCGCCTGGCTGCACGGCACCGCACCGGGCACGTTCCGCGCGCTGGCCGCCAGGTTCGGCGACCCGGGTTATTAGGCCCCGCGCGGGGCGCCGATCGGCGATTATGGCAGGCACAAAGTCCGCGGAGGCAATGAGATGACCCAGCAAGCTGCTCCGCCGCCGGCGGTGCGCGGCAGGCCCTGGCTGGCCGTGGCCGGGGCGGCCCTGCTCGTGGCTGGCCTGGCGGCCGAGGGGCTCGCCCGGCGCTACGCCGCCGCCGAGTCCGCGCAGTTCGTGGTGTTCGCCATGGCCGCGCCCGCGCTGATCGTGCTGGGCGCCCCGTGGCGGCCGCTGCGCCTGTCCGGCCCGCTGGACCGGCTGGCCGCGGCGCGCCGGGGGCAGGCCTCGTTCCTGCGCGCGGCGGTCTTCCTGCTGGTGTTCATCGGTGTCAGCATCGCCTGGCGGCTGCCGCCGGTCATGGACGCGCTGGCCCGTCAGCCCGTGCTGGTCCTCCCGGAACTGGTCACGCTGCTGGCCGCCGGCACCGGGCTCTGGCTGGAACTGGTCCCCTCCCCGCCGCTGGCGCCCCGGCTGCCCAAGCCGCACCGCGCGGCCACCGCGGCGCTGGCCATGTGGTCCGCCTGGGCGGTCGCCTATGTGCTCGGCATGTCCAACCATGCCGTGCTCCACGGCTACGACCCGGCGGGCGGCGCGCTGAGCGCGGCCGCCGACCAGCAGATCACGGCCGCGCTGGTGTGGGCGGTGTCGGCGGCCTGCTTCGTGCCGGTCGTGTTCGTCACCATGCTCGGCTGGCTGTCGGGCGGCGACAGCCCGGACGAGGAGCTCCAGCGCCTGGCCCGGGACGAGCGCCAGCACCCGGTGGTGCGGGGCTGGGGCCGCCCGGCGCGCGGCCGGCCGGGCTCCTGACCGGCCCGGCTGCGGCATCTGCAGCACCGCGATCCCGCGCCCTTTCCCGGGCGGGCGCGAGTAGCCTGGGGCCGTGCTGATTCACAATCCGCCGGGTGAGCCGGCCTGGCGCCGCGCCAGCCATTGCCGCACCGGGCACTGCGTTGAAGTGACGGTCACCACAGACACTTCCCGCTGGCCGCACAAGGCCGACGCCGAAAAGCTGTACCTGATGCGTGATTCCAGCAAGCCGGACGGCCCGGTGCTCGCGTTCACCCCCGAGGAATGGGAAGCCTTCACCCTCGGCGTCAAAGACGGCGAGTTCGACCTGCCGTGAGCACCGGGCGCGGGCGCCGTGGTGGTCCGCGGGCGCCGTGGTGGGCAGGACGGCATGACAGGCCCCTGGCCTGCAACAGCCTTTGCAACCTGATATGCGGTCGGCGGCACCACTACCTGGTGATTGCCCGGTCGCGGCCCGTTCCCCACGAGATCGATAAAAAATTGTAACGGTTTCTCCGTCAGACTGTGAGCAGCCTCCACCTATGCTCTGAGCGAATCGTTGTCGGACAACGATCGTCCGCTGGCGCGTTGTGGCCCTGCCAGGGCTCGCCGCGGGACCGGTTCTATCGTGACAGAAGGGGCGGTGGGCCCGTGGCCTTGTCAACCACGTCCGGCGTCGCCGGGCGTGGCCGTGGCCGGGCGCCTTCAGGCCGCTGCCGCCGCGACTCGGGGTGCCCATACCGTGGTCTTCGCGGCGTCTGCACACGGGATCGTTAGAGCCGCACGGGTGCGCCAGTGCGCCAGGACAAAGGAGCACAAATGTATCTACGGAGACGCATGCAGCGCCTCGCAGGTGTTGCGGTGGTAGCCGTGGCAGCCATGGTGGCCGCCGGCTGCTCCAGCAGCACGCCGCCCAGTTCTAGCGGGGGGAAGGCGGTGAAGGGCGGCACAGCCTCGATCGCGCTGCCGGCCGGGGTCACCTACAACTGGATCTTCCCGTTCTACTCGATCACCAACGCCAGCGTGTACAACGGCCAGCAGTTCCAGTGGCTGATGTACCGGCCGCTGTACATGTTCGGCAACAACACGAACACCTCGGTCGTCATCAACTATCCGCTGTCGCCGGCGAACGCGCCGGTCTACAGCAACGGCGGCAAGACCGTGGCGGTGACGATGAAGGGCTGGAAGTGGTCGGACGGCTCGGCCGTCGACGCCAAGAGCCTGCTCTTCTACATGAACATGACCGAGGCGGAGAAGGCGAACTGGTACGCCTACAGCAAGGGGCTGCTGCCCGACAACGTCGTCTCTTACAAGGCCACCGGCCCGAACACGGTGACCTTCCAGCTCAACAGGCCGTACTCCACCCTGTGGTTCACCTATAACCAGCTGGCGGAGCTCACCCCGATGCCGCTCGCCTGGGATGTCACCAAGCTGGGTGCCGCACCGGGCAGCGGCGGCTGCGCGGCCGACAGCGCAAGCGACGGCTGGGCCAAGTGCAAGGCCGTCTACACGTTCCTGACCGCCCAGTCCAAGCAGGCGAGCAGCTACGCGACCAGCCCGCTGTGGAAGGTGGTGGACGGGCCGTGGAAGCTGTCGGCCTTCAGCACCGACGGCCACGTGACGATGGTGCCCAACCCGGCCTACTCCGGCCCGGTCAAGCCCAAGCTGTCGGCGATCAAGTTCGTGCCGTTCACCAGTGACTCGGCGGAGTACACGGCGCTGAAGACCGGGGCGGTCGACGTGGGCAACATCCCCACCCAGGACCTGCCGCCCAAGCCGGTCAGCTCACCGCTCCCCTCGACCGATCCGCTGGGCAGCGGCTTCACGCTGCAGCCGTTCTACTCCTACGGCATCCAGTACGCCCAGCTGAACTTCAACAACCCGCAGATCGGCTTCATGGCCCGGCAGCTTTACATCCGGCAGGCGCTGCAGGACATCGTGGACCAGCCCGGGATTTCCAAGGCGATCTGGCGCGGCTATGCCACCCCGACATCGGGGCCGGCCCCGACCACCCTGCCGGACCCGTACGCGCCCCCGATCCAGAAGGAGAACGGCGGGGTGGGCCCGTACCCGTTCAGCATCGCCAAGGCGAAGTCCCTGCTGTCCAGCCACGGCTGGTCCGAGGTCGGCGGCGTGATGACCTGCCAGGACCCGGCCAAGTGCGGCACCGGCATCAAGAAGGGCCAGCAGCTGAAGTTCACCTTCGACTACTCGACCGGCGTGGCCGCGTCCACCGCGACGTGGCAGGCCATTAAGTCCGACGCCTCCAAGGCGGGGATCACCATCAACCTCGTCGGCCAGTCGTTCAACACGATCATCGGCGAGAGCGCTCCGTGTGCCCCGATGGGCCCGAAGTGCAACGTACAGGTGTTCGCCTACGGCGGCTGGGCCTACGACGGGCCCGGCTTCGAGCCGACGGGCGAGCCGCTGTTCGCCACCGGTGCGGGGTCCAACTCGGGCAACTACTCCAACCCGACGATGGACTCGCTGATCAACCAGACGCACACCAACAGCAGCCTCTCGGTGTTCCACCAGTTCGCCACCTTCACGGCACAGCAACTGCCGTACATGTGGGTGCCGAGCCCGAACCCGTACGAGATCATCGCGGTGATCAACAAGCTGCACAACGTCAGGTTCAACGCACTGTTCACATTGCTCCCCGAGTACTGGTACCTCACCAAGTAACTGGGGAGCGAGGCCGGCTGCCGCCCCTCGGGGCGGCAGCCGGCCTGCCTTGGACAGCCAGAGTGCGGCTGGCCAGCGCCGGGGTAGGAGACTTAGCATGCACGTGGCCGGGGCTGCGGCCAATGCCGTCAGGCGCGGGCGAAGGGTGGTGGTCCGGTGGTCGGATACCTGATCCGGCGCATTGTGCAGGCGATCATCGTGCTGTTCATCGTGACCGTGATCACGCTGGCGCTGGTCCATCTGTTCCCCGGCGGCCCGATCCGGGCGATGCTCGGCCCGCGGGCGACCGTCGCCCAGGTCGCCTACTACAACCAGCTGTACGGCTTCGACCAGCCGTTCTATATCCAGTACCTCAAGTGGGTCGGCCAGATCCTCCAGGGTAACTTCGGCTTCTCCGCGAAGCTCAACATCTCGGTTGCCAGCCTGATCGCCCAGGACCTGCCCAAGACCATCGTGCTCGTCGCGCTGGGCACGATCGTCTCGCTGGGCTTCGGCATACCGCTCGGGATGTACCAGGCGGTGAAGCGGTACACGGTCGGTGACTATGTGCTGACCGGGGTGTCGTTCCTCGGCTATGCGACCCCCACGTTCTTCGTCGGCCTGCTGCTCGTCGAGTGGTTCGCGGTCGACACCCACGTCTTCCCGCCATTCGCCCCGCAGTCGTCGAGCTTGCTGGGCGTGCTCTCGCAGCCGCGTGCGCTGGTGCTGCCGGTCATCGCGTACGCGTTCGTGCTGTATGCGCTGTGGAGCCGGTACATGCGCTCCTCGGTGATGGACAACCTGGTGCAGGACTACGTCCGCACGGCCCGGGCCAAGGGCGCGGGCGAGCGCCGGATTCTGTGGGGGCACATCTTCCGCAATTCGCTGCTCTCGATCGTGACCCTGCTCGGGCTGTCACTGCCGACGCTGGTGGCTGGGGCGATCTTCATTGAGGTGGTCTTCAACTACCCGGGCATGGGCCTGGCGTTCTACAATGCCGCACTCAACGTGGACTACCAGGTGCTGCTCGGGTTTACGGTGCTGGCGACGGTCGCGACCATCCTCGGGAACCTGCTGGCCGACATTAGCTACGCCATACTCGACCCGAGAGTGAGATACAGCTGATGTCCATGAGCATTCCTCCGTCGGAGGGCTCGCTGCCCGCCCACGTTGCCGAGCCGGAGCCGGCAGAGCCGGAGAGCGCCGGAGCGCTCACCTCTGTCGAGGCAGAGGAGCTTGGCCTCGCCCCCGCCTTCAAGCCACGCAGCCTGCTCCGCCGCGGCTGGGAGGTGTTCGCGCAGAACAAGCTCGCGCTGGCCAGCCTGGGCCTGGCGCTGTTCATGATCGGCTTCTGCTTCATCGGCCCGCTGATCTACCGCACCGACCAGGTGCACACCAACCTCCAAGAGGTGTTGTGCCAACCCTCGGCCAGCCACCTGCTCGGCTGCGACAACGTCGGCTATGACGTGCTCGGCCGGCTGATGCTCGGCGGCCAGACCTCGATCGAGGTCGGCGTCGCCGCCGCGATCGTGTCGGTACTGTTCGGCACGATTTACGGGGCTCTCGCCGGTTTCATCGGCGGCCCGCTCGACGCGTTCATGATGCGGCTGGTCGACGCGGGATTGTCGATCCCGTACATCACGGTACTCATCATGCTGTCAGTGATCTTCCACCCGAACAAGGGTGTCATGATCTTCGTGATCGCCGTGTTCTACTGGCTCGGCGTGGCCCGGCTCATCCGCGGCGAGACGCTGACCCTGCGGACGAGAGAGTACGTCCAGGCTGTGAAGGTCATCGGCGGGCGCAACAGCCGCGCGATCGTTCGGCACATCGTGCCGAACGCGATCGGCACGATCATCGTTCAGGGCACCTTCGCAGTCGCGGACTCCATCATAATCCTCGCTGGCCTAGGCTTCCTTGGCCTCGGCGTCCAGCCGCCGACCACCGACTGGGGATCGATGCTCTCCGGCGGCCTGCAGTATCTGCAGAGCAGCCAGAGCTACTGGTGGCTGATCTACCCGGCAGGCATCGCGATCATCCTGATCTGCATCGCGTTCAACTTCATCGGCGACGCGCTCCGCGACGCCTTCGAGACCCGGCTGCAGCGCCGGTAGGACGGGGATTTCGGTGGCGCCACTGCTGGAGATCGAGGACCTCCGCACCCATATCGAGCTGCGCGAGGGCACCGTGCACGCGGTGGATGGTGTGTCGCTGTACGTGGACCCTGGGGAGACGCTCGGCATCGTCGGCGAGTCCGGCTGCGGCAAGACGATGACCGCGTTGTCGATCATGGGCCTGCTGCCGGTGGGCGGGCGCATCGCGGACGGGTCCATCCACCTGGACGGGCGGCGGATCAGCGGGCTGTCCGACGAGCACATGCGCAAGATCCGCGGCAACGAGATCGGGATGATCTTCCAGGACCCGCTGACCTCGCTCAACCCGACGATGACCGTGGGCAAGCAGATCGCGGAGGCGGTTCTGCTGCACCGCGAGGCGTCACGGGAGCAGGCGATGGAGCGCGCGGCCGAGGTGCTCGGCCTGGTCGGGCTGCCGCACCCCAAAGAGCGCCTCAACGAATACCCGCACCAGTTCTCCGGGGGGATGCGGCAGCGCGTCATGATCGCGATGGCGCTGGCCTGTGAGCCCAAGCTGCTGATCGCTGACGAGCCCACCACCGCGCTGGACGTGACGATCCAGAAGCAGATCCTGGAGCTGATCGACGGCCTGCGCAAGCGGCTGGGGATGTCGGTGATCCTGGTGACCCACGACCTCGGCGTGATCGCCGGGCGGGCCGACCGGGTGGCGGTCATGTACGCGGGGAAGATCGCGGAGACGACGGCTACCGCCGCCTTGTTCGCCAACCCCCGGCACCCCTACACCGAGGCGCTGTTTCATGCGCTGCCTGACAAGGCAGCCGAGACCGGGGAGCGGCTTTACTCAATCCCCGGAGCTCCGCCCGACCTGATCCACCCGCCGAAGGCCTGCCGGTTCACGCCGCGCTGCCGGTACGCGCAGGAGCACTGCCGGAAGGAGGAGCCGCGGCTGCTCGGGGAAACCCCGGGGCACACCTTCGCCTGCTTCTACCCAGTCGGCGAAGCCGAACGGGACGCAAGGCGCGCGGCCGCCGCGACGGCCACCGCCAGGCGAGCCGAGGCCCCCGCCGAGCAGTTCGCCAAGGTCCCGGGGGAGGTCGTGCTGGCCGTAAAGGATCTGGTCAAAGACTTCCCGGTGACCAGCGGCATTTTGCAGCGGCGGGTCGGGTCGGTGAGCGCGGTGGCCGGGGTCAGCTTCGACATCCGGCGCGGGGAAACGTTCGGGCTGGTCGGCGAGTCCGGCTGCGGCAAGACAACGATCGGCAGGCTTATCGTCGGGCTGGAGAAGGCGACCGCCGGAACGATCAACTTCGGCAGCGTGGACCTCGCCAAGGTCAGCGGGCGGGAGTACCGGCGTCTGCGCCGCAAGATCCAGTACATGTTCCAGGACTCCTACGCCTCCCTTGACCCGCGGATGCGGGCAGGCACGATCCTGCGCGAGCCGCTGGTCGTGCAGCACATCGGATCCCGCCAGGATCAGGAGCGGCACGTCGCGGAGATGCTTGATCACGTCGGCTTGCCCGGATCGGCGGTGGAACGCTACCCGCATGAGTTCTCCGGCGGCCAACGGCAGCGCCTGGGATTCGCCAGGGCGCTGATGCTGAGACCGGATCTGATCGTGGCCGACGAGCCGGTCAGCGCGCTTGATGTGTCGATCCAGGCCCAGGTTCTCAACCTGATGAGCGGGCTGCAGCGCGAGCTTGGGCTCACCTACATGTTCATCTCGCATGACCTGGCGGTAGTGCGCTACCTGTCTGACCACATCGGCGTCATGTACCTGGGCAAGCTGGTCGAGGTAGGCCCGGCCGAGGAGGTGTACCTCCAGCCGGCCCACCCCTATACGAGGGGCCTCATCGACTCCGCCCCGGTCGCCGACCCCGTCGCTGAGAAGGCGAAGGTCCAGGCGGGAGTCACCGGTGAGCTGCCGAGCGCGATTTCCCCGCCGTCCGGCTGCCGATTCCGGACTCGCTGCCCGCTCGCCCAGGAGATCTGTGCGGAGGTGGAGCCGCCGCTCAGGCCGTTCAGCGAGCACGGGCACATGGCAGCATGCCACTTCCCGCTTGAGGTGCCGCTGAGCCTGGAGACTTCCCATGTAGCGGAGCCGGTCATAGAGCCATGACCTTAAGGCTACGCAGCCGGATGCCGATGGCGCTGGCGTGCGGCGCGGTCGTGCTGGCGTTCGTCGGCGGCGGCTGCACCAGCACCAGCACCACCCCCGCGAGCACCGCGACCGCCGAGCCGAAGATCAAGGGCGGGACAGCGGTATTGGCGCTACCGCCTTCGAGCGCTCCGAACTACATCTTCCCGTTCGAGAGCAGTGCCTACCTCAGCACCTACAACAGCCTCAGCTTCGCGCAGTTGATGTACCGGCCGCTGTACTGGTTCGGTAAGGGCGCCCAGCCGCTCCTGAACCCCTCGCTCAGCCTGGCCAACCCGCCCACCTGGTCAGGCAACACGGCCACCATCACGCTGAAACACTACATGTGGTCGAACGGCAGTCCCGTGACCACAGCGGACGTGATGCTCTGGATCAACATGCTCAAGGACCCGAAGGTGGGCCCGATCGACTACGGCGCCTACAACGGCTTCCCGAACGCCTTCGTGAACAGCATCAGGGTGGTCAGCCCCACCGAACTGCAGATGACCACGAAGAGGCCGTATTCGCACACCTGGTTCCTGTACAACAACCTGAGCCAGATCACGCCGATGCCGGCGGCATGGGACCGGACGGCATCTGGGCCCAGCGCCTGCGCGACCAAGATCACCGACTGCACCGCCGTGTACAAGTACCTCAACGCCCGGTCCAGGCAGCCCACAACGTACGCGTCCTCACCGATCTGGAGCACCGTGGACGGGCCCTGGAAACTGTCGGCGTTTAACGTTGACGGTCGCGCCACGTTCGTGCCGAACACCAGGTACTCCGGCCCCGTCAAGCCGGCGCTGTCGAAGTTCGAGGAGGTGCCGTTCACCTCGGAGGCGGCGGAGTACAACGCGCTGCGATCGCCGCCAGCCAGTGGCCAGAGGATAGACGTGGGCTACCTGCCTCTGGCGGATGCTCCCGCCAAGCCGGCCGGCTCCAGCCTGATGAGCCCCGGCACGAACCCGCTGCCCGGATACACGCTCCGCCCGTTGTACCTCTGGGGCATCAACTACTTCGTCATGAACTTCCAGAGCAGCACCGGCAACGGCCCGGTCATCAGGCAGCTTTATTTCCGGCAGGCACTGGCCCACCTGCTGAACCAGAAGGCCGTCATCAATGGCCCGCTGCACGGTTACGGCACGCCAACCGTGGGGCCGGTCGGGAGCACTCCGGTGACTAAGTTCCTGTCACCGCTGCTGAAGTCGGGCAACCCGTTCCCCTTCGATCCCGCGAAGGCCAGAAGCCTGCTGACGAGTCACGGCTGGAAGGTCGTCCCGAAAGGAGTCACCACCTGCGTCGCACCCGCCAGATGCGGGCAAGGAATCAATTCCGGCCACCGGTTGGTGTTCAACCTGCCCTACGTCGCCGGGATCAGCTGGATCGCACAGGAGATGACGCAGCTCCGATCCAACGCATTGCTGGCGGGCATCAAGGTTAACCTGCAGCCAGAATCGCTGGGCCAGATCGCAGCGCTGGCGGTGGGCAACTGTACGGTCGCCAAGCTTTCGTGCGACTGGGATCTGGCCAACTGGGGCAGCGGCTGGTTGTTCGACCCTGACTTCGCGCCCACTGGCGAGACGCTGTTCAAGTGCGGGGCGATCGCTAACTCCGGCGGGTACTGCAGCCTGCAGAACGACGCCCTTATCAACAAGACGCTGACGAGTGACAACCTCTCATTCATGTACCAGTGGCAGAACCTCCTAGCCACGCAACTGCCGGTAATGTTCCAGCCCAACGGCGTTTACCAGCTCACCGAGATCGTCAACAACCTCAAGGGCGTGACGCCGCAGAGCCCGACACTTTCCATTAACCCGGAGAACTGGTATTTCGTGAAGTAAGCATTCGCGATAGATGGCCGTTAGACAGGCGCCGGAAGCTGGATCGGGCATTCCGCTAAGAAGAGAAGACGGCCAGGGCCTCGGCGTCCGAGGGCACGGTGAGCACGTTCTCGGCGATGAACTCCTCCAGGCCGGGATAGCCGGGCGCGGCCGCACGCATCGCCTGGCCGGCCGCATCCAGGTCGTATTCGGTGCGCCGCAGGACAACGTCCGGGCCGAGCAGCGCCCAGTATGCGCCCGGTGTCCCGTAGGGCATGCCCACGCTGCCCGGGTTGACGAACCGGCGGCGGTCGGCGAGGCGGTCGAACGGCATGTGCGTGTGGCCGAGCACGACGATAGGCTCGGTGACGCCGGCGAACCCGCTGCGGTAGTCCGCGACCGGGGAGTCCACCAGCACCATGCCGGTGTCGCTGACGGCCGTGGCGTGGCAGAACCGGACCGGCCCCAGCCCGGTCACCTCCAGCGTGACCGACAGCGGCAGGCCGTCCAGCAGGTCCCGGTGGGCGCGGTCAAGCTTCGTCGCGCAGTACTCGGCCGGCACCCTGGCCAGTTCGGGCAGGCCCGGGTCGAGGGTGCCGTCCCAGGCGTCGGCCAGTTCCCGCTCACAGTTGCCCCGGACCCAGACCGTCCGCTCCCCCAGCCCGGCCAGCCGGTCCAGGGTATGCGCGGGCATCGGGCCGGTCGCCATGTCGCCGTTGAGCACGATCGCGTCCACGCCGGCGGCGTCCACGTCCGCGAGCACGGCGTCGAGCGCGGGAAGGTTGCCGTGGATGTCGGCCAGGACGGCGAGCGCATGACGGCTCCTCACGGTGGACCGGGCTTCCATCCTCGCCGGCGGCGAGGGCGCGCCGGCCGCCCTCAGATCCAGGAGTGAAACCACATCCGGGCCAGCCAGGAGCTGTACGGGAGCGTCTGCGCGGCGAGCACCGGATACAGGTAGTAGAAGTTGGCGACGACCGCGAGCAGGTAGCCGCCGGCCACCGCCGCGCCGGCCACCCGGCGGTTCGGCGAGGCCCGCGCCGGCCCGAGGATCAGGCCGAGGCACAGCGCGATCGCGATGACCAGGAACGGGTCGAACACCACCGCGTAGTAGTAGAACTCGGTGCGGTGGTCGTGCCAGTAGAACCAGAGCCAGGGCAGCCAGCCCGCCCCGACGCCGAGCAGCACCGCGCCGGCCCGCCAGTCCCGGCGGGTCAGCCACCACGCCAGGCAGACCAGCAGCGCGGCCGCTCCGCCCCACCAGATCAGCGGCGTGCCGATCGCCAGCACCTCCTGCTCGGTGGACCCAGGCACCTGGCCGCACCGGTTCACCGGCAGGCAGGCGGAGTAGAACGAGATCGGCCTGGCCAGCACCGGCCAGCCGAGCGGGTTGGACGCGTACGACTGGTAGGCGTGCAGGCCCAGGCCATACCCGAGCATCGACTGGTTGTACTGGAGGAAAGCGACGATCGTGCTGGCCGGGTGGCCGTTGTTGAGCGCCGCGCCGTTACGGTCGAAACCGTAGCTGGTGGCAAACCAGCCGGTCCACGACAGCACGTACACCACGGCCGGCACCACGGCGAACCAGACCGGCAGCCACGGAGCGTCGCTGCGCACCGTGCCGCGCATCCTGGTGCGCAGCCCGGCGGCCCGGCGCGCGCCCAGATCCCAGGCCACCACCAGGGCCGCGAACGCGGGCAGGTACCAGACGCCGTTCCACTTCGTCGCGCAGGCGCAGCCCAGGCACACGCCCGCCAGCAGCAGCGGCCAGCGGAACCCGAGCCGGGGCCCGTCGGTGTCCCCCCGGCCTGCCGCGGCCGCCAGGGCGCCCCTGGCCCGGTCCCGGTCGATCACCAGCAGGCCGAACGCGGCCAGCACCCAGAACATGACGAAGATGTCCAGGATCGCCGTGCGGCTCAGCACGAACTCCAGCCCGTCCAGGGCCAGCAGCAAGCCCGCGACGCAGCCGAGCAGCGTCGAGCGGGTCATCCGGCGCGCGATCCGGGCTGTCATCAAGATAGCCAGCGAGCCGGCCACGGCCACCGCGAACCGCCAGCCGAACGGGGTCAGCCCGAACAGCCACTCCCCGATCGCGATGAGCATCTTGCCGAGCGGCGGGTGGACCACGTACTCGCCCTTGGTGCCCTCCAGGAAGTGCGTGCTGCCCCGGGTGAGCAGCTCGTTGACGTTGCGGACATGGTCGATCTCGACGCCGTGCCTGAGGATCCCGTAGGCGTCGGGGACGTAGTAGGTCTCGTCGAAGAGCACGGCATGCGGGACGCCCAGCCGGTCGAAGCGCAGGAACGCGCCGAAAGCAGTCACCAGCAGCGGGCCGGCCCACCCCCAGAATGCGCTGCCCGGCATCGGCGGCACCAGCCGGCCGGGCAGCTCCGGACCGGGGGGCGTCGCACTCGGCACTTTGCCGATATTACGGGCCCGGGCGGGCCAGAAAGCGGATCCCGGATCGCCGGAACAACGCGTTACGGTACCGAATGGTCGCCTACCTCTGCAGTAGCTCGCGCAGCGCGGCCCGCACTCCCCTCGCGTGGATGGCCGTGAGAACCCGCGTGTAGTCCTCAGCAAACGCGCCGGACCCCGCGATGTCGCCGAACACTTGACGGTTCTCGATGAACGCGGTGGGTGCTGAATGCTGCGATCGAGCGACCGCCATGAGCTCTTCTCGGCGCGGGTCAACGACGTCGATGGGCTTGCCCTGCTCGTCGATGCCCTCGGCGTACCGTGCCCACGCCGCGACCACGGCGGCACACATCGGTGACCGGCCACCGACGGTGAGCCGTTCCTTGGCCACCGGTAGGAGGAACTTGGGAATGCGGCCGGATGTGTCGGCGCAGATCCGGGTCAGCGCGTCTTGGATGCTGGGGTTTGAGAATCGCTCAACCACGGTGCGGCCGTACTGATTCAGGTCGGTGCCCGGAATCGGCTGGAGCGTCGGAACGGCTTCTTCGTCGATGTAGCGGATCACGAGGCTCCGGATGTCGGGATCGCCCAGCGCTTCGTGTACGTAGGTGTATCCGAGCAGGTAGCCGAAGTAGCAGAGAGCTTGGTGTGTGCCGTTCGCGAGGCGGAGCTTCATGAGCTCGTATGGCTCAACGTCGTGCACGACCTCGACGCCGGCCTCCTCAAGTGCGGGACGGCCAGCGGCGAAGCTGTCCTCCATCACCCACTGATGGAACGGTTCGCAGGTCACGGGGGTGCCGTCGCGGTATCCGAAGGTCTGCGCGATGTAGTCGATGTCCGCTTCGACGGTGCATGGCGTGACGCGGTCGACCATGGAGTTCGGGAAGGTGAACTCCCGCTCCATCCAACTTGCCAGGTTTGAATCCTTGGCGTTCGCGAATCCGAGGAAGGCGGTCCGGGCAACACCCCCGTTGCCTGGGATGTTGTCGCAAGACAGGATCGTCAGCCCACCCGTACCTCTCTGCCTGCGGAGCTGGGCGGCTCGGAAGACGAGCCCGAAGACTGTCTGGCTTGGCGCTGCCGCACGCAGGTCCGCTTGTACGGCCGGTGTGCTCGCAAGGAACTCGCCCGTCGAGTCGCTGACGTCGTAGCCGCCTTCGGTGATCGTCAGACTGACGATGCGAGTGCCCGGGTGGGCAATCTGTTCGACGACGCGTCGCGGATCGTCCGGTGCGTAGAGGTACCCGTTGAGGGATCCGATGACGGTGTTTTCCTTTGTGCCGTCGGCTTCCTCGACCGTCAACGTGTAGAGGTAGTCCTGCGCGCGGAGGATGTCTCTGCTCTTGGAGTCGCTGGGCAGCACACCTACCCCGCAGATCGCCCAGTCCAGGGCGCCGTCGGCGCGCATGAGTCGATCCACGTACATCGCCTGATGTGACCGATGGAAGTGTCCGACACCGACGTGCGCGATCCCGCTTTGTTGTTGTGTGCGGTCGTACGTCGGTGCGCTCACCTCGGGAGCAAGCGCGTTCAGATTGGCGTTGTTGAGGTTCAACATGTGTCTGTTCAAACCTTCCTGCCTCATGGGCGCGGGGTTGACGGGCCACCGGTGGGGTTGGTCCGAGGTCGCTGGTTACGGGTCGGACTTGATTGCCCCCGTCGTGGCGTCTTGGGGGCGACGCTCACGTGTGTCTGGCCGACCCGGCTCGCCGCCCGCGAGCGTCTATACGTGGTGCGGAGTCCGCTTATTTGCTCGACTCCGGTCGACGCCAGTCCTGTAATCACCTTCAGCAGGGAGTCCGGCGTGAACGAGGAGGGCGGCTCGCCCGCCAGCAGCGTCTCCAAGGCCGGCCTCAACGCGCTGACCCGCCTGCCCGACGGGAACTGGCCAGGGATGGCATCCTGGTCAACGCGGTCTGCCCGGGCTGGCCCGCCAGCGAGGCCTATTCCCAGGGCCGGACCATCGTTCAGGCCGCCGCCAGCGTCATCTGGGCGGTCACGATCCCGAACGGCGGCCCCACCGGCACCTTCACCCGCGACGGCCAGCCCTTCCCCTGGTAGGACCATTTCCCCCTCGCTGGTGCGGGTCAGGCCGTCTCCAGCAGGCCGGTGATGGTGCCGAGCAGGCTTTCGGCGTCGAACTGTGAGGTTGCCGCGTCGCGGACGACCTTGCCGAGGCGCAGCACCACGACCCGGTCGGTCACCTGGAGTACGTGCGGCAGGGTGTGCGAGATGAAGATGACCCCGAGCCCCTGGTCCTTGGCGGCCCGGATCACCGAGAGCACCTCGACGGCCTGGCGGGCGCCGAGGTGGTTGGTCGGCTCGTCGAGGAGAATGACCTTGCGGGCCCAGGCGATGGCTCGTCCGATCGCGACGGCCTGACGCTGGCCCCCGGATAGCTGGGAGACGGTGCGCTTGGACGGGGGGACGGTGATGCCGACGCGCTCAAGGTCGGCCAGCGCTTCGCGTTCCATGTCCTTTTGGGCCAGGAATCCCAGCTTGCCCAGCAGTCCCGGCTTGGCCTTCTCGCGGCCGAGGAACACGTTCGAGCCGATGGTCAGGTCCTCCGCCAGACCGGCGTCCTGGTAGAGGGTCTCGACGCCTGCCTCGATGGTGTCGTGCGGCGATTTCCAGTGGCGTTCCACGCCGTCGAGCAGTAGCTGGCCCGCGTCCGGGTTATGGACGCCGGAGAGCACCTTGACCAGCGTGGACTTGCCGGCGCCGTTGTCGCCGACGAGGCCGAGGACCTCGCCCGGGTACAGCGACACGCTGACGTCGGACAGGGCGACGACGCCGCCGTAGTTCTTGTCGATGTGCCGCGCCTCGTACAGTGGCTGGCGCTCGCCGGTCATGACTGCCTCCGACCCAGCACGCGCAGGGCTTGCAGGCTGGCCGCGGCAGCGATGCAGATCGCGACGGCGACCTGGTTCCAGTTCGGCGAGACGTTGCTGATGATGAGCCCGCTTGTCACGACGGTCAGGATCAGCGCGCCGAGTATCGTGCCGGTCAGCCGTCCCACCCCGCCGAACAGGCTGACCCCGCCGATGACGACGGCGGCGATCGCGATGAGCTCGAACCCGTCGCCGGAGGTGGGGGCGCCGGCGCCGAGCCGTATGTAGAAGACCATTCCGGTCAGCCCGGCCAGCAGGCCGGACAGCACGTATACCGATGTCAGGTGTCGGCGCACGTTGATCCCGGCCGCGCGGGCGGCGAACGCATTCGACCCGACCGCGTACGTGTAGCGCCCGTACCGGCTCAGGTGCAGGTACAGCCAGCTGATCACCACGATGGCGAAGACCACCAGGAACATGTACGGGAAGGGCCCGATCTGGTCCGCGCCAATGCCCAGCGCCGCGCTGTCGGAGCCGATGGGCACCCCGCCGCTCAGGACGAGCGACAGGCCGGAGGCCGCGCCCAGTGTGGCCAGGGTGGCGACGAATGGCACCAGCCGGGCCCAGTTCATCAGGGCCGCATTGACCAGGCCAATCCCGATCCCGATCGCAGCGCAGATGATCGTGCCCACAATCAGCACGAGGGTCTCGCTCTGATGGGCGTTGATCAAGTCCCGCATCGCGAACGCGGCCACGACACCGGCGAACCCGCAGGTGGCGCCGACGGACAGATCAATACCGCCGGAGACGATCACGAAGGTCTCACCGACGGCCAGCAAGATCAGCGAGGCGAAGTTCGTCAGAAGGACAGCGATCTCCGGAGTCGAGACAAACACCGAGTCACGGAACGTGAAGTAGGCAACCAGGATGGCCAGGGCAACCAGCAGCAGGACGTGCTGGTTGGACAGGACGGACCGCAGCAAGCCAGGGGGCCGCTGGGCCGGCGCGGTATCCGCCGGCGCGGGATGTTCGGTGACGCTCGACATTGCCATGCTTCCCTTCTCGGCTCTGAAGAGGGGGGCGTCTGCCCCTGCGGCATACGGCCGGCGGGCGCCGTCGCTATCGTGCGCCCGCCGGCCGGGACGGCCTATGCGGTCGGGTAGGTGTACTTGGCGAGAACCGAGGCCGGGGTGCTCGGCGTCAGGACGATGTTCGGCAAGGTGACCAGGTGCTGGATGCCGGCCATGCTCTTGCCGGAGCGGAGGTACTTGACGACATCGGCAACGGCCATCTTGCCCTCTAGCCCCGGCTGCTGGGCGATCAGGGCCGCAAACACGTGCTTCTGCAGCAGGGCGACGTTGGTCGCGTACGCGTCGTAACCGACCAGGGCGATCTTGCCGACCAGGCCCCGGGACTGCAGGGCCGCCGATGCGCCGGTCGCGTTGGTGCCGTCGATGGCGAAGATGCCCTTCAAATTGGGGTACTTGGTCAGCCAGTTGTTGACGTTGGTGTTGGCGATGGCGGCCTGGGACTGCGAGTAAGCTTCCGACACGATCTTGATGCCGGGGTACTTCGCCGCGATCTCAGCCTTGAACCCGGCCAGCCGGGCGGTATCGGTCGTGGACGTGGCCGAGCTGGCCCCCACGACGACCTGGTAGGTATGGCCGGACGTGTAGTGCATGGCCGCGGCCATCGCGTCAGCAGCGGTGGCGCCCCCCTGCTGGTTGTTGCCGGTGATGAACGACAGGACCTTGGACAGGTCGTTCACGTGCGTGTCGACGTTGACCACCGGGATGCCCTGCCCGATGGCCCGGTTGACGGCCGGCTGCAGCGCGCTCGGGTCGGTCGGGGAGATGATCAGGGCGCTCGGGTGCCCGGCCAGCAGCTGGTCGACGATCGGGATCTGGGTGGACGGCGAGTAGAACGAGGGATTGCCCTGCCAGATGAGAGTGACACCCAGCGCCTTGGCCTCAGCCTCCGCGCCGATGTTCATGGCGATGAAGAAGGGGTCGGCCTCGGCGCCCATGTTGAACGCGATGGTGATGTTCTTCGATCCGCCCGAGGCCGGGGTGCTGGTTGAGGACGAGGGCGAGGAACTGCTGCAAGCGGCCAGCAGACCCGCCGAGGCAATCGCGAGCACGGCAATCCCCTGGCGAGCGCTCTTCGGTCTCGCCAATCGATGATGATCCATGGTGAAATTCCCTTCAGCCGGAACAGAGCACAGGCGCGCATGAGTCGATCCACGTACATCGCCTGATGTGACCGATGGAAGTGTCCGACACCGACGTGCGCGATCCCGCTTCGTCGCTGTGTGCGGTCGTACGTCGGTGCGCTCACCTCGGGAGCAAGCGCGTTGTTGAGGTTCAACATGTGGCTGTTACCTTCCGCGCAAGCGCTTGCGCGCCCTGCGTTGCCCGCGATCGTAACAGCAGGCAAGCGCTTGCGCAAGGGCTTGCGGGCGGTTATATTTCAACCAGATGACAGGGGCGGCGCGAGACCGAGGAGGCCGAGATCGCGTGGCAACCATGGCCGAGGTCGCACGGGTCGCAGGTGTTTCGACCACGACCGTTTCGCACGTATTGAACGGAACCCGGAAGGTCGCTCCTAAGACCGAGGCTGCCGTGCGCGAGGCCCTTGCCTCGACGGGCTACCGACACAACCTCGCGGCTCGAGCACTCGCCACCCAGTCGACAGACACCATCGGCCTGGCGATGTCTGTCGTTACAAACCCCTACTTCGCTGATCTTGTCCGCGATATCGAACGCAGGTTTCGCGCAGCTGGATACACGATGGTGCTCGCCGACACCAATGACGACCCCGCGGTGCAGAGCGATGTGCTGAACCATCTGCTGAGCCGACGGGTCAGCGGGTTGATCGTGAGTCCGCTCGAGGGGCACGCAGGCCTGACGGCGAGCTTTCGTGCGCTTCTTGACGAGAACTTCCCTATCGTCTTCCTCGATCGTCGCTCGCCGCTGCGAGCCGACCAGGTATTCTCCGAGTGCACTCAGTCCATCTCGACGCTCACCGCGCACCTGGCCGATCATGGCCACCGGCGGATCGCGTTCGTACAAGGCGCCCTCAGCTCTATGTCTGCTGTGGACCGTCTAGCCGGTTACCAGCAGACGGTGCGAGACCTCGGCTTGGACACCGACGACGACCTGGTGGTTCCCGGCGAATCAGACGAGGCCATTACCCAGGAGCGGGTCGAGCAACACCTCCGCGGACCGCACCCGGCCTCTGCCTTCGTCGTCTCGAACAACCAGATGACGATCGCGACGATGCGCGCGATCAGGCAGTGCAACCTCCGTGTACCGGAAGATGTTGCCATCGTCGGATACGACGACTTCGAATGGGCGGACCTTTTCGCGCCGCGGCTGACGGCCATGGCGCAGGACGCGGCCACGCTGGCATCCGCGACCGTTGATTTGCTACTTGCGCGGATTCAAAAGCCGACGAGGCGGCCCCGGACAGTGGTGGTGCCCACGTCGTTCCATCACCGCGATTCATGTGGCTGCAATCTGGCGAGCCCGTCCGCCTCAGGGCAGTCTGGATGATGACTGTTGCGTTTACCGTAGCCGAGTTGGCTGAAGACATCCGGCAAGCCGCTGCGGGCCGTCAGCGGCTCATCGTCGGCATAGTTGGAGCTCCTGGGGCAGGCAAGAGCACGCTCGCCGATCAGCTCGACGCCCTCCTTGGTTACGACGCCGTACTGGTCCCAATGGATGGATTCCACCTCTCGAACCGTGTCCTTGCAGACCTCGGACGACAGCAGCGCAAGGGTGCGCCAGACACGTTCGACGCGTGCGGCTATGTCGCGTTGCTACGGCGCCTCAGGCAACAAACGGACGACGTGGTCTACGCGCCGACGTTTCGGCGCGACCTTGAGGAACCAATCGCCGCCAGCGTAGCCGTTTCTCGCCAGACGCCGATCGTCATCACCGAAGGCAACTACCTCCTGCTCGACACGCAGCCATGGTCCGAAGTCCGTGAGGTCCTCGACCTGGCCTGGTTCCTGGAGGTCGACCACGACACGCGGATCGACCGGCTCGTCGCACGTCACCACGCGTACGGCAAGACCGTCCAAGCTGCGCGCGGCCGGGCAGAAGGTAGCGACGAACGCAACGCCGTCTTGATGCGCGATTCGCGCTACCGGGCGGACCGAATCGTATGCATCGATGCCGCTACGGGCCCAGAAGGCGCACACGGCTGATGGCTCCCCTCTCACCAGGTTCGACGAATCAAAGAAGAACGAGATGGGCACCGATACCAGCACTGCGCTTGCCGAGCTGCCGACAGTCGGCGTCTCGATCTGGCTCGACGACATCAGCCGTGACCGGCTGAACACCGGCAATCTGGCCGACCTCGTCGCGAACAAGCACGTCGTCGGCGTGACGAGCAACCGACGATCTTCCAGAAGGCCCTGGAGAAGGGCACCGCCAACGACGGCCAGGTCAAGGACCTGAAGGTCCGCGAGGTCGCCATCGACGCTGTCAACCGGTACCTGATGGCCTACGACATCGCTGGGTCTGCGACGTGCTGCGCCCGGTGCACGACCGCACCAACGGCGAGGACGGCCGGGTCTCCATCGACGTCGGCCCGCGACTGGCCGCCGAGACAGAGCGGACCATCGCCGAGGCCAGGGGCCTGTGGTGGCTGGTCGACCGGCCGAACGTCATGATCAAGATCCCGGCCACCGCCGTCGGCCTGCCGGCGATCACCGCAGCCATCGCCGCCGCGATCAGCGTGAACGTCACCCTGATCTTCGGCCTGGACCGCTACGACGCGGTCACGGACGCCTACGTGTCCGGTCTGGAGCAGGCCGCCGAAGCCGGCATCGACCTGTCGACGATCCGCCTCGTCGTCCTTGGACGATCAGCCCCGGCCCGCCGCGCCCCGGCAGGCAGTCGCAGCGCGGCCAGCCCATTGCTCTGCATGCCGACCCTAAGGTCACCCGGGCCTCCCTGGACCGGCACGCCACCTGCGTCGTCGCCGCCTGCGTCGCTGGCGCCACCCGGTAAAGCGAGCACTCATGCTGGCGGGGACCTAGCGGCTTCTTTCGCGGCCTCGTCACCGTACGCAGGAGCGGGCACGCTGTCGGCAGTGGTCACTACCGTGTCCGGCGTGAGCGACCAGAACCGGGACCTATACCGCTTCGAACTGGAGCCCGAGGTCCGCGATTGGCTGGACGGCCTCAGCGACAGCGACTTCAAACGGGTCGATGAGGTGTGCGGCATGCTCGCAGAGAAAGGCACCGGCCTTGGCGGCCCGTGGTCAGATCACCTGGACGGTGCCGTATGGGAACTGCGCGTCCGGCTTCACCAGGTGGCCGCCAGGGTAACGTATTGGTGCAGGCCCGACGGCACGATCGTGCTGCTCACAGTGTTCGGCAAGACCCGCCAGCATGACCAAAGGCAGATCGACCGGGCGGTCCGGGCGCAGCAAGCCTGCGAACGTGGCCACCGGGGACCCGCCGGCGCAGACCTACGGGAGGCAGGCGTGATGACCGGCTCCCACACCCGCTGGGCGCGGAACGAAGCCGATGCCGAGGACCCGGAGCGGATCGCGATCCGCGAAGCCTTGGCCTTCGGCAAAGCGGTCTATGACCGGCGGGTCGCGCTCGGCCTCAGCATCGCCGCCCTCGCCCAGCGCACCGGCATGACCGCCGACGAAATCGAGTGCATCGAAGAAGGCGGCACCGAACCCACCGTTTCGCTGCTGCGCCGACTAGCGGCCGCCCTCGACGCCGACGTCCGCCTCACCGCCGGCCACGACCTCGGCTCCGTCGGCTTCGAAACTCACGCCGCCTGACCGGCTGTCACCTAGCTCACCGCCACGCCTGCAAGTCAGGGCCTCGGCACAGGATGGCTCATTACAGAGCCTCTCCACGGCAGGGTGCGATCTGCGTCAGTCAGCTCACCGCTAAGCCTCTCGCGCCGGTGGTGCATATCAGGGCAATATGTGTGGATGGTGCCGAACCTTTCTGGGCCGTTGGCCACTTGACCGAGGTCCACGGCGGCGCCTTCCCCGGCTGGCTCGCCCCGGTGCAGCTGGCCGTGCTGCCGGTGACCGATGCCGAGTCGCCCCAGGCAGCCGGGTTCGCCCGCCTCGCCGAAGAGCAGGGCTGCGCGCTCAGGTCGCAGGCGCCGAACGCGGCGACCTGGGCAGCCGCATCCGCGACGCCAGGCTCGTTCCCCATCAGGCGATCATCGGCAAGCGGAAGCCACAGCCCACCAGGTGGCGCCCGGGCTGCGCTGCGGGCGACGGCTTCCGGCCCTGCATGTGGCCGCCGTGATCGCGGGAATCGCCGCACATCCTAACGTTGCGGCCGGTTTCGAGGATCGGGGGCCCTGTGCTGGCCTCCAATGCGTTCATGGATGCTCACGCTTGCGGGCCCGGATCCGGAAGGAGCAGCCGCTCGAAGCAGTCACCGATCCAGATTTCGAATCTGTCAGCCGACCAGCCTCGCCGACGGGTCAAGAAGGCGTAGGTGCCCGGGTTGGACAGGGCGGAATAGGTGTCCACGGCGTCCTCGACAGACAGCCCGGCCCGCAGCGGCCCGTTGCGAGCCAGCATGTCGATGAACGCCCGGTGCGTAAGGCGGCGGCGCTGGTCATCGCTGGCCACCAACTCCTCCAGGGTGCGGTCCGCGGCGACTGCCCCGGCGAGCACCCACTGCGCCGGGCTGGCGCCCTCCAGGATGGTACGGGCCAGGTGGGCGAGCAGCCGGATCTGGCGGCGCTGGTCGGTCTGGGCGGCGATGGCCCGGGCCGACTCGCGCTCGAGCAGCGGGACCGGTTCGTCGTCCCCGGCGATTGATACGTCGAGGTAGGCGGCGAGCAGGTTGCGCTTGCTGCCGAACCGCACATAGACGGTCTCCACGGCCACGTCGGCCGCCTCGGCGATCGCCTCCATGGTGGCGGCGGTATAGCCGCGCTCGGCAAACAGGCGGCCCGCGGCATCGAGGATGGCGCGCCGGGTCCGGGCCCTGCGCCGTGGCTGACGGTCCGGTTTTGGCTTCTTGACCGCGGTTCCCACAAGCTTTACAGTAGCACTGTAATAGTTGGGTATGACTGCAACAATGTGACCGCCTGCGTGCAGCCGCATCAAGGGGGGCCTGTACATGACCGGATGCCTGCGCCACATCAACCTGCTGAGGTGGAAGGACGGCACCACCCAGGCCGCCGTGGACGCGCTGGGCGGCGAACTGCAGCGGATGGCGCGTGAGATTCCCGAGGTCCGAACCCTGTCCTACGGCCCCGATCTTGGGCTGATGGACGGCAACGCGGACTTCATCATCCAAGAGGAGTTTGATGACGCCGGCGCCTTCCGCCGATACGCTGCGCATCCGGCTCACGAGCGGATGATTCGCGACTTCCTCCGGCCAATACTGGCAGCCCGTCACGCCATCCAGTTCATCGCTTCCGACCCTCCGCACGGCCTTTGATTCGTCGTCACACTGCTCCGACGGCAGCTCCTATCTCACCGCAACCCGGCAGGTGGTCCTGGACCCAACACCAGGGACTTTAGGTGTTGGTTGATTTGAATGGTGACCTGCGGGGTGCGGCCACCGAAATACTTGCCGCTGTCAGAAGAGGTGATCACCGCCCACTTGTCCGGCGAACTGGAGCTCGGCTTGTACCCGCTGCTGGATGGTGATCGTTGCCGTTGGCTGGCAACTGGCCGGCAGCCGATTTCGATGGCCCGGCGGTGATGCTGGATGCGCTGGCTTGCCTGAAGGCTGCCCGCACTGCCGGCGTCCGCTGCGCTAGAGGTTCCGCGGTCAGGGACAGGGGCGCACGCATGGGCCGGCCCACATCACGTTGATGTAGGCCGGCCCACCGACGAGGGACCGCTTGGAGCCCGTCAGCCGGAGGCGGTGAGCGTGGCGGTGAAGGTTGGAGTACCAGAACGTGCCCTTCGGCCCGACCACGACGGCAGGGTCGCCTGCCGACTCATACGGGCCGGGAGCGGCCGTGTCAGCCCGGACCAGCCCGGGCAGGAACCCAGCCGACCAGGTGGTGCCGCCGTCCGTCGACCGGTAGACACCGCCGGAGGAGTCATAGCGGTTCTCGCTGGGCTCATAGAGCCGGTAGTCGTTGGCCCCCGGCGACAAGCGTCGAGCAGTTGGCAGCGATCGTCGTTTCGTTTTGCGCGGTGTCCTTGCCAACCATCCCCCAGTTCGACCCGTCATCGCCTTTGGCTACATGGGCGACTACATCGCCAACGTCAGCAACGGGTCGCACCAGTACTTCGCCTGGGGCGACAACCGTGACACGGTGACCGATTTCCTGTACCCGAACGGGCGCAACGATCCCGACGTGTTCTTCGCCAAACAGTGACCGACTGCGTCTGACCGGCAGGCCCGCCGCCGGCGTGCTAGCAGGCCCGCCGCGCCGGTCAACGAGCCTCCGACCCCCAGCCAGACCCGATCCAACATCATCAGTCCTGGTGGCCAGCAGGCGAACGCCAATGGCCGCGTCGGAACGGCCGGCGTCTCCGCGCGTCCCTCTGTAGGCATGGGTCGATGACCGTCAAACTGGACCAGATCGTCCAGAAGCTGCTAGGGTGTTGTTGTACTGCTCAGTCCAGAAGATGGTGCCCCCATGAAGCAGATGGACAAGGACGTCTACGGTCCCTGGGCGCTCGTGACTGGCGCGTCTTCGGGTATCGGCGAGGAGTTCGCGCGCCAGGTGGCGGCGAACGGCATTAGCGTCGTCCTCCTGGCGCGGCGGGAGAAACGCCTGAAAGAGGTCATCGCCGAGCTCACAGCGCGATACGACGTTCAGACGCGCCTCGTCGCGGTCGACCTCGGCCGCGACGGAATCCTCGGCAGAGTCACCCAGGTGACCGACGAGCTCGACATCGGCTTTGTCGTCTCGAACGCCGGTGCCGACAATCCCGGCCCGTTCATCTCGCTCCCGTATGAACGGCTGCGGGAGATCGTCCAGCTCACCGTGCTCACGCACCTCGATCTCGCAGACCACTTCGGCCAGAGGCTCGCCAAACGCGGGCGCGGCGGGATCGTGCTCGTCTCGGCTGTGGCCGCGGCCGGAGGGCTGCCCTAGATGGCAAACGACAGCACGGCCAAGGCCTACCCGCTCAACCTCGGCGAGGCGCTCCACGTCGGGCTGCGCCAGGCAGCCGTTAACGTGACCGTTCTCGTGCCAGTACTCGTGAACACGCCTGTCGTCGCCCGCATCGGTTTCGACCGGATAGGGCTGCCGGCCGAGCCCATCTCGACCGAGCAGGCTGTCGACGAGGCGCTCACCTCGCTTCTGGCGAATCAGGTGACCACGATCACGCGCGCAGACATGACCGCAGCATTCGAAGGCGTGAAGGGAGCAGTGGTCGAGATGATCAAAGCGCGGCTCGCGGCGGCTCAGCCTGCGAACTGACGCTCTGGCCAAGTCCGTTGATCCAAGTCGCTAAAGTCATTTAAGGAGATCGGGTGAAGTACATGCTCCAGGTCCGCTTCAACGGCGCTGATGAAGTGATCCACAAGCTCCCCGCCGGTGAGCAAGAGAAGGTAACCGCCGAATTCATCGCGATCCGCGAGTCTTCGGGCGTGCTCGACGGCAACCAGCTCCAAGCCGCGAGCGCGGCGGTAACCGTCCGCGTGAATGGCGGGCAGACGCAGGTCACCGAGGGACCCGCCGTCGATGCCGGGGCCGAGATCAACGGCTACTACATCTACGATGCGTCAGACCTCGACGCGGCGATCGCGTTCGCGGCACGGATCCCCGTCGCCCGGATGGGCGGGACCGTCGAGGTCCGTGCACTGATGGAGCGCTAGCGGTGGCAGAGTTCCCGCGGCCCACGGAAGGCATCGTAGTCACGCACTTCATCGTCACTTCCGACGTCGACCGGTCGCGGCGCTTCTACGCCGACGTGCTGGGCGGCGAGGTGCTGCTCGCCGGGGAGCCGGCGATCGTCGCGCTCGCCAACAGTTGGATCGTCATCAACGTCGGCGGGGCGCCCACCGACGACAAGCCGACGGTGACGCTTGAGCCACCACGCGACCCTGATCGTGTCAGCAGCTTCCTCAATATCCGCGTAGCCGACATCAACGCCGTCTATGAGCAGTGGCGCGCACGAGGGGCCGAGTTCCTGACCCCGCCGACAGACCGGGGTGTTGAGCTCCGCTGCTACATGCGCGACCCCGACGGCCACCTCATCGAAGTTGGCCAGACAACGACGATCCCCGCGCAGGGATCGCCCGGCTGAAGCCTCGGCTCGCGCTAGCAGATGGCAGTTGCTGGGTGCCAGTGCATTCCGGGCACCCCCAGCCCCTTCCGCGCCCGCGATGATCCGCTTCTTGGCGTTTGGGGTCGATCACCGATCAGCCAGGAGCAGCGTACGGAGCGTGACGCTGGCAGGATTGGCCGCCGACCTTCCATGGGCACTGGCCCTTACATACTGGACTGCCTGGTACAACACG
>Ga0209166_10000679_pt1 | contig 33976 bp, 34 predicted proteins | sample Coa_R1_3_FD_187151 | JGI IMG/M metagenome (GOLD analysis project Ga0209166, IMG submission 187151) | Surface soil microbial communities from Centralia Pennsylvania, which are recovering from an underground coalmine fire - Coalmine... | ecosystem: Environmental > Terrestrial > Soil >...
GCGTGCCGGCCGCGAAGGCGACGTTGGCCTGGCTCAGGCTGGCGGTGTTCCACAGCGCCGGGCCCTGCAGGATGACGCCCGTGTTGTTCTGCACGCCGGCGAAGGCCGCGAGGTTGAGCTGGCTGAGGGTCGCGTAGTTGCTGATACCCATGGTGTTGTCCCTCCCCTGTTGTCTTCTGCGGTGGCCTTCGTGCCCCCGCCTCACACAAGAAGTATGCCTGCCGGCTGCCTGCCCCGGCTGTGAAGGGGCGGACGGCGCCAGCATGGAGGTCGTCACCACTCCCCCAGGCGAGGGCGCCGCGCATCCGGTAGCCGCGGGCACCAGTTCCGTGTTAGCCGGGCTACACAACTCCTGTTCTCAGGCGTGCCTCAGCGGTACCCGGCGCCCACCGCCCGAACCCTGCGCGGCGCCGCCGCGACCAACCAGGCGCCCGATCGCCCCGCGCAGGCTCGCTCTGCTCTCCCTGCCGCGCTCAACCGCCGCGCGGACTGCAGATCGTTGGTGAATGGGGGCGAGGGGTCGGCGCGGCGAGCGATGGGGCGCCCGTGCTTCATACGCCGCGCCGGGCGCCGCCGCAGTAGACGCGTGGTCTGCCTGCGTGTATATTCGGCGCGCTGTGCGCCGGCGCCGGGCCGGCAGCCTCACGCAGGAGCGCCCGCCGTGACTTCGACGCAGACCCAGGCCGCGCCACTCATCGCCGGCACGCCCGAGCGCGCCGTCTGCGAGTGGGACTCGCTGCCGAACGAGCTGTTTAACTTCTGGACGATCGGCAACGTCTCCGAGGTGATTCCCGGCGTGCTGCGCCCGCTCAGCGCCTCGCTCTACCGCACCATGGACTACCTCGGCACCACGAAGCTGGTCCGCGACCTGGACAGCCTCGACCTGCTGCCGTCACAACCGCCGCCGATCGGCAACTTTATCTCCAACTTCGGCGGTCGCGCCGTGCTGAACCTCGCCTGGGCCAACGCAATCATCGGCGTCTGGCAGACGGGCGAAGGCTCCGATCTCATGGGCCAGTTCATCACCTCGACCGACGGGCAGGACATCGCCAGCGGCCGTGCCGCCGATTCGGAACGCGCCGCGCGCACCTTCGCCAGGATCCGCCGCATCTGGGGGCAGTTGCCGCACATCGTGGAGATGGACCGGGTGCGCGAGCAGCGGCAGCGCCGGCAGGAACGCGGGCGCGATCTGGGCCGGCTCTCCGACCGCCGGCTCTGGCGCCACGTGCAGAGCCTGGTCCGCGACGTGCGCTGCTACACACACCACCTCTTCGTTTCCGGCGCGGCGGGCGAGTACGCCCAGTGGCTCGGCAAGCTGCTCGACAAGGAGCTGCCCGGCCACGACCCGGCGCTGATCGTGGGACTCACCAGCGCCCTGCGCGAGGTGGAGAGTGCGCGGCCCAGCAAGGGCGCCTGGGATGTGGCCCAGGCCGTGCGCCGCCGCAAGGCGCTCCTGGCCGAGGTCGAGGTCCTGCCGCCGCACGCGATCGCGGCGAAGCTTGCCGCGCGGCGCGGCGCCGACTGGAAGGCGTTCGCCGAGCGGTTTGGCGCCTTCATCGCGGAGTTCGGCTTCCGTGGCCAGCGCGAAGCCGATCCCTCCGCCGCCGACTGGGAGGAGGAGCCGGCCTTCGCCATCAGCGCGGTCAAGGCCTTCCTGCACGCCGGCACAGACCACGATCCGTACCGGCTCGAAGAGGCGGCGGCGCGGCGGCGCGAGGCGGTGGAGGCCGAGGTGCGGCGGCAGTTGCCGCGCGGCGTCCTGGCCGAGTTCAACCGTTTGCTGGCCGGCTCGCAGCGCTTCGCCCGGCTGCGTGAGGCCTCGAAGGCGAACTGGGTGCGTTCGCTGCGGCCGGTGCGGGCGCCGCTGCTGGAGCTGGCGCGGCGCTTCGTCGCCCGTGGCCTGATCGCCGATCTCGACGACTTCTGGTATCTGCTCGCGGACGAGGTCGAGCGCGGTGTGCAGGGCGAGCTGGCTGCCGGCGAGGCGCACGCGGCCGTACAGCGGCGCCGCGCCGTGCGCGATCGGCTGGAGCTGTACAGCCTGCCGGAAGTCTTCAGCACGCCGGTCGAGCTGCTGCCGTTGCAACCGGCACAGGCGCCCGCCGCCGGCGCACTCAGCGGCATGCCGGTCTCGGCGGGAAGAGCCACGGGCAAAGCGCGCGTCGTGCTCTCGGCCGAGGCGGCCGAGGAGGTCGAGCTGGAGCCGGGCGAGGTGCTGGTCGCGCCCTTCACCGACGCGCCCTGGACGCCCTTGTTCGTGCCCGCGGCGGCCGTGGTGGTGGAGACCGGCGGTCTGCTCTCGCACGCGGCCACCGTGGCGCGGGAGTTCGGCATTCCCGCCGTGGTCGCGGTCAAGGGCGCCACGCGGCTGATCAAGACCGGTCAGCTCGTCACCGTCGACGGCAGCACCGGCCAGGTGACGGTCGCGGGGTAGCGAGCCGGCGGCAAGCTCAGACCTGTTGGGCCAGTAAGTGGCGGACCTGCAGATAGTCCATCACGTCGGCGCGGCTGAGCAGGCCGACCACCCGTTCCGGTTCCCCGCCGAGTACCACGAGCTGCTTGACGCCGCTGCGCTGCAGCGCCGGCAACGCCTGTTCGATCGGCGTGTCGCTGGTGGTCGTCTTCACGCGCTCGCGCGGCGTCATGATCCGCTCCACCGGCGTCTCGGCCCAGCGATCGCGCGGCAGGTGCGCCACGTCCGTCAGCGAGACGATGCCCCACAACGTGCCGCCGCCGAACACCGGGAAGCTGCGCTGGTGGCTGCCCTGGATGTACTCCTCCACCAGCGCCTCCACCGGCAGCGCGGGCACCACCGTCTTGAAGTCGGTGGTCATGGCGTCCGCCACGCGGGCGCCGCTGAGCACGCCATGCACCGCCGTCTGCTGCAGCGAGGCGCTGGCCGCGTTGTCCAAAAACCAGCCGATGAAGGCGATCCAGAGGCCGCTGAAGCCCGCGCCGCTGAAGGTGGCGATCACGCCGCCGATGATCATCAGGAAGCCGATCAGCCGCCCTACCGACGCCGCGACCACCGTGCCGCGCACAGGGCTGCCCGTGGCGCGCCAGACCAGGGAGCGCAGCACGCGGCCGCCGTCCAGGGGAAAGCCGGGCAGCAGGTTGAAGATCCCCAGCAGCAGGTTGACCGTGCCCAGGTAGATCAGCGTCGCCTTCACCGGCTCGCTGATGTTGCCGGCGAGCGGGCTGATCGCCAGGCAGATGCCGCCGATCACCAGGCTGGCGAGCGGCCCCACGACCGCGATCGCGAACTCGACGCCCGGCGTACGCGCCTCCTGCTCGATCTGGGAGACGCCGCCAAAGATGTAGAGGGTGATCGAGGAGACCGGCAGACCGCGCGCCCGCGCCACCAGAGAATGGCTCAGCTCATGCACCAGCACTGAGACGAAGAGCAGCAGCGAGGCGATGACCGCCGTGACCCAGTACTCCGCCTGGCTCCAGTGCGGATACGCGCTCGGGAACTCGCTGGCGCCCAGCGACCAGATCAGCAGCGCCAGCACGATGATCCAGCTGAAATGGATGCGGATCTGGAAGCCGGCGATCCGGCCGATCGTCAGCGTGCCGCCCATCGCGATCCCCCGGCGCCGGCTGCCTTGCCCCGCCGCGCACTCGCAGGGTACGACGCCGGATCGCCGCCAGTCCATGCAGCGGCGATCGGGTCGTCCGAAGGCAAATTTGAGGATTCCCAGCCACCGTGCCAGAATGCAGGCATGCGCAGCATGTTCCACCCCGCGCGCGAACACCTGTCGCTCACCGACGTGCTCTATGCATTGAGCGACCCCGTGCGCCTGCGCGTGGCGCAGCAGCTCGCCCTGCAAACCGCGCTACGGCCCTGCGGCGAGCTGGGCATTCCCATTCCCAAGCCCACACTCTCGCATCACCTCAAGGTGCTGCGGCAGGCGGGCATCGTCTCCGTGCGGGTCGAAGGCACGACGCGGCTCTACGCCTTGCGGCGCCCCGACCTCGAGGAGCGATTTCCCGGCCTGCTCGACTCCGTGCTGCGCTCGCTGCCGCCGCCCGGCTCGGGCGAGACCTTCCCCGGCGAATCGGCCGCCCATCGCGACGAGCACCGTGCCGCGCCCGAGCTCGCCGGCTCGCACTGAGCAGCGCCGGACTTACGCTTGCAGGCGAGCGAAGCGCGGCGCCCGCCGCTCGGCGAACGAGCTGAGTCCTTCATTGAAGTCCGGCAGCGTCACGCTCTCGTCGATCAGCGCCTGCGTCTCCTCCATCGCTTCGCCCAGCGGCAGCATCAGGTGGCGATAAACCTGGCGCTTCATCTGCATGAGCGACGCCGGGGAGCACGTTGCCGCCAGCGAGCGTATATAGCCCTGCGCAGCGTCCACAAGCCGCTCGCGCGGCAGGGCGGCGTTGGCGACGCCGAGCTGCAGCGCCTCGCGCCCGTCGAAGCGCCGCCCGCTCCAGAGCACGTCCAGCGCCCGCGCCGGACCGATCAGCCGCGGCAGAATCCAGCTCGTGCCGTGCTCGGCCACCAGGCCGCGCTGCGCGTAGGCGGTGGTGAACAACGCATCTTCGGCGGCGAAGCGCAGGTCGCAGAACATCACCAGCGAGAAGCCGAGCCCCGCGACCGGCCCGTTCACGGCGGCGATGATCGGCTTGCGCACGGTCAGCAGATAGGTGAAGACGCGCGTGTAGTCCGGCCCCATCGCCGGATCGCCGGCGCGGGCGCCGGAGAACTCCGTCTGCGCATCGGCCGCGGCGACCGAGCCGGCGGCCTGGATCAGGCGCAGCTCGCCCATATCGACGCCGGCGCAGAAGCCGCGCCCCGCGCCGGTAATCACGATGCCGACCACATCCGCGCGCCGCTCCGCCTCGCCCAGTGCATGGCGCAGCTCCTGCTGCATGCGCGAGGTGAAGGCGTTGAGCGTCGCCGGCCGGTTCAGCGTGATCGTGCAGACCGGGTCGACGACCTCGAACAGGATCTCCTGGTACATCAAATGCTCCCGCGCGTGGCTCATTCAAAGACGCCGGCGGCCGCGAACCGCGCGATCTCGTCCTCGCCCAGCTCCAGCACCTCGCGGCAGATGTCGTGCGTATGCTCGCCCAGCAGCGGCGCGGCGCGATGCGGGCCGGGATCCCAGCCCTCGACGCGAAAACTCTGCGTCAGCACCGCGTGCTCGCCGATCTCCGCGTGCGGCAGGCGGCGGAAGAAGCCGCGCTGCTGCAACTGCGGGTCGGCAAACAGATCCTCCGCCCGCTCGACCACGCCCGCGGCGATGCCGGCCGCCTGCAGCCGCTCGGCCAGCGCGAACGGCTCCTCGTCCGCCACCCAGCCGGCAAGCAGTGCGTCGATCTCGGCCTCATACGCCTTGCGGCCGGCGCGGGTGGCGAAGCGCGGATCGGCGCCGGCCCCGGCGTGGCCCAACTCCCGGCACAGCGCGAGCCATGCGTCGTCGGTATCGACCGTGATCGCGATCCAGCGATCATTGGTAGTCTGCGACGCTCTCCCCTCGGCTGCGCTCGAGGGATCCCCGGGGCCGGCGCACGGGTAGACGTTGTTGGGGCAGACGTAGTCTTCACGGTTGCCGCGGCGCGTCAGCTCGTGGCCGTTGAGCTGCAGGTCGAGCAACGGCGCGGCGAGGAAGTGGATCGAGCTTTCGAGCTGCGCGTGGTCGATGTACTGGCCGCGGCCGGTCTCCTCGCGCACTTCCAGCGCCACGAGGATGGCTGAGAGCAGGAACGGCCAGGAGACGAAATCCGTGTAGGCCGAGTACGGTCCCAACGGCTCGCCGCCCTCCAATCCGGTCAGGTCATACCAGCCGCTCATCGCCCCGGCGATCTGGCCGTAGCCGCGGTGCTGCGCGTGCGGCCCTGTCTGCCCCTGCAGGCAGTGGCTGGCCATGATGATGCGTGGGTTCCAGGCGCTGACCTGCTCGTAGCTCAGCCCCCAGCGCGCCATTACGCCGGGCACAAACGCTTCGATCAGCACATCGCTGCGCTCGATCAGCCGCCGTACAATCTCGCGCGCCTCCGGCTTTTGCATGTTCAGCGAGAGCGAGAGCTTGCCCGCGTTGTAGGCGGCGAAGTAGGCGGAGCGGTTGACGCCCGCCTTGCGCTCGGGGAAGGGCGTGGCGGCGCGCAACGTGTCCGGGTGGGCCTGCGACTCGACCTTGATCACCTGGGCGCCGAAGTCGGCGAGGTGGCGTGCCGCCGAGGGGCCGGCGACCGTCGTCGAGAAGTCGATCACGCGCAGGCCGCTCAGCGGCAGGTCGGGGCCGGCGTCCGGCAGGGGCATCGCGCTGTGCTCCGTGTCCGCGCGTTGCGGCGGACCAGCGCCGAGTTTACACCACGCGGCTGCGGATGAAGGCGCTGCCGTAGTCGATCGCGAGCGTCATCACGATCGTGATGATCAGCACCATCGAGGTCTGGCTCCAGGCGAAGGCGCCGATGTATTCGTTGATCACCAGCCCAAGGCCGCCGGCGCCGATCAGGCCGAGCACCACCGAGGAATGCACGTTGACTTCGAGCGAATAGAGCGTGGAAGAGATGAAATACGGGATGACCTGCGGCACGACCGCGAAGAGCACCACCTGCAGCGGATTGGCGCCCGCGGCCGTGACGGCTTCGATCTGGCCCCAGTCGATCGCCTCGATCGCCTCGGAATAGAGCTTTGCCAAAAGCCCGAAGCTGAAGATGCTGAGCGCGATTACGCCGGGGAAATGGCCGAGCGTGAACGAGATCGCCATCAGCCCCCAGATCAGCGTGGGGATCGCGCGGATGCAACTGAACAGGAAGCGCATCACGTAGTACACGGGCTGCGTGACCGGATGGCGCCCCATCAAATTGCGTGCGGCGAGGAAGCTGAACGGCGCCGCCACCAGCGCGCCGCCGGCCGTGCCGAGGATGGCCATCTCCAGGGTGATCCAGGCGTAGTGATGAATCGTGCTCCAGGCGATCGACCACTTCGGATGCAGCAGGCCGCTGGCGAGCTTTTGCGCCGATTGCAGGTTGCTTTGTCGCGTGAACAGCGCGAAATCGACCTCGGAGTCGATCGCCAGCCGGTTCAGCCCGAAGACCACCAGCGCGATCGCCAGCAGGTTGAGGCCGCACAGCGAGCGCACGAACCCCTGGCGCTGCCCCCGCCGCAGTCGCATCAGCGTCGCGGCATCGCTGCCGTCGCCTGCCGCGAGGAGCGGCAGCTCGCGCGCCGTGCGGTAGAGCAGGTTCAGCCAGACCGCGCCCGCGATCAGGCCGAACCAGAACCAGGCGACGCCGGGCTGCCAGGCATCTTTGGGGAACTGCCAGTAGAGCGCGAGGATCAGGATTGTGAACATCACGAGCGTGACCGCGCCCCGCAGCGGCCGGCGCAGCAGCGCGTAGCCCAGCCCCGGCACCAAAGCCTGCGCGACGAGCACCACGCCGCCCGTGGCCAGAGGCTGCCGCGGCGCGGACGAACCGCCGCGCGGCCGAGCGAAGGTCGTTGTGAGCACGCCGCCCTCGAAGCTCTGCAGCGGGGGACCGTTGTGCGCCGACGGTGGCGCAAGGACCGGCGGCGGCGCGGCGGGAGCCCGCACGGCGATGCCATCGCCGGTCGCGGCCTTATCGGTAGACTCGCTCATAAACGTCGCGATCCACTTCACTCGGCCGGCCGTCGAAGACCAGCCGCCCCTGCTTGAAGCCGATCACGCGGTCGGCGTATTCGCGGGCGAAATCGAGCTGGTGCAGGTTGACGATCGTGGTGATCCCCTGCTCGCGGTTGATGCGGCGCAGGTCGTCGAGCACGGTGATCGAGGTCTCAGGGTCGAGCGAGGCCACCGGCTCGTCGGCCAGCATCAGCCGCGGCTGCTGCGCCAGTGCCCGCGCGATCGCCACGCGTTGCTGCTGGCCGCCGCTGAGGCTATCGGCGCGGACGTAGGCCTTGTCCGCGATGCCGACGCGTTCTAATGCCGCCAGCGCCAGCTCGACGTCGCTCTGCTTGAAGACGGGCACGACCGCGCGCCAGCCGTGTAGATAGCCAAGCCGGCCGCAGAGCACGTTCTGCAAGACCGAGGTGCGCTTCACGAGGTTGAACTGCTGGAAGATCATGCCCATCTGCCGGCGCGCCCGGCGCACGGCGGCGCCCTTCGCCCGGCTGATCTCCTGGCCCTCGAAGGCGATCGTGCCCGCGCTGGGCCGCACCAGGCCATTGATGCAGCGCAGGAAGGTAGACTTTCCCGCGCCCGAGGGGCCGATCACCGCCAGGAACTCGCCCGGCCGCACGTCGACGCTCACGTCGAACAGGGCCTGCACGCCGTTGGGAAACTGCTTGCTTACCCCGCGTGTGACGATCTGCGCCTCGGCCGGGAAGCGGGAGCGATCGACCTCGACCATGCGCCTTCTCCCGGCGGCGAGTTCGGCGGCCCCCACCGCGTCCTGGGCCGGCTCGCCGCCAGTATACGCGGCGGGAGGCGATCATCTCGATCGCCTCCCGCATCACGACGCTGCCCTATGGCGTGGGCTTTGGCGACGCCGCCGGCGAGGCGGCCGGCGTCGGGCTGGGATAGCCCTTGAGCAGGTCGGGCGCAACCGTCTTCACGGTGTTGCGGAAGCCGTCGTAATCGCTGTCCGAGATCGCGCCGAGGGCGCTGATGCTGAACAGATCGTTGAGCACCGTCTTGCCCTCGGGGTCGGCCGAGTACTTGAGCAACGCGGCGCGGATCTGGCCGGCCAGCGCCTGCGTCAGGTCCTTGCGCACGATCTGCGGGTCGCAGGGGATCAGGTCCGACGTATAGATCACCTTGGTTTTATCCAGGATGTCGGGAAACTGGTCTTTGACCTCTTTATTCGTGCGGGCGTCGTTGTAGATGGCGCCGGCGTCGGCCTTGCCCTGGTAGACGGCAATCGCGATCGCGCTCTGGTTGGAGATGTTGACCGACTTGAGGTCCTTGTCCGGGTTGATGCCGGCCTTGATCAGCGCGCCTTTGGGCACCAGGCTGCTGGAGGCCGAGGTCGTGTCGCCGAAGGCGAAGCTCTTGCCCTTTAGATCCGCGAGCGTGTTGATGCCGCTGTCGGTCTTGGTGATGATAAACGCCTTGTAGCCCGGTACCAGCGAACCCGGCGTGTCGCCCGGCCGCAGCGAGCAGGTGACGGGGTAGGAGCCGTTCTGCTCATGGCCGATCAGGTAGTCGAGCGGTCCGACCCAGCCGATGTCGGCGGTCTTGGAGGAGAGCGCCTGCGTCACGGCGGCGTAGCTGGAGAGCGTCACGGACTTGACCGGCCGGTTCAGCTCTTTGCTGAGGTAGGCCGCGATCTTGTCGGCGCTGAGCTGAATTACGCTCACGTCGCGGGAGGGCACGAAGGCCATCACCAGCGACTTCGGATCGTCGTTGCCGCCGGCGGGCAGGGCGGGCAGGGCGCCGGCGGCGGGACTGCCCGCGGCGCCGGCGGCCGCCGTGGCGCTGCCGGACGCTGGGGTTGCGCTCTTCGCCGCCGCGGCCGTGGGCGAGCCGGCCGCAACCGTCGTTGCCGCGACGGGCGCCCGCGTCGCGATCGTCGTGGCCTTGTTCGAGTTGTTGTTACTGCTGCTGCACGCCAGCGTGAGGCCGGCAAGCGCCGCCAGCGTCAGCGCGGCGAACGGCAGGCGCGTGCCGGTGATCGGTGGAAGGCGAAGCTGCATGAGCCGTGTTCCTCCGTGCTCGAGCGGCGTTGAAGCGAGGTCTTCGCACGCCGGAGGGCGCGGCGCGTCGCCGCGTTCAACGATGAGAGCGGACGTTCGGCGGCGGTGGTCTGCGTTCCTGCATTGTGCGGGCGCGCCCCGCGCCGCGGCGCGAGCTGTCTGCCCGGGTCACCTCCCCTGCTCTGGCAAATGGTTTCAATCCAGCGGTAGGACGCCGTTCGACGCCCAGGCGCAGGGGCACGGGCCGGTCTTGAGACCATGGCCGGGCCGCAACATTCCCATAACAGTGTAGAGGCGCGGGCCGTGAGCTAATCAAGTGCCCGGGCGTGCGTCGCGAGCGCCGAGCCGTCCAGCAGGGCGCGCAGGCGCACATCGCCGCGCAGCACGGCCAACCGCGGCTCACCGCGGGCGGCCTCGGCCAGCTCGGGGTCGGCGGCGAGCGCGGCGCCGAGCGCGGCGATCGCCTCGTCGGCGCGGCCCAGCGCAGTCAGCGCGAGCGCCGCGCCGTAGCCAGCCGAGCCTTGCGCGGCTTCGTGCGTCTGCGCCCGCTCGAACTCGGCGAGCGCCGCCGCGGCCTCGCCCGTTTCGAGCAGCGTGAGGCCCAGGTTGAGGCGCACGAGCCCGTCCTGCGGCGCCAGCGCGGCGGCGCGGCGGAAGTCCTCCAGCGCCGGCGTGAAGTCGCCGCTGGCGCAGCGCATCAGGCCGCGGTTGTTGAAGACGTCCGCATCGTCGGGCAGCAGCTCGGCGGCGCGGTCGTAGTCGGCGAGCGCGCCCTCGCTCCGCCCCAGGCGCGCCCGCGCCAGGCCGCGGTTGTAGTAGGCGCCGCCGAGGCCGGGATCGCTTTGCAGCGCGCGGCTGAAGCGCTCCTCGGCCCGCTCGAACTGGCCCACGGCGAAGTAGACCGTGCCTTCTTCGAGGTACGATGCGGCGCTGCGCGGCCGCGGAAACGGCGCCTCGCCGCCGATCGGTTCAACCTCGCTCGCCGGCGGCGTGAAGGACAGCGGGGCGAAGCTGGGCAGCGCCGGCGCCGGAGCCGGCGGCTCGCCGGCTGCTCCTTGCGACCCTCGCCGTTCGACCGCCGCGAGGCGCTGTTCGATGCCGTTCAGCCGCTCGGCCGGTTCGGCGCTCGGCCTCTCGCCGGCAGGCTCGCGCCGGCGTTGCAGCAGGTGCGATGCGGCGGCGAAGGCGATCCCCTGCGCGGCGGCCGCGGCCAGCGCCAGGGCGAGGTCGCGCCGGCTCATGGCTGCTGCTCGGCGCGCTCGAGCAACTGCTCGCTGAGCGCGGTCACGGCGTTGTAGGCGTAGACGACATAATCGCGCGGGTGCAGATCCAGCGCCTGCAGCTCCTCCTTGCGCGCCGCCACGGGGTCGATCAGCGCCTCCGGGCTGTCGAACTCGACGCCGATCACCAGCTCATGCAGCGTGCCGTCCTCGGTGACCACCACGCAGCCGCGCTCGGCGCTGCCGGCGGCGTCCGGCTCGACTTCGATCGCGTTGGTAAAGAACGCGCCGGGGAAGGGCGGGAACGGCCGCAGTTGCAGCGCGAGGTCCTCCACCAGCCGGCGCAACTGCGCGGCGGCGCGTTCGACGATCAGGTCGGCCTGCGCCTTGCGCGCCAGCGGGTCGATCTCGGCGTCTGCCATCGGGTCATCCTCCCGGCCGCAGTATAGGGAGCGGCGCCGCTCTGGCTCAATCGCGCGCCGGCTTCAGCGGGTGCGCCCTGTGCTAGCATGAATGGCAGGAGCGCCGCCATGCGGCGCCGCCGCTGCAGCGAGAGGCCGGATCATGCAGGCGACGCGGCAGCAGATCCTCGACTATCTGCACCGGCATGGCGCCCGCACGGTGCGGGACATCACCGGCCTGCTTTCGCTGACCGCAACCGGCGTGCGCCAGCACCTCACTGTGCTGGAGCGCGATGGCCTGGTCGAAGCGCACGAAGAGCGCGGCCACGTCGGCCGCCCGGCGCACGTCTACCGGCTCAGCCCGCGGGGCGAGGCGCTCTATCCGCGCAACTATGACACGCTCGCCAACCTGCTGATGGAAGAGGTGCGGGCGATGGCCGGCGCCGACGCGCTGCAGCGGCTGATGCGCCGCGTCTCCAGCCGCCTGGCCGAGCGTTACAGCGAGCGCACGGAGGGTCTCTCGCTGGCCGAGCGTGTGGCCGTGACAGCGGACGTGCTGCGCGAGCAGGGTTGCGTCGTGGAAACCGCGCAGCATGGCGACGAGTTCCAGCTACGCCAGTGCACCTGTCCCTACCCCAACGTCGCCCGCCGCCACAGCGCCGTCTGCGCGCTCGAAGTCGGCTTCGTGCAGCGCATGACTGGCGCCGACGCCCGCCTCACCAGCAGCCTCCTGCGTGGAGACAGCGCCTGCACCTACCGCATCCGCGCCCGCGACGGTGACGACGCTGCCTCACGCCGCCCAGGCTCATAGCGCAGGGCCGGCCGCGGCGTTCGGCCCTCAATCCCCCGTCCCCTTTCCCCCAATCCTGGGGGAATGGGGCGATCGGGCGGAGGAGGACTCGGACGATGCCGGGTTAACCGCAAACCGGCCGGATCGCCCGACGCCGAATCGCCCCTCGCCCAGGATTGGGAGAGGGGACGGGGGTGAGGGCCGAACGCCGCGGCCTTTGCCGCCTCCCGGTCTTCGCTCAATGCCACTGGTCCAGGGCAATCTGCCCCGTGCCGCTGGCGAGCGGCTGCGGCGCGCCGCCGGCGGATGGCGCGATCAGCAGCGTCCAGGCGGTGTCACTGCCCTGCGCCCAGGCGATGCGGCGGCCGTCCGCCGACCAGCGCGGCGCCCCGAGCAGCGGCCCGCGTGCAAGCGTGCGCGCCGCGCCGTCATCGACGGGCAGCGCCACCACTTCCAGCGCCGGTGAGCCTTCGGCGGCTTGCTGTGCGGCCGGATCCTTCGGCGCCACCGCCGCGATCAGCTCGTGCGAGCCAGGCGACCAGCCGCCCAGGGCGCGCGCCGCTCCCGGCGCCGCCAGGGCGAAGCCGTGACCGCTCCTGCCGTCGATCAGCCAGATCTGGCCGGCGCGCAGCAGCGACAGATACCGGCCGTCCGGCGACCAGGCGAGCGAGGCGGCGTGGTCGAGCTGGTCGTTCAGCGGGTGCAGCCCGCCCGTCTTTACGTCCGCGGCCACGACGATCGTCTTCTCGCCGCCGCTGAAGAAGGCCACACGCTCGCCATCGGGCGACCAGACAGGATTATCTTCCGGCGCCGGATCGTACGGCGCGAGGGCGCGGCGTTCGCCGCTGCGGCGATCGAAGAGGAAGATGTGCGGCACGGGCGCATCGGCGCCGGCCTCGGCGAAGGCGACGAAGCGGTCGTCCGGTGAGAAGGCCGCGTCGGCACGCAGCCCTTCGTAGAGCGGACGCAGCGGCGCGCTGCCGAGGACGCGCGTCTGCCCGCCGGCGTCCCGCAACGTGTACAGCGCTGAACAGCTTACGCAGCCGGCCCGCAGATAGAGCAGCGCCGAGCCGTCTTTGCTGGCGATCGCGGCGCCCTGCAAGCCGCCTGGTGCGACGGCGCTGCCGGCCTTGCCCTCCACGCTCAGCCGCCGAATCTCGCCGTGATCGCCGTCGGTCACGGTGTAGAGCAACGTATCCGCCGGAAGCGTGCGGCCGGCTACGACGGACGAGCCCTGCAGCGCTCGATCCACGGCATGCAGTGCCGAGGGCAGCAGGCGGGCGGCCGCCAGGGTAACCGCCAGTCCGAGCACGGCGGCGAGCGCGTAGACGAGCAGGACCGGGCTGGGGCGGCCGCCGGCGCGTGGACGGGCTTGCGTGCCGGCCTCTGCCGGCCAAGCCGGGGCGGCGCCGGGGGCGAACGACGAACGCCAGAGTCGCGGCCGCGGAAAGTTCACGGCCCCTCTCCCCATGCCGGGCGGCGTCTGGCGCCGAACCGGTTCCACGGATGTAAGCGGCGTGCGCCCAGTGTACGGCGCGGCATTCCGGCGCCGCCTCGCGCGCGTCTCACAACGCCTAGTATCGACGTAACAATCCAACGGCTGCATACAACTTCTGGTGCATTACGGACAAGCACTGCCGCCTTGCCGTGGTTTCCGCCGGCGCTCCGCGGGCCCTGCCGCCGTGCGAGAATGCGCGGTATGCGGAGGAGAAGCCGCGTCGCCTGGAGCGGCCCCGGCCGGTGTACTGCGGTGGCGCGGTGGCTCGACCCATCCGCCCCGGCGGAGGATTTAGATGATCTACAGCCAGCAAGCGCGCGCGGGCTTCGCCGTGTTCCTGGCGGCCGTGCTCGCCTGCGGCGGCGTGGCTGCGCACCGTGCCGTGCCGCTCAGGGCCGCGACGCCGCTCTCGGCGGCGGGCACGGCCGATGACTTCTTCGCCGCCGCGGCGCTTCAGCCGTCCGATCTGCCCGGCTCGCTGCAGCCGACGGAGCAGGGAGACCTCACCGCCGGGCAGATCGCAGCGCAGGGCGGCGAGGGCGTGGCCGATCTGCTAGACAGCAGCGGCTTTCAGCAGGGGTATCAACAGGGCTTTGAGGCGGCGAACCGCGGCGCCGTGCTCGCCGGCGCCACGGCCGGCGTCGGCGATCTGCTGACCGTATTCAGTTCCGCCGACGGCGCCTCCGCCTGGAAGGCGTACGAGCAGCAGAACGCCGCGGGCGTGGGCCAGCAGGCGGCCGCCTCCGCGGGCGTGAGCCTCACGCTGACCGACACCACGCCGATCGATCTGCCTGCCCTGGGCGACGAGTCGAGCGCCGAGGAGCTGAGCGGTACGGCGACGGTGGCCGGGCTGCCCCTGCCGGTTGTGGTTGATATCGCCTTCGTCCGCCGCGGCGTGGTGCAGTACACGGTCGTCGCCGCCGGAGTCGCATCGCAGCAGGACCTGTTGCAGCAGATCGCCACTACGCTGGATGCAAAGGTCGCCGCGGCCCTGCCGCTGCTCGCTTCATGAGGCCGCGCCCGTCGCTCAATGCGGAATCGTGGGCGCCGTGCGCGGGTCCGTTTCCAGCACGATGCCGGCCGCGAGCAGTGCCTCGATCCGACCCCCGTCCAGCCCGCCCAGCTCGCGCAGGACGGCGCGCGTGTCCTGGCCGACCGTGGGCGGCGGGCCTTTGATGCCGCCCGGCGTGCGCGAGAGCCTCACCGGCGTGTCCACGATCGTCAGCTGCATGCCCTTGGGGTGCGTCACCTCGCTGAGCATGGCGCGAGCCGCCACCTGTGGGCTGGCGGCGGCATCCGCGATCGTGTTCACCGGGCCGCAGGGGATGCCGGCGGGCCGCAGCTCCGCCAGCCACTCCGCCGTCGTACGTTCGACAAAGGCGGCGTTCAGGATCGGCTCCAGCGCCGCGTGGTTGGCGGTGCGCTTGCCGCTGGTCTCGAAGCGCTCGTCGTCCAGCAGCTCCACCACACCGAGAATGCCGCAGAGCAGTTGCCACTGGTTCTCCGCGCCGAAGGCCAGCGCCACGACGATCCAGCCGTCTTTGGCGGGAAACGCCTGGAACGGCGTGGCGGCGGGGTGACGCGTGCCAAGCGGACCGGGGATCGTCTTCCGGCCGGAGGCGAAGTAGCGCATGTAGGCGTTCTCTTGAATGGCGAGCTGGCAGTCGAGCATGGCGATGTCCACGAACTGCCCTTCGCCGGAGCGGTCGCGCTCGCGCAGCGCCGCGAGGATGCCGATCGCGGCGTACAGCCCGGCGGCCACGTCGCCGATCGAGGTGCCGACGCGCACGGGCGGGCGTCCCGGCTCGCCGGTGATCGACATCAGCCCGCCCATGCCCTGCACGATCACGTCGAGCGCGGGCAGGTCGCGGTCCGGCCCGGTCTGGCCGAAGCCGGAGATGGCGCAGTACACCAGTCGCGGATTCAACTCGCGCAGCGCGTCATAGCCGAGGCCCAGCCTCGCCATCGTGCCGGGTGTGAAATTCTCCAGCACCACATCGGCGCCGCGCACCAGCGCCCGGATCGCCTCTTTCCCTTCCTCCGCGCGCAGATCGATCGCCACCGATCGCTTTCCCCGGTTCACCGAAAAGAAGTACGCCGACTCCTCCAAATCTTCCAGAGCCTCCCCCTCTCCACCTAATGGAGCCGATGGAGAGGGGGCCGGGGGGTGAGGCGACACCAGATGCGGCCCCGTCGTTCGCGCGATATCGCCGTACGGCGGCCGCTCCACTTTGATCACGTCGGCGCCGAGGTCGGAGAGGGTCATCGCGGCGAAGGGGCCGGAAAGCACCCAGGTGAGGTCGAGCACGGTGAGGCCGGCGAGCGGGCCATGGCTGGGCAGCGGCGGCATGGGCAAGGCTCCGAAGCGCGGCCGCGTCCGCCGCGCGTGCTTCGGCCCCACTGTAGCCCGCCCGCGCCCTGCGAGCACACCGGTCGAGTCAAGGCAGGGGAACCGACCGCCGGCTCTGCTACCGGCCGACCTCCACGCGTGTGCCGACCCAGTAGACCGCGTGCGGACCGGCCCAGAAGGCACTATGGCTCAACGCGAGTGACCGCGGGTACACGGTCGAAGTCGCGATCGTAGCTGTACAGCTCGGAGTCTCCTTCCGACTCCATATGCGCCACGATCAGAGCATCTTCGAAATCCAGTCGTGGGTCCGATTCCCAGAGTTCGAGCGCCCGTAGACATACGTATTTGACCGAGAGCCGCAACCCGCGTAAAAGAAGCACCGGAAGTAGACGACCGCGAATCTCCGGCCGCGTCAGACCGTACTGGCGCGGCGAGGCCAGCACATAGATGACTTCGGCGACGATTGCCTCGGCAGTGCGGCCTTGCTCCTCTCCACGCTGCATTCGCTCAAAGAGTGCCTGGCAACGGGCCGCCTTGTCCGGCTCGGTCCCGGTCAGAAAGCGCAGGAAGATGTTGGTATCCACCCACCTCATTGATCGCGCAGCTTGCGCTCGGTGCGTTCGGCTCGCTCCTCTTTCACTTCGCGAATGATTTGCTTGAAATCGCCCTCGTTGCCCAGTGGCTGAACAGAAGCAAAAGCCGTTTTCAGGGTGAATGCTGGCCGTTTAAGGCGTACCTGATCTCCGTCGATCTGAAAAATAATCTTGCCGTGCGGACCTGTGCCCAGCAGCCGGCGCACCTCGGCCGGCACCGTCACCTGTCCTCGCTCAGTAACCGACGCCACGATTTCCTTCATCGCCACGCCTCCATTGCGCTGATACTCTTGCATTGACCATAGCATGATTCAATGCACCCCCGCCATCCTGATGTTCCTCAGCGCTGCAACCCGAGCAACTCCGCCGCCTCGGAAATCGTGGCGGGGCGGCGGCCCAGGCGGCGGATCAACGCCACCGCCTCCTGCACCAGCTCGACGTTCGTCGGCGTGCGCGGGCCGCCGTAGTCCTCCAGACCCACGCGCAGGTGGCCGCCCCGGCGCACCGCCTCCTCCGCGATCGTGCCCAGCACGTCGCCGCCGAGCACGGCCACGCTCCAGGGCAGCCCCGTGCCGTCGAGCAGCGCCAGGTACGCGGCCAGCGACGGCGCGGTCGGCGGCAGGCCGAAGCCGGGCGTGCCGCCGCCGAAGTAGAGCTTGATCAGGGCGCCGCGCGGCAGCGCCCCCCTGGCGTGGTAGGCCAGCGCCAGCCGCAGGAAGCCCGGCTCGAAGATCGAGACGCTCGGGCCAAGCCGGTGCGCCGCACAGCGCTCGACCATATGGCGCACGTCGGCGTAGGTGTTCACGTAGACGGCGTCGATCGCGGCGGGCAGGCCGTCTCCATCGAGCCCGCCGAGATCGACCGACCCCGGATCGATCAGGCCCATGCGCAGGTGGCCGGCCTTCGCCAGCTCGTCGACGTGCGCGTAACGCTCCGCCATCGACACGTGCGCCGCGCCGCCCAGCGTGCCGCTGCCCATCGTCGGGTAGAGGATCGCGTCCGGGCGCCGCTCGCGGATGCGCGCGTAGGCGGCCAGGTACGGCCCGGCGGCGTGCACCGGCGTGCCGTTCACGGGCTCGTCGTTGTGGTTGTGCACGATCGCCGCGCCGGCGTCGATGCAGGCGAGCGCGTTATCGACAATTTCATCAATGGACCGGGGCACATGTGGGTTGCGGCGCTTCGGCGTACCGCCGTTGATCGCCGCCTCGATGATCACCGGCGTCGCGTTCATCGCAGCTCCTCCGGGCGCGGGCTGCCGCGCCGCGCTCCAGTCTACGGCGTTGCGGTTCGGCAGGGTTCGCTGGCGCAACGGTACTGCAATCCTCTCTCAGCTATCGGTCAATGGCGATTAGTGCGTCTCAGTACGAACCAAAACCAGATGACAATCCACACAGCGCATGCGATAGTGTGCGCCGGTCCTGCTCATCCGGAGCCGAATATGCCTGCAGTTGCGTGCGCCAGGGGCGCGCTGGCCCGAATCACTCTGTCGCGAGAGGCTGTTCCGCCGCGGCCCGGCTTGTGCATCTGCGCGCCGGCCCGCACCGAGGGGGCACGATCATGTACGCCATCCGCGCCAGCGGCATTGCCGCCGCCGGCAAAGCGGCGCAGTTCGAAGCCTGGTATGTACGCTTCGTCCAGCACCTGAAGACACAGCCCGGCTACCTGCGCAGCGTCCTGTTCAACTCCTCCGGCATCATCAACCGCTACACCTCGCTCGTCACCTTCAGCGACCGCAAGGCCGCGCAGGCTTTCGACGGGCCCTACGCGCAGTTTATCGCCGCCAATCCGGTCCAGGACCTGATCGAGGTCGCGACGCCGCTGGAAGCCTGGGAGCTGCTGACGACGAACGGCGGCGCCGTGCCATCGGGCGGCGCTGTCGCCATGGTCGAGGTCAGTGTCGATCCCAACAAGGCGCAGGCCTTCGAGCAGAGCCGCACCGAGCTGCTGGCCCTGATCGCCCAGCAAGGCCGCGGCTTCGTGCGTAACGGCCTGTGGCGCTTCGGCGGCGGTCCCGGCCGCTACCTCATCGCCCACGGCCACGCGACGCGCGAAGACGTGATCGCCTCGCTCAACGAGGTGCCGCAGATCGCCCGCTTCCTCGCCGCCAACCCGCTGGCGGGCTTTCTCACGGCGCCGCCGGCGTTCGAGGAGTGCACGGTGACCACCGCCGACGTGCCGGCGACCGTCGCCCAGCGCCGCTGAGCCGTAACCACTGAAAGCCAGATCGCATCGAAACGCAAGGCGAAGAAAGGATTCCGCGCCATGTACGTGCTGCGTGTCCAGATCCAGGCGTTGCCAGGCAAGGCCGCCGAGTTCGAGAAGCGGGCCGAGAGCTTCAACCAGTTCATTGTGCAGCAGCAGGGCTGCCTGCGCGTCTCGACGCTGGCCTCGCTCGGCTACGTCGGCCAGTACGAAGGCCTCGCCAGCTTCACCGACGCCCAGGCCGCGAAGACCTGCCTGCGCGGTCCCTGGGCTGAATGGCTCGAGAAGAACCCGGTCAACGACGTGCTCACCCTGCGCGCCCCCACCGAGGCGTGGGAGATCGTGCAGACTTCGCTGCAAACCGCCTCGCCCAGCGGCAGCTTCTTCGCGTCCGCCCAGGTGACGATCGACCCTACACAGGCCGCCGCCTACGAGGCCAGCCGCAAGGAACTGCTGGCGCTCTTCGACCGCGAGGCGCGCGGCCTGGTCGGCGCGGCGCTGGGCCGCTTCTGCGGCGGCGGCGGGCGCTACGTGCTCGCCAGCGTGTACACCAACCGCGACGACGCCGAGCGCACCCTGCAGGCGCCCGCGATTCAGGCCTTCCTGCAGGCGAACCCGGCGAGCAAGTTCGGCGCCGTCGCCGCGCCGGAGATCACCTTCTCGGAGGTGGTGCATTCGCGGGTGGCGGCCGCCGTGGCGCAGCGCTGAGCGCCACGAGGGAGCGCGCGGGGTCGCAGGCAGCGCCTCCCAGCTTTGGTGGACCATTTCACATGGCCGCGCGGCGGCCGGCACACACTGATCCAGCACCGTTAGCCAGTCCGCTCATCTGTGCCGGGATGCGGCGGGGCGGCCTTCATTGCCGCTCCGTCCGCCTCCGGCGACGGTCTCGCAGAGCGCGTGTCCCTCCAACCACGGATCGCTCGATCGCGTAGCTCGCCTCGCCTTGCGGCGCTGGGATAGGTGCCGGGTTCTTTGACGAGCATGCGCAAAAATGGCCTCGCCAAACGTTCAAGTAACCGAATCGAGACGAATCTCGGATGTCGTCTCGCACGGACAAGTGAGGAGGAGTCGTCTTGGTTACCGAGACAACCCCAGCAGCGGTGGAGCGAATCGTCGATGAGTTCCTGGCGGCGTGGTCCGCCCACGATTCGGAACGCCTTCTGCGCCTGTTTACCGACGACGTGGAGTACGAAGACGTGCCGGCCGGCGCGGTCAATCATGGCAAGGCAGAGCTGCGGGCCTTCGCCGAGGGCTGGTTCGCTGCCTCGCCGGACATCCGTTTTGAGTTGACGTCAAAGGTCGTGACCGGCAGCCATGCTGCAGCGGAATGGGTGGGCTACGGCACGCAGCGCGGCGATCTGCCAGGAATGCCGGCCTCCGGAAAGCAGTTTCGGGTGCGCGGCGCGAGCGTGATGGAGCTGGCGGGCGGCAAGGTCAAGCGCTGCACGGACTACTGGGACTTCGCCACCGTAATGCGCCAACTCGGCTTCCTGCCTGAAGTGAAAAGCTGACCGTGCTACTGCCGTTGTGAAGGCGGCCGCGAGGGAGTTGGGCTGCACCGACTGAATGCCTCGGCGACATGTTTCCTCGCGGGTTGCGGACACCGGCACCTACTGGGGAAGGGGACAATGGGTGAGCTGAATGGCCAGGCCGCCATCGTCACCGGCGGCGGACGCGGCATCGGCAGGGCCATTGCACGGGCCTTCGCGGCAGCGGGAGCGGTCGTTGCGGTGACGGCGCGCTCGGTGGACGAGCTCGCGGAAACGGTGGCACTGATCGAAGGTTCCGGCGGGCGTGCCCTCACCCTCCCCGCGGACGTGAGCTGCCGAAGCGCCATCGAGGCGGTCGTGTGCAAGACCGAGGAGCGGCTTGGGCCGGTGGACGTGCTCGTCAACAACGCGGGCGTTAGCGGGCCGGTGGGTCCCATCTGGGAGGTCGACCCTGAGGAATGGCAGCGCTGCATCGAGGTTGACCTGGTGGGGCCATTCCTCTTTGCGCGGGCCGCGCTGCCTGGCATGGTGGAGCGGCGGCGCGGGCGCATCATTAATGTCGCAAGCGCACACGCGCTTGGCCCTTTTCCGCACGGCAGCGGCTACGGGGTGGCGAAGACGGCGCTCGTCCGATTGACCGAGACGTTGGCGGAGGAGTCAAGGCCATACGGGGTCACCGCCTTCGCGCTCGACCCGGCGCTTGTGCGCACGCGGCTGACCGAGACGGTCACGTCGATGCCCGAGTGGAAGCGATGGATGGTGAGCACGCCGGCCACCGCGGTGGGGCTTCCGCTCGTCGAGGCGGAACGTCCCGCCGATCTCTGCGTGAAGCTCGCCTCTGGCGCCGCCGATGAACTGAGCGGGCGCTACATCCGCGTGCAGGACGACTTCGACGCATTGGTGCAACGGGCTGCTGAGATCCAGAAAGAGGACCTCTACCGTCTTCGGCTCCGAGTGTGAGCGGTGGTGCAGCAGGGCAGCTGCCACACTGCGTATTGCTGATCGCCGCGGCCGCCGGCCTCCGGGGCATGACAGGGCCGCGGATCCGGGCGGCAAACCGCTCGATACACGTCGGCTTCAGCGGTACGGGGGTGAGGAGTGCCGGCCGTAGCGGTCGGAAGATGAGGAGCAATGACCATGGTGGCAGGAGAGGCGCTCGCCGCGGCCACGCTTGAGACGTTGCGAGCGGACTTCCGCGGGGAGCTGATCGAGCCCGGCATGGCGGGCTACGACGAGGCGCGTTCAGTCTGGAACGGCAACATCGACCGGCGGCCCGCGCTGATCGCCCGCTGCAGCGGCGTGGCGGACGTGATCGCCGCCGTGAACTTCGCCCGCGAGAACCAGTTGCTCGTCGCCGTGCGCGGCGGCGGCCACAACGCCGCCGGCTACGCTACCTGCGACGACGGCATCGTCATCGACCTTTCCGGCATGAAGGCCGTGCGCGTGGACCCCGCCGCCCGCACCGCATTCGTGCAGGGCGGTGCCACCTGGGCCGATTTCGACCGCGAGACGCAGGTCTTCGGCCTGGCGACGACCGGCGGCACCGTCTCCAACACCGGCGTCGGCGGCCTGACGCTCGGCGGCGGCATCGGCTGGCTGGAAGGCGAGCACGGCCTGAGCTGCGACAACCTGCTCTCTGCCGACGTCGTCACCGCCGATGGGCGCTGCCTGCGCGCCAGCGCTACGGAGAACGCGGACCTCTTCTGGGGCCTGCGCGGCGGCGGCGGCAACTTCGGCCTCGTCACCGCTTTCGAGTTCCGCCTGCACCCCGTCGGCCCGCTGGTGCTGGGCGGCATGATCGTCTACCCGCAGAGCGAGGCGAAGGCCGTCTTCCGCTTCTACCGCGAGTTCGCCCGCAGCCTGCCGGACGCGGCGGGTCTCTCCGGCGCCGCGCTGCTGACCCTGCCGGACGGCACTCCGGCCGTCGCCATGCTGTTCGCCTACAACGGCCCGCTTGAAGAAGGCGAGCGCCTGCTCGCGCCCGTCCGCCAGTTCGGCACGCCGCTCGCGGACATGATCCAGCCCATGCCCTACTGCGTGCGCCAGACGATCCTGGACGAAGCCTTCGCCGCGCACGGCATCCACCGCTACTGGAAGTCGGGCGACGCCCGCGAGCTGAGCGACGAGATCGTCGATCTGCTCCTGCAGGGCGCGGCCGACTGCCCTTCGCCCCAGTCGTCGATCGCCGTTTTCGGGTTGCATGGGGCGTCCACGCGCGTGGCGCCGGAGGCGACGGCCTTCGCCCTGCGCGAGCCGCTCTGGGACATCAATCTGATCGCGCAGTGGCAGGACAGCGCCGACTCGGAGCGCAACATCGCCTGGGGCCGCCAGCTCTGGGCGCGGGTCGAGCCGCTGACCGGCGGCAGGGTCTACGTCAACCACTTCGCCGCAGACGACAAGCCGGAGCGGATCCGCGCCTCCTATGGCCCGAACTACGAGCGCCTGCTGGCCCTGAAGCAGCGCTACGACCCGACGAACCTGTTCTCGCTCAACCCCAACATCAAGCCCGCCGGCTGAGCGGCCGCAACGGCGCACGAGTGCAGCAAATCAGCAGAAGGGAGAATGTTCCATGCGTGTCGGAATCATCACCGTCGGCGTGGACGTGACCGCGCTGGCGCAACGCGCCGAGGCCCTGGGCTTCGACTGCCTCTGGATCCCCGAGCACACCACCACGCCGGTGCAAATCGCTCCGAAGACCACCAACTATCGGCAACACCTGGAAGAGGACGGCACGCCTCAGCTCCTCTATCGCTCCGGCCAGTTCGCCGATCCGTTCATCACCCTGGCGCGGGCCTCCGCCGTCACCGCCCGGCTGAAGCTGGGAACGGGGATCTGCCTTGTGCCGGAGCACAATCCGCTGCTGCTGGCAAAGCAGGTTGCGACGCTCGATGCCTTCTGCGGCGGGCGCTTCCGCTTCGGCGTCGGCGCCGGCTGGCTGGAGGAAGAGACCGCCATCATGGGCGGCGACTTCGCCCATCGCTGGGGCCAGACGCGCGAAGCGATCCTGGCGATGAAGGCGCTCTGGACCAATGAATCGGCGGCGTTCCACGGCAAGCACTACGACTTCCCCGCCGTGCTCTCCTATCCGAAGCCGGCGCAGCAGCCGCACCCGCCGATCTACGTCGGCGCCTTCGCCATGGGCAACGTCTTCCGCCGCGTGGTCAGCTACGCGGACGGCTGGATCACCTGGATCCTCACGCCGGAGCAGGTCCGCGAGGGCCGCGCCCGGCTCAACGAGGCGGCGCGCGGGGCCGGCCGCGACCCGCGTTCGATCGACATCGTGGCGATGCCGGTGGCGGCCGAGCTCGACGCCTTCAAGGCGTATGAGGACGCCGGCGCGGATGAAGCCGTTGTGCTGGTCATGCCGGGGCCTGAGCCGGAGATGCTGAACGAGCTGGAGCAGATCGCCAGGGTCGTGCTGCCGCGCTACGGCGCGCTCACGCGGGCCTGAGCGCGGCGCGGCCGATCAGACCGGGTAGGCCTCGGTGCGTGTAGTGTGGGGGGAGTCCCATGACGACCGACGAGGCGTTAACGATCCTGCGAACGGACCCAGTGGCACGAGACCTACTCGCCTCTGCCAACATGGCCCGGCTCGCCTACACCTGGCGCGACGGCAGCCCGCGCGTCGTGCCGATGTGGTTCCAGTGGACGGGGGCGGAACTGCTGATGGGCGCGCCGCCGAACTCGCCGAAGATGAAGGTTCTTGGGACGCGGCCGCAGGTCGCAGTGAGCATCGACGGCGTGCAGTGGCCCTACCAGTGGCTGACGGTGCGCGGGACCGCCACGGTGCAGGTAGCGAGCGAGCCATTGCCCTTCCGGGAATACGTCATGATGGCGCAGAGGTACTTGGGCGAGGCGGGCGGCGAGCAGTTCCTGACGGCATTGCGCCAGACGTTCTCTGCCTGGAGCCGCATCGCCATCCAGCCGCAGGAGGTGCGGGTGCTCGACTTCCAGGGCCGCTTCCCCGGCGCCTGGTCGGGCGGAAGCCACGGCACCTGACCGGGCATCGCGCTGTCTCCTGCCCCGTGCAACGCCGGGTTGTCGCGGCGGCCGGTTCGCAGTAGAATCGTGCAGAATTGCTGCAAGGGCCGCGGCAGCGGTCAGAATGGAGATGGCGCACGTGTCCGGTGTGAAGCAACTCGGCTACCTCAGCATCGGTGTGAGCGACCCGGAGGGCTGGCGCGCCATGGCGACGCGCGCCCTCGGCCTGGAAATCGTGCCGGGCGACGGCCGCTCCACCTCCTACCTGCGGATGGACGAGCATCACCATCGCATTGAACTCCGCAAAGATGGCACCGACGATTTGCAGGTGGTCGGCTGGGAGGTGCCGGACTCCGCGACCCTCCAGGCCGTTGCCCAGCGCCTCGAGGACGCCGGCGTGCCGGTACAGGCCGGCACGCGCGACGAGGCCGACCAGCGGCGGGTGCTCGAGCTGATCAAGTTCCAGGATCCCGGCGGCATTCCCACCGAGATCTACTACGGGCAGCCGCTCAACCAGAAGCCGTTCCATCCCGCGCGCGCGATCTCGGGGTACAAGACCGGCGATATGGGTCTTGGTCACCTGGTCGTCTACCAGCCCGACCTGGAGGCGAGCCTGCGTTTCTACACCGAGCTGCTCGGCTTCCGCGTTTCGGACGTTATCGGGCCCGCCGGCCATCCCCTGGGGGTGTTCCTGCACTGCAACGCGCGGCACCACTCGATCGCCCTGTTCGCCGCCCCGCACGCGAGCAAGCGGATCAACCACTTCATGCTGGAGGCTAACAGCCTGGATGATGTCGGCTCCGGCCGCGACATCTGCCGCCAGCAGGGCCTGCCGATCGTCATCGATCTCGGCAGGCACATGAACGATCATATGGTGTCGTTCTACCTCGGCAATCCCTCGCAGTTTGCCATCGAGTACGGCTGGGGCGCCCGCACGGTCGACGACAGCTGCTGGCAGGTCGGCCACTACGAGTCCGTGGAGTCCATCTGGGGCCACCCGGAGCTGTCACAGATGGCGGCGCAGATGGCCCAGGCGGCCGCCGCGGCGGACTAGGATCCGCCCGGTAGCTGACGCGGCGGCCACGGCAGCCATGCGGCGGGCACGCTGCCGATAATCACACCGCCGTACGCAGGCTGCCTGTACGCCGTGCGCGGAGATCCAGCCCCGGCGTTTCCAAGCGTTTCGTCTGCGGGGAGGGCGGCGATGATCGCCGCCCTCCCCGCGGCGCGCCCAGCACGCGGGGAAGATGTTAAACGTCGATGACTATTCGTACAGGGGTCTTTCATCTGCATCCCCGCCTGCCTACACTGCCTCCAGCCGTGCCCCGTCGCAGGGCGGGCGCGACAGCGCCCGATGCCGGCTCGCGGAGGATGCCATGCCCCGGATGCACGACATGCAGCGCTACCTGGTCGAGGAGTTCACTGAGGAGTATCTCGAAGGCCGCATGGGCCGGCGCGACCTGCTGCGCCGGGTGCTGCTGATGACGGGCTCCGCCGCCGTCACCGCCGCCGCGCTCGGCGGCCTCGGCGTGCGCAGCCGCGCCGCCGAGGCCGCTGCGCCGATCCGGCCGCGGCCGTTGCCGCCCGCCGGCCCGGTGCCGGCCGCGATCCTGGCGCAGATGCAGGCCGACCCGGGCGCGCCGCCGTCGCAGCAAACCACCGATAACGTCGTCGATCCGGGCGACCCGCGCATCATCGCCGGCGTGGTCAGCTTCGCCGGCGCCGCCGGTGACCTGTTGGGCTACCTGGCCCAGCCCGCCGACGGCGCCGTGCATCCTGGCATTGGCGTCGTGCACGAGAACTGGGGCTTGATCGAGCCGAACATGGACATTTGCCGCCGCTACGCCCTGGAGGGATACGCCGCGCTCTGCGTCGAACTGGTCTCGCGCGCCGGCGGCACGGCGCAGTTTATGGACGACCTCGCGCGGGCCTCCGGCTTCCTCGGCGGCGCCAACCCCGACGATCTGGTCAGCGACCTGATCTCCGGCGTCGTCTTCCTCTCGCAGCAGCCGCTGGTGGACAGCGCCCTGCTCGGCGCCACCGGCTTCTGCTTCGGCGGCGGCCTGGTCTGGCGGCTGCTGGAACAGGATACGAACATCAAGGCGGCCGTGCCGTTCTACGGCCCCACCCCGCCGCTGGCCGACGCGCCGAACATCACTGCCGCCGTGCTGGGGATCTACGCCGAGCTCGATACGCGGATCACAAGCTCCTCGAACGATCTCGACGCGGTGCTCGATGCGGCCGGCGTCAGGCACGACAAATGGATCGCGCCCGGCGCCAACCACGCCTTCTTCAACAACACCGGCCCGGCCTACAACCCGGCGGATGCGATGGCAGGCTAGCAGCGCGCCCTCGCCTGGTTCGCGCAGTACCTTGTGTAGGGAACAGGGAAGAGAGGGCGGTGCGGCCCGACTATTCGCCGGAGGCGGCGGGGAGGATGGCGCGGCGCACGGCCTCGACGATCTGGTCGATGTCGTACGGCTTGCCGATCAGCTCGAAGGACGGTGTGCGGCCCACGAGTTCGTCGAGGGCGCGCTTGTTGGTCGTGGTGACGACGAAGCGGCGCCCCTGCGCTTCGCCCAGCCGCTCCACCCATTGAAAGAACTGCCAGTTCGCCTGGTACGGCAGCGAGACGTCGTAGACGATCACCCGAGGGTTGTGCTCGGCGAAGAAGGCGGTGATGTCCTCTTCGCCGCTCTTCAGTTCCGGCACCTGGCCGGAAACCACGGTGTAGCCCTCTTCCTCCAGCACTAACCTGAGCAGGTTGATCACCTCCTCGCTGGAGTTGAAGACAGCCACCACACCGCCGGCTGCCTCTGCCATCACACCGCTCCCCGTGCGCCTGTCTGCCGGAGCTTTGCAGCCACGCCCGTTCGCGCGGAGCGTATGCCGCGCATACGGACTGGTCAAGAGGGTATCAGCGGCGCCGCGGGCGCATGCCGCGACTCCTATTCCCTATCCTGGCCGAGCACGCGGCGGACCGTGCTGAGCAGCACGTCGAGGTCGAAAGGCTTCTGTACGTAGGCGCGAGCGCCCAGACGCCAGGGCCGCGCCTCGAACCGGGCCGTAGCCGAGACGATGATGATCGGCACTGCATCGCCGAAATGCGCTTGAATGTAGGCGGCAATCGCCTCGCCGTCGGCGTGCGGCAGACCCAGATCCAGCAGCACGGCGCTCGGCTGCCGATCGCTCAGCCGCGCGAACGCCTCGCGGCCGTCGGCCGCCGCCTCACAGGGCAGGCCGTCCTCGCGCAGCGCCGCGCACATCATCTCGCGGATGCCGGCGTCGTCTTCGATGACCAGCAGAGGGGCGTTCGACTGCTCCATGCGCCGCCGGCGCCAGAACCCTGGCGATCTTCCGCCAGTGTCGGTGTTGCCGTGCGGCTGTGTCCAGCGCGGATCGGGCTCGCGACCCAGCAGCGGAACGCTATCTCGCCGGCCGGAATCGCACGAGCGTGACTTCGGGCGTCACGTCGTCGTAGGTGGCGACGAGCGGCATGTCGATCTGCACGGCGTCGAGCGGGCAATCGACCAGGTTCGCGATCATGCGCGGGCCTTCGTCCAGTTGCACCATCGCGTAGACGTAGGGCGCATCCTCGGTGAAGGCGGGGTTCGCCGGCTGATGAATCACGGTATACGAATGCAGCCGGCCGCGCCCGCTGACGGGCTGCCAGACGATCTCGGCACGCAGGCAGACGGGGCAGACCTCGCGCGGGTAGAAGAAGAGCCGGTCGCAGAGGCGGCAGCGCGGCATCAGCAGCTCGTGGCGCCTGGCTGCCTCCCAGAACGGCCGGCTCGCCTCGCGGTGCAGCGGAATCGGCAGCGGCTTGCGGTAGTCGGTCACCATCGGCTGTCCACCTGAGAAGAAAGGAAAGAGGATAGAGGGAATAGGAGATAGGGATTGCCGGGAGGCGCTCGTTCCTATTTTCTATCTCCTACTTTCTATTTCCTCGTCACACGGCGTCCTCGGACCCGAGGACCAGCGAGCACATTTCGCTCGCCGTGCCGCCTCAACCATTCACCATGCAGAGATCGTTCCTCCGCACCTGGCGCGGCCCGGCGCGGCCCATGATCTGCCGCGCCGCCTCGATCACGTGGCGGAAGCCGCCGGCGAGGCCGGGCTGGCCGCCGGAGATCTGGCCGCCGTCCGTGTTGATCGGGAAATCGCCCTTGTAGGTCGTGTCGGTGTGCTGATAGAAGGGGCCGATCTCGCCCTTCTTGACGAAGCCCGCGTCCTCCAGCGTAACCGCCACGAGAATCGTGTAGCAGTCGTAGAACTCGGCGAACTGCATGTCGGCGGGCCGGTAGCCGGCCATGCCCAGCGCCCGCGCCGCCGAGACCCTGGCCGGCGTCACCGTGATGCGCGGCGTCTGCCAGATCGCGGCGTTCGCCTGCTCCAGCCCGGCGCCCAGCAGGTAGACCGGCCGGTTGGGCAGCGACTTCGCCCGCTCCGCCGTGGTGACGATGCAGGCGGCCGCGCCGGCCGAGGGCATCACGCACTCCAGCATGTGCAGCGGCTCGTTGATGTAGCGCGAGTTGAGTACGTCGTCGATCGTGATCGGCTGGCCCTGAAACGTGGCGTTGGGGTTCTGCAACGCGTTGAAGCGCTCGTCCACGGCCAGCTTCGCCATCTGCTCCGGCGTGGTGCCGTACTCGTGCATGTGGCGGCGGTAGATCAAGGCGTAGCCGGTGCCGGCGCCGGCCGCCGGGCCGAACGGCTGCTCGAACTCCGCGTTGACGCTGCCGCGGCCCGCGCCGGGGCGCGGCGGCGCGGCGCCCGCATCCCGCGCGTTGCCCATCACGATCAGCGCCGTGTGGCACAGGCCGGCGTTGATCGCGGAGGCAGCGACGGCCACGGAGGTTGCGCCCGTCGCGCCCTGCATCGAGACGCCGGTGGCGAAATTCGGCCGCATGCCGAGATATTCGGCCATCGCTGCCGGCGTCATGTTCGTGCCGTCCACGACCAGGCCGTCCACGTCCTCTTTGCGCAGGCCGGCATCCTCGATCGCCAGCCGTGCCGCCTCCGCGCAGAGGCCCTCCAGCGAGCGGCCGGGATAGCTGCGCCGCGTGGGCAGCTCGCCGATGCCGACGATCGCCGCCTTCCCTCGCAGGCTCATCGCTGCCGTACCTCCTCCGCTGCCTGCCGCGCCTCGACGATGCCGCGCTGCTGCAACTCGGCGACGGCGGCGCCGTCGAGGCCGAGGTCGTGCGCCAGCACGGCGGCCGTATGTTCTCCCAGCAAGGGCGCCGCCTGCAAGGGCACGTGCGAGGCTGAGAGGCGCAGCGGTGAGCCCATCACGCGCACGTCGCCCGCCGTCGCGTGCGGAATCGTCTGCACCAGCCCGCGTTCGACGAGGTGCGGGTCGGTGAAGAGATCCAGGGTGTCCAGCACGGCGCTGCAGGGCACGCCGGCCTCACCCAGCTCGCGCATCGCCTCGTGCTTGCTGCGCCGCCGCGTCCAGGCGGCGATCTCGGCGTGCAGCTCGTCGCCGTGCTCGATGCGCGCCGGGCCGGTCTCGAAGCGTGGGTCGTTCACCAGCTCTGGCCGGCCGATCGCGGCGCAGAGCGTGTCCCACATGCGCGTGGTCACGACCATGATGAACAGGTAGTCGTTCGGCCCGCCGGGGGCGCAAGGATAGATGTCGGACGGCATGCCGAGACGGGTGCCGCTGCGCTGGCCCGGCGCCTGGCCCCAGGTTTGCAGGCCGAGCGTGCGCATGAACAGCGTCACCGCTTCCTGCATCGAGATCTCGATCAGCTGGCCCTCGCCGGTGCGCTGTTTCTGCACGTAGGCCGCGGTGATTGCCAGCGCCATCTGGATACCGGTGCCCGAGTCGCCGATCGTCGGCGCAGGGCGCATGGGCGGGCCGTCGCGCGGGCCGGTCATGGAGAAGGTGCCTCCCGCCGCCTGCGCCACCCAGTCGTAGGACTTGTAGCCGCTGTACGGCCCGCTGAGGCCGAAGCCCTTGACCCGGCCGTAGATGATGCCCGGATTCACCGCGCGCAGCACGTCGTAATCCAGTCCCAGCCGCTCGATCACGCCGGGGCCGTAGTTCTCCACGAACACGTCGTAGCGCGGCGCCAGCCGCATCAGCAGCTCGCGGCCTTCCGGCCGGCTGAGGTCGATCACGATGCTGCGCTTGTTGCTGTTGTAGTTCAAAAAGTACTGGGAGACGGCTGGCCCCTGCGTGACGCCGCGGCCCGGATCGCCGCGGCCGGGCGGCTCGACCTTGACCACGTCGGCCCCAAGCCAGGCGAGCAGCTGCGTGCAGGAGGTGCCCGCCTCGTACTGCGTCATATCGAGCACGCGCATCCCATCGAGAGCCGGCATAGGCGCTCCTCCGCGATCGGGTGCTGTCGGGGCGTTTCTGCGTGGCTGAAGCGTCTCTCCCGATCAGGCCGACGGTACCGCGATCGCAGGCGGCTTTCAATGGCGTGCTGAGGCAATCGGAGAGCCGGTCCGCTCGTGCCGGTGCGGCTCGGCAAGCGCGGGCAGGCAGGCACGGATTGGCTGACCGAGTGCGAGGCTCACATCCGCCCGCCGCGCGCCGCCGATCGGCCGGCCAACAGACGGACGGCGGCCGCGGCGGCACTGGCCGGCTACTCCGGCTCGATGCCGTGCCGGCGGAGCACGTCCTCCAGGCCGAGATCGACCCGCGCCGCGTGCAGCCGCCGCACGCGCGCGGCCCACGCCACCCCCTGTGCCGCAAGCTCCTGCAGCCGGTCGGCAAAGAGCATGCCGAGCAGGACTTGCTGCGTCTGCGGATCGCGTCCGCCGGCGCGCATGGCCGCAATCACTTCGGCCAGCAGCGCCTCCATGCGGGCGCGATCCTCGGCACTGAGGCACGCTAATGCGTCCAGCGGCGGCTCCTTCGCGGCGGCACGGGCGCCGCTTCGAGTTGACTGACACATCATAAAGATTTGCTTGCGATCCTGTATACATACCGTTACTGTAGAGAGACCGTTGTGTGGCGAACCCGGTTCAGGAGGTTCCCGTGGTCACTGCCATCCGCGCCGCCGAGTCCGTTAGCTCGCCAACATCGGCGCTGTGCCGCGTGTTCCTGGTCCGGGGCGACACGCTTGCCTGGCTGGGTCTGCGCAGCCTGCTCGCTGACCTGCCCACGGTCGCGGTGATGGGCGAAGCCACGACGGCGGCGGACGCGCTTTGCATGGCGCCGGCGCTGGCGCCTGACGTGATCGTGCTCCCCGGCGCCGTTGCCGGTGTGGCCGCTCCGATCGTGATCACGCGGCTGCGCGAGCGCTGTCCCACGGCGTGCTTCGTCATCCTCCTCGACCAGCTTGATCCTCAGACGCTGGTTGCCCTGGGCGAGGCGGCGGTCGCGGCCTGTGTGCTGCTGAGCGAAGTGACGCCGGCCCTGCTGGGCCGCGTTCTGGCCGCTGCCGGCACCGGCAGCGACGACTCCCATAAGCTTTGGAGCCGCGCGGTGCTCACAGCGTTCGCCGCCGCGCACGGACCGCGTGAGGAGAGCGCCGCGCCGCGCACAGCGCCGCTCACACCACAGCAGCGACGGGTGCTGGTGCTGATCGCCGGCGGCCTGAGCGACCAGCAAACGGCTGCCCGGCTCGATCTCAGCGCGAGCACTGTCGCGAGCCATATCCACGAGCTGAGCGCCCGTATCGGCGCCGCCAACCGCTTCCAGATCGGCTGGCTGGCGCACGAGCTGGGGCTCGTCTCGCGTGAGGAAATGCTCCGTGCCCTTGCTGACCGGCTGACCGCCCGCATCGGCTAGCGAACCCTCCAGGTCGGAACCCGTATTTCCTCCAGTCCGATCTGGAGGAATCGCGATGGACGGCGCTGCCCGGACCGCGCATGCTCCCAGAGCAAACGGGTGGTACCCAACCGCCTCTCGAAAACGCCCCTATTGGGATACGGTGCTGACGGTCACGGTACCGGGCTGAGTCGAGTAGACCCAGCCCGCCTGGCCGGGCTGGAGCGTCGTAGTTTCCTGATACATCGCTGTTGTTGGGTCGTACACCAGCACGGCATCGACCCCGGACACCTGCGCCGGACGATCGGTTGCATTGCCAATCGGGGTCAGTTCGTCGTGATTGATCGAATAGGAGAAGATCTCTGCAGGTGCGTCAGGTAGAGAGATGGTTCTCAGATCAGAGAAAAATGTCCAGTACATCGTCAGCCGAGGGAGCATCGTACCGGTTGCGATCGGGAGATCGTGGCTCGTGTGATTTACGGCCATCCTGCCAACCAGATACACCGATTGGAGATCGCTCAACAGCGGAGAGTTATCAGCAGAGGCGATAAGGTTCCAGCCAGACGGGTACTGAACCATAGAGGTGGCAGGAGCCACGCGATCGGCGATGACGGTGGTGAACGTTACCGCCGACCGGAACCCTGCGACACATTGGACGATATTGAGTTGCTGGGCCACGGTAACACAGTTCTGTGTAGGCTCACCCGTTGGCCCCTCAACAATTGCAGCCGCCTGGTCTGGCGCAACGGTGATGGTCAGACGTGCTGGATGCGAATTCACAGCGAAGTCGTACGTCAGGCCGGCAGGCTGGTCGGCAAGACTTTGCACCCGCAGCGAACCGCCGCCGCCAGGCGTGGGTGCGGGGGCTGGCGTGCGGCGGGCGCCGGCGAAATACACGGTGCCGTGAGGCGGAATGACCACGGTGGTGTTGGGATATTCGACGAGGATGTCCTGCCCCTGAGGAGTGGGACTAGCGTTCGGCGTGGCCTGGACCGCCGGCTTGGGCTGGTTGCGCGACACCGCCGCCACCGGCGTGGTCCCCTGCGTCGCGGTGCTGCGCACCGCCGCCTGAGGAGAACGCGCGCTGCTGGGTGGCGTGGGCCGATCCTGGCAGCCGGAAGTCAGGCCGAGCAGGACGACAATCGCGAAGACGGGCATCGCCGTGCGAGAGCGATGGCCAAGACCCGGTCGTCGCGCCATGTGCGCCCCCATGGTGGTCGATGGTTGTGACCCATAGTATCGGCAATCCGCGAACCCGTCTGCACCCACGGCCAAGTCGTTGAAATTTATTCTTGACAGTATCGCAACTGCCGTGACAGCCTGTGCGGAGTTTATTGCACTGAGGTAACGATGCGACGCCGATTCGTGTGCCTGGCCGCTCTCCTGCTCATGCTGAAGCTGACCCTCTTTCCTACTCCACCGACGACGTGGGCTCAAACGCCTCCGCCGACACCATCGGCGCAGGGCCATGTGACGCCGACACCCACTGCCGGAGGTCAACCGCGCAATCCGGGCACTCCGACCACCGGGCCGGCCACAGGCACTCCGACCGCGGCTCCGAGCCCTGCTCCGGTATTGCGTCCCGGTCAAGCGACGTCGCTCTCCGGGTTCTTGCGGATCTACTGGGGTGATACACCAACCTCGAGCAAGGTGATCGTTGCGCTTGAGCCGGATGCCGACCCCGCCCATTCCATCGAGATCCAGGTCAACCAGTCCACCCAACTACCGCGCCAAGGCCTGCGCGCCATTGAGTCCAAGCACGTGGTGACGACCGGCGTGGTCGCCTCCGCGGCATCTGTGAGCCGGCGACCAGTCGTCACTGCCTCATCGATCCAACCCACGGGGCCGACGATGATGGCTGCCGTTGCCCCACCGCTCAATACCACCTGGCTCAATCTGCTCTGCCGCTTCGCTGACGACAACCTGAAAAACCTTGACCCCAACCCCTGGCAGTTCTTCGATGCCTATACTGAACCGCCCCGGGTATCCTGGAGGCTCCGGACTTTGAGAGGACGGAGCAATGGCAAAGGTGACCAGGTACCCTGCCGAGTTACGCGAACGGGCGGTGCGCATGGTGGTCGAGCACCGCAAAGACTA
>Ga0209166_10000680_pt1 | contig 33915 bp, 28 predicted proteins | sample Coa_R1_3_FD_187151 | JGI IMG/M metagenome (GOLD analysis project Ga0209166, IMG submission 187151) | Surface soil microbial communities from Centralia Pennsylvania, which are recovering from an underground coalmine fire - Coalmine... | ecosystem: Environmental > Terrestrial > Soil >...
TTCGACTAAAGACAGCTCTTAGCCTTTAGCTCTTAGCTCTTAGCTTTCAAGCAGTCTCTTCCGCTCTCTGCGTATAAACACCAGCGAAGAGAAAAAGTTTCCCTCGCAAAAACACTTCTGGATTCCGATCTGTAAGGATCGGTTTTTTCCAGCTAAGTGTTTATCTTTAGTCAGGGGCTACGAGTAGCCTAAGTGCCCTATTTCCAAAAACGGAATATTACTTTAGTAACTTCGGGCTTTTTGCGCCTCCCGTTTTGGAGTCGCAACTTTTTCAGAGCGGAGGGTTCTTACTCAGTGAACGGTGCTACAACCGTAACGGAGGAAAGAGAATATGCGACGCATGAACAAGCTGGCTTTACTCACACTGGCCGGTGCATTAACTTTCGGATTGAATGCCTGGGCACAGAGCACGACCAACGACGACAAGCAAGACGACAGGCAGGACATTCGCAAGGATACAAAAGACATTCACAACGACAAGAAAGACATCCGCAAGGATGAGAAAGACATTGACAAGGACCAGAAGGACGCGCGTAAAGACCAGCGCGATCTGAATAACGATCGCCGCGATATTCGGAAAGACCAAGAGGCCTGCGAGAACGGAAACAAGGCTGCTTGCAAAGATGCTTCCAAGGACAAGAAAGACGCCCGGAACGACCAGAAGGACCTGAACAAGGACCGCAAAGACATCCGCGGCGACAAGAAAGACATTCACAATGACAGAAAAGACGTTCGCGCTGATAAGCGTGACCGGCATCAGGATCGGCACGATCTCCGCCACGACAGACATGGCAAGTAAGTTTGGTTCGTGGAGGTAGGGGGGAGGGGGACGAAATTTTCGTCCCCCTTTGGTTTTTTAGCATTTGCCGCGGATTTTACGGGTCACGCGGATAGAGTTGATTTTTTAGACTTTCGCCTTTGCCTTCAGGCGCACCTGGCCGTTATCCAGTTCGACGGAGTATTCCACGCCATTGCAGCTATAGTCTTTGCGGATCTGTTCGGTTTTCTTTTTCAGGAAGGTCTTGAAGGAATCAAAACTTGCGGAACTTTGCTCACCGGTTTTTTTCTTGGCCTCCATCATGGCGTGAAACAGGGCTTCCACATTCTTGCTATCGGCCTCGAGATCGTAGCAGACGACGGTGAAGGCCTTGTTGGCGTCCAGTTGCAGGGCGGCCTCGGCGGCATGCTCTTCAGCCGTGCGGATGCCTTGAATGCCCAACATAGCGTCCTGCGGCCGGCTGTAGCCTTCTTCTTTGATCTTCAGCTTCTTACGCCACAGGTCGCTGAAAATTGCGTATTTCTGGGCGATGCTGTTATAGCGGAAGCGCTGGGAGAAGTTCATGCGGCCGCCGTCGGAGTACTTCTTGATCATCGACTGTACGCGCCATTCGGTGTCGGCCGGAGGTTTTTTGGAGCCACCTCCGAAAAACACGTCGTACTCGACTTTGAGCCGGCGCATGTTGTCTTCCAGCAAATTTAATTCTTCATCAACCGTCACAAATTACTCTCCTGGCCGGCAATCCACAGGAACGCGCAGATTTTCTGGGAGGGCGAAATATATATATCACAAAAAACAGCCCCCAGTCCTCCCTTGTCGCTCCTCAGTATTTTATTGAAAATTAAGATACTTGAGGGGCACAGAGCGCAGGCAGGTATCGCAACCAAACCACCCCGCGCATAGTGAGAGGCTAGAATCCAGTGTCGCTTTCCGCAGCCATGAGCGTCCTACGGACCGCCATCCAGCGTAACGATTCCGCTTAGTGGGCATCCGAGATTTTGCGTCGATTGCTTAGCAAACTTCTCTTTGGTCCCGTCTATCTTCCACGCAGCAGTGGCCTTGAGCATAGTCTTGGCCAGTTTTCCATCTCTCGCGTTGTATCCTGCGCTATTATTCAGCACTGCGACGACTGCCTCGGGTACTTCTTTTCCATTCGCTTGACATGTGCCAATGAACATGGGCGAGGTTGCTGAATGAAAGGGAAATGGAAGCACGTCACGAATAAGTCCGCTTCTCGTGTTCACGAGCAGTTCGTATTCGCTTCCGCAAATCTGCCACGAAGACAGGAACAAGCGATCAGAAATCTCTATTCCACCCAAATCTTTTAGACCCAAATCCTTGTGCCGTTTTTCGAGCACAAGCACTCGTTCATTTGAGTCGCGTTTCCCGATCAAAGACTTGGGGATATCGGCTTCGCATTTGATCCCTTCAAATTGATCCAGCGCCCGCGCTTTTCCGCAGACCACGATCAAAACAAACAGCATCACTCGAATCTTGAACATTGTAGGATTCTCGCACAAAGCGACGTACTTTCGGTGATGATGGGCACCTGACGTAACCAGGCGATGTCGCTCAGAGCCCGCCAACGAGCGATAAGGCGACTTTGCGACAGTTATCCGCCCCGAGATCGCTCACTTTTCCAGCAGAACCTGCCGCGTGCCATGTCTCGCCGCTTGTCCTGGTGGTAAAGTTGGCCTTATGGCCGACACCACAAATCCCAAAAGCTTTGAGGAGATTGTAGAGTGGGCATACAGCACCCTGCCCCAGAAGATCAGGAACCTGCCAGATTTCCCCGGCATTCAAGTGGCTGACGAGCCTCCTACGGAAGTATTGGAGGACATATCGAACAGAGAGAAATGGCGTCGTGGAACTGAGTTATTGGGATTGTACAGCGGCACATTTAGGACGAAACGGTCATTCACCCAGGTGAAGCATGCCCCCGACTTGATATTTGTTTTTCGTGGCCCCATTCTGCGGTGTTCAAAAGGAGACTTGCGGGCCGAAGTGAAACGGGTGGTCTGGCATGAGGTTGCACACTGGCTCGGCTACGAAACCGAGGAGCAAGTGAAGGCCTTGGGCTTATGAGGCTCCACGAACTACGGTTGTGAGTGTAACCGCGATGTTTCAATAATAATCGGAGGAGTAAGGCTCATTCTCCGACATCGCTCCCTTCATTCTCGTTCGTTGCCGGCCTCTTCTATCGCACGAGCACTCCCCACTCCACCACGGTGAAGCCGCGACGTTGCGGGGCCGGTGTGAGCGCAGGTGGCTGAACAGGAACTGGTTCGCTGAGCGGCTTGAAATCCATTAGAACTCGAATGACCGTATCAGGCGGGGGATTGACTCGGAGGGGATAAAAGCGATCGATGACCGATCTGTCGAGAAATGAAATAGTACGGCGACTGATTGAGCCTGGGGGACCAGGCACTGATGAAATCGCTGGCTTCCTTTGCGTTGAGCCCCAGCTTCGGGAGGATGTCCTCAAGAAACATCGATACATCGGAGCTTTTTACGACAAATCCTGTGTTCTCAGAGGGCAGAATATATGAATGGCCCTCCCAGAAGAGATAGGGGAATCTTCGGCCGCTTCCTAGGTCTGTCAGCTCGCCATCGGGTTGCGCGGAAACGAACCAGCCCTCGTGATAGACCGGATCTGACTTGACCACGACAACTTCTTCTCCCAAGTTCACTTGGACATCCTCTTTTTGAGGAGGATAGAGATATACAATCGGCTCGCAGGCATTGGGCATAATAAATCTGGTGTTCACGAAGCGAATGAGCCTGCCGAAGGGATCCTTCCACAAAAACAGGGGCCGAGCCCTCACGAAGTCGTCGTAGGAAACCTGCTTAGCTGTTTGGTCATTCTGAATTTGAGAGGCCCACGTTGGAAACGACGAATCATAGTCTTTGTAAAATTCCTTGTAGAGCGGATGATCCTTGTCCTTTAGCCCGTAGAGGATATCTCCCGTCGCGTTTACTTTTCCAATTGGCTGTAAGTCCGACCGGCTCACTAATGTAGGCGAGACCACACTGATCGCATCGGCTCCATTCCAGCTACAACCCACCAGCGTCATATCCCGGAAGGAGGCATCGTCGGGCGGCGGCCCTTCGTTCCACGTCGTCTGCCTGGAATCTTCAGGTTGGAAGTCCGGTTTATAGGCGTAACTGAGATATGTTCCATCGGGCCTAAAGAAATAAAAGGCGTTGTCGGTGTATGGCGGCGAGTCTATGCATCCGGCTTCCGAACCGCGCGTTGAAGGGTTCACGTCCTCGCAACGGTCATAGAAGGCTTTTTGAGGCCCCAGTCCCGGCTTCGTCATCCACACGTCGCCATAAATCGGGTCGTGAAACGCGAGTTGCAGTACCGCTGGATTCAGCACACCGATACCTTCACTCCCACGCTGCAGGACAGCTCGTGCGTTCGCAACAATCGTCTGCGGATACTCGAGCACAGGAACCTTGAAATCGGATGGTTGTCCAGGAGTTGCCTTCAGGGCTGTGAATGGACGAGCATCTACCGCCACTTTCTGGCCAACCGTTTCTGCTGGAGCTCCCGGATCGGAGATCTTTGGCAAGGGAAAAACTACCTTGTCCTTTTCGATATAACGGACGATGACCGACTCGTTACAATCCCCCTTGCAAGGCGAAATAAATCTCGAAACCGAGGCCATAAGAAGTTCGGCGCCCTGGTTCGGGCCGCGCACGAAATTGCCGACACGGTAAAACTGATAGCTCGTCTGAGTCTCGTCGTCGCCACTCTTATCGTCGAAGCTGATGGTACCGATCGTTTCGGGGGGAATGAACTGGATATCGCCGATGGCTGAAGTCGAGATCGAAAGCGCCGGAACCGGGCTCGTGGCACCCGCAGCTGGGGAGTTCGTCTGCGGAGCGACGGCACGATCCGGGGGAAGGACACCTGTTGTTGAGCTTGGCGACGATGACTTATTACTGAAAGGCCACGCGAAGGATTTGTTGGCAGCAAAATACCAAGTTCCCGCGGCTGCCAACAGCGCGGCCAGTGGCAGAATCGCCGTACGAAGCACTCGCCTTCTATCCATGGACTGATTCTAACGGCGAAAAAGCAAAACCGAAGCTAATTTCACCCTGCCAGCCAACTCATAAGGCCATCAACTCATGGAACATCGACGAAAGCGACTTTCATGATTGCTGTCGAAAACCGGACGCATTCCGCATCCACGATGACGCGCAAGCGTGGTATCCTTGAGCAGTTTTTCTCGTGGTCACTCGGTCTCAACCGTCAGCTGACCACACCAAGAAGGATGCATGACAACTACGATGTAAAGGGTCGGGTTCACCGAATCGAACAACGCGCCCAGAGCGTTGAGAGCCTAAAGAATCTTTACCATCTTCCCGACTTCGACAGTTTCGACGTTGAGTTTTCACCTATCGGGCAAGTCCTCCAGCAAACAATGTACACACTCGGGGCCAAGGTGCATGGCTCCAAGCATTTTGTCTATGGCGAGCTAGGAGAACTTGTCCGCACGCTGGAATTTGATGGCGCGGGAAATCAGCTTGGCAGCACAGATTTCCAATGCGACAGCGAAGGAAGATGTGTCGGGTGGACAGGCCACGATTGCTCGGGTGTGCTTACACGGCGGTGCATTAAGCAGTACGCGGGCGAACTCTTCGTGTCTCTGCCACATCAGATGCGAAAGGTGTTGCGATACTACAGGAGGATTTCGAATATGCGGGAAGAAATCTGGTTAAGTCTGTTTGCAGGTATTACGGTCCTGATGGAACTCTCTGCGAGAGATGGGCTTCGCACTACGACGCACAAGGGCGGCTGATTGAAACATTCGGCCTTACGGCAAAAGGCGACCCTTTGGGAAACGGTAGATATACGTTCAAATATGACGCGGATGGACGAAAACTCAAGACTTGGAGCTTTAACGATTTGTCAGATGACAAAGTTCCTAACGCCCTTACAGTTTTTGAGTACAAGCCAGATGAAGTAGGAAATTGGGTTGAACGGCATGCGTTTCACCGTTTCCGAAGTGACGCGCGCTGGACTGAAAGAATCACGCATCGGAAACTGACGTACTTTCCATCGCCATAACTGTCGAAATCAGGCGATTACACCACCTATGTTGGGCGCACCCCGCTGAGCCATTTATGAGATAGCCTGGCTCTGTTGAAATCCTGCAGTAATACCCGGTTTGGGGATTGGAATTGAGCCAGGCAGGATTGAAGCAGCCTGAGAAAAACCTAGGTCCCTCCACTCCGCCGCGAAGCGCGGCTTCGGTCGGGATGACAAAAGTCGGATTAGGGAACAAGCATGTCAACACAGCCAGATAGCCTATAGTTACCTAAGCCACTGGCTTTACCTAACCATGCGAATAGTGCAAAGGTAATGGTTTTCCCCTACTCGTTTGTTTGCATCTAACCTTGGGAGAAATGGCGAAGAAGATACGGGTTGCGATTGCCGACGATCATTCTGTGCTGCGCGAGTCCCTGGCAGCGCTGCTCGGAAACCAGCGCGACCTTGAAGTCTGCGGGGCGGCCGCCAATGGCACGGAAGCGCTGCGGATCGTGCAGGAGTGCCACCCGGACGTTCTGGTGCTCGATCTGTTTATGCCGGAGGGCGATGGCTTTGACGTGCTGCGCACCCTTGACCGCTCCGGGGCGCGGGTGGCCTCGGTGGTCTTAACCGGCTCGGAAAACCAACTGGATTATGTGCAGGTGGTCCGCCTGGGAGCACGCGGCCTGGTGCTGAAGGGAGATAGCCCCGAGGTCCTGTTTTCCGCCATTCGCAGCGTCGCCAACGGCGAGCTGGCCTTTAACGATGACATTGCCCGCCAGGTGCTCAACAGCATGGCGGTGGAAAACCGGCATACCCAGGGCTCGCTCCACCGGTTGAGCGAGCGCGAACGGCAGATTGCCGTGCTCGTGGCCCGGGGGCTGAAAAACCGCGACATCGCCCAGCAGCTCACCATCAGCGAAAATACCGTCAAGCGCCACATGCAAAGCATCTTCAATAAGACCGGCGCCCGCGACCGGCTGGAACTGGCCGTGTTCGCATTGTCGGAATTGAGTACCCTCGCAGCTTGATAGCTGCATGCCACAAAAAAACTGCTTACCGCGGATTTCACGGATTACGCGGATTCATAATTCACCGCAGAGGACGCCAAGGCGCGCAGAGGATTTTGGGTTGGTTGATCTTCACCAAGATCCGTGTATCAACTTGGAGCTGAGAGCTTGTAGCTGCTTGTTACTTGCCGGCTGAGGCGGCTAGCTTTTTTACCATGGTGAGGACAATCTTGCGGTCGCTTTCATTCAGGTTGGGAGAGTAACGGCGGATCTGGGTCAGGAAGCGGACCTCTTCTTCTCCCAGTTGCGGAACGGTTTTGGCGGCGCCGTTTTCTTCGGCGGGCGTCACGAAAAACTGTGCCAGGGGTACATCCATGGCGGTGGCAATTTTAGCCAGGGTATCCAGCGAGGGTATGGTATGGCCGTTCTCCACCCGGGAGAGATAGCAGCGCAGCAGGCCGGTGCGTTTTTCGATGTCGCCTTGGGACATGCCTTTTTCTAGCCGGAAGTTTCGGATGGTCTCGCCGATATTCATAAAGGTACTAGAGCGTCAATAGGGGAGTGCGTGAATAGTAACCATAAGTAGGCATTCTGGCAAGAACAAAAATTTTATAGGAAGTATGCTCAGGAAGAGCTGCAAGCTCCGGGCTATAGTCTGCAAGGAAAGTCAACTGCTACTGTAGCTTAGCCGCATGCCGCACAATTCCGCCGTTGTTCTAGTTCGGTTCTCAGTCTCACTTTGGAACACAGACGGGGCAAGGGTAGACATTACTAGGTGTAATGCCCCGGTCTTGCCTGCCCAAGAACCCTAGGAATTTAAGACGAGAACGGGGCTGCAATGCACTGGCGTCATCATCCACAACCAACGTAGTCTAAACCCTTGTAAACCATTCCCCAACTCAACTCTGCAGATTCAACTTTATAAAATGGCCTTTTGGCCTGGGCTCGCCCACGAGCCGTGTCCAGTCGCAGCGGGCAGTATCCCGATCTTTTCAAAGCCTTTCAGTTTCATATGCTGCCTGGTCATCTGGGCTTGGGCCGCGGCGAACGATTGACGGTTACAGCCGATGCACTGCCTGCCGAAGTTCCGTTGCCTAAGTAGACGGCTTGTATGGCGTGTTGTCCAACTCGCAGTTGAGTGCTGTAGCTCGCGTGCCCTGCGGCTAGCGAGAGCACGGGTCCAAGCTGTTGGTTTTGATCCAGGAGCACAACAGAATCACCATCGTTGCTTCCAGTCACGTTTATCACAAAGTTGGCCTGCTGCTGCATACCTGCTACCACCCCAAAATAGATAGTCGCTGCAATGCCCCCATTCACCGTCAGGGTGGTAGTGCTGGCTGTTCCCGCAGTCATCACCACCTGATTGAACACAACAGAGGAGCCGGGAACAAAGTTAGCGTCGCCGCTGTACACCGCGGTGATGTTGTGCACGCCTAGCGCCAGAGAGGAGGTCGTGAAGCTGGCCTGGGCAGCGCCGTTCAATGTAGCCGGGGAGCCCAGGACATTGAAGCCATCCAGGAAGGTCACTGCCCCAGTGGGCGTGCCGGTGAATTGCGGGTTGACTGTGGCAGTAAGGATCACCGACTGGCCGAAGGTGGAGGGATTGGAAACCGCAGTCAGCGTCGGGATAGCAGAGGCCTGATTCACAGTTTGTGTGAGCACAGTAGAGGTGCTGCTCGTGAAGTTTCCATTTCCATTGAAGGCGGCCCGAATCATATGGGATCCCAGCGCGAGCATGGAGGTGGAAAAGGTAGCTTGGCCGAAAGCGTCCAATGTGGCAGTGCCCAGCGTGGTGCTGCCATCCGTGAACGTTACAACGCCGCTGGGTGTGCCTGATGGGGAGGTCACGGTGGCGGTAAAGCTAATAGGCTGCCCAAAGACAGCGGGATTCGCACTACTAGAGGGGAGACTTGTGCTGGAAGCCACGGGAACAACCAGAAACACATAGGCAGCTATCGCACCCGGGATGGGGCTGCTCTGGCCGGTCCCGGCCGCTCCGGTCTGAGTGGAATCACCAAACTGCGCGTCGGCGGCATAAGCGTAGACGATGTGGATGCCAGGCAACAAAGCCGGGGCACTTCCAATAAAGTTCGGAGCTGAGCCGGAGGCCTTGAGCCAGGGCCCCTGCCAGGTATCAAACTGGAAGTAGACGTTCTGTACCGCCGGTACGATCGGGCTGTATGCGCTACTAGTCGTAAAGCTGAACATGTTGGCCGGTAAGGGAGCGATGGCGGTGGTCAGGGGAATCGGCTGAACCTGCTGTTCGGTAAGCAACGCAATCCCGTACGTCGTATGGAAATTCTGGTCGATGAGGCTCTCCCTGGCGTAGATCTTGTTGGTGACCGGATTGATAACCATTACATCAGGATGGATTCCGTTGGGGTAGAGATTAACGTCAGCCATGCTAACAGTAGTGATGCTGTTGGTAGCTCCGTCGATTACGCTCACGGTGCCGGTAGTGTTGTTAAGTGCGTAGATCTTGTTGGTCACCGAGTTGACAGCAATGCTGGTGGGATTCGTTTCCACCGTGAGCGTGGTTGTGGAGTTATTGTTGTTCGCATCAATCACGGACACGTTGCCTAAACCCGGGCTACCGTTCGTTGGGATATTGGCCACATAGATTTTGTTGGTCAGTGGGTTGACGTCTATCGCGACAGCAAAGTAGCCAGGGGGGCTCATAATCGTGGAAGTGGCATTGGTAACCCCATCAATCACGGTGACCGTGAGATTGTTACCCGGAGTGGTTACGTAGATCTTGTTGCTCACCGGGTTCACGGCCATGACTTGGGAGGTGCTGAGTTGGACGCCTGAAGCCACGGTACCTATGACGCTGTTGGTCGCCCCATCGATGATGGTCACGTTGCTGCTGCCCTGGTTGGCCACGTAGATCTTGTTGCTCACAGGGTTGGCGGCGATAGCAAAGGGATTAGTACCCACGGGTACGGTGGTGATGCTGTTGCCGTTGGCGGCATCAATCACCATTACTCTATTGCCATTGAAATCGGCGCCATAAATCTTGTTTGTCACCGGATTGATTGCCAAGGCAGAGGGAGTAGCGCCCGTGGCAAGCGGAGTGACGGTATTGCTGGCCGCATCAATCACGTTCATCCCGTTGGGTAAGCGGCCTACATAGATCTGGTTGGTTATCGAATTAACGGCAAGAGCACCACTCGCCTGCACATTGAGCATACTTGTGGTGTTGTCGGCTCCGTTGGTTACAAGTATGCCTTGACCAAGGGCCGCATAGATCTTGTTAGTGACAAAATTGACGGCGAGGAACCCTGGGGGACCGAATCCTACGTTATCCACAGCAACGGCGTTGCTGGCCCCATCGATCACAGTCACGTTGTTGCTGCCGTTGTTGACGCTGTAGATCTTGTTAGTCACCGGATCAACGGCTACCGCAACTGGCATAGTTCCCACGCTGACGGTCGTAATGGCATTGCCGTTGCCGGCATCGATTACGCTCACGCTGTTGCCGCTCTGGTTGGCTACATAGATTCTGTTGGTTATAGGGTCGACGGCGAGCGCGGTAGGCAGCCCGCCTACGGTTAACGAGGTTGTGGCGTTGCTGACTCCATCAATTACTGTGACGCGGCCCGTGCTGATGTTGGCGACATAAATCTGGTTGGTGACAGGATTGATGGCCAACGCAGTAGGATTGAATCCTGCGTTGATCGTAGTGGGAACATTGCTGGTTCCGTCGATCACGGTCACGTTGTTGTTGCCCAAATTGGCCACATAAATTTTGTTGGTGATCGGGTTTACCGCCACCACGGTGGGAGCCGTTCCGGCGTTGACCATGGTGGTAGTGTTGTTACTCCCATCAATTACGGTCACGTTACTGCTGCCCTTGTTCGCTACATAGATCTTGTTGGTCACGGGGTTGACGGCCACTGCATTGGGAGAGGTTCCGGCGCTTACCGTTGCAGTGGTGTTGTTAGACCCATCGATGACGGTCACATTGCTGCTGCCGCTGTTGGCCACGTAAATCTTGTTGGTCGCAGGATTTATTGCCACCGCATTGGGGGCAGTTCCGGCGTTGACTGTAGTGGTAGTGTTATTGCTCCCATCAATTACGGTCACATTGTTGCTGCCCTTGTTCGCTACATAGATCTTGTTAGTCACGGGATTAACAGCAACCGAAGTGGGACCGGTTCCGGCGGCCACGGTAGCGGTAGTGTTATTGGACCCATCGATGACCGTCACGTTACTGCTGCCGCCGTTGGCCACGTAGACCTTGTTGGTCACAGGATTGGTCGCCGTTGGTCACAGGATTGGTCGCCGCAGCATCGGGAGCGCTTCCAACGCCCACCATGATTGTCACGGTTTGCGCACAGGCAGGCAATGCGGCAAGCTGCAGCAATACAACTCCTGCCAAAAGAATTGACGAGAACATCTTCCAAACTTTGCGCACGTGAAGGCTCCTTACAGACGCAGATTTATACTAATGGCGTCAGACATGTTCCAAATCAAGTTGGATTCCGTGAAAAAATCTGCGCGAGATGTCAAGGATATCAACAAAGATAGCAGAAAAGGCGAAAATAAAGCGTTGTGTCTTATCGCAGATCCAACTCCATAAAAATGGCCCCTGGTACGGGGTTCAAGCGGTAGGGAGCGATCTCGCGAAATCCCAACCCCCGGTACATTTTGACGGCTGCGGCCATGGACTCGGGAATTGTATCCAGGAGCATGCGGCGGTAACCCGTCTCTCGCGCTTCGCGAATGAGGCGCTCCGCCAGGGCCAAACCAATACGATGGCCGCGATGCCCGGGTTTTACATACAGACGTTTCATCTCGCAGACGGTGCGGTCATTTTCATGCTGCGGGGTTTTATCGGGAAGGAATTTGTGCAGAGCACCGCAGCCGGCGGGCACGCGCTGCCAGAAGGCCAGCAGCAACCTGCCTTCAGGCGGAGCGTAATCGCCGGGAAGCGAGGCCAGCTCCTTTTCAAAGCTCTGGAAACACAAATTGAAGTTCAACGATGCCGCATACTCGTTGAAAAGAGCGCGTGCCACCTGAACGTGAGCGGGCGATGTGGCTTGTAGAATCTGGAGCTGCATGGCTGTTCGTAGCCTATCAGACGCTCGGAAATTGGGATTGGATGAAAATTTTTGCTGAAGCCTTTTCGGCAAAGAAGCCGGCTGGAAGCCCGAAATTATCATGAAGGTCCTAAACGCGCGCGCGAAAGAGGCTGCGAAAAAACGTTTATTCTGTGCGCTCCGCTTCGCTGCGCGCATGCCTGCGGCAGCGAGGAAGTGTCATTTTCCAGCGACTTACGGCACGAGTGAACTCGTGCCCTGATACAAAACGTGTGGGCAAGATGCCCACCCGACAGCCGGCGGGACGCCGGCGCTACGTCATATTGACCCATTACCTGGGTCTTGTCCTAATTATGCGTGTAACGGTCGGCAAGCAGTTCACACAATGTCCATATGTGGTCGGTCAGACCGGCTTCGAGGGCCGGGGAAACTCTGAGGCTCTGATGCACCCTGCAATAATTATGGTACGCGATTTGAAGAGCACAAGCCGCTTTCAGGTTCGCAAGTTTCTTGGAATATCCCGTCGTCAAACGGGTCAGTCTTCTAAGAGACATTCTCATCTGAAGATTGAGTCTCTCGACAAAGCTTGTCGAAATGTGCCTGCTATCCGGCCTGCCATCTCTTATTTTTATTATCGTCTCCATCATTGGACTAGGAGAGTAGCGTCCAGCAGCATCATGTTGGCCGTGGTCGCCAAATATCTTTATAACTTGTGCGAAATCTGCTTGCCCTGCGAGTACTTCTTCAACTCCACGGCGGTAGAAAGGAAAGCCGTCTGTCGTGAGCTGGAACCTGAATTCTTCCGCCATACGATTGCGGAGAGTAGTCAAAAATTCGTACGTGGTTTCGCGGTTGCGCTTTCCAACGGTGAAAGCAGGAATCAATTTGGTGTCGGCATCCAACGCGATAAAAATCCAAGCATCTCCGAGTTCTGCGGGGTCATTATCTCTAACGTGTTTTTGTTTCTTGCCAACAAATCCCCAAAGCTCGTCAGCCTGAATATGCTGGCAGCGAAGATTCCTCATTTGGGAATCCATCAATTGCGTACAACGCTCACCAGCGAAAACCAAGAGCTTCATAATCGTATCGCGGTGCAATTGCGTGATTCTCTCGGCGCTGCGAATGCTAGTTCCTTCGAGCAGCAATTGAATGGCAAGCAGTGCTTTATCCTCGGGGACAGTCATAGTCCCAAAAAGCCGGACATGCTCTTCGGTGTAAGTCTTACGGCATTTCGGGCAGCGATATCGCGCCAACCCATTGCGGTGCTTACCAAACTTCTGACATTTAACGTCGCAATTTCTGCAATTCATAAAGACAGAATAACAGCAAGCGGTTGCTGTTGTCAAGGAGAAATCTATGCCTGATGAAAAAAACGAAAGGCCATGTCCTTCAGGTAAACGGCCTTCCGGTAAGCAAGTTGACAAGATGGGGTACAATGGCGCGGTGTCAAAACACCGCGCCAAAGTACTGATGTTTAGTTCAATGGGCCGCCAGTCGTCCCCTCTAAAGACTGGGGTGGTGCTTGGCCGGGTTTTAGCATTCCCAGCGTCATCATCAACTGCATTGTGTCGCGGGCAGGCCCACGGAATCCCCACATGCAGTTCTCAAACGTTGTATTGGCCCATTCAAACGCGCCTCCGCTGTAGTACAGGCGGCAGTTCGTCAGTTTACAGTTATTGAAGACATGCTCCTCTATAACCAAGGCAGCATTCTTCAATGTTTCATTGTTGTGTACTGTTATAGGCATATTCGGTTCCCCTCTCCTTTAAGGGGAGTAATTTTGTGGTAAACAGCGTTTATAATGGCGGAGACGGTCGGATTCGAACCAACGGACCGGATGTTACCCTTTGCGAGGTTAGTCCCGGTCAGCGGGTTATAAGGCCGCCGCAATAAACCACTCTGCCACGTCTCCGCAAGACAAGACGTTGCCCATCACGGCCTACCCTGCGTTGCCCAATCAAAGACACGCCAGGATAGGCCTGTTATGGCCTTCGCTACGGATGAGCGGTTAGCGTTGGCTAGCTAGGGTATTTTCATTAAGTTTCCTCCTTCAAAATCTTGCGCCAGTGGAACGACCATAAGCAGCCGCACGGAAGTTGAGCTTGGTGCGAATGTGCTCACTCGCACTATGCCCGGTTTCCGTTAATTGCCATCGCCCATCGGGAAGCGGCTGCACTTCGTCCTTGTCTTTCATGGTCGCGAGTACCGCTGAGACGTTATTGCTGAAGTTGGCAGCTTTCGTTTGAATGCCAGCTTCAATTAAGGCATCAGCAATTTCCGCCGTGGTCATCCCTTGCGATTTGCTAAGCAAATCAAGAATGGCCCAGCGAACGCTCATGTTTCGGTACTTCTGGTGGTTTGGCTGGCGAGAAACGATTTGAGATTTTAAAGGAGTAGCGTCTGGATTGAGACGCTTGGTGAGAGTAGAGATGCTGTAGTGAAGTTCTTTCAGGCGTGCCTGCAACCCCGAGAGTTGTTGCTGCACTTGTTCGCGTTCTTCCTGTAGGTCCTGGAGAACTGCTTCGTAAGAAGACTTCAACTCGTTGTTAAGCGGCATAGGCTAGGCTCTCTTCTCTTGCGCCGCTTTAGGTGGATGTGTATAATCACAAACGCGACAAGCGCGGCGTATATGAGGCCGCAAGCTCTCGCAGGGATCGCACCCTAAAGACTGCGCTTATACTGTCATTTACTTCTCCTTTCGGGTCGGGGTTCGAATGGCCTCGATCCGAAAGTGAATGAAATTATAGGCCCGGCATCCAATCTGGTCAAGCTAGCCATCCAATTTTTATCCAATGCTATTGGCTGACAGAATTTAAACGGCTTAGCGTATAATTCGATCCCATAAAATTGGACAGATTTACCGTATATCTTGTGGTTATTAACTTATAAACACAAGTTATTGGGCGTTTCTACGGAACAACCTAGTTAGGCTTGGATGCCTTTGTGGGTCTGCCACCCTTGCGCTCTTTTCGCATCGCGGCAATTTTGCGGAAGTATTCAGGTCCGCGTTTGGCCGTGACCTTACCTCCCTTTTTGCCGAGTGTGGCGGCAGGTGATTGTTCCAGTAAATCATCTGCGAGATGAACGGCAGCGGTGAGTAATTCGTGTGCACGCTGGGAGCGGCCTTCGGGTAGGTTAGTAGTAGTGAGGATATTCTGTGCTTCCGCTATCATGTTGCGGAGTGCCTTCAGATCGTTGCGTCGTGGTGCCATGAACCAACAGTAGCAGCGACTCGACAGGGAAGCAAGCGATTGCTGTTATTAGCGCAACGCAAGATTAGGACATTACCATTACCTGGGAACTTGGAGCTCGGAGCTGCCGTGGCTTTATAATTCCTAGTTCGGTGTCCTAACGGATACCTGCCGTGGGGCGGCTTTCATCTCACCCGCGGTAGCCTGGAGCCCAAATTTGAAAACCCAACGCGCCATCCTCAGTGTTACCGATAAAACCGGACTGGTGGAGTTTGCCCGCGAGCTCGCCGCCCTCAAGGTAGAGCTGGTCTCCACCGGCGGCACCTCCAAGCTGCTGCGCGAGGCCGGCATCGCGGTGAAAGACATCTCTGAGCTCACCGGCTTTCCCGAGATCCTGGGTGGAAGAGTGAAGACCCTGCATCCCAAGGTGCACGGCGGCATTCTGTACCGGCGCGATAATCCTGATCATTGCGCCACCGTGGCCGAACATGGCATTCCCTGCATTGACATGGTAGTGGTCAACCTTTATGCCTTTGAGCAGACCGCGGCCAAGTCAGGCGTGAATTTCGAGGAGCTGATCGAAAACATTGATATTGGCGGACCCTCGATGATCCGCTCGGCGGCCAAGAACTTTGAGCACGTTGCGGTGGTGACCTCGCCCACAGATTACGCCGGCATTGCCGAAGAGATGAAAAAGTCTGGCGGGCAGCTTTCTTCCGCCACCCGCTGGCGGCTGGCGCAAAAGGCCTTTGCCACGACGGCCGCTTATGATTCTGCCATTGCCAGCACGCTGGAGCGCATTTCGCCGGAGTCAATGCAGCCCAACGAAGACTTTCCCCACACCCTGCGGATTATTCTGCAAAAAGTCTTTGACCTGCGTTACGGGGAGAATCCGCACCAGCACGCCGCCATGTATTCCGACGGCTCGGGCACGGGCATTGCCGGAGGCCGCCAGCTTCAGGGCAAAGAGCTTTCTTACAACAACATCGTAGACATGCAGGCCGCCTGGGACCTGGCCCATGAGTTCAGCGCGCCGGCCTGCGCCATCATCAAGCACACCAACCCCTGCGGTACGGCGACGGGCACGGACCTGGTGACCGCATATAAGAAAGCCCTGGAAGCCGATCCAGTATCGGCCTTCGGTGGAGTGATTGGCCTGAACCGTCCCGTGGATAAAGAGGCGGCGGAAGAAATCTGCAAACTCTTCGTGGAGGTTGTCGCCGCTCCTTCTTTCAATGAAGAGGCGCGGGCGTGCTTTGCCGCCAAAAAGAACCTGCGCCTGGTGGAAATTACCCCCAAGGAGATGCGTTGTGCTCTGAAACACGTTTCCGGCGGAGTGCTGGTGCAGGATGTAGACCACCATCCCATCAGCGCGGCGGACTTGAAAGTTGTCAGCAAGCGGCATCCCAGCGAAAAAGAAGTGCGCGCCATGCTGTTTGCATGGAAAGTGTGCAAACACGTAAAGTCCAACGCCATTGTGTACGCGAATGAGGGCCAGAGCGTAGGCGTGGGCGCCGGCCAGATGAGCCGGGTTGACTCGTGCAAGATCGGGGCCATGAAAGCCGTGCTTCCTCTGGCCGGAACTGTGGCCGCCTCCGACGCCTTCTTCCCCTTTCCCGATGGCGTGGAAGAAATTGCCGCTGCCGGCGCAACCGCCATCATCCAGCCCGGAGGTTCAGTGCGCGACCAGGAGGTCATCGCTGCCGCCGACCGTCTGGGGCTCGCTATGGTGTTTACAGGCGTGCGGCACTTCCGACACTAAAAAGCAGTTCTCGGTTCTCAGTTCTCGGTTCTCAGTTTTTCTGTTTGAAAAGTCCACATCAACTTGCACGCAGAAGAGAATTCATTCATGTTCTACGACCCAGACTGTTCTGGTTGTGGGGTTCTCAACAAAGTATTCTTAGGAGGTCATCGCCGCCGCTGACCGTCTGGGGCTCGCCATGGTGTTTACAGGGGTGCGGCACTTCCGACACTAAAAAGCAGTTCTCGGTTCTCAGTTCTCGGTTCTCAGAAAGAAGGTGTTCCTCAAGGAGAATTTTGTTGAGAACTCCACGACCAAAACTATTCGGGCTTGCAGACTGAACATGAGCGAATTCTCTTTTGCGTGCAAGTGATTCAAGCAGCGAAACTGAGAACTGACAACTGAGAACCGAGAACTGTTTCTCTAATGCATGTAAAACAGGCTTAGACGCGGAAGGTCGTAGCGCTCCAGTAGCCGCTTATGGATGTACTGCTTGCGCAACTGCTCCATCTGGCTGCCGCTCATCTTGCCGCGGTAAGGGACCATTTCGCGGTCAACCTCCATTCGCACCCGCAAAAGGTCTTGCTCAGATTGGGCGGCGGTGAGAGCGGCGAAGATTTTTTCTTCCAGTACGGTAAGCCTTTGCTCCAGCTCTTCTAAGCGAAGATGAGGATGGGTAGAGACGTAGCTTGCTGCATCTCTGCTTTTCAGTGCCGCGGCCAGCTCCTCCAAAGAACTCGCTGCTTGTGTCGCCGCTGGTTGCGCCAATGCCGGAAGATGGGACACTCGCTCGTGCAAAATGCCGGCGTTGTGGGTGAGAAACGCGGCAATTTCAGCAGGGGTAAATTTGTCGTCCTGCTTTTTAGCGGCATCGGGCGAGACGCCTACGGCGGCCTCTTTCATCTCTTCTGCGGCTGCGAGAATTTCCTGCGTGCAGTACGCAAGACCATTCACTTTGCGTGTTTTTCTAGGACGCTTATCGTAACGGTCGAAGGCTGCATCAATGCCCCGTAGTACGGCTTCGAGGGGCACGCCTGTCTCCTTCCAGGTCTCAATCAGCGCCCAATCGAAAGTGGAGAGCAACAGGATGGTTCCCCGGCGACGCTGGAAGTGCTCTTCGATTTCGGTGAAGTAGTTGAAGTAGTTTTCCACGATGTGGAGTCAGGGCTAAAGCCCGAAACATTCGAACCCTTACGGCAAGACTAAACTCGTGCCCTCATACTTGTCTTCAAAACTTAGTTAACTATTCATGAGATCTATGTAGAACTCTTCCGCGACTTAACTTGAACTTGGTTGCGCTCATAAATGATGCGCAGACCCTCCAGAGTAAGCAGCTCATCTACGGTGCTGATGTACTTTGAGCTGGAGCCGATCAACGATGCCAGGCCGCCGGTGGCTACGATCTTGGTGCCGGGGCCGAGTTCGGCGACCAGGCGCTCCAGGATGCCATCCACTAGCCCCAGATATCCGTAGAACAAGCCCGACTGCATGCTGCCCACGGTCGTGGTGCCGATGACCTGGCCGGGCTTGCGGATATCTACGCGCTGCAGACGCGCGGTGCGCTGGAAGAGGGCTTCGGCGGAGATACCGATGCCCGGCGTAATGACTCCTCCCAGGTACTCGCCTTTGGCCGAGACCACGTCGAAGGTGGTGGCAGTGCCGAAATCTACGACAACACAGGGCCCGCCGTATTTTTCAAAGGCGGCCACGCCGTTCACGATGCGATCGGCGCCGACTTCGGCCGGGTTCTCATAACGCACCGGCATTCCGGTTTTGACCCCCGGCTCGACAAACAGCGGCGTGGTCTGAAAATATTTTTCACAAACCTGGCGCAGCGTGGAATCGAGCGGCGGCACCACCGAAGAGATGATGATGCCGTGCACGGCTGCTACCTCAAGGGCTTCCATGGAAAACAGGTTGCGGAAGAGTACGCCATATTCGTCCACCGTCTGATTGCGCACCGTGGTCACGCGCCAGTGCGCGCGCAGCACATCGTGCTTACCGCCTGTGGCAATGCGCTCGTACACACCCAAAACCGTGTTGGTGTTGCCTACATCGAGAACGAGAAGCATAAGAGTTCAAGTCTAGCCAGGCGTGAGACGCTTTGCGCGCAGAGACGCGCCCTGATACCTATCGCGTGAGGCCATCCGCTTTCATGAGTTCGGTACCGAAGCTTTTTGGAATCAATAGAGATTCCTCGTCGCTGCGCTCCTCGGAATGACAATTCAATCATCCTGGTTTGTCCCAAATCAATTTCGGTCTTTCCAGCATCCGGAGACGTAGCAAGCTACGTCTCTACGAGTCGCTTCGTCGCCCTTGGACTTGCTTTGCCCTTACCGTACCTGAGAGCACGATGCGCATGCCATTTGCGGTTTTCACCCGCAGGAAGCCGCGTTCGTCCAGTCCATCGGTCATGCCTTCGTAACCGCCTTCCTCACCCACAACCACGTGTTTTCCACGCGCGTAGGAGGAATGCTGTTCAAAACGGGCCAGTAGAGCCGGCAATCCATCTTGCGCCAACTGGCGATACTCGCGGTCAAAAAATTGTAGCAGAGCCACGGCGAACGCCGTGGCATCCATGCGTGAAAGCTTCGAGGGGGCGCCATCGGCTGACGCAGCCTTGGCCAGCAAAAGTGAGGTCGCTGTTTCCCGCAGCTCGGGCGGCATGGTGGTGTGGTTGACGTTGATCCCAAATCCCACCACGACCGCGCCGCCATTGCTGGAATTCATCTCAGTCAGAATGCCGCCGGTTTTCTTGCCCTGAACCAGCAGATCATTAGGCCAGCGCACATCGCATTCGATTCCCGCCACCTGTGCTATGGCATCGGCGGCAGCGATTCCCGCCGCCAGGGTGATGCCTAACACATCCTCTGGCGGCAGATGAGGACACAGCAGCGCGGAAAGATAAAGTCCAACTCCCGGAGCGGAGTGCCAGGTGTGCCCGCCACGCCCGCGTCCGGCAGTTTGTTCGTCGGCGATGTAGACGGTGCCTTCCGGCAGGCCTGAGCCGGAGGTGTCTTTTAACGCGGCATCCTGTAATAACGCGGAATTGGTGGAATCAATGGAGGCGAAGCGATAGACGCGCCCGGCAAAGATTGTGCCTTTGAGCAGCTTTCCCAAAGCTGCATCCACCACAGCGCATTCGCGATAGAGGGCCGCCACCCGACCAGCATAAACGAAGCGGGAACTGTGGCATAGTCCGGGGTAACCGCACCCAAAATGAATTTCACCACGGAGGCACTCGACACGGAGAAAAGCAAAAATCAAGACCTATGGTCGAAGCGGAGTATCTTGATTTTTTGGTTGTTCTTGTTTTTGTGCCGTCTTGGCCAGCGGCCGTACTGCTTCTACCGTCAGGTTGATGTTCACATCATCGCCCACCATGGGGCCGGCTTCAATCATCTTGTTGAAGGTAAGGTGGTAATCCTGGCGGTTGATCCTGGTCTGGGCTTCTGCGCCCATGTGCTCTGAATCGCCGAGGCGAACTTTTCCGTTGATGGTAAAGGGCAGTTCGATCTCTTTGGAAACGTCTTTGATGGTCAGCGTGCCCACGGCAATAAGGCCATTCGGGGTCTTTTTGACCTGCTTGCTTTCAAAGGTGATGGTGGGATACTTGGTGGTATCGAGGAAACTGGGACCGCGCAGGTCTTCATCGCGCTTGGCGTTATCGGTGTTGATGCTGGCGGCCTGAATGGTGACTTTGACGGACGACTTGGCGACATCTTTGTCGTCATAGGCAATTGTACCGTCGAAATCGGTAAACCGCCCCGGGACAGAGCTGATGACCATATGCTTCACCGAAAAGCCGACAGTGCTGTGGACTTTATCAATTTTGTATTCATCGGCGGCTAGAGCCAAAGTGGAGAGCAGCAGGGCAACAGGCAAAAGCAGCGTGAATTTCCGGATGTTCATGGGATTTATCCTTTTGTTGAAATTCCTCTTGTTGAAATCAGCCAGACAAGCATTTTAGACGTTTCAAAGCTGCTGGTGTCGCAAACTTTATTTAAGGGCCGCAAATCTTAGGGGCTCCCCGACGCTTCTCTCGCAGGCGGGATTCGCTGTTGCGCCTTAGCGCCGGCTCTGAGAACTCGAGAGACAATTCGCATCCCCTTTAAATTTCACAAAAAATTCACAAAACTGTACTGTTCCGCCGGTTTTGCTCTCACCGCCTGGGAAGTTTTGGGGAAATTCTTCAATCCAGGGTTGAATCAGCACTGGATCCTGCGTAGCGTTGAACGATCACATATATCCCGAGCCGTCGGTAGCTGAGGCTCAAAAACTTACCTGAGTAACCCAACCCGAACAGAACTTATGGAGGAAATTCATGACTAGTTTCGAGACAACCGGCACCTACAATCCGCGCGTCAACGGCAGCGCATATGACTTGATGGGCATGCATCCAGGACTGCAGGGATTCGGCGCCTCTGCTAATCCATTGCAGCAGCAAAATGTTTCACAAATACCGTTCACGGGACAACAGCAGCAGGCATGGCAACAGCAGATTCCGTGGGCACAGCCACAGCAGGTATTTTTCCAACCGCAACCGTTCTTCCAACAGCCATTCATCCAGCAACAGCAGCCATTCACTCAGCAGCCATTCACTCAAGGATGGGCACAGCCGTTCCAGGGAGCACAGGGCATTCAGCCATTCATCCAGCCGGCTCTTGCCTATCAGTCTCCCTGGCAGAGCCAGTTCGCGCCCATCCCCTACGCGCAAGCGCCTTATGCCGGCTATGGCCTGCAGCCACAGGCGATAGCCCCTGTCGTGACAATGCGCTCGGCTGAGCTGAACATTAAACTCCCCGTGCATAGGTTGATTGGACGCCACCCGCAAGAGGTCCAGCAATACCTGTTGCACGCTGTCCTCCCGGTCCTGCTGGACGGAGTCATCAAACGCAGCCTTCATCCTGAGCTGGGACGCACATTGAGCTCCGATCTGCGGGGCGAATGTGTTGCTGAGATTGACATCTAGAAATCCAGCCGTTCCATCAGTCCCATAGCAAACGAAAAAACAAGAAAATTGGAGGAATAATATGTATCAATACGAAATGTCGCCTTATTCAAATATCAATCCGCAGTCGTATTCAAGCATCAATCCACTGTCGTCATCCAACCCGTTTCAAAGTGTCTCTTCGCCGGGGATTGGCTACGGCCAGAACTATCCGCAAAATATCCAGCAGCGATACGGCTTCGCACAGAATGTCTCGCCTTTCCCGACAACACCGTTTGCGGGCGCGCAGGCTGCATTCCCATTCCAGGGATCGCAGACTTCGCCCTACCAGAGCGCTTTCCAGAGCCCGGTCACGGCGTTCCAACAGGAATTTGCGGGACAGCAAACCCCATTCCTCTCGCCTGAGCTCTTTGCAGGCGCGTTGGGCGGGCAATCTTCACAACAGCGCGCTCTGGCTTCTGGTTTGGTGGATCCCATTTTCATCACCGAGCTGAGCCGCTCCGCTCGTGGACTGCAAGACGTGGCTGAGCAGTTGGAAGGCGTGTGGCCAACCTCAGGCCAGACGCAGCCGCGGGATTCGGAGGCGCATCGCAAGGCCCTCTACGCGGCCACGGCACATCTGTTCTACGCGTTTGGCTTGCTGGCCAGCAAGGGCATATTCGTCGCGGGAGAGCTGCCGGGCAAGACTCGCCTGGAGGTTGGCGGACCGGCAAACGCCTGCCGTGAATTCGGCAAGGACCTGGAGCGCTTCGTGGACAAGGCCGCCAGCGGACGCGGTGTGATTGAGCACTTGAGCACGCTGGTTGAGCGCGGCAAGGCATGCTACATAGAAATCACGCGAACCCTCGAGGTGGGCGAAACGGTGGATCAGCAGACCAGGAAAAAAGCCGTCGCTTAAAAAAATCTACTCTAAAAAAAGCCAGATAATTTTCCCCTGCCGGCAAACGGCAGGGGATTTTTTTTGCGCGAATGAGAGATTGGAGTTATTCACAAAAATGCTCCCCGCAGGCTTACATCTATATACCCACGGGGAGCTTAGGGGAGAGCTCTTAATCTTGATGTCAGGATGCCGAGGGCGCGGCCTGATCATGGCCCTGTTCCACCAGTTGCTTTAGCTTCAAGTCCTACTGCGGCTCACGATGAACCAACGGCTCCGGTTCAGAATCGGGTTGGTTCCTGGTTAACCAATTGAATCCCTCGGATTCTGCCCAGCAGTTGAGCAATTGATATTCTTCGACCGCATATCGCAGGTCCACTTCCTGGTTAGGCACGTAATTGACGACGGTGAATACGACCAACCCGCGCAGGTCGCGCGTGCTGATCAGGAGCGCATAGGTGTGCCCGTCCTGTACCCTGGCTTCCGCGACAAATTTTGAATACAAGTCGAAGGAATGGATGTTTTTTGTATTAAAAGCCAGATGGGCGCTCACGTCTTCCAGGCGAATATGCCCCAAATCCGCGACCAGGCTTATGTCATCTTTGGCGTGGGGACCCTCAAAGTAGTCCTGCGACCCGCAGGCGCCGTTGAAAAGCAGATCGGGGGAGTTCCGGCGCCTGGTATACCTGGAAAGAAACAGGACGCTCGCCTGGTATTCCTGTAGGTTTGAACGGCAACTGAAGCTGGGCGAGAGTATTGCGCGCTTTATCTTGTGCAATGCAGGAAGGCCCAGGTCTTCCTTCGGTTCTATCGGACTGGATACGACGGCACCCAGTAACAGCACCATCGTCGTTATTACAGCTTTCATGCCCGGCCTCCTTTTTTCCTGTACTCTCCGCTTGTTTGCCTATGGCTTACTAGTTGCTCTTTTTCTAGCTGCCTGCCCCAACCCTTCCAACTCCTCCACAACAAGGTTGCGGGCGCCCGAGACTCGGGTGCGACCGGGCGGGCTCAAGCTCTGCCACCTCAACCCTGCGTGCGAGCTCGGGGTGGATGGCCTGTTGCCTTTGGCTGAGACATCGGGTGACACAGTTCCTGAGCCTGTCTCGAACCCGGCTGGCTTCACTGCGCAGCGCCTCCATGCTGATGCCACGCTTGCGGGCAAGAGCTTTTCGTTGCTCGATCCTTACCCGCTTTTCGCCTCGATAGTATTCGAGAATCAGTTCGTGACACTCCAAAGGAAGAGCCGCCAGGCATTTGGTCAAACATCCCAGGTCCTGCGCGTTCGCCAACACTGTGGTGATGTTCTGCTCAGTGTCGCCGCCCGCCATCAGGTCTTCATGCCCATAACATTCCTCGATCGAGATCAGCCTGCCTGTTTTTCGACGGGCCTCAAAATATATTTTTCGCGCAATTCCGCAGGCAAACAAACTAACGTCTTGTATCGGTTCTGCTGCCAGCCTCTTCGCCAGCCGGTCAAGGGTTTCATCAGCGAGCTCTTCGGTCTGAATGCATTGCCGGCGCTCGAAAAGCTTCAGCAATTTGCGGCGAAGGATTTCATACTTCTTCGCCGCCTGGGTTCGGTCTGAATCCAGAGCTGTAAGGAATTTTTCAAATTGCTCTCGCGTCAGATTATTCATGCACCCTCCGGCGCAGGCGTAGCAAGCTACGTCTCCAGGTCATGGTTTAACGTCCGGCGCCTTCGCCGGCAGCTTGGGCACCGCGACCCTGGCATTGACGGTGCCGATGGCGCCGGTGTGGTTGTCGCGTGCCGCCAACTTCAAGAGATATTTCCCCGGCGGCAGGTCGAGTTTCTGCATACAAGGAAACCCATTGCCGGAAACTCGCTTGAACGATTCAGGCTTCAAGGAAGCAACATAGGTATTTGCGCTGGCTGATACGACTTCGCCCTTTTCGGTAAAGGCCTGCAAAACGCAATCAATGCTGGCGTGCTCCAGGCCATCATCCCCGTGCTGGAAGTCGATGCCTTGCGCGTTAATGGCATACTGCACGGCGACTTTGTTTTGGGTTTGCGCTGAAGGCGGCGAAACCTGGGCATAGATGGCCAGCATGGTTTCGACCGGAGTGCTCAAGTTCAGCGCCCGGTGCAGGTCGATATTCTGCATCTTAGCGGGCTTGGCGGTATAGGTCTCAGGATCGAGCGCAACGTAACCGGGCCGGTGACGCAATTTCACGTCGGGACGGTTGACTTTCACTTCAATGCGCCGGAAAGCACCGTTCCAATATTTGTTGTCAGGATAGTAGCCGAGCACGTAATACGTCGAGCCATCGGTGACGCCGTCGCCGATGGCTTTTGCTACGTCATTGCGGCTGTAATAGGCCTTGCCCCCGGTGCGTGCGGCAAGGTCATCCATTTGATGATAGAGCGCCTGAAGATAGGGACCGTCACGAAACAGCGCCGGTCCCCTGACGTCCAAGGCATCAAACGGGTCACTATCAAACGGGTCACCACTAAGACCATTAAAATTCGATCCACGGCGGCCACCAAAGCCTCCGAATCCTCCAAAACCTCCAAACAAACTCCTACTTGCCGAAAAAGGAGATTCGCCCGATTCGGCGGTGAAGGACGATGGCACACCCGGCACACCTCTTGGATCTACAGGATAGACAGCAACCTGGGAGTCAACCATTGCCTGGGCCGTCTTCTTAGTCTCGGCACCGTTCTCGCTTTCGGTAAAGTCAAAAGCGCTTGGCACCAGCGAGCCACCGGAGAATGGGTTCCTCCCAAACATGTTATCGGCATAAGGCGCCATCATAAGGGTGTCGGAGAGCCAAATCAGATTTTTGCGGCCGGGATATGCAGCCAGCGTGGCAGCAAAGTCCTGTAGAGCAAGGAATTCATCCGCAGCCCCAATGTTGCCCAAGTACTGGACTGCCGGTAAGTTTCCCCGGCGGCCTGTGCCCCATTGCGGTCGGCCAACCTGAACCAGGGAGAGCTCAGGTTTGATTTTTTTTGCCGCCTCGACGAGCAGGGCGCGGTCGGTGGTGAAATCCTGCAGCATTCGAATTCCATTTGCCCCATATTCAAAAATGGCCGTAGGGCCGTCCAGCGGCATTTCTTTTACGTATTTAATGATTTGCAAGCGGGCAAACATCTGATTCGTGACTCCGCTCCGCGTGGCGTCCAGAACAATGACGTTGCGCGGTCCTGCGGGTTGAAGCTGGCCAACATTGGTGAAAACGTTCGCCGCAAGCTGTAAAGGTTGCGCTTTCGTATTCGGCGGGGTAGGTTGCTGCAACTGGAAAACGCTGATCTTCTGTTGTTTGCCGTCTTCAAGCAGGGTGAAATCGCCCGCCTTGAAATCGGTGATGGGCCTGCCTTTTTTGTCGGTTGCGACTACGTCCAGCACCACCATGCGGGTATTGACCTTGACGGTGGTTGGTATCCAGCTACGTTCGGGGGGAAGCTGCGGCACCGCCAACGGCCGCCGCTTCAGCTCAGGGGCTTTTCCAGGCTCGCCCGCGGAAACCGGCCGCACCAAAGAGAAGAAACCAACAGCAACTATAACCAGGAGCACTGCAACATTGAATCTGCGCATGGGGGGACTCCTTATCCAACTCTAAATCCTACAAAGCGATTGTTACCAAATTGTTACGTCAAAACATGATTTGTTATGCCGCAAAGGTTAAATCCGATTCGTTCTGCGGCCTTAGGCGGCGGCTCCGCGGCTTTTCATCTTGCAACCTTTTTGTCCTTCGTTTCGTTGCTTGCTGAGCTGCGCCCGGCAACTGGGGCACGGTCACCCTGGCATACAGAGTTCCGATTGATCCGGTGTGGTTGTCGCGGACGGCGAACTTCAACAGGTAATTCCCGACCGGCAAATCAAGGTTCTGAGTGCAAGGGAAGCCTTTTTCAGAAACCAGCTTGAAGGATTCAGGCTTCAAGGCGGCTTCGTAGGTGCTTGCGCTGGCCTTAACCGCTTCGCCCTTTTCCGTGAAGGCCTGTGCTACACACTCAACGCTGGCATGCTCGCGGCCATCTTCTCCATGCTGGAAATCCAGTTTTCGCGCGTCGATGGCATATTGCACGGCAACCTTATTCTGGGTCTGCGGGGAGGGCGGCGCGACCCGGGCCTGGAACACCAGGGTGGTCTGGACTGGAGCATTCAGCTCCAGCGCCCGCTGCAGGTCTTGTATCTTCGAATCGGCAGAGGATCGCGGCTTGGCCTCAGGGACTTTCGCGCGCAGTGAGACTCCGCAAACGGAGCGCAGCAAAGAAAAGAAAACCAATGCGGCCACGATCAGGAATAACGCCAGGTTCATCCAACGTTGCATGAGAAAGACTCCTTTCTGTGGGTGCAAGGGTCTTTTATTGTTTTACGGGCCGGCAACGCTATCTCAGGCTCGGGAACACTGTCATCGCGTAATGACTCAACCCGTACGTTCCAAGTAAGTAAGCGATTACTTACTTGCAGAATTGTACTCCTCTGCCTGCCCGAAATTGCAAAAATTTGTTAAGGGATTTGCCGGAGCCCGGGGGCTAATGCCCGCAAAAGAATTAGGGAAATCTTCATGAAATTTTCAGAAATAGGGTCTGGGGCGAGGCCAGGTTTTCGGCTTTCAGGCGGGCGTGACGCGCAGGCTCATATCCACGGCCTGGGGTGAATGGGTAAGCAAACCTACGGAGATGTAATCCACGCCGGTCTCGGCATAGCTGCGGACGTTTTCCAGGTTGATGCCGCCCGAGCACTCCAGCGGAATGCGGCGCGAGTGGCTCTGCACGCGCTGGACGCACTGGGCCACGGTTTCCGGCGTCATGTTGTCCAGCAGAACCGCCTCAGCGCCATGCTGTAAGGCCTCTTCCAGTTGCTGGAAGCTCTGGACTTCCACCTCGATGGGCTGCGACCCGCGCCGGTTCTTGTGCGCGCGATCCAGCGCGGGCGCGATTCCGCCGGCCACCGCGATGTGATTATTTTTGACCAGCACGCCGCCGGAGAGATCGAGACGGTGGTTCAGGCCGCCTCCGCAGCGCACGGCATATTTATCGAGCACGCGCAGGCCGGGAACGGTTTTGCGCGTATCTAGAATGCGCGCATGGGTGCCGGCGATGGCGTCGACAAACTTCCTGGTCAAGGTGGCGATGCCACTCATGCGCTGCAGCACGTTCAGGATGACGCGCTCGCAGGAGAGGATGATGCGCGCGTTGTGCCGCACCACGGCCACCTGCTGTCCGCGGTGCAGGCGCACGCCGTCAAAGATTTCAGGATGACTGGTGACCTCGGCGTAGGAGACCACGGTGCCGTCGAGTTGGGCAAAGACCTCGAAGATGCGGGCGACCGCGCCCAGCCCGGCCAGGATGCAATCCTGTTTGGCTATGATCGTCCCGGCGGCGCGCTGGCTGGCGTCAACGCAAGCGTAGGTGGTAGCGTCGCGTATGGCGCTGTCCTCACGCAATGCGTTCTCCAGGATGGCGGTGATGCGACGGCTGTGAAAATCCATGTCTTAAGCTACCAGCTTCTGGCCGCTAGCTGTCTCTAATAGTCTTATTGGTGAAAAATACCACAACAGCGTTACAACATCCTAGACACGTTTGGACGATGGCGTAACGGACACAGTGAACGGGTCAGGCTGCCTCTCCGCCGACCCGCGATTTGTTCCATCGCCTATTACTTCAGTTCGTCCAGGGCTTGCCGCGTTTTCTTAATCAAAACGTCGAGTTCCGCTTTGCGTTTCTGCAGTCCTTCCACAACATTTGGCGGCGCTTTCCGAAGAAACCCTTCGTTGCTGAGCTGCCGCTCGGCGTTGGCGCGTTCCGCCTCCAGGCGCGCTAGCTCTTTCGTCAGCCGCTCACGCTCGGCGGCAACATCAACTTTCTTTTCGTACACTACGGCTACGTCGAAGCGCGATGTGCTGCGCGCGGAAGGGAGTTTAGCCAGGGACTCGCCGGCAAATTCAATGGATTCCACATTGGCCAGCTTCTCGATCACAGTGCGGTTTTGCTCGAAGCTTTTTTGTATATCAGAAGCCGCAAAAATCCGGGCTGGAACACGCTCTTTAGGTGGGACTTCCAGCTCGGCGCGGATATTACGGATGTTCACAATCAGGTCCTGCAGGATGGCCATCTCCGTCTCGGCGGCGGCGTTGAGCAAATTGGCCTCGGATTTCGGATAAGCCGCCAGGGCGATGGATTTTTTAGGAGTCTTGCCATCATAAGCTGCATGCCACAACTCCTCTGTAAGGAACGGCATGAAGGGCGAGAGCAGGCGCAACGAAGTTTCAAACACTGCCAGCAGATGCTCAAAGGCCGTGCTCGTCTGGGCTTTTTCGGCCTCGCTGGAATCTTTGCCGGCGGTCAGGCGGAGCTTGGCGATCTCAATATACCAGTCGCAGAACTCGCCCCAGAAGAACTGGTAAATCTCATTGGCGGCGTCATGAAAGCGATAACTCTCGAGTGCGGTGTTCAGGTTCTGCGCCACCCGGTTGAGGCGAGAGACAATCCAGCGGTCTTCCAGTGTATTCAGGTTGCCGGGCTGCAGGGTAGCAAGTCCACGCGCAGATCGGTTCTGAAAGTCGCTCAGCCGCCACACGCCGGCAGCTTCGGCACGCTCGACGTTCATGAAAATAAATCGCGCGGCATTCCAGATCTTGTTGGCGAAAGCGCGGTAGCCCTCGGTGCGAGCCTCGTTGAAGGCGATGTCTGTCCCTGGGGAGGCCATGGCAGCCAGGGTGAAGCGCACCGCGTCGGTGCCGTACTTTTCCGTGATCTCGATAGGATCAACCACGTTGCCCTTGGTCTTCGACATCTTCTGGCGCTCGGCGTCGCGCACCAGGGCATGAATATAAACCTCGCGGAAGGGCACGTTGCCCTGCGGGTGGTCTTTCATGAAATGGCAGCCCATCATAATCATGCGCTCCACCCAGAAGAACAGAATGTCAAAGCCGGTGATGAGCAGCGATGTGGGATAAAACGCCGCCAGCTCCCGCTTTGTCTTCTCATCCTGCGAGGGCCAGCCAAAAGCCGTAAAGGGCAGCAGCGCGGAAGAGAACCAGGTATCGAGCACGTCGGTGTCTTGTTCGAGGCGTTTACTGCCGCACTTGGGACACTGGGTTGGCGCTTCGCGGGCAACGGTGATCTCTTTGCAATCGGCGCAGTGCCAGGCCGGGATGCGGTGGCCCCACCACAGTTGCCGCGAGATGCACCAGTCGTAGATGTTCTCCATCCAGTTCAGGTAGATCTGCTTATAGTTTTCGGGCGTGAAGCGGATGTCGCCGCGCAGCACGGGATCAGTCGCGCCCTGCGCCAGGCTCACGCCGCCGCTTTTGGGCTGCTTATGCACCGCTACGAACCACTGCGTGGAAAGCCGGGGCTCGACGACGGTCTTGCAGCGGTCGCATCTGCCCAGCGCGAGCGCGTGGTCTTTCACCGCTACTAAAAGGCCTCGCTCTTGCAGATCTGCCAGCACTTTTTCGCGGGCTTCAAAGCGATCGAGACCCGCGTACGGCCCGGCGTTGGCGTTCATGTGGGCAGTCTCATCCATTACGTCAATCTGTGGCAGGTTATGGCGCAGGCCTGCCTGGAAGTCATTAGGATCGTGCGCCGGCGTTACCTTGACCGCGCCGGTGCCGAACTCAGGGTTGGCCAGGTCGTCGAGGATGATGGGAATCTCGCGCTCCATCAGCGGCAGTAACGCTTTTTTGCCGTGCAGGTGCTTGTAGCGTTCATCCCTGGCATTGACCGCAACCGCCGTGTCGCCCAGCATGGTCTCGGGACGCGTCGTGGCCACGGTGATAAATTCCTTACTTCCCACGACCGGATATCGAATTTCGTAGATCTTTCCTGTGGTCTCCTCATGCTTCACCTCCAGGTCGGAGATTGCGGTCATGCAGCGTGGGCACCAGTTCACGATGTACTTGCCGCGGTAGATCAGGCCTTCTTCATAGAGGCGCACAAAGACTTCGCGCACCGCAATGTTGAGCCGCTCCTCCATGGTGAAGTACTCACGCGACCAATCCACCGAGTCGCCCAGGCGCTTCATCTGCCCGAGGATCGCTCCGCCGTAGTGCTCGCGCCACTGCCAGACGCGCTCGACAAATTTCTCGCGTCCCAGATCGCGCCGCTTGACGCCCTCGCTGGTGAGCTGGCGCTCTACCATCAACTGGGTGGCAATGCCGGCATGATCGGTTCCCGGCAGCCATAATGTGCCATAGCCCAACATGCGCCGCCAGCGGATGATGATGTCCGTCTCGGTATGCTCGAACATGTGTCCCATGTGCAAGTGCCCAGTGACGTTGGGCGGGGGCAGCAACAGCGTGAACACAGGCTGGCCCTGCTGTGGCGGCCCGCTCACAGCGAACAGGTTCTCTTTGACCCAGTATTCGGCCCAGCGCGTCTCGATAGTTCCCGGATTGTAGGCTTTCGCCAGTTCGTGTGGCATATAGGAATAACAGGCAAGGCACGGTCGGCGGCGCCTCACACAGGTGAATTATTCAGAATAAATGCGCGGGGAAAAGGCGGTCAAACGACAGCTCCAAGGAAAAGCAAAACATAACCACAAAGGACACAAAGGCAAACAAAGGACACGAGGAAAGCAAAAGCTTTAATCCGTGAAAATCCATGGAATCCGCAGTGAGTCTTTTAATTTGCCAGGCGGAAGCTCATGGCGACCTGGCTTTCTATCTCGATTGCGTTGCCATCTACGATGTAAGGTTTAAAGCGCCACTGGCGCACGGCGTCTAATGCTCCGCGGGCCAACATCGCTGGACCGCTTACTACTTTCACGTCCGCCAACTCGCCCTTCTTATTTATAACAATGTTGAGCACAACCATCCCTTCAACTCGCGCCGTTTTGGCAATGAGCGGATACATGGGCGGGACTTTGCGGGTGATGTACTCATCCAGGGTTGCCGCCGAAACATGGACCCTCATAGGCTCACCGGGAGCGCTCAAAGTCTGTGTGCTGATAGAAGCGGGAGCGGCATTCATAGCGGCTACGGCCGGAGCCGGCTTCGATTCAACGCTCGGAGTGCCTACGGCCGGTTCTGTGGTCACCATCGGCGAACGAGTCTGCGGGACAAGAGCAGCCGTGGTTACGGGCGCAGGTGTGGGCATGGGCGCAGGTGGGACTGCTGCTGGAGCTGGTTTGGGCTTGATCGGAGAAGCAGTGCTTGCAACCGGTTCGGGCTGCGCGGCAGATTGACTGACGGTTGTTGAAGAACTGAACGCTGTGGAGACCTGTGCTGTGGGCGCCTCAGAGGCCTTGTGGGGTGTATAGGTCGTCTGGATCAGGGTGGAAGGCGCCGCGTGGACGCCAGATTCAGCGGTTGCAGGACTTGGAGGCTTTTGTGGTGCAGGCGCGGGCGTTGCTTTCGACGCCACGGTATTGGATGTCGCCCGCACAGGACTTGCCGATATTGGACTACTCGACGGAGCGGGCGCGCCAGTGACGGGGGAGTCCGCGGCCGCGACCGGGGTTTCCTGAATTCTATCGGGTAAGGCCGCCGCAACTGTATTGAGCGGGACTTCGGCTGTAGGCACCTCTGAGGCTGCACTGGAGACGGTTGCCGTAGCTCGATGCGCGGCACTTTTTGCCGGCGCAACATCTGATACCGATTTAACCGGCGCTTCCCTGATGGCCTGCACAACGTGCTCTGTAGTCGGACCTGCAGAAGAAGTAGCTGGTGGCGGGGTTTCAATTGGCCGGCTAGCGGTGGTTGTGGCCGACAGGACCGTGCTCGGGGCTTGAGCTACAGTGGTGGTCGTGGGCACGGGAGTTGGTGCGACGCTGGTCGTGACAGGCGCAGTCTGAGGACTCGGCTGGATCGGTACGTTGGCAAGCATGCCCGGATCGAAAAAGTTGAGCGACTCCATGGTGCGCACCAGCTCTTCCATGTCGTCGCTGTTAGCGGCCATGAAAGAAAACGTGACCGCGTAGCTTTTCAGCAACGTGGAAATTTGCGATTGATAAAAGACCGGGCTGCCGGGTTCCGGCTTGGACACCATATCTACTCGATAGAACTGCTTCCCTGCAAAGACATAACGCTTGTCTGTATGCAGCGCGTCAAAAGAGCCGGACTGCGCGTTGACGGCGACATCCAGAAAGTCTTTGGGAGTCTTGATGACGGTATTTGGCGGCAAATAATCGGCATTGATGCTGACGTAGCGTACATCTGACGTACCGACCGCCTGTGGGTTGGCGGAGAATAACGGATACATCTTGCTTTCGCCAACCGCGGGATAGCGCAACGCGTTGCCCGACCAGCCTTCTGGAAAACGGTAAGAGAAGCCGAAATATCCGTTCATATAGCGCCTTCCATTGAGAGCGCCATAGTCTGGGCGGAATTCGGAGTCCTGTGCCAGCAAGGGTATGGTGGCAAGCACCAACCCGACAAAAACGGGTAGTAGCCTGAGCCGTTTCACGTTGCCCTCCAGAACGACGTGCTTTGTTCGAATTCCGTCTGCGTTGGAAAAAGAAGTATTGAAGTGGAACTGCGAGGACTTCTTTTTAAGGCAGAAATGGCCGACGGAAGTATCCACTATACAGCCGAAAAACTATGTTTTCAAATGGGCACCCGATGATACTGGACAAACCTTTGTTTAGCTTTTAGTAACTATCCATAATACTTATGGGAGCCCTGATGGGCGGCCTGGCAAATCCAGGCAGGAAGCGTAACCACGCTGTTGCCATCGAGGACCCGTGACGCCATTCGTATGAAGGCTTACGGCTCTGGAGCGTCCTTCTTCGTCTGGTGTTCGGCTTCCTTCGGTATCGCGAGGAGATCGATTCCCCACAGATCGTGTGTATCCTGGAATTCAAATCCAAGTTCGACCAGACCGCTTGTGTCTCGCAATCGGTGAGAGACGATTCTTGCGTACGCACCCTGCCTTCTATCGGGCGACCATAGAAAAATCTTCTGTCCGGCTTTGAATCTGGCCCGGCAGACCAGCACACCCCCATGCCGGCTGAGCAAAATAGTTTCAGCCAGCTCTTCTTGCGCAGCCCCTGACTTGCATCCCATCACGATTATGTAGAGCCGCTTCACAATCGCCTTGTGCTGCCATCGCCGCATGTGCAGTGTCATCTCGCGGATGAATTCTTCCAGCGTCTCGCGGCAGGCGGCTTCAATGTCCAAGAAACACAACCCGACTCGTGCTTCGGGCTGCAGATGTACCACCGAACAACGGGCCCTGACCGAAAGCCCTGTCGGCAGGTTAAACAGCACATCCAGCCTTGAGCCTGACTGAAAGTCCAGGCAGCATTCCAGCAAGAGGCCGCCAATGCTGATGTTCTTCGTTAACCCCATCGTCCGCGAAGCCCCCTCTCGAATT
>Ga0209166_10000681_pt1 | contig 33877 bp, 33 predicted proteins | sample Coa_R1_3_FD_187151 | JGI IMG/M metagenome (GOLD analysis project Ga0209166, IMG submission 187151) | Surface soil microbial communities from Centralia Pennsylvania, which are recovering from an underground coalmine fire - Coalmine... | ecosystem: Environmental > Terrestrial > Soil >...
AGCTCGGGCGGGGCGCTGCCGGCTACGCCGACCTGCACGTCGGCGATCACATCCTGCTAGGCGACACCTTCGACGACTGCGAGCGCCACCCGCCGCGCATGGACCAGCCGCCCGATCCGCCCTGCACGCCGCACACCACCGTCCAGTTCACCCTGCCCGCCGTCGTCAGCGCCCTGATCGCGCCGTCGAACCCGGACGACTGGATCTGGGCGGACGGCGTCGAAAGCTACTTCGCCGGCCGCGCGCCGATCATCCAGCAGGGGCCGCAGATCCCCGCCTTCGTGCCGATCGGCACGATGCAGGGCGTACTCAGCGCGCTGTTCCCCGACTACTGGGTGAACCAGGAGTGGCTCTCCAACGCCGAGCCGGCGAAGCTCACGCGCGACACGTACCGGCGGGCGATCAACGACGTCGTCGCCCTGCGCGACGAGGTGCTGAACGCCGGCTTTCTCGGCTTCAGCCCGCTGCCCGACGCGCTCAACGGCTTCGCCACGCAGTACTCCTACAACCAGACGACGCTGGTGATCCTGCTGCTGCAGATCGCCGCCATCGCCCTGTTTTACGTTGTGATCGTCGGCGCGATGATCGTCGAGCGCCAGACGCCGGAGACGGCGCTCCTGCGCAGCCGCGGCGCCAGCCCGGCGCAACTGCTCGGCGTGACGCTGGCCGAGGGGCTGGTGCTGGCCGTGCCCTGCGCCCTCGTCGCGCCCTTCCTGGCGGTGCTGGTCACGCGGCTGCTCGGCCTCACGCCCGCCTTCCGTGACGTCACCGGCGGCAGCCTGATCCCCGCGCACGTCGATGCGCTCGCCTTCGCGCTGGCGGCGCTCGGGGCGCTGCTGGCCGTGCTGGCGCTGCTGGTGCCGGCGGCGATCGGAGCGCTGTTCGGCGGGCCGCTGGCGCGGCGCACGGCGGGCCGGCCCCAGCAGGCGCTGGTGCAGCGCTACTACGTCGACCTGGCGCTGGCCGCCGTCTGCGGCATGTTGCTCTGGGAGCTGAACCAGCGCGGCGCCGTGTTCAAGACCGGCGGCGCGGGCGGGCTCTCCTCCGACCCGCTGCTGCTGCTCTCGCCCGCGCTGCTCACCCTGGCGATCGCGGCGCTGGCGCTGCGCGTCTATCCGCCGGCGCTGCGGCTGGCGGCGCGCCTCTCGGCCGCGGCCTCGGGCGTCACCGTCGTCTCCGGCCTGCGCCAGCTCACGCGCAACCCGGCGCAGTACACCCGCCTCGGCCTGCTGCTGATGATGGGCGTGGCCGTCGGCGCCTTCGCCGCCAGCTACAGCGACACGACCACGCGCAGCTTCCGCGAGCGCGTGCTCTACCAGGCGGGCACGGACCTGCGCGGCGCCCTGCCCGCGGGCACCGGCCGCGACCAGCCGGCCACGGTCGACGCCCGCTTCGGCAAGGCGCCCGGGGTGGCGCAGGCGAGCGGCGTCACGCGCCTGGACGCCGAGCTGGGCACGCCCGGCGCCGGCCGCGTGCCGCTGCAACTGCTCGCCTTCGACCCGAGCGCCGCGCGGCAGATGCTCTGGTTCCGCGGCGGGCTGGCGGGGGAATCGCTCGACACGATCACGGAACAGCTCGGTAAGCCGACGGCGCAGATCGGCAAGCCGCTGCCGGGCCAGCCGGTCAGCTTCAGCCTCTGGGCGAACGTGCAGGCGCCGCAGTCCAATACCACGGTCTGGGCGCGCCTGCGCGACGCCAACGGCGAGTATCAGCTGTACGAGCTGGGCTCGCTCGACTTCACCGGCTGGCGCCAGCTCAGCGGCAAGCTCAGCCGCGTGGGCACGGCGCCGGCCTTCCCGGCCAGCCTCGTGGCGATCGTGATGACCGAGCCGGGCAGCCAGCTCCAGGGCAAGCCGCAGCCGGTCTACTTCGACGACTTCAGCGTCACGCAGCCCGACGGCAGCTCGCAGGCCGTCGAAGATTTCGAGCAGTCAAACGACTGGCGGCCGGCGCTGACCAACGCCGGCGAACAGGACGAGGCGGCCGTGACCAGCGACCAGCACCACGGCGGCACGCGCGCCCTGTGCTTCAGCTTCCCCACCGGCACCGACACCGCCGGCGTGCGTGGCTTCTACGTCTCCGACCCGAACGTGCCGCTGCCCGCCGTCGTCTCCAAAGAGTTCGCCCGCATCACCGGGCTCAAGGTCGGCGGCATCAGCAGCCTGGCCGTGGCCGATCACCTCGTGCCGATCCGCATCCAGGCGATCATCGATCTGTTCCCGACGCTGGACCCGCGCCAGGCGCCCTACGTGCTGCTCAACCGCGCCCACCTGGTCGAATGGCTGGACCGCATCACCGACTCGCCGCAGGCCACGGCTAACGAGGTCTGGCTGCAGGCCGCGCCGGGCGCCGACCGCGCGGCGCTGGTGCGCACGCTGCAAAGCTCGCCGTATCAACTGAACGCGCTGATCGATCGCGCCCACCTGCTGACATTGAACGGCGCCGACCCGCTGCTCGTGGCCAGCGGCAGCGGCGTGTTGTTCCTCTCGTTCGTCGCCGCCCTGGCGCTGGTGACGGGCGCGTTCCTGGTGACGCTGTTCAACTCGCTGCGCCGGCGGCGGCTGGAGTTCGCGGTGATGACCACGCTCGGCCTGGGCCGGCGGCGCGTCTTCGGCATGCTGGTCTTCGAGTTCGCGATCGTCTCGATCGTGGGCGCGGCGATCGGCGTGGCGCTGGGACTGGGCGTGAGCCGGCTGATGCTCTCCTTCCTCAGCGTGACGGAGACGGGCGAGAAGGTGCAGCCGCCCTTCGTGCTGGTGACGAACTGGGCCGTGCTCGGCGTGGCGCTCGGCCTGCTGGCGGCGATCGTGGCGCTCAGCATCGCGCTGGCGGCGCGGCTCTTCACCGCCGGCTCGCCCGGCGCCGTGCTGCGCGAAGCGGAGTGACGGCGGCATCGTCGCCGGTCTACGCGCTCGCGGCCGGTTTCGCGGCCCGCGCAGCGGCCTTCGCCCGCGCCGCCTGCACGATCGCGGGCGGCGCCTTCTCCGGCGAGCCGGCATCAAAGGGCGGCTGCGGGTCGTACTCGATGGCGAGCTGAATCGCCTGCGCCGTCTCCGCTCCGGCGATCTCGTTCGCCAGCGTCAGCGCCATGTCGATGCCGGACGAGACGCCGGCGGCGGTGATGATCTTGCCCTGCCGCACCACGCGCCGGGCAACAGGACGGGCGCCGTACCGCGCCAGCGTCTCGCGCTCCAGCCAGTGCGTCGTCGCCTCCAGCCCTTCCAGCAGCCCCGCGGCGGCAAGCAGCAGGGCGCCCGTGCAGACCGACGTCGTCCATTGCGTGCTGCGGTGCACACCGCGAATCCACTCCAGCAGCCCGGGGTCGTGCATCAGCGGGCGCGTGCCGAGGCCGCCGGGCAGCAGCAGGATCTCCGGGGCCGTGATCTCATCCAGCGCGTAGTCGGCGCTGAGGCCGAGCCGCAGATTGTCGGTGCGCACGAGGCCGCGGGCCTTAGCCGCAAACTTCACCTCCGCGCCGGGCAGCCGCGTCAGCACCTCGTAGGGGCCGATCGCGTCCAGCGCGGTGATGCCGTCGAAGAGGACGATCGCGATCTCCATGCGCTTTCCCTCACCTTCGTCGCGGGCGTGGCGCGGCCGTCGCTGCCGCGGGCCTGCGCCCGTCAGCCTTGCCGCCGTACCCCAGGTCTCGCCGGTGCGCCAAGCGTTGGCAACGACGGCGAGCGGACGACGGCCGCCAGTCTACGCCTTCACTCGGCGCCGCCGGCGAACTTGGGCCGGTGCTCTTTCGCCGGCGCGCCCGTGCGGGCGCCCGGGGGCTCGCGGAACCGGCGGGCGGCGTGCGTGTCGTACTCCAGGCCGTAGATGCGCTTGAGGTCGGCGATCGCCGCCAGCGAACGCTTGCCGTGCGGACTGGCGGCCATCTCGCCCTCCTGCCCAGGCACCGGCTCGAAGGAGTGCAGCACGATCTTTTCGAGCAGCTGCCCCAGCGTGATGCCGTCGAACTCCGCCAGCCCCTTCAGGACTTTGACCAGCCGCTTCTCCATACGCACGCCCAACTGCACCCGCTCAGCGGTGACCGGTTCGGCTGCCTCTGCCATCGTCGTCCTCCACATACCTGCAACCATGGTGATTGGGACCGAGGTAACTTGGTAACAGGTAACTCACGGTGCATAGTGCAACAGAATCCGTACCCAGTCAAGCCACGCCCGGTCGCCCGGTGCCGCACCGCAGTCGCGCCATCGCCCGCGGCCGGGCGCTGTGCCAGACTGGGGCGATGAGCGAAGCGACGGACCGATCGGCCGGCCTGCGCGTGATCTTCCTCGGCACCGGCGATCCGTTCGCCAGCGGCGGCCGCCTGCAAAGCGCGATCTTGATCGACGCGGGCGCGGGCGGCCGCTTCCTGCTGGATTGCGGCGCCACCACGCTCGTGGCGCTTGCGCGGGCGGGTATCGACCCGGACTCGATCGACGGCGTGCTGCTCAGCCACTTTCACGGCGACCACGCCGGCGGCCTGCCGCTGCTGCTGCTCGATCTCGTCGCCAACCGCGAAGGCGACGGCGCCCGGCCGCCGCGCGCCCGGCCCCTAACGATCGCCGGTCCGGAGGGGACGGAGGAGTTCCTGCGCGAGGCGCTGGCGCTCTTCCGCTGGTCTGGGGCGCTGGAGGCCGCGCATGCCGCCGGTGCGCTGCGCTTCGTCACGCTCGTCACGGGCAGCGGCAGCACGATCGACGCGCTGCGCGTGCTGCCGTTCGCCGCCGTGCACACGCCGGAGGCGCTGATGTTCCGGCTCACACTGGCCGGACGCACGCTCGCCTACTCAGGCGACACCGCCTGGACCGAGGCGATCCTGCCCCTCTGCATGGATGCCGACCTGTTCATCTGCCAGACCTACACCTTCGCCCTGCCGCAGCGCACGATGCTCAGCCACGCCGAGCTGATGGCGCGGCGATCGCGGCTCTCCTGCCGGCGGCTGGTGCTGGTGCACATCGGCGCGGAGATGCAACGCCACCTGGCCGAAGCCGGCGCCCGGGTGGCCGAAGACGGTATGACGATCGATCTGTGAGCCGGCGCAGCGAGGGCGCAGGGCATGCGGCGTAGGAGTGACGAATGCGACCGCCACGCTGCTCGTTCCTCTCGCTACGCCGCACCTGCTTGGGCCGTCTGCCACGGCGGTCCCTGCACCCCTGTCCCGTCGCCCGTCGCCCTACGCCCTCCGTGTATCATGGCGGCAGGCGCCAGCCGCAACCGATCGCGCCCATCCCCAGTTCTGCCCGTGGAGATCGCACACCATGGCCGCACCGCTCGAAGGCATCACGATCCTCGACTTCACCCGCTACCAGCAGGGGCCGTTTGCCACCGTCATGCTCTCCGACATGGGCGCGGACGTGATCAAAGTTGAAGAGCGGCGCAACGGGGATTTAGGCCGCTCGCTGGGCATGCAGGCGGACGGCTACTCCGGCTACTTCGAGGCGCACAACCGCAACAAGCGCAGCATCACGCTCGACGTGCGCACCGACGAAGGCAAGGCGATCGTCTACAAGCTGGTCGAGCGTGTGGACGTGGTGACCGAGAACTTCCGGCCCGGCGTGATGGAGCGGCTGGGCTTCGGCTACGAGCAGCTCTCAAGCATCAACCCGCGCATCATCCTTGCCTCAGCCTCGGGCTACGGCCAGCTCGGGCCGGACGCGAAGCGGCCTAGCTTCGACGTGATCGGCCAGGCGGTGAGCGGCATGATGCTCTCGCAGGGCGGCGGCCCGGAGCACGAGCCGCACACCGTCACCGGCGGCCACGCCGACCACGTCGGCGCCATGTTCCTGGCCTGGGGCGTGGCGATGGCGCTGATCGCCCGCGAGCGCGACGGCGTGGGCCAGCACGTCGATTCCTCATTGCTGGGCGGCCAGATCGCCTTCCAGGCGATGGGCTTCTGCCGCAACCTGCAGGACGGCGTGCACGGTTCGGGCCTTGCCGGCGGCAACCCGCTCTTCCGCGCCTACGGCTGCGGCGACGGCAAGTGGCTGGCGATCGGCATCCTTGATCCGAAAGTCTGGCCGGGGCTAACGAAGGCCCTCGGCCACCCGGAATGGCAGGACGATCCGCGCTTCTGCGACCCCTTCGCCCGCGCGCACCACGCGGAGGAGCTGACGGCCGAGATGGCCGCCTGCCTGCGCCAGCGCCCGCGCGACGAATGGCTCAAGATCCTCGACGCGCACGATGTGGCCAGCGGCCCGGTGCGCGACCATGTCGAAGTGGCGGCCGACCCCGGCGTACGCGCCAACGAGTACATCGTGGATATTCCGCATCCCACGCGTGGGCAGATCAGCGTGCCGGGCGTGCCGGTGCGCCTCTCGCGCACGCCGGGCAAGGTCCGCGCCGCGGCGCCGGAGCTGGGCCAGCACACGGAGGAGATCCTGCTGAACCTGGGCTACGACTGGGAGCAGATGGGCGACCTGCGTACGCGAGGCGTGATCTGATGCGCTTCGCCGTGCTGCATCATTTGGAGAGCGCCGCGGGCGAGCCGGCGGCCAGCGTCTACGCCGACGTGGTCGAGCAGATGCAGGCGGCGAAGGCGCTGGGCTACGAGATCGCCTGGGTGGCGGAGCACCACTTCTCGCCGGCGAAGGGCCGCGCCCCCTCGCCGCTGCTCTTCCTGATGCACGCCGCCGGACAGACAAGCCGCATCCGCCTGGGCACGGCCGTGTTGCCGGCGCCGTTCTACCACGCGCTGCGCCTGGCCGAGAACGTGGCGCTGTTCGACCAGCTTTCCGGCGGGCGGCTGGAGTGCGGCATCAGCAGCAGCGGCGTGCCGGACGAGATGCGCGTCTTCGGCGTGGCTCAAGAAGGGAAGCACGAGCGGCTGCGCGAGTCGCTGCTCTGGCTGCACCGCGCCTGGGCGGGCGAGCCGGTAAGCAGCAGCATCGGCGCGATCGGCGGGGCAGACGGTGTGCGCGTGGCGCCGCAGCCGCTGCAGGAGCCGGCCGAGATGGTCTGGGTGGCGGCCTCGACGCCGGGCGCGGCGCGCGTGGCCGGCGAGCTGGGCCATCACCTGCTCTTGCCCAGCCTCAAGACGATCGAGACCTCGTCCGAGCACGTCGCCGTCTATCAGGAGGCGCTGGCGGAGCACGGCCACGACCTTGCCACGCGCAAGCTGCAGCAGACGCTGCACCTGATCCTGGACGAGAACCACGACCGCGCCATGCGCCGCGCCGAGCCGGTGATCCGCGCCTACTACGATCGCTACACGCGCAGCGGCGCCGTGCAGCGGCTGGAGGACGAATCGCTGCCGGCGATCATGCACCGCATCAACTTTGCCGCCGGCGGGCCGGAAGCGGTGGCCGAGCAGATCGCGGGCGTCGCCGCCGCGCTCGGCCTCACCCACGTCGCCTTCCAGGCGCGCCTGATCGGCCAGACCCACCGCGAGATCCTGCGCACGCACGAGCTGGCGATCAGCCACGTCGCCCCACTGCTGGACAGCGCCGTCGCGGCGGGGTGAGGCGCGATTGCCTGGCTCCGACCCGTCTGCACTGCGTTCGCCATCTGTCTTTACGTCCCAGTGGTGCGACTGGCCCGCAACAGTTCGATCAGTGATTCTGTCTGTTCATCATCGAGGCGTCTTGGCGGTTCGCCGACGGCATAGTGCGCTGGAAATGTGTCATCGTAGAAGACAGCGCCGCCGAATGTCCGGATTGAGGCGTAACGCGGCATGACGTGCAGATGAACGTGGCGGTCCTGGTTCTGCAGGAACGCGTAGTTGAAGTGGTCGGGAGCAAACGCGAGTTCGAGCGCCCTGGTAGCCTCTATGACAAGTCCGCGCAGGTCGGTCCACTCTTCTGCAGAAACGAGGGTGATCGACTCGATATGACGACGCAGCGTCAGGAAGCACTTTCCCAGTAGATCCAGATTGTGGTTCAGGATCAGCCGCCAGTGTCGTCCCTCAGCAACTACCGGCCCCAACGCCACGGCACAAAGCGGGCACTCTGCCATAACTGCCCTTACCAGACCCTATCGCCCCACAAACCGCGGTTGGCGGCCTTCTTGAAAGGCGAGACGGCCCTCTTTGGCGTCTTCGCTGGTGCGCAGGATGTCCTGCGAGAACTGCTCCCACTCGCCGTGGGCGAGGAAGTCGCGCTCGAAGGCGCGGGCGACGGCGCGCTTCGCCAGCGCGATCGAGAGCGTCGCGCCCCCGGCCAGCCGCTGCGCCAGCGCCAGCGCCGCCTCCAGTGCCTCGCCGTCCGGCGTCACCTGCTCCACCAGGCCCAGGCGCAGCGCTTCGTCTGAGCCGATCGGCTCGCCCGTCCAGAGCATCAGCAGCGCCCGTGCCGGGCCGACCAGCCGCGGCAGCGTCCAGCTCAGGCCGTTGTCCGGTCCCAGGCCGCGGCGCACGAAGCCGGGATGGAACTTCGCCGAGCCCGCCATCATGCGCAGGTCGCAGGCGCAGGCAATCGCCATACCGGCGCCCGCCGCCGCGCCGTTCACCGCCGCGATCACGGGAACGTCAAGCTTGCGCAGCCGGTCGAGCCAGGCGTAGTTGGGCTCCAGCTTCTCCATGCGCGTTTGCGGCGTCGCGTAGGCCGGGCCGGCGCCGCTGCTGAGGTCGGCGCCGGAGCAGAAGCCACGTCCCGCGCCCGTGATCACAACGGCCTTCACGTCCTCGCGCGCCGGCAGCTCCAGGCCGAGGCGGCGCAGGCTGCGGCGCATCGCGGCGGAGAGCGCGTTCAGCTTCTCCGGCCGGTTCAGCGTGACCACGAGCACGCCGCCACGCTGCTCCAGCAACACGTCCTCGTAGCCCACCCACGCCGCCGTCTCCGTCGCCATCGCGCGCCTCCGCCGCACCTTCGCCCAGCGCATTTTCCAGCGGAAGCGCGGCGGCCCGCAAGCGCGGCGACGCCGACCGCCGCCGCGGCGGGGCCCTCATAACCCCCCGACCCCCTTCTCTCCCATACACAGATGCATGGAGATATGCCGCGGGCGACGGGCGCATGGGAGAGAAGGGGGCGAACGTTGGCAGGAGCAGCGGGGCGCGCACAGCTTCCAAACTCCTATGCCCTCCGCCCTTCGCCCTCTATTCCCTATTCCCTATTCCCTGTTCCCTGTTCCCTGTTCCCTACCGTGACCGTGCCTGTCATGCCGTCGACGGTGACCAGCTGGCCGGTCTTGATCAGTTGTGTCGCACCCTTGACCGCGACCACGGCGGGAATGCCGAACTCCCGCGCCACGGTGGCCGCGTGCGAGAGCAGACCGCCGGTCTCCACCACCACGGCCGCCGCGGGCACGAACAAGGGCGTCCAGGGCGCGTCGGTGAAGGGCGCGACCAGCACCTCGCCCGGCTCCAGCTCGACCTCCGCCGCCGACTCAGCGGAGAGCACCACCCGCGCCGGCCCGCTCGCCGTGCCCGCCGAGACCGGCATGCCCTGGAGCGTCGTGGCGCCGGCCTGCACCGCGGCCTTCGGCACGGGCTGCACGGGGAGGGCGAAGACCTCGGGCAGCTCCAGGCCGGCCAGCCGCTCCGACTCCTTGCGCCGGCGGGCAGGCGCGTGGGGCAGCCCGGCGACCGCCTCGCCGTTGGCCGCCGCCTCGACCTCGGTGACGAGCAGCCAGAAGATGTCGTCGCGCTGCTTGATCAGTCCGCCCTCGACGAAGCGCCGGCCCAGCTCGAGCGTCGGCTTGCGCAGCAGCCGGTCGCAACGCACCCAGTTCGCCTTCGTGGCCTCGCGCATGCGGGTGAACTTCTGCGCTTCGCCGAGCAGCGCCCGGTAGACGGCGCGGTGCTGCCGCGGCATGGCGGCCAGGATCTGCGCTTCAAGCGCCTCGCGCCCCTGCGCCGCCCGCTCTTCCAGGCGGTACGGATCCTTCTCCTTCCCCGCTTCGACGTAGGTCTTGATGAAGCTGATCGCGTAAGCCGGCTCCTCCTCCCAGTCGGCGAACGACGGATCGAGCTCGCCCTGGCCACGGAAGCCGTACAGGGCGATGAACGTGTCGAAGGCCGCGGCGAAGGCCCTCCAGCCGGCGTTCTTCGGCGCGCGCAGCCGCTCGGCGATCGCGTGCGGCGCCAGGGCGCGCAGCTCCTCGGCCAACGGCTTGCGCCGCTTCACCACCTGCGCCACTTCCCAGGCGCCCTTGGCCGGCTTCGCGCTCTCCACCTCGCGCAGAGCGCTGGTGAGGGCGATGATCAGCGCCGGGTCATGGCCGGGCAGGGCGACATCCAGCAACTCCATCAGCCGGTCGGTGTAGTCGCCGGCAGCGAGCGAGACGTAGAGGTGGTGGCCCAGCAGGCCGCTGGCCGTCTGCGCGCGGCGTTCCAGGTAGCGCCAGATCGCCCGCTCGGAGATGCGCGTGTAGTCGCGGGCGCGGTCGGCGGCGCGCAGCCGCTCGACGTTGACACGGTCGCGCTCGACCATGCGCGGCAGCATGCCGCGCAGTTGGCGCATGGCGCGGTCGTTCCGCCGCGCCCGCTCGTCGTCCACAGAGGCTTTGGCGCTGATGTCCTGGCCCTCTGTGGAGCTGATGAACTGCTTCATCAGGCCCGACTCGCGCCCCACCTGCCAGGAGCCGATCGCGGCGTTGAACCAGCCGATGTTGAGCGCCCAGCGCCCGGCGATCACGGCGGCCCAGTTGCCCGTGGGCGCCGGGTAGCAGGGCACCACGTCCAGCAGGTTGAGCCGGCCGGCGACCTGCACGGCGGAGTTGTGCTCGAAGCGCTGGCCGAAGGTGCTGAACAGCGGCGGCGAGATGCCAGGCACGACCTCCGAGGCGTTGCCGATCGTCCAGAGGTTGAAGGTCGGGTTCGCGTCCGAGTCCCACTCGCCGATCCGCCGGATCGTCGCCGTCACCGCTGTGCCTCCTCCGCTGGCCGGAGCGCCTGCCATGGCGCCGCCCGGCTTGCGGCGGATTATAGGCGCGCCGCGGCGCGCCGGACAACGCGGGCCGCGCCGATTACTGCGCGAAGGGAGACGCCTGGTAGCGCGCCTCGACCGCCCTGGCCATCGTCACCAGCGGGTCGAACGTCTCTTCGCCGGGCACGGTGGCGAGGCCGACGGCGAAGACGATGCGGCCGTGCCGCCAGCTCAGCAGCAGCTCGCCCGTGTCCTCCCACTGCCCGCGCCAGGCGGTCGTCTGGTCGCCGAGCTGGATCGGCGTATCCGTCTTCTGCAACAGATCGGGGAAGTCGGCGGCGCTCAGGTAGGCCGCCGCGCCGTCCGCCGTGGCGTAGACATCCGTCACGGTCAGTTCCATCGCCCCGACGCTGCTCTGGCCGAAGAACTGGATCTGCGCGCCCTGCCAGCCGCGCTGCTGCGCCAGCGCCTTCGCCGCCTCGGCGTCACGCCCCGGCCCCTCGTAGTTGTTCCATTCGGCGTAGCGGTTGATCACGTAGTCGCCGAAGAAGTGCACGCTGCTGATCTCCGGCGCGGTGGGCACCTCGCCCGCCGTCAGCTCGTACGGCGCAAACAGGGTGCGCAACTGGTCGGCGGGCAGCGTCGCGTCGCTGTTCGGGTTCACGTCGTACGAGCCCTGCGTGGCGAGCGCACTTTCGGCGGCGTCGATCACCGGGTCATCGCCCGCCGCAAGCTGCTGCGGCGAGGGATTGGGCGCGGCCACATCCTCGAACACGCCGATGTTGTCGATCGTTTGCTGGTCGCGGCCGCTGACCACGCGCGAAACGGTGACCTGCAGGGCGGCGCCGTCGGGCAGGGGGAAGAGCAGGCCGGTGCCGAGCCCACCGAGCGTTTTGTGTCCCACCAGCGTGGCGCGGCCGTACTCCTTCAGCGCCGAGGAGAGCACTTCCGACGACGAGGCCGAGAGGCCGTCGATCAGCACGGCCAGCGGGCGCTGCACCGGGAAGGTGTGACCGTCGGCCAGCGTCTCGGCGCGGTGGCCGCGGGCGTCGGTGTCCACGGCCACGCGCGCGTCTTCGAGGAAGCGCCCGGCGAAGGCTTGCGCCGTGGCCGTGACACCGCCCAGGTTGCCGCGCAGATCGAGCAGCCACTCCGTCACGCCGGCCGCCTCGAAGCCGTTGAGCGCGTCGTCCAGCTCTTGCACCACCGTCTTGCCGTCCTGCAGCGGCGTCCAGGGGTTGACGAAGCTGCGCAGGCGCAGGTAGCCCACGCCGCCCGGCAAAATCTGCGAGGAGAAGATCGGGAAGAGATACGGCCCCATCGTCAGGGAGATATCCATCGCACCCTGACCCGGCCGGTCGACGCTGACGGTCACGGCCGTGCCGGAGGGACCGTTGATCTGCGCGTCGAAGGCGGCGCGGACGGTTGCCTGCACGCTCTGCCCGTTGATCGCGGTGATCGTGTCACCGGTGTGGATGCCCGCCTGTTCCGCCGGCCCGCCCGTCGCGACTTCGCGCACGACGTGCGGCGCCCGCGGATCGGCGATCACGCCGATGCCGGTCTGCGTGGCGTCGGCGCCGCCCAGCTCCTGCTGGTCCTGCACGTATTCGGCCGGGGTGAGGAAGAAGGTGTGGTCGTCGCCCAGGCTGTTGGCCATCTCGTCGTCGGCGGCGAAGGCGAGCTGCGCCAGATCGACTCTGCCGCCAACCTCGGCGGCCAGGCTGTTCCACGCCGTGCTGAAGCCGGCGAACGCCTGGTCCTTGTCGCCCCGGGCGTTGGGCGCGGCGGTGCTGAAGGAGACGCCCTGCTGCCGCAGATTGCGCGCGGCGCCCTGCCAGGCGGCGTCCAGCAGCGGCGCCGGATCCAGCGGCTGCACGTAGGAGTTGAGGATGATCTGGTACTCGGCGCGGACGGTGTCGACGTGCGTGCTGACGGGTTGCGCCCGCACCGACACCTCGCCGGCCGGCCGCATCGCCGTGATCAGCAGCACGAAGGCCAGGGCGAGCAGCAGCAGGCCGCCGCGCCGCAGGCGCGGCGCGCTGCCCGGCGGCACGGCCAGGTTTTCGTCCTGGTCGAACTGCTCGGTCTGCTCGCTCTCTTCGCTTACCGGAGGTCTGCGCTCCGCGGCGCTCGTCTCATTCCCACCACCAGCACACCAACCACCCACGCGGCGCCATCCTTCCGCTGCCCCGCGTCACATGTCGTGGCGGAGCGAGCGTTTGTGCACATCCTTCCGAGTGTAGCATTCAGTCCGCGCCGTCCCGCAGCGGGCAGGCGGCGCAGCGCAGCAGCGTGGCATCGGGCGGCGCGGGCCGCAGCGCGGGCGCCAGCGTCTGCAGCAGCCGGCGCACCGTCCACAGCGGCAGGCCCATCACGTTGCAGTAACAGCCGTCGCAGCGCTCTGCCGGGTGCAGCAGGGGATCCTGGATCGCGTAGGCGCCGGCCTTGTCGAACGGCGTGCCGGCGGCGATCGAGGCCTCGATCTCGTCCGCCGAGTAGCCGCGCATCAGCACGCGGGCGCCCGCCGTTTCACCGAGCTGCCGCGCGCCGCAGGCCAGTACGACGGCGGTGAACACGGCGTGCTCGCGCCCGGCCAGCGCCGTGAGCATGAGGCGGGCCTCGGCCGCATCGCGCGGCTTGCCCAGCGCCCGGCCGTCGCAGGCCACGACCGTGTCGGCGGCCAGCACCAGGGCGCCCGGCGGAGCGAAGGCCAGCGCGGCGGACGCCTTGCGCTCCGCGATCGCCGCGGCCGCGCGCTCGGGCAAAGCGCCGGCCGGCGGCGTTTCGTCGACGTCGGCCGCCCGCACGCTGAAGGGCACACGCAGCGCGGGCAGCAGCTCGCGCCGTCGCGGCGAAGCGGAGGCGAGGATCAGCGGCGGTCGGGGGGGCGGGGGGCCGGACATCACTCTCCCGGTTGGCTGGCGAGCGGCGACCTGTAGCGTAGCATCAGGAGGCACGGGCGGAAAATGCTGCACAGGACCGGCAAAGTCCTACCGCGACCGCGAAATCTATGCTACCGTTGTTGCGCTCTCGCCAGCTTTTTGTTTCATTGCTGCGATGTGCTACGCGGGAGTGAGAAATACCGGGAGCACCCGGATAGCCGCGCGACGGCGTTCCGCCGAGGATCAACGTAGCGCGATCGGCCGCGAGCCGGCTGGCACAGCCGGTCTGCGCGGTGGGCTGGTCGCGTTCGAGCGCGAGCCGCTGGCGCCGGCGGCCGTGCACCGGCTGGGCGAGGGCAGCATGAGAGGATCGGGCGTATGGCGCCGCAGCGGTTTGGCAGTACGGTGACGCGGGAACGGGGCGCCGACCAGCAGGGCTACGTCCTCGTGATCGAGGACGATGCGAGCATCCGCGAGTTGATCGGCATGGCGCTGGAGAACGAGGGCTTCCGCTACCGCGCGTCGGCGGACGGCCAGGAGGCGCTGAGCCGCATCGAAGAGGAACAGCCGGCGTTGCTGCTGCTCGACCTCGGCCTGCCCGTGGCCGACGGCGAGGCGGTGGCCGCCTTCACGCAGCACCGCTACGGTGGCGCCGTGCCGATCATCGTCGTCTCGGCCGTGGCGCAGATGGACGCACGCACCTGGCGCATCGGCGCCCGCGCCTTCGTGCACAAGCCCTTCGACGTGGACCACCTGATCGATACCGTGCGGCGCGTGCTGTCCGAGCGGCGCTGACCGCGGCCCCGCCGGCCTCACCCCAACCCCTCTCCAGTTCCTGGAGAGGGGCTTTTGAGTTGGGATCGCGCCGCACACGGTACGGGCACGCCTCCTCTATTCCCTGTTCCCTCGCACGCGCCAGGCATCGGAGGCGGCGCGCGTGGCTCCGGGCGCTGCCGGCGGTAACGGTCGGGTAAAAGCGCACCAGATGGGACAAACGGGCCTGAACCGTATCCCGATGGTGCCGAAGCTGAGAACACGGATGGTTCTTGCTGGGAGAGGAGCACCCCATCTATTCCGCAACAAATGTGAGCCTGTGCGCGACAGATTTCAGAAGAAGTACGTGCGCGACAATGTTTGGGCCGCGATAAGGTAACGTCCAGAGCGGCGGTACACCCGCGGCATCATGGGCGCAGTGCCGCTGCTCAGTGCCGGCGCCGCCAGGCTTCGAAGGCGGCGCGCGTGGCCTCGTTCGGCGGGTAGACGCCGACGATCGAGGCGCCGCCGGCGATCGTGCGCTGCACGAAGCTCTCCAGCTCATCTTGCTCGCGCGCCGCGCGGGCAATCTCCGCCGCCACGGCGCGCGGCAACACCACCACGCCGTCGTCGTCGCCCACGATCAGGTCGCCGGGCCGCACCATCACGCCGCCGCAGCCGATCACCTCGTCGATGCCGACGGCGAAGTGGCGTTCGATGTGCTGCGCCGGGTGCGCCGCCGCCGCGAACACCGGCCAGCCCAGGGCGCGGACGCCCGCCGCGTCGCGCATGGCGCCGTCCGTGACCACGCCCTTCGCGCCGCGCACGCGCATACGTGTGATCAGGATGTCGCCTAAAATGCCGGCGCCGGTGTCGCCGCGCGCATCGACCACCAATACCCGGCCGGCCGGGATGTTTTCCACGATCTTGCGCTGGGGATACTCGGAGTTGGCGAGAATCGCCGGGTCGCGGATGTCTTCGCGCATCGGCACGTAGCGCAGCGTCGTCGCTTCGGCGGCCAGCCGCATGCCGGGTTGCAGCGGGAAGACGCCGCGCATCGCCGTGCTGCGCAGGCCGTTGCGCGTGAGCACGGTGTTGAGCGTGGCCGTGGTCGCGACTTCCAGGTCTTCCCAGAGCGATGCGGGCAACGCCGGCAAGGCGTCGGTCATGCTTCGATCCTTCCCGCGCCTCCGCGCGCCGCCTCAGCGCTCCGGGCCGGGCTCGGCGGGCGGCGCCCAGGCGCCCCGCTGCTGCATACGGCGCACGTTCGGTCGCCAGACCTCGCGCTTCCACTCCTCGTGCTTCATCGGCGCGCGGTCCAGGTAGAGGTTCTTAGGATAGAGCGGCTGCTCGTAGATCAGCTGGGCGATCTCGCTCTTCACATCCTTGCCCAGGCTGGCCCAGAGGGCGCGGTCACGGAAGTCGCGCAGCGCCTCGATGTCCACAGGCCCGGCGACGTAGGTTGAGCCGGCGCCGTAGGGCTGCTGGCCCACGACCTTGCCGCGGAAGTCCACGATCATCGAGCGGCCACCGAAGGTGTCGATCGCCGTGTCGGCGGTGTTGTCCAAGAAGTAGGTGCCCATGTTCGGCGCCACGACGTAGAAGCTGTTGTCAATGGCGCGGGCGCGGTTGGTGACCTCGAAGATCTCGTTGCCCGTCGCCGGGTGCGGATAGGCGGCGCGGTAGACGACCTCGGCGCCGGCCAGCATCAGGCCGCGGGCGTACTCCGGGTAGCTGCCCTCGTTCGCCATGGTCACGCCGAGCCGGCCGATCTCCGTGTCGGCCACGGGGAAGAACGCCTCCAGCGTGCGGCCGTACAGCTCGATCCAGCGGTCCCAGACGTCGTGCGGCGTGACCGAGTGCTCGACGGGCAGCAGCGTCACCAGCTTGTGATGACGCAGGATCACGTTCCCGTCCGGGTCGAGCGCAAAGCCGACGTTGAAGAAGCGGTCGGGAAACTCCGGGTGGCGCGCCTTCGCCTGCGCCATGATGAAGACGCCCCAGTGCTTCGCCAGGTTGCCGAGAAACTCCGTCTCCTCGCCGGGAATGTCGATCGCGATCTCGCGGCTGTACTCGGCATGGTCGAGGTCGAAGACTTCGTCGGTGAAGCCCTGCAGTGCGCCCTCGGGGATGGCGACCAGGCGCACCGGCAGGTCGAGGCTGGAGAGCCAGGAAGCGGCGGCGATCAGGTCGGCAAGGTGTTCGAGGTTGCGGCGGATCTCGCTGCGCCGGCGCACGCCGCGCACGGTGGGCACCAGGCCGACGGCCGTGTAGGGAAAGATCTTCGGCATGGCGTCTGTTGCCTCCCTGCGGGCAAGCGTCGCGCGAGCGCCGGGCAGCGGCGTGCGTGCGCCTCATCCTCGCAGAAACGGCGTGCGGCCCTCAACCTCACCCCCTGCCCCCTCTCCTTCTCCCAATCCTGGGAGAAGGAGAGGGGCGATCCCGGGGAGGAAGTTCCAACGGCGGCGGGTTACCCGGCAGGGTAGGGGCGCTTCGTGAACCGCCCCTCGCGCCAAAGGCGCGACCAACAGCGCCTGACTAACCCGACGCCGACCCGGAACGCCCGACGCCGGATCGCCCTTCCCCTAGCATTGGGGGAAGGGTATGTGAGATGAGATGGGGGGCCAGCCCAGCACCGCCCTACAGCCGCACGCGCGTGCCGGCGCCGGCGGCCCGGGCACGGTCCAGCGCCAGGCGGGCGGCGGCCACGTCCTGCACCGCCAGGCCGAGCGACTTGTACAGCGTGATCTGCTCCGCGCTGCCGCGGCCGGGGCGCTTGCCGGCCAGCAGCTCGCCCAGCTCGGCGTGGATGTGCGCTTCGTCGAACAGCCCCTCTTGCAGGGGCGTGAGCACGTCGCCCGCCTCGTTCAGGGCGCCGGTGCGCGAGTCCACCACCAGCAGCGCGTCGCGCACGGTCTCCGAGTCCAGCTCGCGCGCCTCGGGCGTGGACGAGCCAACGGCGACGATATGCACGCCGGCCCGCAACCATGCACGCTGCAGCACCGGCTGGGCAGCGCTGGTGGCCGTCACGATCACGTCGGCGCCTGCGACCGCCGCCTGCGCCGCGTCCACGGCACGCACGGGGAAAGGCAGATGCGGCGCCGCCGCCGCGGCCAGCGCCCGCGCGTGCTCCGGCGTGCGCGAGGCGATCCGCGCCTCGCGGAACGGCCGAGAGCCGGCCAGCGCCCAGAGATGCGCCCGCGCCTGCACACCCGCGCCGATGATCGCGAGCACCGCCGCCTCCGGCCGGGCGAGCTGCTGCACCGAGACGGCGGAAACCGCGGCCGTCCGCGCCGTGGTGATGAAGGTGCCGTCCATCAGCGCCGCCGGCCGGCCGCTCTCCGGATCGAAGACGATCACGGCGCCGTAGTGCGACTCCAGCCCCCGCGCCGTGTTCCCCGGATAGACCGAGACCAGCTTGGCGCCCAGCGCTTCCCCGCCGCCCGCACCGGCGCCGACGAAGCCGGGCATGGCGGCCAGGATGCGCACCGCGTCGCCGGGCAGGCGCATCACCGTGCGCAGCGGCGCCAACGCCGCGCCGCTCGAATAGGCACGCATCGCCTCGGCCATCGCCGCGATCAGGGCGTCACGTTCCAGCAGGCGCTGCAAGTCCGCGCCCGAAAGCACGAGCAGTTCCGATGCGTCCGCCTCGGGCCAGATGCCGCTCACAGGGCGACGGTAGCACCTGTAGGGAACAGGGAACAGGGGATAGAGGGCGTAGGGCGCCGGCCGTAGCCCCCCTCTCCATTCCATGGAGAGGGGTGGGGGGTGAGGCCGCGACACCCGGCGCCGGGCGAAGGATCGAGGAGCGAGGACAGAGAGACGAACGTCCCCTATTTCCTATCATCTCTTGTGATCTCTTGCCTCTTTCCTCGTCGCACTCGCTGGATCGGGGGTGGGGCGTGGACTATCGTGATCGTGCCGCGCCCGAGCGGCGCGAGGAGGGCGCGATGGCCGAGCAGCAGGCGGAAACGCGTGAGCAGCAGTTCGCCCGTGTGCGCGCCTATCTGCTCGCGCAGGGTGAGAAGCTGTCGCCGGCCGAGATCGTCGAGAAGGTGCGTGAGTCGCAGGGCACGGTGCTGGCCGCCGCCGGGCGCGTGCCCGCCGCGCGGCTGGGTAAGGCGCCGGCTGCCGGCGAATGGTCCGTCGCCGAAGTTCTGCAGCACGTGATCGGCTCCGGCGCCGGCGTCGGCCGCCGCATCGTGGAGACGGTCGAGCAGCGGCAGGCCGCGCCCGCCCTCTTCGAAGACCGGCTGGAGCACAACGGCGCCGATCTCAGCCTCGCCCGCGCCCGTGAGCTACTGCTGGCCGAGCGCGAGGCGCTGTTCGCCGCCGCGGTCGCCGCCGACCCCGCCGCACACCTCGACCAGGCCGCGATCGAGCACCAGTGGTTCGGCCCGCTGAACTGGAAGGCGGCGCTGCTGTTCCTGCGCGTGCACGATCTCGACCACGCCCGCCAGATCGACGCGATCGCCGCACAGGGGGCGTAGCTCCGCCGCGCCCTACACGAACCCGTACAGCTGGGCCGCGTTGTCGCGCAGCACGCGCCGGGCGATCGCCTCGGCGTCGGGGTCGCCGTGCAGCGCGGCGGCGAGCGCGGCGCGCCCGTGGCGGGCGCCCAGGTAGATCCAGTCTGGGATGCCCCAGGCGTCGGAGCCGTACAGCACCTTCGTCGCCGGCGCCAGCGCCAGCAACTCCTCGATCACGCGCGCCAGCTCGCCGGCCGGCAGCATCGGGTTCGCCTCGGAGAAATCGACGTAGACGTTGCGGTACATGGCGGCGAGATAACTGGCCGCGCGGCAGTACGGGTAGCTGGCGTGCAGCAGCACGATGCGGCAGCCGCCCGTCACCGGCTCGTCCAACAGCGGCCGCAGCAGCGCCGGGTTGGCGCGTGCCAGATCGAGGTCGCGGTCGCCGTAGCCGGTGTGAATCTGCAGCGGCAGCTCGCGCTCACCCGCCCAGTTGATCGCGGCGCGCAGGGTCGTGAACAGCAGGCGCGGATCGGTCAGACGCACCCGGCCCTCGCCCAGCCGCTCGCGCTCGGCGCGCAGGCCCGCCGCGGCCTCCTCCGGCGTCGGCCGGAAGTAGGCCAGCCCGCAGCGGTAGGCGACGATGCTTTTCAGCGCCACCGTGCCGAACTTCCAGGCCGCGTCCAGCGCCAGCCAGAGCCCGTCGATCAGGCTCTGCACCTGCTCGTGCTCCTGCACGAGCTGCCCAACCAGCGTTTCCAGCCGCAGCACACGCAGCGCCGCGCAGCCGCCCGCGTGCGCCATCTCCGCCACGGATAACGCCTCATCCGGAGATGGATAGCCGTCGTCCACCACCAGGCCGGTGACATTGCCCGCCTCGATGCAGCGCCGCAGCAGCTTCTCCGGCCCCAGCGCCGCGCGCGCCGCCTGCACAGCCTCGGTTGTGTCGTCGCAGCCAAGCAGCTCGGCAAGCTCGCGCAGCGCCCGGCGGAAGAAGCGGCTGTGCGGCAGGTGCATTTCGAGCAGGTCCGGGTCGTCGACCTCGCTGAAGAAGGCGGCGAACGGCCGCGCCGCCGCGGCCTCGGCGCGCAGCGGCGGATGCACATGGTTGTCGATCAGGGGGATGTCGTCGAAGCGCGACATCGCGAATTTCGCTTCTTAGACATGGTTTCAAAACCGGCTGGGGTTCCCGCTTGCAGAGATGCGATCGCACGTGAACGCCGGTTTTGAAACCATCTGTTAGTAGCGATCGAAGTGCGCCCGCGCCACCTCGGCGGCCGGGCGGTCTTTGAACGTCTCCCACTCCGACGTGCGAACGGCCAGCACTTCGCGCGAGAGCGTGGGGCCGAGCGCATCCATGAGCGTGGTGTCGGCCTTCAGCGCCGCGATCGCCTCGCCCAGCGACGGCGGGTAGCGGCGGATCTTGCGCCGCCTGCGCTCGGCCTCGCTCAGCTCGGCCGGGTTCACGTTCACGGGGGCGCCCGGCTCAAGGCCGCGCTCGATGCCGTCCAGACCGGCCGCCAGCAGGGCGCCGAGCGCCAGGTAGGGGTTGGCGCTGCCGTCCACGGCCTTGATCTCCAGGTTCGTGCTCGCTTCCTCCATGCCGCGGAAGCGCGAGGGCACGCGCACCGTCGCCTCGCGGTTGTCGAAGCCGAAACAGGTGTAGGCGGAGCTCCACATGCCGGGCGCGAGCCGGCTGTAGGAGTTGACGCTGGGACAGGTCAGCGCCAGCAGGCCCGGCGCGTGGTCCAGAATCCCAGCGATGAACTGCAGCCCCAGCGGTGAGATGCCCAGCGGCCCTTCCGGCGCGAACAGCAGGTTGCGCCCCTCGCGCCAGAGCGAGAGATGCACGTGCATGCCGCTGCCCGCCTGGTCCACGAACGGCTTGGGCGCGAAGGAGGCCACGGCGCCGTGCTCCGCCGCCACGACGCGCACCGTCTCGCGCACGGCGATACTCGTGTCGGCCGTATCGAGGATTGGGCCGTGCGCCACGCTCAGCTCCTGCTGGCCCGGCCCCAGCTCGGGGTAGTACTGCCGTGGCTCGATCCCTTGCTCTACCAGCATCTCCAGCAGGTCGTCGACGATCTCCGCGGCGCTGTCCATGCTGGCGCTGCCGAAGCAGACCGAATCGTCCCAGGGCTCGAAGCCGCCGGCCGTGCGGCGGGCGAGGTAGAACTCGTACTCGAAGGCGGCCTGCGCCTCGATGCCGGCGTCGGCCGCGCGGGCGATCATGCGCTTCAAGAACGTGCGCGGGTAGGCCTCCCACGCTTCGCCTTCGAGCGTGAGCATGTCGCAGAGCACGCGCGCCTGGCGCGGGTTGTAGGGCAGCGGACGAAACGTGCGCGGATCGGGCACGAGGCGGACCTCGCCGACCGGCCCCTGCGCCGTGCCGGCGGCGAGGTGTTCGGCCATGGTGAAGCCCGCCATCGCCACGGTCAGGCCGATGCCGGCGTCCGCCGCCGAGGCAAGGGCAGAGAGGTGCGCCGCCTTGCCGCGCACCATGTTGCCGTTGTCGCAGTAGAGAAAGCGCACGAGCTGCGCGCCGCTGGCCCGCGCCCGTGCCACCAGGTCATCGCCGTTCATCGCCGGCCTCCCGCTCCGCTCTGCTCGCGCGTCCATGCTAGCCCTGCTGCCAATGCCGGCAAGGATCCTCACCGGTCCGCGTCAACCGGCGAAAGCCATCTGCCAGAAGCCCTGCTCGAGCGCGGCCACACGGCGAAACGCCGCCGCCCCGCCCCTCTGCTCCTCCGGCGCGGCGGCGAGGGCGCGATCCGCCGCTTGCGCCAGGCCGGCGACGTACTCGGCGAAAGCAGCGACCGTCCAGTGTTCGACGAAGGCGCGGAACGCGGGTGCGCCGGGCCGCGCACCCTGCCAGGCGTCGAAATAGGCGCGCTCGGCCGTCCACAGCGCCGTGATCAGCGTGGGGTAGGAGGCGCCCGGCTCGGCGGTCAACTCGTCGAGGTAGGCGATGTACTCGCGGCAGGCGGGAAGCAACGGCGCCCCGAGTTGCAGACCGCGCTCGCGGGCGATCCCCTCGAACCAGTGCAGCTCTTCGGCCAGGGCCAGCAGGCCCTGCGCGATCACGAGCTGATCCGGGCGCGGCGCCCGCGGCAGCAAGGCGGCCTGAAAGCGCAACAGCGCGTCCACGAAGCGCTCATCCTGCACCAGCCAGCGATCGAGCGCGGCCGCGGGCAGGCTGCCGTCGCGCACGCCGTCGAGGAAGGGATGCCGCGTAGCCTGCTGCCAGAGCGGCGCCTGCTGATTGAGCAATGCCTGCGTGCTCAGCATGTTCGCTGCCAGCCCCGGTGGTGCCCGCCGGCCTCACCCATTGATGATGCACCGTCCCATTCTACGCGGCGTGTGCAGCAGAGCCGATCACGTCAGCCGCCCGCAGAACGCTGCAGTGCTTCGAGAATTGATCGCTCGCACGACTTTCGCAATGCCAGCACTGGTAAGCGCTCGGTGCGGGGCGTACAGTTTCAGAGGCGCCCCGCACAAAAGTACGGGCCTTGAGGCGCAGAGCGATGGCGGAAGCGTTTGCAGCGTTGGTCGAGCGCGTCGTCGCGCGGCTGCAACCGCTGCCGATCGTCTCGCCGGAGGAGTACCGCGCCATCGGCTGCAACCGCTGCGGCCTCTGCTGCGAGGACATCCGCGGCCGCCATACGCCCGAGCAGATGCGCGCCTGGCTGGAGGCGCCGGACACCGACGAGGACCGCCGCCGCTTCCTCTCCGGGTTGGAGCCCGTCGAGCCGGTCGCGGGCGGCTGGCGCTACCGCTGCCGCCATTTCCGCCGCGACGCCGGGGGCCTGGGTGAATGCACGATCCATGCCTCGCGCCCGCTGATCTGCAGCGGCTATCCCTATGGCCGCACGGTGCGGCAGTGGACGCAATGTGCCTGGTACGTCGAGGTGCGCGACGCGGCCGGCAAGGTTGTAGAAGTCGTCGAACCACAGGAGCCGGCGGCGGGCTTGTCCCATTCTCCCGCGGAAGCCTCCTTCACAGCCAGCAGATCCAATGACCCCAACTTCAAACTCAACGAGTAAGGGAGTAGCTGATGGCAGAGCACGATGATGAGACGCTGAGTCCGGTGGCCAAATCGTTCGCGGCGCATGTACGCGCCTTCCATGCCGGCCTGCCGGTGGAGGAACAGCAACTGCTGGAGCAGCTCTTCGCGCTGGCCGGCGCGGCGGTGAGCGCCGGGGGAGATGTCGAGGGATACGCCCAGCCGCACAAGCTGGAGTACTACACGGTCAAGCTGGACGAGGCGCTGATCAGCTCGCTCAAGCTGGCCGGCCTGCCAGGGGCCGACAAATGGATTCCGGGCGCCCACAAGATTGCGCCGTTCGTCAACAAGCTCCAGTAGTCACAGCGGCCCGACGGGCTGTGCCGCGGAGCAAGCGTCATGCCAGACAGCACCGCCACGAACCCCGCAATCGCCGCCTTTGCCGAGCGCCTGCGCGCCTTCCACGCCGGCCTGCCACCCGGAGAGCAGCAACTGCTCGAAGCGACCCTCCGTCTCGCCGCGCTGGCGGAGGACGCGCGGGCGAAGGCCGACGTGTCCGGCTACCTGGCCACCGCGCCCTTCGTCGCGCCGCTGATCACCAGCATCGGCTTCCCGGCGCTGGATGCCGGCAGCAAAGACGCGGCGAAGCTGACGATCAAGGTCACGCCCGAGTACACGCGCACCACCACGACAAGCGGCGGGGCTCCCTGATGACGGGCGATCGTGCACTGGATCCGAACGAGGCAGGCGCTGCCTTCGCGCGGCGCCTGCACGCTTTCCATGCCGGGCTGCCGCGTGAAGAGCGGCAGTTGCTGGAGCGGCTGCTGGCGCTCGCGGCGGAGGCGCAGTCCTCAGATGCCGACGCGGTGCAGGGCTACGTCGTCACGGAGAAGCTGGGGGCAGACCACATCGTGCACAAGCATCTCGCCGGCGTGAAGTACGAGGACGTCACGCTCAGCCCGCCGGTACAACCGCCCTTCGGCGGCGCGGGCGCGTTGAGGCCGCCGTCATAGCTCAGCGCCGCAGCGCCGCCAGGCTCGTTTCGGGCAGGCCGTACTCCACCGCGCACACGGCGCAGGCGTAGCTCATGCCTCAGGCAAGGAAGCCGGGCAGCTCCGTGCTCGGCACGCCACAGCGGCGCGCCCCCGGCTGCCAGTTGAAGTGAAACCAGGCGCCGCAGAGGACGCAGGGCTCGCCCGCGCCGCTGCCGACCGGATCGTCGCAGACCTTGCAGCTTCGTTCTGTGCTCATCGCCCGGAACCTCGTCGCTCACGGCGTACGTCGCCCACACTCTACCACGGACGGCCATGAGCAACCGCGCGGCGCGGCGCGCGGAACACGCCACGCGGGCTGCCGCGACAAGGCCGGCTGCCTTGCCGCGGCACAGTTCTCCGGCGCTCTCCCCGACGAGCGGCTCAGGCCGCCTTCGCCGCGGCCGCACGCAGGTCGACGGCCAGCTCTCGCGGCACGCCGCCACGCAGCACGTGCAGCACGGTTTGGTCGCCGCTCAGCCCGCGCAGCGCCCGCAGCAGCGCCTCAGCGTTGCCGAGCGCTACGCCGTCCAGGTTCAGCAGCAGGTCGCCGGGCAACACTCCTGCACGGGCCGCCGCGCCGTCCACCGCGATCTCCGCGACCAGCACGGCGCGGCGATCCGCAAGGCCGGCCGCCGCCGCCGCCGCGGGCGAGAGCACGACATCGCGCACCGAGACGCCGAGACGCGGCCGCGGCTCCTCCGCGCCGAGCAGCCGGTCGGCGACGTGCCCTGGCACGGCCAGCGCCAGTCCGCCCATCACCATCGCGTTCAGACCGACGACGCGGCCGTGTGCGTCGGCCAGCGGGCCGCCGGAGTTGCCCGGACCCAGCAGCACGTCTGCACGAATCAGCTCGCGCTGCTCATGGCCGCCGGCCACGGGCGCGGCGCTGACCACGCCCAGCGAGACTGCGTGCCGCACGCCAAAGGGATGCCCCACCGCCAGCACCAGCTCGCCGGGGCGCAACGTCGCCGCATCGCGCCGCGCCACGGCCGGCAGACCCGTTGCTGCCACCCGCAACGCTGCCACGTCGTTCTCCGCATCGCGGGCGACCACCGTTGCCGCCAACTCGCGGCCGTCGGCCAGCCGCACCTCGGCGCGCTCGCGTGGCGCGACGTGATGATTGGTGAGAATGATGCCATCCGGCCGCCAGATCGTGCCGGCGCCGCCGCCGTGATTCGCCGTACGTACCTCGACCACACCCGCGCGCACCCGCTCGGCCACATCCGCCAGGTCATCGGAGAGTGCGGCCAGCATTCCCGCCGTCGGGTGCTCCATCGTCGTCATTGGGGAAACCTCCAGCCACGCGGCCTTAACGCCGCTTCGTGGAGGGATCGTAGCGAGGCGGCGCCGCGCCGGGCACGCGACGGATGGCCGGGCAGCGGACCGGACGTTCGGTTAGGTAGCCAGCGCGTGACCCCCAGGTCAGGGGAAGGGGAGATCTGCACGCGCGGCGATTGGGGTGAAGGCGCAGTCTCGCTGCTCCCTTCGCTGTTGCAGATCGCGATCCGCGCGATGGAAAGCGATGGACATGGAGACGAACCGCGGGTGAGGCCACGCGGCCGCTCAGTGGTTCTGCGCAGTGCCACGCATAGTGGCGGGTTCCGATGAGCCGTGACCGGCTTCGTTGCTGCCGTGGCCGCCGCCGGTGGCCGGCGCCTGCTCCCAGCCGGAGGCGGCGTCGGCCGGCCGCCGGAGTGAGCGGGCGATCCAGCGCAAGGCCGACCGCGCCTCGGGCCAGGCGGCGCGGCTTGAGGTGGTCCTCATCGCGCGGCCTCCACCGGCGTCGGGCGCAGCACCGGTGCGCATGCATCGACGGACGCGCCCACCTCGGCCGTGGGCCGCCTGGCCAGCTCGCCGCTGGGTATGGCGTAGCGCAGCCAGTCGGCGGTGCGCGCCGCCAGCGCCGAGATCGTCAGCGCCGGGCTGGCTGAACCCTGCGTCACCAGCACGCTGCCATCGCAGATCAGCAGGTTGGGCACATCCCAACTGCGGCACCAGCGATCGACGACCGAATCCTGCGGCGATGAACCCATGCGGCAGCTGCCGACGAGGTGCGCGAAGCGCGGCACGAAGTGCGTCTCCGTCGCGCCCGCCGCGACGAGCACGGCGCGCGCCCGGTGGATGCCGGCGGCCATCATGCGCCGGTCGTTCTCAAACAGGTTGAACTGCACGTAGGGCACCGGCAGGCCGAACTGATCTTTGGCCGTGGGGTGGACCATGACGCGGTGGCGCGGGTCGGGCAGGATCTCGCCCAGCACGCCGATCGCGGCGTAGTGGTTGTAGTCCTGCATCTTCCGCAGCAGCTCATCGCCGAAGCAGCCGGTTTCGTCCACCAGCAGGTGCGCCATGGCGATCGGCAGCGGCGCCACGGTTTGCAGGGCGTAGCCGCGCACGAAATCGTTGTGCGGATCGGTTTCGTAGAACTCCTCGCCGCAGGCACAGGCCGGCGGCGCCTTGTACTGGCGGATCGGCTCGGCGAAGCGGCCCCAGACCACCGGTCCCGCCTGGGCCATCAGGTTCTGGCCGACGATGCCGCTGGAGTTGGCGAGGCCGTCCGGAAAGCGGCCGGACTTCGAGTTCAAGAGCAGCCTCGGCGTCTCGATGGCGTAGCCCGCCACGATCACGGCCCGCGCCCGTTGCTCTTCTGCCAGCACGCGGCCGTTTGCGAGCGTACGGAAGTAGCGCACGCCCGTCGCCGTGCCCGTCGCATCCGTGGGAATCTCGTAGGCCATGCAGCCGGTGCGAATCTCGGCGCCGCCGGCGATTGCGTCGGGGATGTGCGTGATATGGATGCTGCTCTTGGCGCCGACCTTGCAGCCGAGCAGGCAGAAGCCGCGCATGATGCAATGCGGCCGCTTGCCGAAGCGCCCCGCCGGAATCGCCACCGACCCGCCTGCCACCACGGGAATGCCGAGCCGCGTGCAGCCCTCGATCAGCACCTGCCCCGCCGTACCGGCCTGAAGCGGCGCGTAGGGGTAGCCGTGCGGTTTGCCCCAGGGGTAGCGCGCCGAGCCGGAGACGGGGTACTCGCGCTCCATCTGCGCGTAGTACGGCTCGATCTCCGCATAGGAGATCGGCCAGTCGGCCGCCACGCCGTCCAGCGTGCGCACGCGGAAGTCAGAGGGGTGCAGGCGCGGGCAGAAGGCGGCGTAATGCACGGTGCTGCCGCCCACGCCCTTGCCGGAGTTGTTCGCGCCCAGCTCCAGCGGGTCGGCGCCGCCGGTGATGCGCCGGTCGTTCCAGTAGAGCCGCGCCGAGCCCGCCTCGTCCGAGACCATGTCACGCTCGGAGTCGTGCCACTGGCCCGCCTCCAGCGCAACCACGGAGAAGCCGGCGCGTGCCAGCCGCTGCGCCAGCACGCCGCCGCCCGCGCCGGTGCCGACGATGCAGAAGTCGACCGTCTCGCGCGGGCGGTATTCGCGCATCTCCGTGTTGAGGATCCAGTCGGAGGAGAGATGGACGTGCAGCTTCACCGCTCGCCCCCCGCCTCGCGCGGCTCCCACGGCTCCGGCGCGCCGTGGTTGAGCGCGAAGTAGCCGCGCGGATAGGCCGGCCCGCCGAAGCCGATCTCGTCCCAGGCGTAGGGGTAGGCGTAGTAGACGCCGGCGATCTGGCGCAGGGCGATGTAGTTCCACCAGCGCGTCGCCGGCAGCGCTTGCCAGACCGCACCGGGCGGGGAGCCGTCGCGGATGCTGGCCAGGACCACATCCTGCCAGGCGTCGTCGAGGTCGCAGAAGTCCGCGCCGTACAACGCCTGGGCCGTATGGTCCAGCCCTGCGAGGCCCTGTCGCCAGGCGTCGCTGAGCGGCGGCATGTTGTCGAAGCGAAATCCCTCCAGCTTGCCCGAGGCGCATTTCTGGTCGATCCAGGGCGCGAGCGGCACGCGGCGATGCGAAGGGCGCTGCGCCTGTGGGATCACACGCTCGCAGAGCGCGATCAGGGTCGCCTGCTCATGCGGCGGGAAGAAGGAGAAGCGCGGCACGTTGTGCACGCGGTCCAGCACGACCTCGCGCGTGGCGTCGTCCCAGTGGCCACGCTGTGCGAGGATGTCGGCCTTCGGGTAACGGCCGCGGTTCACGAGCGACCCTCCCGGCGGCGCAGCAGCGCGGCGATGAAGCCCATCAGCCCCACCGATGTGAAGAGCAGCGGCGCAAACAGCGGCGGCCCCATCGTCATGTTGAAGCGCAGGTTGCCGAACTGGCCGGGCATGCGCTTGATCCCGCGCAGGTGCAGGCAGAAGCCGAGCAGACCGTCGAGGAACGCCGCGGCCGCGGCGAAGGGCAGCACCCACCGCGCCACGCGCCCGCTCGCCGCCGCACCAACCGCGGCCGCCGCCATCGGCGGTGTGACCAGGATCGGCGTCCACATCACGCGCTGGTTGAAGCTGCCGCGCAGGTGCTCGAAGTAGGCTTCGCCGCCGGCGATCACGGCGAAGCCGGCCACCGTGATCGCCATCGCCTGCTGGAAGCGGCCCTGCGCCACCCGCCGCGCGAAGGGCAGATCGACCGGTGGCTCCTCATGCGAGCCGGGCAGTCGCGCAGCGAGCGCGCCACGGGCACGGGCGAGCGGCGTGCGCTCCGCCGGCCGCTCACGGCGCAGCAGGCCGGCGAACACGCCCATCGTGCCGACCGAGCAGAGCAGAAGCGGCGCGAACACGGGCGGTCCCATGGCGATGTTGTACTGGCCCGCGCGAAAACCGCCCGGCAGCCGCTTGATGCCGCGCAGGTGGTAGACGAAGCCGAGCAGGCCGTCCACGAGCGAGACGAGTGAGACGGCGGGCAGCACGCGCCGCGCCGCGCGCGCGCTCGTGAGCGCCGCGCCGGCGGCCGCCACGGTGGGCGGCGCCAGCCAGACGGGCGTCCACATCCAGCGGTCGTTGAAGGCGCCGCGCTGGTGCTGTGTGTACGCCTCGAAGCCGCTCACCGCGGCGGAGAACGCGGTGACCAGCGCCATGCTGCGCTGGAAGCGGCCGTGCGCGATCTCACGCCGGGCAAGCTCGGCGTCGTCGCGCAGCTCCTCCAGCAGGTGCGGCGGCGTGCCGTCGCGGTTGTGCCCGCCAAGGCCAAAGACCGCCATGCTCGTGTTCACCGTCCTCGTGACGAATCGGGGCGCTGCGCCGCCGGCGGGGCGCCGATCCCTGACGGCTGCCGCCCTCTGTCCCTTCCCGAATCGGGAAGGGCGACGGGGCACTGCCTAGCGCGGCGGAGCGCCGGCGATGTTCTGGTGGCGCTCGGGCGGGACGGTGCCGGCGGCCGGCGCGTGGCGGGCGTGGCGTTTGCGGCGTCCAGCCTCCTCGACGATGCTGCCAAAGGCGAGCACCGCGATCGCCCCCGCGAGCAACAGGCCGGCGCCTAGCAGGCCGGCTTCGCGCAGGTGTTCCGGTTGGGGCAGCCTGTCGCGCATCAGCAGACCTTCCAGCGTTCCGCGTCACCACGCTTCAGTTCGAGACCCAGGCCGGGCCGGCGCGGGCCGGGCCGCAGCACGCCGCCATCGGGCTCGGGCGCGCCCTCGAAGATCAGCTGCTCGATGCGGGCGTGGTCGTGAAAGTACTCGACGTGCGCGAGCTGCGGCGCGGCGCAGCCGGCCTGCGCGTGGATCGTCGGGCCGCAGTGGGCGGAGAAGGGCACCGCGAAGCTGTGCGCCAGCCGCGCCGCCTCCAGCCAGCCGCTGATGCCGAGGCAGCGGGTGGCGTCCGCCTGCATGATGTCCACAGCGCCGGCACGCAGCATGTCGCGGAAGTACCAGGGGTCGTAGCCGTACTCGCCGGCGACGACGTCCTGGGGAATCTGGCCGCGGATGAAGGCGAGCTGGTCGAGCTGATCCGAAGAGACCGGCTCTTCGAAGTAGGTCACGCCCTCGTCGGCAAACTGCAGCGCCAGGCCGATCGCCTGCTTCACCGTGTAGGCGCCGTTCGCGTCCACGAACAGCTCGGCCTCGTGGCCGATCGCCCGGCGGGCGACGCGCACGCGCTCGACATCGACCTCGGGCTTCGTGCCCCAGTCCGTGCCGATCTTCATTTTCACGCAGGGAATGCCGAGCCCGACCCAGCCGCCGAGCTGTTCCGCCAGCTCCGCGACGGTATAGCTGGTGAAGCCGCCGCTGCCGTAGTTCGGCACGGCCTCGCGCACCGGGCCGAGCACTGTGAACAGCGCCACGCCCGCGCAGCGTGCCTTCAGATCCCAGAGCGCGATATCCACCGCCGAGATCGCGGTTGCAGCGATGCCGGGGCGGCCGGCGTTGCGCACCGACCGCACCATGCGCTCCCAGCTCACGCCCACGCCCTCGGCCTCGCAGCCGCAAATCGCCTGGGCGAGCGTCTCCTGAATCACCGTCGCCGCGGCCGCCGCGGCGTAGCTGAAGCCCATGCCGCGCTCCCCGGATGCGGCCGCGGCTTCCACCAGCACCAGCGTGGTCGAGTCCCCGGCGAAGGTGTCGTCGGCCTCGGGGCGGTCCGTCGGGATGCGGTAGACGCTTACGTCCAGCCGCTGCACCGTGTCCGCTTTGCCGCTGCTCACACCATCTCTCACGGTCCGCGGCGGCCCGGTCCGGCCGAGCCCTGGCTCTGCCCGTTGCCGCGGCGATTGCGGCCATTGTGCCCGTCGTCATCGCCGTGGCCGAACAGATCCTCGACCTTATCTTTGACGCGGGCTACCACGCCCGCGGGGCTGACGGCCAGGGTCGACTCGTCTACTACGTCGCGGAAGAGCGTGATGCCGAGGCGCCGGCGATTCGGCGTGCCGTGCGCCAGCGCCTCGCCAAACTTCAGCGCCTGCGAGGGCTGGATCTTGGGCGGCATCGGCGGCTCGTTGGGGTCGGTCACGGCCTCGATCAGCACGGGGCCGTCCATCGCGAACGCCTCGGCCAGCTGCTCGCGGCAGCGTTTCGGGTCTTCGATGTGCACGCCGCGGCCGCCGCAGGCTTCGGCGAACTTGACGAAGTCGATCGGCAGCAGGTCGGTGCCGAACTCCGGGTTGCCCAGGAAGACCATCTGCTCCCACTTGATCTGCCCGAGCACGTTGTTCTTGAGCACCACGACCTTGACCGGCAGCTTGTACTTCACCGCGGTCGAGAACTCGGCCATCAGCATCGAGAAGCCGCCATCGCCCACCAGCGCCACGCACTGCCGGCTGGGGAAGGCGACCTGCGCCGCGATCGCGTAGGGGAAGCCGTTCGCCATCGTGGCGAGATTGCCGGAGAGCGAGAAGCGCTGGTCGCCGTGGATCTGCACCTGCCGCGCCGTCCAGGTCGCAATCGTGCCCGAGTCCGAGGCGAAGATCGCGTCGTCGCGCAGCAGTTGGCCCAAGTGCCAGCCCAGCACCTGCGGCTTCATCGGCAGGGCGTCGCGGCTGCTGCGCTCCTCCATCAGCTTCCACCACTCGCGCATCTTCGCTTGCACATCGCGCAGGAAGCTATTGTCCGGGTTCTACGGCAGCAGCGGCAGCAGCTCGCGCAGCGTCGCCGGCGCATCGCCCGCGAGGCCCACATCCACGGGCACGCGCAGGCCGAGCCGCGCCGGATCGTCGTCGATCTGCGCGACGACGGCCTGGCCGGGCTTGGGCAGGTACGCCATGTAGGGGAAGGAGCTGCCGACCATCAGCAGCGCGTCGCACTGCTCCAGCGCCTCCTGTGAGGGGCGTGTGCCCAGCAGGCCGATGCCGCCGGTGGTGTAGGGACTGTCGTCCGGCACCACGTCTTTGCCGAGCAGCGGCTTGATAATCGGCGCCTGCAGCCGCTCGGCGGCCTGCTCCAGCTCGGCCCACGCGCCGCGGGCGCCCGTGCCGGCGACGATGCAGATGTGCCGCTTGCCGCGGAATAGCGCCGCCGCCCGCTCGATCTCCGCGCGCAGCGGCAGCCGCAGCGGCGGGCGGAACATCTCGGTCGTATGGCCCCTGACGTTCTGCTGCGAGCGCATCTGGTCGTCCACTTCGACCTCTTGCAGATCCGTGGGGAAGGTGATGTGCGAGACGGTGCGATGTGTCAACGCCGTGCGCACGGCCAGATCCACCAGGTTCTCGATGTGCGCCGGACCCATCACGCGCTGGTTGAACTCGGCCACGTCCTGGAAGAGGTAGTCGGTGTTCACGTCCTGCTGGTAGTGCGTGCCGATCAGGTCGTGGTAGGTCATGCCGGTGAGCGCCAGCACCGGCGCCTGATCCAGCTTGGCGTCATAGAGGCCGTTCAGCAGGTGAATGGCGCCCGGGCCGGAGGTTGCCAGGCAGACGCCGAGGCGGCCGGTCCACTTGGCGTAGGCGCAGGCCATGAAGGCCGCGGCCTCCTCGTGGCGCACGTGAATGAACCTGATGCGGTCCTGCGCCTTGCGCAGCGCCTCCATGATGCCGTCGATGCCGTCGCCCGGCAGGCCGAAGATCGTATCCACGCCCCAGCCGGCGATCCGTTCGAGCAGGATGTCTGCAGCGGTGGTAGCCATGGCGCCTCCTCGCCTTTCGCTGCGCACGGAGGCGGGCCGTACGCACAGCGCCGATCAGAACGGAGACAATCGGCCGGGCGAGAGCGGCGGCAGTGGGACAAGACGTGCGGGGGCTGCGTTCAGTCTCCATCGCAGCACGCACTTTCGGCAGTGCCGGAGGGATGATGTTGCCTGACCGCACGGGACTACGGCGCGGCGAGCTGGTGCTACTTCAGCGCGCGGCGCTGCCGCAGCTCGGTCGCCGAATCCAGCCCGGCCGCGTCATCGCGCTCGGCGCGCGCGAAGAACCAGAGCGCCAGGGCCAGCGCCAGCACGACGCCGGCATTGACGCCCAGGTCGATCATCAAGTGGCGGAAGGTCGTCTCGGCATTGAAGTTTTTCGCCACGCCGCTCTCGGCGCCAACGGCGAGCACGCGCCGCGTGGCAGAGATAATGCCGATCACGAGGAAGGGCTTGAGCGAGGTGTGGCCCTCCTGCAGATAGCTGCGCACGGTGCCCAGCACTTCGAGAATGATGAGCACCAGCAGCAGGCCGTTAATCAGGTCGATCGCTTCCACCAGGAAGTCGTCGCTGCCCGAGGAAAGCTCGTGCACAAACGTCTTGACCGAGTAGACGCCGATCCAGACGGCCGCGACGAGGAACAACACGCCGACCAGCACGTGAATGGCGCGATCCGCCCACTCCATCAGCGGATCGGCCGTCTGAAACGGGTCGCCGCGCGGAGTACGCTCCGTCTTCTCCATCACTCGCACCTCGGTGCAAAGTATGCGCACTCTACCACGCCGGCGCACGCCAGCGGCGGCCGCGTTGCGACGCGCCGCTGGCCGCGCTACGCTGCCGCCGGAACCGGCCGCTCGACCGAGACAGCGGCGCGAGGCGAGGCGATGTACGGTCAGCTTTTGCAGCTCCTGGCGCGGCGAGCGGAGGCGGGCAACCCGCTGCGTGTCGGCCTGATCGGCGCCGGCAAGTTCGGCACGATGTTCTTGAGCCAGGTGCAGCGTGTACCGGGCCTGCACCTGCTCGGCGTGGCCGACATCGCGCCCGCGCGCGCCCGCGCCGCGCTGCTCACCGCCGGGTTCGCCCCGGAACAGTTCGCCGCGCGGAGTTGGGAGGAGGCGCGGCGCACGGGCGGCACGCGCATCGTCGAGAGCGGCGCCGAGCTGATCGCGGCGGATGGCCTGGAGGTGGTGGTGGAGGCGACGGGCATCCCCGCGGCCGGCATCCGCCACGCGCTCGACGCCTTCGCCCACGGCCGCCATGTCGTCATGGTCAACGTCGAGGCGGACGTGCTCGCCGGACCGCTTTTGGCCGCGCGCGCCCGCGCCGCCGGCGTCACCTACAGCCTCGCCTACGGCGACCAGCCGGCGCTGATCTGCGAGCTGGTGGACTGGGCGCGCTGCGCCGGCTTCGAGGTGGTCTGCGCCGGCAAGGGCACCAAGTACCTGCCCGTCTACCACGGCTCAACACCGGACACAGTCTGGGACTACTACGGTTTCACGCCCGAGAAGGTGGCGAGCG
>Ga0209166_10000682_pt1 | contig 33862 bp, 29 predicted proteins | sample Coa_R1_3_FD_187151 | JGI IMG/M metagenome (GOLD analysis project Ga0209166, IMG submission 187151) | Surface soil microbial communities from Centralia Pennsylvania, which are recovering from an underground coalmine fire - Coalmine... | ecosystem: Environmental > Terrestrial > Soil >...
CACCGCCCGTTCGCGTAACTCGGCAGGGTACCTGGTCACCTTTGCCATTGCTCCGTCCTCTCAAAGTCCGGAGCCTCCAGGATACCCGGGGCGGTTCAAACCTCCGTTTCTGAATCATTTTAAGGATGTCTCAGAACTCCTCGCGTTGACGCTGTGCGTTGAGTTGTCAGACGACGGCAGTGCAGGTTTATCGGAGGATGATGGACGGGGACTTGGTGGGGCGGGCGCTTCCACTGGGGACGCAGGAGCATCGGTCGGGATTAACAGGAGGGGTCGGCCTTCATAGAGCACCGTCTCACCGGTGAAGTGCAACCGGCCCACGGTGCCGTGCTGATCTTCGAACTCGATCGCCTGCGCTTCCAGATTGAGGTGGATGCCGGTCAGCTGAATCGGTTCGAGTCGGGGTTCGCGTTCCATTTATCTGCATACTATAGCATGTATTGGCGATGCCTGGCAGGCGCACCAGACGTCGGGAGCGCTCCACAGGCTGTGCTGCCTGGTCCCAGGTGGTGACCAGCGCCGGCTGGAGCTGCCGCTCTCCCCTGTCCCGCGGGCGTTCCTCAGCCGGGGAGCCGGCGTGCACCCGCCGCCGGGACGGCGAGCGGCCAGGGCGGAGGTGTGGCAGGCTCAGCGAGAACGCGAGTGACTGCGGTCGAAGGGGGAAACAGCAGATGCACAGCGGTGAGCAACCGGGGAGTCGCGCCCACCGTCTCGGGACGCACCGGCCGGTGCGGCACACGGTGACCGAAATCGTGCGGCTGGAACAGCGGGACCGCCTGGGCATGCGCCGCAGTGACCGCCTCGCCGACTGGATTACCGGCTTTTCCGGCAGCATGCCCTTCGTGTATCTGCACCTGGCGTGGTTCAGCGGCTGGATTGCGCTGAATCGCGGCCTCTTCGGCCTCACGCCCTTCGACCCGTTTCCCTTCGGCCTGCTGACGATGATCGTCTCGCTGGAGGCGATCTTCCTGGCGACCTTCGTGTTGCTCAGCCAGAATCGCCAGGCGCGGCAGTCCGACCAGCGGGCGCGCATCGACCTGCAGCTCAACGTCATCTCGGAGCAGGAGGTCACGACGATCCTGCGCGTGCTCGACCGCATCGGCACGCATCTGGGCCTCGACTTTACCGCCGACCCGGAGTTGCAGGCGATGGAGACGCTGACCGACCTCACCCGGCTCATGGACGAGATCGACGAAGCGGCCGCGCTACACGGCCAAGCGGCCGCCACGGGGCCGCGACCTGACGCTGACCCCGAGGCCTGATGGGCAGATGTGGTGTTTGTGCAAGGCCGTCTGTGACGCTGCGAGGCAGCTTGCGGCATGGTTCGCTCCCGTCCGAGCGGCCGGGTCACGGTCTGGGCGGCGTCGCCGACCGCATCCTTCGCTTTCCCAAGGGTGCGTTTCGCCTGCTGCTTTGCGAGCCACAGCATGATTCCCAAGGCCGTGCCTCCCCGTTCCCAGCAACATGGCATCACCAGGCGCGGGATTCGTCTCCCCAAGCGGTCTAGGGCTTCGCAGCGGTCACCCGGCCCGCAACGGCGGCGCGCGCGGGCTGTATAGCGGGCAGCCGCGCCGCATCCTGCGCCGCGTGCTCCTGCGCCTGCCGCTGCTTGAAGAGCACCTCGTCCCGGGTGTTGGTTGGGGCCTGGCGCACCGGCTCCAGGCGGCTGGGACGATAGGGCAGGCCGCTGTCGTGGTGGGCCTCCTCCACCGTCCACAGGCGTACGAGCAGGCCGCTGATCCGTTGCGCAGGCGACCGCGGCGCCGCGTGCACCACCGGGTCCGTGGCCGGCACCGCCCCGGCGCGGACCAGCAGCCGGTGCTTGGCGAACTCCGCGCCCAGCAGGCTCACCTGGGCGCCGAAGTAGATGAAGGCGAGCAGCAGAATCGCGGCGCCGAGCGACCCGGCCAGCGCGTTGATGCGGCCCAGGTGGGTGAGATAGAGGGTCAGCACCGTCTGCCCAAACGTGAAGAAGAGGGCGCTGATCGCCGCCGCCGGCCAGACATCGGCCCAGTGCAGCCGGGCATGGGGCGCCAGCCGATGCAGCAGCAGGAAGGCCGGGACGACCAGCAGCAACGGCAGCAGCAGCGTGAGCGGGACAAAGAGCGGGGTCGCCAGCGACGCCAGCGGCGCCCAGAGCTTGCCGCTGCCCTGGCGTGCCGCGGCAAGCAGGGCGGTGATCACAGCCGCGGCCACCAGCAGCCCACCGAACCCCAGCATCACGACTAGGTCGCGCAGCTTGGCGCGCAGCGGCGGCAGCGGGCGGTCGACGTCCCAGACCGAATCGAGCGCCGAGCGGATGGCGGCGAAGAGGCCGCTGGCGCTCCAGGCGGTGCCAAGCAGGCCGAGCAGGCTCAACCAGCCGCGCGCGTGGCTCGCCCCGGCGAGCGTGGTGGCGAGCGAGGCCGTGCCGCTGTCGCCGAGGGGGATGACGCGGGTAATCGCCTCGACGACCTGCTGGCGCGCGGCGGCGCCGCCGATGAAGAAGCCGAGGATCGCCACGCCGAGCAGGGCGATCGGGAACAGCGCGAACACGGCGTGGTAGGCGATCGCCGCCGCCAGCGTGGCGCCTTTGTCCGCCTGATACGACTGCAGACTGCGTTTGACCAGGGTAACGAAGGCGTTCATGCTGTTGCGCTCCACGCCGTCTGTGCCGCGGGCGCCGGCCGGGGTCGACCGGCGCCGGCGGCCAACGGCGAACCCCGCGGACGCACGGTCCGCGGGGCTGCTGCTGTTCCGGAGCAAGGCTCCGGTGCGTGCTGCGAGGCGCCGCACCGGTAGCTGGCCGTTAAATCACTGCCGGCTCAGGGGTGTCGCGTGGAGGGCGCTCCTCGCGGATCGTATCCGACGTGGTACCGTCCTCCGGGTCAGAGGGGTTCGCCACAGCCGCGTCGACAAACCCCCGCGTGGCGCGGCTGGGTCCCTCGACTACGTCAAAGTCTCGCCAGGTGATGTCCTTCATGTTGGGATGACTGTTCACGACCCGGAACAGGCCTGACTGCGTAAATTGCTCGCAGGCGGCCCGGTCCTCCCAGGTGTAGACCGCGCCGTAGCGATTGTCAGCGGCGTTCGCGAGCCAGACCTCCGCGACGAGGCCCGGCACCGCCGCGAAGGCAGGAGCCAGCTCCGTGCAGAGTTTGGCGTAGGCTTCTGCCGTGATGTCCTTGAGTCGGAACTCGGTGATTTGTAGATGCATGATGTGCTGTCCCTTCTGGACTGATGAACGCAGGCCCAAGTGGCCTGGACGGTCGCGGAAAGACGCGGGGCTAGGCGTGGCGCAGGCCGCCACGCCGTGAGGCAAAGAGCAGGCGGTGGAGCAGCAGCAGCAGCAGCGCCCCCAGGAAGGCGACGGCGATATGGGTCAGCATCGACTCCCAAGTCCAGGCAAGGTTCCCCTGCGAGGCGAGCCGGTACTGCTCCGCGTGCGCATTCGTAAAGGGGCCGACCTGCTTGACCAGCGCCCGCAGCAGGAAGCCGCCCAGCAACGCGCCGACGAGGCCCAGCAACAGGTCCACGATGATGCCGTGGGGACTGGCCACGACCTTGCTCGCCAGCCAGCCGGCGGCCAGCCCGACCACGATCCACAAAATGATGGCTTGCATCACAGCGCTCCTTCGCGCAGGGCGGCATGCGGCCGCGACGGGATGGCGTATGCCTCCCTCGCGGCCGGCAGGGTGTTGCGGAGTGGCCCAGGCAGCAGCTTAGCTGCGGCGTGAGCGGTAGTAGCCGCCGCCACCGAGCAGAACCACGAGCAGAATCACAATGACGATAATCAGCAGCATGATGGAGTTCCCTTCGGTGAATACCCGGTCGTGTGCCGCGCGATGCGAGCGCCACTTACCGGAAGACGAGCACGAGGATGATAATAATGACAATGAGCGCGAGCAGGCCACCGCCAATAAACATGATAAAATCTTTCTGCTACGGCGAGAAGAGGCGCCATCAGAATGATCAAGATTCCGATATGATTGCTCTTCTTATCCCGTCCAGTTCATTGTAGGCGCGCGATTCCCGCAGCGGTCTAAGTATTTTCTAATCACTTTCCGCCTTGCGATTAGGAAGAATATTTCAGCAGTTTTGTAGACATACACGCTGCTGCGCGTCATTTGTGACCGATTGTTCGGGTGTGATGGCGCAACGGCAGCAACGAAAAAGACGACGTGCTGGCCGTTGGCCTTCACGCGCATGCCCGCAACGCGGGAACTTGCCTCAAAGAGCAGTCATCCACGGAGCCCGGCCTGGCGTGGGGTCCGATGCCGAGCAGCGGTGGGTTGGCGAACGCATCGACGTGCATTCCCTGCCCCGCCAACTGGTCTCTGCGTGTGTCGCCGGTCTTGCAAGCACCCGGTCCTGCCGCACGGTCCCCGGGTCGGTGGCCGGATGACCGCATGAGCGCGGGCGTCACGAGCACCGGCTGTGCGCCGCGCTGCCTACGCGGTGAGCGGCAGCCGAACCGTGACGGCTGTTCCGATCGCCTCCGTGCTCTCGAGGCCGAGCGTACCGCCTTGCTGCTCAACGATGGCCCGAGCGCCAAACAGCCCGATGCCGGTCCCGTCCACCTGGTCTACGACGTTGCTGCCGCGGTAGAACGGCGTAAAGATGTACGGCAGATCGTGTGCCGGAATGCCGGCTCACTGGTCCTGCACGGTCAAGACGGCGACGTCGCAGTGGCCGCTGCGGTCGCGTGCTACGGAGACGCGGATTGCGCTGCCGGGGGCGCTGTACTTGATGGCGTTGCTCAAGAGGTTCGCGAGCACCCGTTCCAACCGGGCAGCATCCCAGTTGCCAATCAGGGTCGCTGCCGTCGTCGACAGGGTCAGGTCATGGTTGGTGGTCTGCGCATACTCGCTGACACAACCGCGTGCCAGCGCCACGAGGTCCGTCGGCTGACGATTGAACTCGACCGGCTGGCCGCTCTGGACGCGTGAGAGGTCGAACAACTCCTCCACCAGCTCGTTCATCTTCCGCGTGCGGTGCTGAATCTGTGCGAGAGCAGTGAAGACCCGCGCCGGCTCCACGGCTGCCACGCGCCGCATGTGCAACTCCAGAACCTGGGCGGTACCGCGAATGACCGCCAACTCATTCTTGAGGTCGTGGACGGCGGCGGCGATGAACGTATGCGGGCCGTGCCCCGCGGCCGCGGCGGTCTGCTCCGGTGGGAGGATCGTCGTCGCTTCTAGCTGCAGTGATGGATCGTCGCCGGTCGCGGTTGCGGTTCCCATCCAGCCGGCGATGTAGCCGGCAAGCCCGCGGACGGCCTCGACGTGACGCAGAAACCAGCAGTAGACGCCATCGGCGCGCTGGAGGCGGCAACGGGGAGTTCACATGGCCGCCCAGCGCCTTCTGCCTGCTCCCACGCCACCTGCCAGCGCAACAGATCGTCCGGATGCAACGCCTGCTGCCAGCCAGCGCCGCGGGAGACGGCCAGGCTCAGGCCGGTGTAGGCACACCAGGCAGCGTTGATATAGTCGACCTGGCCGTGCGGCAGGCAATGCCAGACCAGGTGCAGAGGGGCGTCGGCGAACCGTTGGATGCCCGTGACCGGTACCGGCGCTCCGGTGATCGGAGGCGGTCTCAGCGTGGCTCGCGGCGGACTGGACACTTCGACACCCCATCTCTTCGGCTCAGCGTGGCGGCGGTGGGTCGTCGGAGATGCCAACCATGTTGCCTCCGCAGTGTCCCCGTTCAGCCGGCCGAGCAGGTCGTGAGCGCCGTACCATCGAGCGCCGCCTGTCTGCCGGCGAGGACACGCCGCAGCGCCTGCGTAATCTCGTCCAAGTCAAACGGCTTGCCGACGAGCTCGATCGCGTCCGCGGGGCCGACACAGGCGCGGAGGGCACCGAGGTTCGTGGTGGTGATCACGTAGTGCCCACCCTGCCACTGGCGCCGGACTTCCTGCAGGATCTGCCAGCTCTCCCGATATGGGGGCGAGATGCTGTAGACCGCGGCTACGGGCTGATGTGTGCGCAGGAACGCGAGGGGGCCAACTGCGCCCCCCGCAATGGTGGACACCAAGGTCACGGTGCGAAAGCCGTCGTCCTCCAGCGCTGTCTGGAGGATGTCCACCAGGTCGGCGGAGGAGTTCATGACCGCGATCAGGGGTTCGGAGGGCGTGGCAGGCATGGTATGACCTCGGTGTGCTGTGTGGCAACACCTCGGTCATCATCCCCGAGCGCAGAAACGCGACTCCGGGCGACAGAGGAACGAGAAGGAAGAGTTAACCAGTCATAGTCTACTCCTTGCGACGTGAAGTTGATAGTCGGCGTCAGGTTTTTTCCAGGGTCTTTTGATTCTCGCGGGCGTGGAGCGAGGCGCGGGATCGGAGGTGGCAACACACCCTGTACAGGCAACGACGATTGGTAGGGGCGGTTCGTGAACCGCCCGTCGCGGTAGAGCCGCGAGCAGCAGCGCACCGAATAGCGGAGGCGAGACGAGAATCAAAAGACCCTGAGGTTTTTTCGACTTCGGACGGTCGTACCGAAGGTGAGCGGCCGCTCACGCATGACGGCTCGGAAGCGAGGCCCCTGCTCACGATGATGCAACTTCTGCCGCCCGGATCGACGCTATGACGGGCGAAGGGCTCGCCGGGCCTGAGCGCAGCGAAGACGCGTCGCAAGGCAGCAAGCCATAGGCAAGCCCCCGTCGCGGCGATCAGCGCGGCCCCGGCCGAAAGCTCGGCCGGGGCCGCATGCGGCGGTGCAGAAACGCCTCGTGCGAGGCCGCGGCTACGTGGTGAGGATGTGGATCGCGCAGGCCGAGCCGAGGCCGATGGTGTGCGCCAGCCCCGCCTTGTGCCCTTCAACCTGGCGGCCGCCCGCCTGCCCGCGCAGCTGCCAGACGATTTCGCAGACGTTGGCGACGCCCGTGGCGCCGATCGGATGCCCCTTGGAGAGCAGGCCGCCGCTGGTGTTCACAGGGATGTCGCCGCCCAGCGCGGTGCGCCCCTCGTCGATCATGCGGCCGGCCTCGCCAGGTCCGCAGAGCATCAGGTTCTCGTAGTGCAAAATCTCTGCCGTGGCGAAGCAGTCGTGCAGCTCGACCGAATCGAGATCCTTCGGGCTCATGCCCGCCTGCTCGTAGGCCTGCTGGGCGCACGCCTTTGTCATCGTATTGATGTCGGGGAAGGTAAGCGTGCGCGGCGTGTAGGGGTCGGTGGTGAGCGCAGAGGCGACAACCTTAATCAGCTTGCCGCCGCCGGCGAGCTGCCGCGCCTTCTCCGCTGAGCAGACGATCGCCGCCGCGGCGCCGTCGCCGGTGGGGCAGCACATGTAGAGCGTGTTCGGGTAGGCCACCATGCGGCTGTTGAGCACGTCTTCGAGGCTGACCTCGACCTGGTACTGCGAAAGCGGGTTGGCCATGGCGTGGTGGTGGTTCTTCACCGAGACCTTGGCGAACTGCTCGTGCGTGGTGCCGTACTTGCGCATGTGCTCCATGCCGGCCATGCCGAAGACGCCGGGCATCAGGCCCGTGCCCAGCACGCCCTCGGGGCTGGTGGAGGGATCGGACGGCGCGCCGAGCAGGCCCATCTTGCCCATCTGCTCGGTGCCCACGGCCATCGCCACCTCGTAGGCGCCGGAGCCAACGGCGAAGACGGCCTCGCGGAAGGCGGTCGAGCCGGAGGCGCAGGCGTTGGAGACGTTGTAGACCGGCACGCCGGTCATGCCGACCTCTTTGAGGATGCGCTGGCCGGACATGCTGGTCTGGTAGAGGTTGCCGCTCATCAGGATCTGGATGTCTTTGAGCGAGAGGCCCGCGTCCTTGAGCGCCAGCAGCGCCGCCTGGCCGCCCAGCGAGCCGATGTCCTGCTCGGGATAGCGCCCAAACTTGATCATACCCACGCCGACGACGTAGACATCGCGCATGTTCAGCATGGCAGTCCTCCTCGAATCCAGCTCCGCGCTTCCGGTTCAGACGGGGCGGAACTTGTAGGCGACGATGTCGTTGCCTTCGCGGTCCTGGCGCACGACCTCAGTGTACATCTGCACCGGCATGCCGAAGCGCATGTTCTTCGGCTCGGGCTCGATGCCCTCGACGTTGGCGCGCACGGCCACGCCCTCAGGCAGATCGACGATCGCGGCGATGTAGGGCGTTTTGATGCCGGGCGCGGACTGGTGCACGATCGACCAGATGTAGACCTCGCCCTTGTCGCTGAGGCGGATCGGCTCCATCTGGTCGACGGCGGAGCAGTTGGCGCAGGCCCGCCGCTCGCCGGCGAAGGCGGTGCCGCAGTTCTTGCAGCGCGAACCGGCGAGGTAGGCGGGGCCGTTCTCTGGCAGCTTCAGAAAGGGGACGATCGGCCGCTGCCGCCTGGCCGCGGGTTGTCCGGTGGTCACGGGTTCCTCCATCCCAGCGCGGCGCTGCCGGCGTCCGCCGCACCCGCGCGCTCGCGGTATAGCACCGGGGCGGGAGGCCGTCAAGCCACGCGCCGCGGCGCGGGACGCCCCTGGCCGCGTGGCGCGGCGGCCTCGCGGCGGGTACGATCGGCGGGCACCTGCCCACCGGACGCACCGCCCGCCGGACCCGCTGGAGATGAGCTTCTGGGCCGCGACTTCGAGATCAGCTCGTACTTCCCGCACCAGCGGCTGAGCACACGGCTGGTGCGGGGCCTGTTCCGCGACCTGGCGGCCGCGGGCCTGCGCGTGCACGCCGGCGACGAGGATTGGCCCGTCTTCGACGGCCTCACGTCCGACGCCGGCGGGGTGCGCCTTGCCGTGCCGGACCCGGAGCCGCTGCTGCGCTCGCGGCCAGCGCCGTTGCCGCGCGGCTACGGCGTGATTCCGCTGCGCGGCGCCGTGCCGGGGATGGAGGTGCGGGCCACGGGCGCCATGCAGTTCTACCCGCATTCGCCGCGCCAGCCGGAGCTGGACGGCGTGCACCTGCGCTTCGATGACGCGACACTGCGGGCCGGCCCCCGCTCGGAGCTTGAGCCGGTCGGGCCCGGCTGGCAGGCGCTGCTGCGCTGGTACGGCGTGCTCTGCGAGCACTTGCGCGTGGCTTATGGCTACGGCGACTGGGAGGATCTTTTCTTGCAGTTCGTGGTGCCGCCGTCGCGAGCGGACGTGCTGCGCGGTGAGCTCCGCTCGCTCTTCCGCCTCAACGGCTTCGGGCCGGCGCTGGTGCGGGCGCTCGGCGACGACCGGCTGCTCTCGCTAGCGGCGGACGCCGTGTTGAAGCTGCGCTACGGCGGCGTGCTCGTCGGCCTGGGCCTCAGCTACGCCGGCGGCGATGGCGGCCGAGACGCGGCGGCGCGCTATCTGGGAATGCGTTCCGCGTAGCGGCCGCGGCTCGACAGAACGGCGGCCACGGCGCACCATGCGGATGCCGGCGGGCGCCGCAGCAGCGGCCAGAGAGAAATCCGAAGACGAGGGGAATGCAAACCATGAAGCTCGCGGGCAAGGTGGCGCTGGTGACGGGCACCAGCCCGAACATCGGCGCCGGCATCGCCGAGGGCATGGCGGCCGAGGGCGCGAAGCTTCTTTGTGTCGATCTGCGCGCCGAGAACGCCGAGCAGTGCGCCGCCGCGATCGCAAAGCAGGGCGGCGAGGCGTTCGGCATGGTCTGCGACGTGACCGACGAGGCGCAGGTGCAGGCGGCGATCGACACGGCGCGCGAACGTTTCGGCGGCCTCGACATCCTCGTCAACAACGCCGTGATCTTCAACCAGAAAGGCGTGCTGGAGATGCCGCTGCCCGAGTGGCGGGCGCAACTCGCCGTGATCCTGGACGGCGCTTTTCTTTGCACGAAGCTGGCGGCCAAGCAGATGATCGCGCAGGGGCGCGGCGGCGCGATCATCAACATCGCCTCTACCGCGGCGCACCAGGGCCAGCCGAACAACGTCGGCTACTGCACGGGCAAGAGCGGCATCCTCAATTTCACGCGCTCCGTCGCGATGGAGCTGGCGCCGCACGGCATTCGCGTCAACAGCCTGACGCCGACCGCGACGGACACCGCCGAGGCACAGGAGCGGGCCGCTGCCTGGGGGCGCGAAGCGCGGCCGGGGCGGCGGGCCGGCGGCCTGCCCTTCGCCCAGCTCGTGCCAATGCAGCAGTTGCCCTCACCGCGGCACTACGCGAAGGCGGCCGTCTTCCTCGCCTCGGACGACGCCGAGATGATCACCGGCTTCGACCTGCGCGTCGACGCCGGCGCCATCGCCAAGTACTGGCCCTGGCTGCCGGGCGGCCTGACGGTGCAGCAGCCCGCGCGCTGAGCGGCCGTTTTTCGTACGATGGCGGCGCGATCCGCGTCTTTTTGACGAGCAAACCGGGGCGCACGCAAGCGCGGCGCCACCAATCGTGAGGAGCGACGCAACACCGGTTCGGGCGCCCCGCAGTGAAATCACCACGGCCGCAGGCCGTCTCATTGTCGGGGGTATGAGGGGGCTTGCCCCCTGAGACCAACGGAGTTTTCAAATGGGCAAACTGGACGGGAAGGTCGCGGTGGTCACGGGCGCGAGCCGCGGCATCGGCAAGGCGATCGCCGACCTGTTCGCGGCCGAGGGCGGCAGGGTGATTTGCGCGGCGCGCACGATCCGCGAGGGCGACCATCCCCTCGAAGGCTCGCTGGAGAGTACGGTCAGCGGCATCAAGGCCGCCGGCGGCGAGGCCAGCGCCGTCGCCTGCAACGTCTCCGACGAGGCGGACTGCCAGAAGCTGCTGGAGACGGCGCGGCAGACCTACGGCCCCGTCGATATCCTCGTCAACAACGCGGCGCTCACCTACTTCATCCCCGTCGTGGACTTCCCGCCGAACCGCTGGCTGCGCTCCTTTGCGGTGAATTTCCACGGCCCCTTCTTCCTCTCGCACTACGTGTTGCCGGAGATGATTGAGCGCAAGAGCGGCGCGATCGTGAACATCTCCTCCGGCGCGGCGATCGGTCCCGGCCGCGGGCCGTACGACGGCGCGGCGGGCACCGGCGGCACGCTCTACGGCGCGGAGAAGGCGGCGCTGGAGCGCTTCACGCAGGGGCTGGCGCAGGAGGTCTGGCCGCACAACATCAGCGTCACCTGTGTTTCGCCTTCGCAGGTGGTGCCGACGCCGGGCACCGTCTTTCATCACCTGGTGGAGGGCATGAACGACCCACGCGGCGAGCCGGTGGAGTACATGGCGAAGGCGACGCTGCTGCTGGCAACGGAGCCGAAGGAGAAGGTCTCCGGCCGAGTCACCTACAGCCAGCCGATCCTCAAGGAGTTCGGCTGGATCAGCGAGGCGAAGGGCCTGGGCGTGGACCGCCAGGGCTCCGGCTACAGCCTCATCTAGGGAACAGGCGATAGGGAACAGGCGATAGGGAACAGGCGATAGGGAACAGGCAATCGGGAATAGGAGGCGGAGCCTCCACCGCCTTCAAATGACCAACACCGCAGCTTCCCCCTCTCTATCGAAGATCGCGCTCCGCGCGATGGAAAGCCCTGGAGAGGGGGCCAGGGGGTGAGGCCACGATGGGACCGCTCGCAGGCACGAAAGTCATCGAGATTGCCGGCATCGGGCCGGGGCCGTTCTGCGCGATGATGCTCGCGGACATGGGCGCCGAGGTGCTGCGCATCGACCGCGCCGACCGCGTGCGTGAGCACAACCCGGAGCAGCCGCCGAACGACGTGCTGCTGCGCGGCCGGCGCAGCCTCGCCGTCGACTTGAAGAAGCCGGAAGGCGTGGCGACGATCCTGAAGCTGGTGGAGCGGGCCGACGCCCTGATCGAGGGCTTTCGCCCTGGCGTCACCGACAGGCTCGGCATCGGCCCCGACGCCTGCCTGAAACGCAACCCGCGCCTCGTCTACGGCCGCATGACCGGCTGGGGGCAGGAGGGGCCGATCGCGCAGGCGGCGGGGCACGACATCAACTACATCGCCCTCGCCGGTGTGCTGCACAGCATCGGGCGCAAGGGCGAGGCGCCGGTGCCGCCGCTCAACCTCGTCGGCGACTTCGGCGGCGGCGGCATGCTGCTCGCCTTCGGCGTGGTCTGTGCCCTGGTCGAGCGGCAGCAGTCCGGCAAGGGCCAGGTGATTGACGCGGCGATGGTGGACGGCGCCGCGCTGCTGGCCGCGGCGATGCACGGCATGCGGGCCGGCGGCGGCTTCAGCGACCAGCGCGGCACCAATCTGCTCGACACCGGCTCGCATTTTTACGACGTGTACGAGACGGCCGACGGCGAGTACGTCTCGATCGGCTCGATTGAGCCGCAGTTCTACGCCGAGCTGCTCGAGCGCGCCGGCCTCAAGGGCGAGCCGCTGCCGGCGCAGATGGACCGGGCCCAGTGGCCGGCGCTCAAAGAGCGCGTGGCTGCCGTGTTCAAGACGAAGACGCGCGACGAGTGGAACCAGATCATGGAGGGCAGCGACGTCTGCTACGCGCCGGTACTCTCGATTCCCGAGGCGTACGAGCACCCGCACAACAAGGCGCGCGGCACTTTCGTCGAGGTCGCCGGCGTGAGGCAGCCCGGCCCGGCGCCGCGCTTCAGCCGCACCCGACCGGAGATCAGCCGTCCGCCCGCGCACGCCGGCCAGCACACGAACGAAGTGCTGGCGCGCTGGGGCTTCGCGGAGGGCGAGATCCAGAAGCTGCGCGACGCCGGCGCCGTGGCCTGACGAGGTGACAGGTTACCGGTGACAGGTTGGTCCATCTCCCGCCTTCGCCGTCTCCTAAGCCCTGATCCCTGGCGCCCAGATCTGTTCCCGGATCCCTAACCTGCCACCTGTCCGTCTGGCCGGGTGGCGTTGGCGGGAGCAAGCCTGCGAAGCTGGGCAAAGACGGCCAACCGGCGCCCTGAGTGAGGCAGATGGCGATCGAGCAGGCGCGAGGCTCCGGCTACGTCGCGTTCTTTCGGCGCAACGGCGCCTTCCGCCGGCTGTTCCTCGGCCAGGTGATCAGCTTCTGCGGCGACTGGTTTCTCACCGTCGCGCTGCTGGACCTGGTGCTGCGGCTCACGCACTCGGCTTTCCTCGCCGGCCTGCTCGTCGTCGGCCAGTCCTTGCCGGCTTTTCTGCTGGCGCCGTGGGCCGGCTCAACCGTGGACCGGCTGGACCGCAAGAAACTGATCATCGTCATCGCCTCGGCGCAGACCGGGTTGGCGCTGCTGCCCATGCTCGCCCGCTCGGCCGAGCTGCTGCCGCTGGCCTACCTCGGCGTGATCGGCATCGCCGCCGGCGCTGCGTTTGTTTCGCCCGCGATCCAGTCGGCCATCCCGAACATCGCCGACGGCGACGATCTGGTGCTGGCCAACGTGCTGATGGGCTCGACCTGGGGCACGATGCTGGCGGTCGGCTCGGCGCTGGGCGGCATCGTCGTCGCCCTGTTCGGCTTGAACGTCTCCTGCATCGTAGACGCCGCCTCCTTCGCCATCGCGGCGCTGCTGATCGGCTCGATCCGCGTGCCGTTCCAGCAGCAGATCTCCCGTACGCGCGTCGCTTTCATCTCCTCGCTGCGCGAGGCGGCGCACTACGCCCGCGGCCACCCGCGCGTGCTGGCGCTGCTCACCTGCAAAGGCGGCTTCGGCATCGGCGCGGGCGCGGTGGTGCTGCTCAGCGTCTTCGGCCGCGACGTGTTCCACGACGGCTCCTTCGGCATCGGCATGCTCTACGCCGCACGCGGCGTGGGGGCGCTGGCGGGGCCGTTCCTCGTGCGGCGCTTCGGCCGCGACGACAACGCGCGTTACCGCCTCGTCGGCCTGTGCGGCATCGCGTACGGCATCGGCTACGCGCTGTTCGCGATCTCGCCGGCGCTGGGCTTCGCCGGGGCGGCGATCGCGCTCGCGCACGTCGGCGGCGGCGGGCAGTGGATGATCAGCTCCTATGGCCTGCAGCGCGAGGTGCCGGACAGCCTGCGCGGCCGCATGTTTGCCGCCGACTTCGGCATGGTCACGCTCACCACCAGCATCTCGACGATCGCGGCGGGCTTGCTGGCCGATGCCGTCGGCGCGGTGCCCACGGCGCTCGCGGGCGGGCTGCTGATGCTCGGCTGGGGCGTGGGCTGGGCGCTCGCCACCCGCCGGCTGTGGCGGGAGCCCGCGCCGGTGTTCGCGGACGGTGTCACCGCCCCCGCGGAGGCACCGACCGAGCCCCGCGGCGAGCGCACCACGGCCTGACACGCCGGTGCGCCAGTTTTGCCGAGCTTGCCGACCGGGGGTGAGGCGGTTTCCCACGCGAGCGCGATATAGTCAGCGGCGGGACGAGCCAGAGGCTCTCCAGGCTTTCGGAGGGAGATCGTGGCGCAGATATTCGAGGGAGAGATCCGCTTCGGCGTGCACGCGGGGCCGCAGCACACCACCTACGAGAACTACTCCCAGCTCTGGCAGACGGTGGAATCGCTCGGCTACAACTGGTGCTCCGTCTTCGACCATTTCATCCCGATCATGTCCGATCCGCTCGGCCCCTGCTTTGAAGGGCCGACGCTGCTGGCCGCGCTGGCGGCGCAAACCCGCCGTATCCGCTGCGGCATCCTGGTGATCGGCAACACCTACCGCCATCCCGCCGTGCTCGCCAAGATCGCCGCCACGCTCGACCACGTCTCCGGCGGGCGGCTGGAGTGGGGCATCGGCGGCGGCTGGTGGGAGATGGAGCACCAGGAGTACGGCATCGCCTATCCGACGATCGGCCGGCGTCTGCGCATGCTGGGCGAGACGGCGAAGATCCAGAAGGAGCTGTGGACGCAGCCGCGCTCGACCTTTGAGGGCCGCTACTACCAGCTCACCGACGCGCTCTGCGAGCCGAAGCCCGTGCAGAACCCGCTGCCGCTGTGGATCGGCGGCATGGGTGAGCAACTGACGCTGCGCGTGGTGGCCGAGAGCGCCGACGGCTGGAACACGTTCTGGATGCCGCTCGATGCCTACCGACGCAAGCTCGACGTACTGGCCGGCCACTGCCGCGTGGTGGGCCGCAACCCCGCCGATATCCGCAAGTCGCTCGTCGTGCAGGTTCTGGTTGGCGACGACGCGGACGCACGGGCGCGCGCCGAGCAGTTGCGCGCCCGCGGCCAGACGCCGCTGACCGGCGCGCCCGAGCAGATCGCGGCGGAGATGGTGCGCTACGCGCGCGAGGCCGGGGTGGGCGATTTCATCCTCGGAGCCCGCGTGCCCTACGACTACGCGAACCTGGAGCGCTTTATCAACGACGTGGCGCCCCTCGTGCGCAAGGAGACCGGCGCGGCGGTGGGGCGGCCGGCATAAGCCGAGCCGCCGGCCTCGCATCCGGAGGCGAGCCGCAGCGCCGGCGCAGTTGGCCGAAGATCTGGGGCCGCCGGCAGGCAACGCGCAGGCACGGCAGCGCGGGCCGGTTCATGCATGCGTCCGTCCCGCGGCAGCCACGATCTGCCGCCGCCGGCTGCCCCTGCCCCACCGCGCTGCCTGGCGCCCGCTGGATCGGAGCCGGCAAACCGGGTGGTTGTGGATCAGCGCCTTCGCAACGGGGACCGATACGACGTGAGTGAACACGCGGCGCCGTCGCAGCGGGCGGCCGGGTCCGAGTCCCGCTTCGCCCAGGTCGGCGGCCTGCGCCTGCACTATCTCGAATGGGGCCGGCCGGAGGCGCCGCCGATCGTGCTGCTGCACGGCGGCGGGCAGAGCGCGCACACCTGGCAGCGCGTCGCCGGCCGGCTGCAGCGCCGCTACCGGCTGATCGCGCCCGTCGCCCGCGGCCACAGCGACCACCCGGAGTCGCGCCTCGGCCCTGAGGACCTGTGGGCCGCGGCGGCGCGCGTGCCCTGCTCCGCGCTGGTGGTGCACGGCTCCGAGAGCGACATCCTCAGCCGCGACGCGGGCCAGCGGCTGGCCGGGGTACTGCCGCACGGCCGCTACGTCTCGGTGGCCGGCTCCGGCCACTCCGTGCAGGGCGACAATCCGCACAGCCTGAGCGAGGCGATCGAGCAGTTCCTGGCCGAGATCGGCTACTGAGAGTCCGGCGCTGCACGATCGACCCGATCGGGAAGCGCAGCGGCGCCTCGCGTGTGACCAGATCGATCGTCTGTTCCCTGACACGCGCTTGGTCCATCGCCGGCGGCGCCACCGTCTTCCGGGAAACGAGCGCCTCCCGCTAGCCTCCGGAACCGAGGTCGCCGCGATTGAAACGGTCGATCGCGCCCTTGAGGCCGGAATCGCGGATCATGGCCGAGAGCCGTTCGACCGGCGCCGAGGCGTGCAGGATCGCGTCGGTCTCGGCGCCGAGCATGACGGCGGTGCGGAAGCCCTGCACGTCCAGCGTGCGGTTGACGGACTGCTTCTTCAGCTTGAGGATCTTGGCTGGCACGACGGCGATGCGCCGCGCCGTTTCGCGCACGTCTGCTTCGAGGTGCGCCGCGGGCACGGCCCGGTTGGCGAAGCCCCAGTCGGAGGCGGTGCGCCCGTCGATCTGCGAGCCGGGGATGAACGACATCTCCTTGGCGCGCTTGGGGCCGACCAGCCAGGTCCACATCGGCGTGATGAAGCCGCCGCCGACCGGGATCGAGGGCAGGCCGATGCGGGCATCCTCGGCCACGATCGTCAGGTCGGTCATCACGCAAAGCTGGGTCGCGCCCGCCAGGCAGAAGCCGTGCACCTGAGCGATGACCGGCTTGGGAAAGTCCCAGATGCGCAGCCAGCGCTCGATGCGCCAGCGCAGGCCGTCGAGGTCGTCCACGGTGTCGCGGTGGCCGGAGCGGCCTTCGGCGCCCGGGCTCAGATCGTAACCCGCCGAGAAGCAGCGGCCGGCGCCGCGGATAATGACGACCCGCACCGTGTCGTCGCCCTCGGCTTCGTCCAGCACCTCGTCGAACGCGCGCATCATGCCGACGCTGATCGCGTTCAGCTTTTCCGGCCGGTTCAGCGTCAGGTAGCCGAGGTTCTCGTCCTTCTCCCAGAGCACCGTGTCATTGCGAGTCATCATCCCAATCCTTCGCGGCTTTGCCAGCGGTGAGCGCGGCGGGAACCCGAACCTGCGGATCCGCTCAACCGCAATTCGCCGGGCGTCGCTCGGCGCTTGAGGGCATCGTAGCCCCTCTCGATCTGCGCGTGGGGCGCAACGGTGGACCGGGCCGGGCGCGGCGATTACGCTGCGGGAGAAGACGGGATGGAGTGCCATGACAGACGCGAAGATCATCTACACGCACACCGACGAAGCTCCCCTGCTGGCGACGTACTCGTTTCTGCCGATCATCTCGGCCTACGCCGCGACCGCGGGGGTGGCGCTGGAGACACGGGACATCTCACTGGCCGGACGCATCATCGCCAGCTTTCCCGAATACCTGAAAGCCGACCAGCGCATCGGCGACGCGCTCGCCGAGCTGGGCGCCCTGACGCTCAAGCCCGAGGCGAACATCATCAAGCTGCCGAATATCAGCGCCTCGATTCCGCAAATGAAGGAAGCGATCGCCGAGCTGCAGCAGCAGGGTTACGCGCTGCCCGACTACCCAGACGCGCCGAAGACCGCCGAGGAGCGGGAGATCCGCGCCCGCTACGACCGGGTGAAGGGCAGCGCCGTGAACCCCGTACTGCGCGAGGGCAACTCTGACCGCCGCGCGCCTGCCTCGGTCAAGCAGTACGCGCGGACGCACCCGCACCCTATGGGCGCCTGGTCCAAGGACTCGAAGACGAACGTCGCGCAGATGTCCGCAGGCGATTTCCGCGCCTCGGAGCAGTCCGTCGTGATCCAGGCGGACGGCGCGCTGCGCATCGAGCTGGTGGACGAGAACGGCGAGACCGTCGTGCTGCGCGAGGCGGTGCCGGTGCTGGCCGGCGAGGTGGTGGACGCGAGCTTTATGAGCATCGCGGCGCTGCGCCCGTTTCTCGCCGCACAGATCGCGCGGGCGAAGGCGGAGAACGTGCTGTTCTCACTGCACCTGAAGGCCACGATGATGAAGGTGTCCGACCCGATCATCTTCGGGCACGCGGTGCGCGCCTTCTTTCCGACGCTGTTCGCCCGCTGCGGCGACGCGCTGGCCGCGGCCGGCGGCGACCCCAACGACGGCCTCGGCGCCCTGTTGCAGGCGGCGCAGTCGCTCTCTGCGGACGAGCGCAAGGACGTCGAGGCGGCGATCCGCCAGGACCTCGCCAACGGTCCGGCGCTGGCGATGGTCGATTCCGACAACGGCATCACCAACCTGCATGTGCCGAGCGACATCATCGTCGACGCCTCGATGCCGGCGATGATCCGCATCGGCGGCCGCATGTGGGGGCCGGACGGCAAAGAGGCCGACACGCTGGCCGTGATTCCCGACCACAGCTACGCCGGCATCTACCAGGCGATGATCGACGACTGCCGGGCCAACGGCGCCTACGACCCTGCGACGATGGGCTCCGTGCCCAACGTCGGCCTGATGGCGCAGGCGGCGGAGGAGTACGGCAGCCACGACAAGACGATTGAGATCCCGCGGCCCGGCACGGTGCGCGTGGTGGACCGGGCCGGCAACGTTCTGATCGAGCACAAGGTCGGCACCGGCGACATCTGGCGCATGTGCCAGACCAAAGACGTGCCGATCCGCGACTGGGTCAAGCTGGCCGTCTCCCGCGCCCGCATCACCGGCGCCCCGGCTGTCTTCTGGCTCGACGAGACGCGCCCGCACGACGCCAACCTGATCGCCAGGGTGCGCGAGTACCTGCCCGAGCACGACACCAACGGGCTGCAGTTCGAGATCATGGCGCCCAACGGGGCGATGGTGTTCTCGCTGCAGCGCATCCGCAAGGGCGAGGACACGATCTCGGTGACCGGCAATGTGCTGCGCGACTACCTCACCGACCTCTTCCCGATCATGGAGCTGGGCACCAGCGCCAAGATGTTGTCCGTCGTGCCGCTGATCGCCGGGGGCGGCATGTTCGAGACGGGCGCCGGCGGCTCGGCGCCCAAGCACGTGGAGCAACTGCTCAAGGAAGATTACCTGCGCTGGGACAGCCTCGGGGAGTTCCTGGCGCTGGCCGCGAGCTTCGACCACCTGGCGCGCACCACGCGCAACGCCCGCGCCAAGATTCTTGCCGACACGCTGGACCGGGCCACGGCGAAATACCTGAACGAGAACAAGGCGCCGGCCCGTCGCGTGGGACAGATCGACAACCGCGGCAGCCACTTCTACCTGGCGTTGTTCTGGGCCGAGGAGCTGGCGGCGCAGCATGAGGATCCGCAACTCGCCGCCGCCTTCACGGACCTCGCCAAGACGCTGCGGGCCCACGAGCCGACGATCGCCGAGGAGTTGCTTGCCGTCCAGCGCCACCCGGTGGACCTCGGCGGCTACTACCGCCCCGATCCCGCCAGGGCGGAGGCGGTGATGCGCCCGTCGAAAACGTTCAACGCAGACCTGTTGCGCCTCCAGCCCTCGTAAGGAGCGCCGAGCCGGCGCGTTCAGGGCCAGCGCGGCGGACGTGGCCGGCGGCTGGGCTGCGGTGATGCCTGCCGATCTGTGCGGCTTGAGGCTTGCTGACACGAGACTCCTGAGCCTCCGCACACGGCGGCAGGCGATCGCCCTGGCAAGACTCAAGACCGGCGGCGCACAGGCTGAGGACTACATATACACTTGCGCGCAGGGTTCCGCCTGCCTGCGCGGCGTACGCATCGTGGCGGCGTGGAATGCGGCGTGATGTTGGGATGTCCATCGACGAAGCGCGTGCGGCGTTCGCGCGCCGGGCCTGGGGCGTAGCTCGATCCGCGTACGCGAAGGCAAGCGATGCAGGCGCGCTCTCGCTCGATGACGTCGAGCGCTACGCCGTCGTCGCCCATCTCGTTGGCGAGGAGACGGAGTGCCGTGAGCTGCTGGCGCGCGGCTACCGGGAGTCGCTCCGCCACGCGGATGTGACCCGGGCGGTCCGCTTCGCCTTCTGGCTCGGCCACCAGATGATCTTCACCGACGAGATGGGCCAGGCGGGCGGCTGGTTTGCGCGGGCGCGCAGCCTGCTCTCCGAGCGTGGTGCCGACTGTGTCGAGTGGGGCTATCTGCTTGTTCCGGCCGGCATGGAGAAGCTCTGGGCGGGCGATGTCGACGCCGCCTGCAGCATTTTCGCTGAGGCGCTAGCGATTGGGAGGCGCTTTGCCGACCCAACCCTGCTGGCCATGGCTGGACACGGACGCGGCCGCGCCTTGATCCGGCTGGGGTTGCACGCCGAAGGCATGGCCACCCTCGACGAGGTGATGCTCGCCCTTACCGCGGGGGAAGCGTCCCCCATGCTGGTGGGTCACGTCTACTGCGGGGTGTTGGAGGCCTGCCAGGAGGTGTTCGACGTGCGCCGGGCGCGCGAATGGACCGCCGTCCTCTCGCGCTGGTGTGACGGCCAGCCCGACCTGGTGCCGTACCGCGGGCCGTGCCTGGTGCACCGTGTGGAGCTGATGCGGCTGCGCGGCGACTGGGAGGATGCCCTCACTGAGGCACGGCGCGCCTGCGCCTGGCTGTCGCTGCCGGCCAGCCCCGAGGGACCGGCCGACGCCTTCTACCAGCTCGGCGAGCTGCACCGCCTGCGCGGCGACTTCACAGCCGCCGAGGAGGCCTACCGGCAGGCCAGCCGGCTGGGGAGGCCGCCTGAGCCCGGGATCGCCCTGCTCTGGCTTGTCCGCGGACAGACGGACGCGGCGGAGGCGGCGATCCGGCGAGCGCTGGACGAGCTCGGCACGGCACCCGCGCGCCGAATCGAGTTGCTCGCCGCCCACGTTGAGATCCTGTTGGGCATGGGCAACACCGCCGCAGCCCAGAAGGCCGCGGACGAGCTTGCCGAGCTGACGGCGGTACTCACGGCAGTGCCGCTGCGGGCGCTGGCCGACCGCGCGGCAGGCAGCGTCCTGATCGCGCGAGGAGAGTCGCGCGCCGCGCTGGCGCCGCTGCGCCGCGCCTGGACGGCATGGCAGCAGGTCGAAGCGCCATACGAAGCCGCCAGGGTACGTGTCCTGATCGGGATGGCCTGCCGCGCCGTTGGCGACGACGAGTCGGCGGCCATGGAGGTCGACGCGGCGCGCTGGGTCTTCGAACGTCTCGGGGCGGTGCCCGACCTGGCACGACTGGATGCCGATTCCCTCGCCCCGGCAGCGGCGGGCGGATTGACCCGGCGGGAGGTCGAGGTACTCGGCCTGATCGCGGCAGGCGAGACGAACAAAGCGATCGCCGCCGCGCTCGTCATCAGCGAGCACACGGTCGCCCGCCACGTCCAGAACATGCTCCAAAAGCTCGGCGTCTCCTCGCGCGCCAGCCTGGCCGCCTTCGCGGTGGAACAGGGCCTCGCCCGACGCCCATCTGGTCAGAACTAACCACAACGCGGCGCTCCCGTTTGGTCGATCACCGCGATGGCAGGCGGAGCGCGCCCTCGTAACGTGGTCTTTGCGGAGGCGCGTCCGGGCGTCCGGCCGGAGCCCAGCACCGCCACCGTAAAGCCAGACGGAGGAGACGCTCATGATCGCGCTTGTCAATGCTGAAGAACTCGTGCGGCCGGTGGCGGATGAGATCCGCCTGATGGCGGCCCAGGCCGAAGCCGAGCGTCGGCTTCCAGACGAGCTCGTCGAACGGCTCATGGAGGGCGGGCTGTTCTCGATCTACACGCCGAGAGCGTTCGGCGGGCTCGATCTGCCCTTGCCCGACGCGCTCAGCGTCGTCGAGGAGGTGTCACGGCACGACGGATCCACGGGCTGGACCGTGGCCCTGGGCATCGCCAATGGCCTCTTCACGGCCGTGCTGCCTGAGGCATCGGCCGCCCGGGTGCTCGGAAGCGGCTCGGCCCTGATCGCCGGCGCACCGGCGTTCGGCGTGCGCGCCGAGCGAGCGGAGGGCGGCTACCGGCTTACGGGGCGATGGGCCTTCAACAGCGGCGCCCCCAACGCCACGTGGATCGCGGCGGCCGCGCCGATCGTCGCCGACGGCGCCCCACGTCTGGATGACGGCGGACAGCCTGAGATGGTGATCGCCTTCCTGCCGCCGGCCGATGTCCAGATCATCGATACCTGGTATGTCACCGGCCTGCGTGCGACGGGCACCCAGGACCTGTATGTGGACGGCGTCTTCGTCCCCGACGAGATGACCGGCGGCTTCGCCCTCCCCGCGGGCCCGCGACACGTGCGCGAGGTACGCCTCACCAACATCCCGTTCTTCTCCCTCGTCGGGCTCGCGCAGTCGCCGCCGGTGTGCCTCGGACTCGCGCGCCGGGCGATCGAGGAGTTCCGGCAGCTTGCGCTCGCCAAGGAACGCCCGTTCGGGCCACGGCTGAGCGAGCAGGTCCAGGCCCAGGTCGGCCTGGCGCACGCGGAGGCGCTCGTGCGCTCCGCCCGCACCTTCTGGTACGCGAACGTTCAGGCGATCTGGGACGCCGCCTCGCGCCGATGTGAACTCACGCCGGAGGCCCTGGCCGTGCTCCGCCTGTCATGCCTGACCGCGGTTGAGAACAGCGTGACTGCCGCAGATACGCTCTACCGGCTCGCGGGGTCGAGCGCAATCTTCCAGTCGTCGCCGCTCGAACGCTGTTGGCGCGACCTGCACACCGCCGCGCAGCACCTGCAGGTGCAGGACGGCCGCTGGGAGACCGCCGGCCGGGTCCTCTTCGGATTGGATCCGGGCAGTCCTCTGCTCTGAGCCGGCGCATCTGGGCCCGCAGGAGCGGGAGCGCCGGACCTGCTCCTCAAGCCGTCTGATTGATCAGGTCTTACCGTGGCGTCCTGCGTGTCGGTTGGCGTATCGGCAGCGCTCCTGTTCAGGGAGAGGCAGCGGCCGGCGCCGCCGCGCACGTTCGCCGTGGACTGCGGTTCCATGACCTATTGCCTGAGCGCGCCAGGGGGCGGCCGGGGAGAAGCGCTTCATCAAGGCGCACCGGCCCCGGGCGGCGTGGCGCCGCGGTGTGTACCGCTCCGCCGGCGCGGCTCAGGCTCACCGCAACCGCTGGAAGGCGTTGAAGACGTTTTCCATCATGCCGGCATAGGTCGCGGCCTGACCGGAGCCGTTGTACAGCGCGGCAAACGCGTGGAAGTCCTGGCGCTGCAGGGCCAGCAGGCGCGGCGAGTCGGCGGATGCGCCCCGGACGAAGTCGAAGAAGCCGATCAGCTGCGCCTGCGCGCTGCACGAGAAGGCGTCGAACATCGCCTGCACCGACGCGTAGCCGATCGCGGCGTGGTTGAACCCCATGATCTGCGGCGCTCCCATGCTGATCGCCCGTTTCGCGGCGGTGTCGTCGAGGCCGCAGGCAAACTCGAATACCTGCCATTCTGCCGATTGGTCGCCGTGGAATTCGCGCCACGCCTCCGCCGGAGACGGCCGCCAGAGATGACCCTGCCAGGGCTGTTCGTCGCCCGATGCGAAGTGCCGGGCGAACGCGTCGGGAGCGTGCCCGCCCCACTCGTCATGGAAGATGTGGTTCTCGAAGCGGATGATCATCCGGCCATCCGCCGGGAACGCCCGGCCGCCGGCCTCGATCGTCAGCACGGCCACCGCGGTCGCCGGGTCGATGCACAGCTCTTTGGACAGAGCGATGAGCAGTCCGCCGTAGCGGTTCCACGTCTCCGCGACCAGCCGCTCGGTGTCGGTCATGGCCGGGGCCACCAGGTGCTCCGACGGCGCCGGTGCGAGCGGTACGTTCGCAAAGTCCGGCCTGCCTCTGAGGAAGCCTTCCGGCAGAGGCTCGTGCCCAAAGGCGACGAAGCCGCGGTGCACGTATCCCTCTGTGCCGCAAGCCTGAACCTGGAGCCACTCACCCCGCTCGGCCAGCACGCCGACGCTCGTGCCGGGCGGCAGTGTGCGGAGCACAGGGTGAATGGTGCCGGGACCGGCACGCAGATTGAGCTCGGCGGTCGTGTGGCCGCGGCGCTCCGCCGTTTGGACGTCGGCCGCGGCGGGCGACTGCTCGCCGGGGGACGCCGCGTCGCCGGCAGCGAACTCCAGAAACGTTCCCCACAGCCAGCCGTCGCGTCCGTTCCAGCGGACAGGATAGTAGGCGTCGTGGCGCAGCGCGACGGCCGCGCCGGCAGGAACCACGCCGAGCACGGCAGCGTCCTCACCCAGCCGCCCGCGCAGGTTGGCGTTGACCAGCACGCGGGCCGGAAGAGCCGGCGGCTCAGCAACGGCGGCTGCCTGCCCGGCCTGGCCCGCGTGCAGGAACGGCGCGGGATCGATGTCCTCGCCGTGCCGGCGGTATTCCAGGTGCAGGTGCACGCCCGTCGAGACGCCGGTCGTGCCGATGCCGCCGACCGCCTGCCCAGCGGCGATCCGCTGGCCCACCGCCACGTCGATCCGGCAGAGATGGCCGAAGAGCACCTCGACGCCGTCGCTTCGCTCCACGATCACGCACTCGCCGTAGCCCGCGTTCGTTGCGGCGAGGCTGACCGTTCCGTTACTGGGCGAAAGCACGGGTGTGCGCTCGGACACCCCGCCGAAGTCGATGCCGGTGTGGTAGCCCTTGCGGTACAGGTGCCGAACACCGGGATCCGTGTTGCCGGGGCCGTACAGTTGCGTGATCACGGCGCCGGGCACCGGCGACTGCCAGCCCGCGGCCGGATCGTGGTTGAGCTCGCTCATCATCGTCGCTCCGACTATTGCCCCGGGCGCACGGCGCCGCGCCGGGAGCCCAGGCATTGGCACGGTGCGCACAACGCAGGGGCGGGTCGCCGGCCCAGCGGCTTCATTCCGCGTGAGCCGGCGACGCTGCGATTGCTCGTCTCCAGGGCCTACTTGACCTTCTGGATGACGAATCTCCGCGCGTTCCCGTCGCTGTGGTCGAACCACGGATTGCCGGTCATCACCGCGCGGAGGCCGGGTTGCTCGCCCGGGGTCACTGGTTGACCGTTCAAGGTCAGGAATGCGCGCGCCGGCGCATCCTCGCGGGTAATGGAGACCCAGTCACCCGACACAAGCGGCCGCGCGATGCGCGTGCCGTTGCCGGCGACCTCGCCGGCGACACAGAGCGACCAGAGGCATTGCGGATCGTTCGGATTCGGCGAGAACGCGGCGATCGCCGTCTGCGCCGCGCTATCGAACGGCTTCGTGCTGAGGTAGCGTTGCCCGGAACCGTTGCCGCCCTCAACTCGCAGGCCGATCTGCGTCTCCCGGGCGGCCATCACCTCGTGCGGCTGCTGGCCCGCCGCGCCCCAGCGTCCCTGCGGGTCAACGACCGTCATCGTGGCCACCGGGTTCGGAGTCGATCGATCCACCTTGGCCATGTATACCGCGGAACCGTTCGGATTGGTGTTGTTCAGCTTGAGCTGATAGTCCAGCGGCTTCCCCCGCTCGTATGGCGCGTTGTAGAGGACGACTTTGTCGCCGTAGCGAATGGTGCCATCGAGGGCGCCGCCGCTGCTGATGATGTACTGGTCTACCGCCTCGTCCAGCGATCGGCGCTTGCCGGCGATCGCCGGATCGTTCGGGAAGAAGTCGGCGGTGAGCAGTTCTGACAACCGTGCGAGCTCCGTGCCGGCCGGGATCGGCGCGGGACGTTCCTGCAGGCCGCTGAACCACTCATCGGCGATCTCGTGCATGCTGCCGATACCGCCGCGAAAGACGACGATGCCCCGCTCGATTTCGTTCTCCTCGTCGGACTTTTGCAACTGCTTGCGCGTTTCCGAGAGGCTTGCGCCGGACTTGAAGATGTCCATCTCGAGCTTCGCCTTCGCCGTGAACTCGTCTTCCCGCTCCCGCGACGCGAGCACCTTCGTGGTGAGACCGCTGACGCGCGAGTAGGCCATGCCGCCCAGCGACACTCGGCGGGTGAAGTGCGTGCCGAACTTCCGGATGAACTCCGAGTAGGCCCGCTGTTCCGCTTGCGCCCCCATTCCCCCCGGAAGCCCCTTCACGGCGTGGGCAAAAGCGGTGCTGATGCGCTTCTCGTCCGGGCCGTCCAGGTCCAGCGCGACGACGTGGTTCTGAACGTAGACGATGGCGTAGGTCGAGACCTGCTTGCGCGACTGTGACGCCTGGGTGATCTCCTTGAAGCTGTTGCTGGTGCTGAACTCAAAGCACCCTTCGATCCCAGCATTCAGCTCCAGCGTCGAGCTGAATTCGTTCTGAAAGTCGTAGCTGTTCTGGACGAGGGAGCGGAAGGTCTTCGCCTCCGTGTTGAACGGCGACTGCAGGCTGACGCCGTTCGGCACCACGTAGCTGCCCTGCTCGTAGCTGCCGCCGCCCGCGCGTGCGACATCGATCGCGTTTACGGTCTTGGCCAAACCGCCCAGGTTGAGCGGATCGAGCGAGAGCAGATCGTAGCACTTGCCGAGAAACTCGAGGCCGTTGAGTTCCGTTGCGTCCGACATGATGAACACTCCTCTTCGGCGTCATACGGAAGGCCGGCAGCGTGGTTAGGGCCACCAGCGACACGGTCATTGGCGTGGGCGAGCCGGCGCACTACCGCTTCGATCGGCGGGTGACGCTTCTGCCGCTACACCCAGACGATCTTCTTCTTCGAGAACCTGCGCACCTCCTGTTCGAGGTACCAGCTCCCGACCCGGGCGCCACTGACCATGAGGGTTCCAGGGTCCAGCCCCTTCCCCTTCGTGACGGTGATCTCGGCGGTCGTGCAGCGGTTGGCCGTCACGCGCTTGACCGCCGCCGAAGCGTGGCCGTCGCCAAGCAGGATGACGTCTCCGAAGTAGAGCGAGCGGATCTTGCCGCCGTCCTGCGTGGCGTCGACGATCCTCCGGTTCTGCCTGGTGATGGCGTCGTAGTCGAGCTCCGAATACCGACCCATGCCGGTGCCTCCCTCAGACAGGTACTGCTTTGCGCGGTGCTGCGGGGCAAACGGGTGAGACGTAGCGACCGCTGCGCGGATAGGACCGGGCCGCCGGGCGTACCGTGCTGCAGGTCAGGCGAGCGATCGGGCGTGTACGACCTTCTTGTCCGAAATCTTGCTGATCATCCGGTCGAAGTAATTCTGCGGCCGTGTAGCGTCGCGATGCTGCTTCGTCGTGGCACCGGTGACCGTCAAGGTGCCCGGATCGTCCTTCCGTGATCCCTTCGTGACCTTGATGAGGCCGCTGCAGACGGCGTCCGGCACGCCATCCAGGAGCCTGACCAGCGGCTTATCGTGGCCGTCACCGATCAAGAGGATGCTCTCCCCGTAGTACCCATCGTCCCAGAGAAAGCGATAGCTAACCTTCGCGCCATCCTTTGTCGCGTCGAGGTTCTTCTTGTTGCGCCAGGCGAGAGCCGCGAGGTCGATGCCGGAGCTGCTGGTGGTCACGGACACTCCTTCCGTCAGGATGCACTGCCTCATGGATGACGCCGAGCCAGGATTTGGCCCTCGTTTGCGGTGGTATCGCGAACGAGCGGGACTCACCCACCAGGCACTGGCCGAACGGGCTGGGGCCAGTGCCTCGGCGATCGCCGCCCTTGAACGGGGGCGAAGGCAACGCCCTTATCCCTATACCGTGGACCGCCTGGCTGAGGCGCTTCAGCTCGAGCCTGACGAACGTACGGCGTTCATCGCACTGGCGCGTTCACCACGCGCCGGCCGGAGCGAGCAGTCACCGCGACTACCTCGCGCCACGCCCCGGTCAAATCTGCCGGCGCCGCGTACACGTCTGATCGGGCGGGAGCGCGAGCTCGGCGCGCTGGTCGAGTTGGTCTCCAACCACGCCGGCCGTCTGGTCACGCTGACCGGCATCGGCGGTGGTGGTAAGACGCGACTGGCGTTCGCCGCCGCTGAGGCGTTACGCGCCACGTTCCCGGATGGCGTGTGGTTGGTCGAATTTGCCCCCATCGCCGACCCTGCGCTGGTTCCGCAGGCGGTCGCCGCGGTGTTCGACCTACCCGAAGTCGCGGGCGCCACGGCGCTCGATCGCCTGGCAGACGCCCTGTGCAGGCGGTCGTTGCTGCTTGTGCTCGACAACTGCGAGCACCTGATCGCCGCTTGTGCTGAACTCGCCGAGCGCCTGCTCGCCGGCTGTCCCAGCCTGCGGATCCTCGCCACAAGCCGTGAGCCCTTGCAACTCGCCGGAGAGTACCAGCGGCGCGTGCCACCGCTGGCGCTGCCCGACCCCGACCAACCCGCTTCCCCCGCGGAGCTGGCACGGTGCCCGGCCGTACAGCTCTTCGTGGAGCGCGCCCGCGCTGTCAACGCGGACTTCAACTTCACGGCGGGAAACGTCGACGCCGTAACCGGCATCTGTGCCCGTCTGGATGGGATACCTCTGGCGCTTGAGCTGGCGGCGGCTCGCGTGCGCGTGCTCGGGGTCGCGCAGATCCTGGAGCGTCTGGACGACAGCCTCCAATTGCTGACCGGGAACAGCCGGGCAGCGCCGACGCGGCAGCAGACGCTGCGTGCCACCCTGGACTGGAGCTACCAGCTGCTAACCGTGCCCGAGCAGGCGCTGTTCCGCCGTTTGGCGACGTTCGCCGGCGGCTGCGATATCGCCGCAGCGGAGGCTATCGGTGTCGGCCCTGACGTACAGGCTGCGGATGTGCTGGATCTGCTGACCGAGCTCCTGGACAAGTCGCTGGTGCTGGTTGAGGAGGAGACGGGGACTGCTTGCTACCGTCTGCTCGAGCCAGTGCGGCAGTACGCGATCGAACGCACGGCGAAGGGCGAGCTGGAGGCGACACGAGTCCGCCACGCGGCCCGGTATCTGGCGCTGGCTGAGCGGGCGGCGCCGCACCTGCGCGGTCCGGATCAGGTTGCCTGGCTGGCGTGCCTGGAACGCGAGTCGGGAAATCTGCGCGCCGCACTGAGCTGGGCGACCGCATTGGGCGAGCTCGAGACCGAGGCACGGTTGGTCGTGGCGTTGGCCCCGTTCTGGGAAGGCCACATGCATTTGCGCGAAGGGCGGCAAGCCCTCGAGGCGGCGCTCGCGAGACCGGTCAACGGCATCGCGCCCGCGCTGCGCCGGCAGGTGCTGATCGCGGCGGGCAGGCTGGCCCAGTGGCAGGGCGACCTCGACGGAGCGATCCCCTTGCTGGCGGAGAGCCTGACGGCCGCTGAAGCGGCGGCGGATCGGCGGGGGATCGCCGAGACGCTCGTCTGGCTGGGGATAGTCCAGATGCGCCGGATCGCCACTGGCGAGGCGGCCGATTTGCTGGAGGAGAGCCTGGCGCGGTTTCGCGAGTTGGCCGACGAACCCGGGATTGCGCTGGTGCTCCTGGCGCTCGGCACGACACGGGGAAATCAGGGTGACTACCAGCGGGCCTGCACGTTGCTCGAGGAGTGCCGGCAGCGCTCCCAGCAGCAGGGCGATCTGCGCACCGTCGCGATGGCGCGAACGATGCTGGGGACGTTCCTTCACTATGCCGGTGATCACGAGCAGGCCGCCGCAAACGTTCGGGAAGGATTGGCCGGCCACCTCCAGGTGGGCGATTGGGTGTTTCTGGTGCAAGGCATTCGGGGGGCGACCGCGATCGCGGCCGAGCCACGGCCGCGGCAGGCGGCGCGGCTGCTTGGCGCCGCCGAAGGACTGCGGGCGATGCTCGGCGCCAGTTCGCCGCCCAGGGACCGCGCCACCGATCAGCGGGTGACGGCAACGATCCGCGCCGGGCTTTCAGGGGGTCGAGTTCGCCGCCGCGTGGGCGGCGGGCCGCGCTCTGACGCTGGACCAGGCGGTGGCGGAGGCGCTGAACAGCATGGAGCCGTCTGCACAAGCGGCCGCCGTGAACCAGGCAGCGTTACCCGATCGCGTGCATGAACCGCTCACGCCCCGTGAACGGGACGTGACGCGCTTGCTCGCCAAGGGCTACAGCGATCGTCAGATCGCATCCGCTCTGGCCATCGCGGTGCGCACGGTGGGCGTCCATGTCCATCACATCCTCGACAAGCTCGACCTGCGCTCGCGCTGGCAGGTTGCCGACTGGGCTGCCGAGCACGCTAACCAGGAGGCCGCCGGCAGCGGCCACGAACACGGTCGTCCTCGATCTACACCTATGCCTGCACATGTCCATGCGGTGGCCGGATCCGGCACGCAACAGCGCCGCGCCGGCAGCAGGTATGCCCGGACGCTCTGCCAGGAGGATGGCCGGCCTACGTAGATTCTATAGAAACGCCACACAATCTACAGGATCGAGCGTACGAAGTCCGCGGGCGACGAGATCGTTGGGGCAGCCGGCCGGCTGGCCAGCGGGCACATAATCAGCATGCAGATAAACTTACGCACCGGGGCTCCGCCTGCCGGCGAGGCTTGAGCTGGGCACCGGCATGGAAGCCGCGTGGTGTTTGGGGTCTGCACCGACGAAGCGCGCGGCCTTCGCCCCAAACTGCGTCTACCTGCTCACGTCGCCGTGTTCATTCACGTTGCACACAGGGGGCGAATGACGAAAGATCGGTGAGTCAACGAGACGTGCCCTGCCCGTGAGCGAGAGCGCCCCGCCCATCAGGGGTCGGCGGTGTCCATGGAGATGGAGCGTGCCCAAGCAATCCCCGGTCCCCGATGACCTCGACAGGCCGTTCTACGACGCCTGCAACGAAGAGCGGCTGGTGGTCCAGCACTGCGCCGTGTGCAATCGCTTCCAGTTCCCGCCGCGGGCGATGTGCCCGAAGTGCGGGAACCGGGCGCTCGCATGGCGCGAAATTGCCGGTCGTGGCCGCATCGTGAGCCGCGTCGTCGTGTACGACAGCCCGGTGAGCAGACTCATCCCCGACCAGCCCTTCAACGTCGCGACCATCTCGCTCGACGAAGAGCCTGAGCTGACGATGTACTCGCACCTCCCGGGCGTTCCCGTCGACGAGGTCCCCATCGGCGCGGCCGTCGAGGTGATCTTCGAAACGACACCGGTCACGGGGCAAAAGGTTCCCGAATGGCGGGTCGTGAGCTAAGGGAACCCGGCTCAGCCACCCGCGCGCCGCGCAACCGTCGGAGACTTTCCCCGAGCGCCGCGCAACCGTCGGAGACTTTCAAGGAGCCCGAGGAGTGCCACCAATTCCGATCGCGCCGAACGCTTGGCATCGCAACCGCGAGGGGCTTGGCCTCTGGGAAGGCCGAGGAAAGGTCTGCGCCACGGGCGTCGGGACTTCACCCACCGCCCGGCGCTGGGACGAGAAGCCCGAGACCAGCATGGGCGCCCTCACCATCATCGCGATCCGCGAGGCGATCGAAGACGCCGGCATCTCGCCGAGCGAGATCGACGGCATCGTCTTGACCGCTGAGTCGACCACGGGTGTCTCGAATGATCCGAACACGCCGCCGCCGCCGGGCTGGGATCGCGTCTTCAAGATGGTCGACTTCCCCCAGGCGGGCATCACGCGCGGGGACATCGACTGGATCCTGCTGAATATGCCGGAACTCACGAACGTAACGTTCAAGATGTACGGCCCGATCTGCATGTCGGTGTCGTTCACCACCGCGGCCGAAGCGGTCGCTCGCGGCCTCACCAACACCTGCCTCGTGGTACGCGGCTGGCACAACCTCGCCGGGCGGTACTACGTCGGCCAGGGCGCCGCGGCGCGCGACACCGTCGCCAGCCCGGCGAAGTACGGCGGTATCTGGGGCACGCCGGCCTGCGCCACCACCGCGATGGTCTTCGAGGAGTACTGCCAGAAGTATGGCAAGAGCCACGACATGATGGCCCCCTTCATCGTGGAAGAGCGTCGCAACGGCCTGATGAATCCGGACGGCTACTACACCCAGCACCGGCCGGAGATGATTACGAAGGAGGACTACCTCCAGGGCCGCTGGATCGCGAAGCCCGCGAACATCTACGACAATGACCTGCCCATCCAGGCAGCGCTCGCGGTCGTCTTCACGACCCCCGAGCGTGCGAAGAACCACAAGCCGAAGCCCGCCTACGTCCTGAGCCACGGTCAGACCAGGCCAGAGCTGCAGGGCGTGCAGGCCAGACTCGAGCAGTGGGAACGAGCAAGCGACAGGATGGGGCGGATCCTCTACGAGGGCGCCGGCATCGGGCCGGATGACCTGTCGTTCGAGAACATGTACGACGGATTCACCCTCTTCCACCAGTTCCACCTCGAGGGCCTCCGCTTCGCCGCGCGCGGGGAGAAGCGGGGCTACGCCCTCGATCTCTACCAGACCGACATCAGCATTGAGGGCCCGAACCCCGTTTCACCGAGCGGTGGCAACAACGGGAACGGGCGCACACGCTGGTGGAACCACCGCGACAGCATCCTCCAGATCCAGGGGCGGTCGCCGTCGCAGATCACGAGGCCGGCGCGCTACGGCGTGTCGGGGGCGCATGTGCCAAACTACTGCGACGCCCTGATCTGGGGCGCAAGTCCCGATTAGCGTTCGTGCGTCCCGGCGCAAAGCTCCGCACTCACCGCGCCCGCCATCGACAGGGAGCCGCTGGGCCTTTTGACTCGTACTCACCACGTGAAGGAGCAGGGAAAGGTGGCATACCTCATAAGCTTCGATATCGACGGCACCCTCGAGTTTGGTGACCCGCCCGGGGGGATCACGGTCGAGATGGTGAGAAGGGCCAAGGAGCTCGGGTTCCTTATCGGCAGCTGCTCCGACCGCTTCCCTTCGGCGCAGAAAGCCCTGTGGGAGGCGCGCGGTGTCGCGGTGGATTTCGTGGCGGCGAAACACATGCTCGACGACATCAGAGCGCGCTTCCAGGCGGACAGATACCTCCACATCGGCGACCGGGAACTCGACCAGCAGCTCGCGGCGCGCGCGGGCTTCGAGTTCCTGTGGGACCACGAGGGTGTCGCGGAGCCCTGGCTCGCGTGGCTCGATGACATGACAAATATCCCTGCCGAACGGGCTTAGACATGGTTTCAAAACCGGTGGGCGATCGGCCCGGCACGCCAGCCAATTTGCCGCCGAGCCGGTTTTGAAACCATCTGTCACGCGCCAAGTTCGGGTGGTGGCACGGCGGCTCCCCGGGTCCAGGAGTCGTTGGCCCCTGGCGGTGAGGCGGCCCTGGTGAAGATCGGACTGATCTCCGATACCCACATCCCTGCGGCCGGCAAGGAGCCGCCCGCCGAGGTCGTGACTGCGTTCGAGGGCGTCGACCTGATCCTCCACGCGGGCCACGCCTACGTGCCCTCGTGCATCGAGTGGCTGGAGCGGATCGCGCCGGTGCGGTCCTCCGAATCGTGGGTGGAAGGATCCGGGGAGAGCCTGACGAGAAACGGCCGGGCGCAGGTGATGGAACTGGAGGGCCACGCCGTCGGGATGGCCCATGAGCTGATCCTCAGGAGCCTCGGCGACGACGTGCTCCCCGGGGCCATCACAAGAGGCTTTCCCGCGGATGAGTCGCTCACTGCGGCCCTCGAGCAGATTTTCGGCAAGCCGGTCGACATTGTCGTGTTCGGCTATACGCACGAAGCCATGGTGGAAGTGCACGATGGCGTGCTCCTCGTCAACCCCGGCAGCCCGAGCCTGGTGCGGCAACAGGTGCGGCTCGGCACGGTGGCCATCCTCGAGCTGACACCAGAGGGCAGAGAAGCAAGAATCATCGACCTTGCGACTCTGGCGCCCGCCGGCGCCTGACCGGCCGCGGCGTGCGCCGCATCAATACACCCCCGCCGTGACGAGTTCCCTTTCGGCCGATGCGCGAGTTCGAGCGGATCATCCGCGAGGACGGGCTGCACGGGCTGATGCTCAACCCCATGGACGAGCGGATCCCCGCCAGCGATCGGCGCTACTACCCGCTCTACGCGAAGGCGGCAGAGCTCGGCCTGCCGGTGCGTATCTACGCCACGATGAACTACGCCACGGACCGCGCCTACGACCTGGGGCACCCGCGCCACCTGGACCAGGTCTGTCGCGACTTCCCGGAGCTGCCGGTGATCGCGGGGCTGGGCGGCTGGCCGTGGGTGAACGAGCTGGTTGCGCTACTGCGGCGGCATCCCCACCTCTACATGGACACCGCCGCGCATCACCCGAAGTACTTCGCCGTCCCCGGCTCTGGCTGGGAGATGCTGATGCAGTGGGGCAACACGCTGATCCAGGACAAGATCCTCGTGGGCTTCTCGCCGGCCACGCTGGGCGAACCCTACCGCGCCATGATCGACGCCTACCTCGCCTTGCCGCTGAAGGACGCCGTCAAGGAGAAGTGGCTCGGCGGCAACGCCGCACGCTTGTTCA
>Ga0209166_10000683_pt1 | contig 33858 bp, 30 predicted proteins | sample Coa_R1_3_FD_187151 | JGI IMG/M metagenome (GOLD analysis project Ga0209166, IMG submission 187151) | Surface soil microbial communities from Centralia Pennsylvania, which are recovering from an underground coalmine fire - Coalmine... | ecosystem: Environmental > Terrestrial > Soil >...
TCGTAGGTCTCGATCAGCGTCCTCAGCAAATTGCCCAGCTCGACGGGCTCAAAGGGCGCCCGCCTGCCGCCGCCCTCGATCTGGGCCAGCCGAAGAATGGCCCGAAAGGTGGCCAGGAGATGATCTGCCTGCGCGAGCGCGGTGTCGATGCCGGCCTCGACTTCGTCCCGGCTGTGAGCTTCGCGCGCGGCGTCGAGCATTTGCCGAAGTCGAGTAAGCGGCGTGCGCAGATCATGCGCGACGTCGGTCGAGACCTGGCGCAGGCCCTCCATCAGGCCATCGATGCGGTCCAACATTCGGTTGAGGTTACGCGCGAGATCGTCGAGCTCGGGCGCCAAGCCGATCATCGGTAGGCGCTGCTCGATGCGGCCCGCCATGATATGCTCGATCGCCACATTGGCGGCGCCGATCCGCTTGAGGAAGACCCGCCCTGCCATCCAGCCGCCGATGAGCGCAATAAGCGTGATCGCGACAGCCCACAGGATGGTGAAGCGGATCATGTGGCCGCCAAGCTTGTCGACGTCGTAGCCGTCGGTCGCGATCACCAGCAGCGAGCCGTCAGCCAACCGCGTTCCCAAGGTAACCAGTCGCTCAGGAAATTCGGGATCGGTCGGCGTGGGCGGATGCTCTCGCATCCTGACCTGTCCCCAGCCGGCCCGCGCGGCCGCGACGGGAATGGTTCCGATGAGCGGCGTTCCCGAAGCATCGACCAGCAGATAGTGGAAGGTGCCGCCAGGCGCTGCCTTCATGCGGCGATTGATTTCGGCGACGAGGGAGCCGCGGTCGCTCGCCAGCAATGTCGCGGTCTCGGTCTGCAGCGTACCCACCATCGCCTCGTGGGCGTATCGGCCGATCTGGTGGCGAACCATGCCGAGGATCAGGAACGCGGCGATCGCGAACACGCCGGCGAAGACGAGCGCGAAGCGAAAGGCGCCGCTCCTGAAAGGGCTCTGCCTTGCGGGTCTTAACTCAGTCATCGATCCGATAGCCAGCGCCGCGCACCGTCTGGATCAGCTCCTTGCCAAAGCCGCGGTCCACCTTGGCGCGCAGCCGGCTCATATGGCTTTCGATCACGTTGGTCTGGGGATCGAAATGAAAGGACCAGACATTCTCCAGCAGCATCGTACGGGTCACCACCTCGCCCGAATGCTGGATCAGATATTCAAGAAGCTTGTATTCCTGCGCCTGGAGCTCGATCCGCTGACCGGCGCGCGTAACGGTGCGCTTGACCCGGTCGATGGTGAGATCGCCCACCGTCACCGTGACGGCCGTGTCGGATATGGGCGGCCGGCGCGAGAGCGCGTTGACCCGGGCGATCAGCTCGGCCGCGGCGAACGGCTTGACCAGATAGTCGTCAGCGCCGGCCTCCAGGCCCTCCACCCGATCATTGATGCCATCCATTGCGGTGAGCAGCAGCGCAGGCGTGCGCACGCCCGCAGCGCGCAGTGCCTTCAGCACGGACAGGCCGTCGAGGCCGGGCACCATGCGATCGAGAATCAGCACGCCATAGTCACCCTGCGTGCCCATGAAGAGTGCGTCGGTGCCGGTGCTGTATGCCTCCACAATGTGGCCGGCCGCCGTCAGCTGGCGTGCCGCCTGCGTACGGGTCGCCTCGTCATCTTCAAGCAGCAGAAGCTTCATGGGCGCGTGTCTCGTCGTCGAGGGAGGCAACGATGGGCAGGACACGGCGGCGTGGGCAAGTTGGGGATTCCCAATGTTGGGCCAATCTCGGGCCAATGTTGAGTGCGCCATGAACGCTTTGAATGACAGGCGCGCCAGCGTCGTTGCGGAACGAGATTCATGGGGCGTCGGACCGTCTTTGCCACATCGATGTGGGGCTTTTTGCTCCTGACGACCAGTTGCGCAAGCTACCATGCGGTGCCGCTTGCCGCTCCCGCGTCGACCCTGGCGCCGCCGGACCTGGCGATCGTCTCCGCCGATGCCGCCAGGCTCGACCGTCCTTATCTTCAAGCCCAGCCGATCGATTGGACGCAGCCGCTTACACCCAACATGCTCGCGATCATCTCGGTGCTCGAAAACCCCGATCTCAAGGCGCAGCGCGCCAAGACCGGGGTCACCGACGCGCAGGCGTTCGCCGCGCGGCTGCTTCCCGACCCGACCGTCCAGGCCAATTACGACAAGCTCATCGCCGGGCCCGACATGTTCGACGCCTTCGGCGGCCAGCTTGCGATGGATCTGAACCGTCTGCGCACCGCGAAAGTCGAGCGGCAGAGCAACGAGGCTGGCAAGCGGCAGATCCGGCTCGATCTCGCCTGGGCTGAGTGGCAGACAGCCGGCCAGGCACGGCTGCAGGGCGTCCGTATCCTCGCCTTGACCGAGCAGCTGGCCATCGCGAGGACAAGCGCGGCGTCGACCGAGCGGCTGTTCGCCGCGAGCAGCCGGGCCGGCGCGCGCGGCGATGTGTCCGGCGCCGACGTCGATACACGGCGGCAGGCCGCGCTCGACGCGGCGGACAAGGCCCGTACGGCCGAGAATGACCTCGTGGCCGCGCGCGGCGAACTCAACAAGCTCCTCGGGCTGCCGCCTGAAACGGTCCTCCATCTCGCACCATCGCAAGAGCCCGGGATACCCCCGGCGCCGGACGTGCTGGTGGCACAGTCGCTCGATCGCCGTCTCGACCTGCAAGCGCTCCGCGCGGGCTACGACGCGGCCGAAGCCGATGTCCACAAGGCGGTGCTGGAACAGTTTCCCAATCTGTCGCTGACGCTCGCGGGTGCGCGCGACACCAGCGATAACCGCACGATCGGCCCTGCGATCGGCTTCACCCTGCCGCTCTGGAATCGCAACCGGGGTGGTATCGCCATCGCGACCGCAACACGCGAGCAGCTCAAAGCCGAGTATGAGGCGCGCCTGTTCCAGACGCGCGCGGAAATCACGACCGCGGTGCGCGGCATCGAGACCGTCCGCCGGCAGCGTGCCGCGCTGCTCGCGCAGCTGCCGGCGATTTTGCGCATCGCGCAGAGCGCTTCGCTTGCCGCGCAGCGTGGCGATCTGGCCCCGGCTACCGCCGCCACCGCCGAACAGGCAGGCCGCGACCGGCAACTAACCTTGTCGCAGCTCAACCAGCAGATCGCCGAACAGACCATTGCGCTCGAACTCCTCTCGGGCGGGCCCAGCGAGGGATGGACCCGATGAACAGGTTATTGGCATTTGTCCCCCTGATGCTTCTCGCCGGTTGCGGCGCGGGTAGCAGCGAGGACGCGGGCGACAAGGTCGATCCGGTCGCGCGGGTCCGGACCGGGTCCGTGACCATAGGCGCGAGCGCCGAGCAAATGATCGTCTATGGCGCAGCGGAGGCCGGCCCCGGCGGCGAGCGCACAATGATCGCGCCGGCCGAGGCCATCATCGACAATATCGTTGCACCAAATGGTACGGCGGTTCGTGCGGGGGAGGTTGTCGCGACGCTCAAGCCGAGCCGCACGACCGCGACCGATCTCGCCAAGGCGTCTGCCGATGCGGCCTCCGCCATGGCTGCCTACGCCCGTGCCCAGCGGCTGCGTGGCGACGGTCTCGCGTCGGACGCGGACGTCGAGACAGCGCGCGCTGCGGCGGCGACCGCGCGGGCCACGGCGGCCAATCTCGGCATCGGGCGGGGCGGCGTGGTGCTGCGCGCACCGATCGCGGGCGTGGTTCAGGGCCTGTCCGCCAAAAGCGGCGACCAGATCGCGGCTGGCGCGACGATCGCCAGCGTAGCAGTGAAGGGTAATCTGCGCGCTCGCTTCGGCATCGATCCGGCGATTGCCCAACGAGTCCGCGCCGGACAGGTACTGGAGCTCGACGCGATCTCAGGCGGCAGCCGCGCGACGGTACCCGTCAGCGGGATCGATACTCAGGTCGATCCGACGACAAGGCTCGCGTCGCTCTATGCAAGGGTGCCACAGGGCTTTGGCGTCGGGCCGGGCGAGGCTTTGCGCGGCTCGCTATCACTGACGGCGCAAGCCCCTGGCCTCATGATCCCTTACGCGGCACTGCTCGACGATGGTGGCAGGAGTTATGTCTTCGTCGTGAAGGCGGGCGTCGCGCATGAGCGGGACGTCTCGCCGGGTAGTTCTACGAGCGATCGAATCCAGATCCTGAAAGGCCTGAATGCCGGCGACAAGGTCGTCACCGAAGGGGGGACGGCGCTCGAGGACGGCATGAAGGTCACCGAGCAGGACTCCGCGAAGTGAAGGAGCTGATGCAACGGCACAGCCGTTCGATCTGGCTTAGCGTGTTCCTGATCACGCTGGCTGGGCTGGTCGCGGCGACGCGGCTTCCGGTGACGCTTTTTCCGCATATCGACTATCCGCGCGTCGTCGTCTCGATCGACGCGGGCGAGCGCGACGCCACGCAGATGGCGGCGGATATCACGCGTCCGGCGGAGATTGCGCTGCGCGCCATTCCCGGCGTCACCCAGATCCGCTCGACCACCAGCCGGGGCTCGGCCGAAGTCGATCTGACCTTTGCCTGGGGTGACGACATGGTTGCCTCGACGCTTGCGACCCAGGGCGCGCTCGCGACGATCCTTCCTGATCTGCCGGCGGGCACGCGGTTCAGCGTGCGACGGTCGGATCCGACCATCTTTCCGGTGCTCGGCATTTCGTTGACCTCCAATACACTCGATGGCGTTTCGCTCCAGCAACAGGCGCAATTACGTCTGAGGCCCTTGCTCTCGACTGTGCCCGGTGTCGCTGGCGTCGACGTGCTCGGTGGCGCTACGCCCGAGATGGAGGTCGAGGTCGATCCGGCTCGGCTTCAGGCGCTCGGCCTCACCCTCGCCGATGTCTCGACGGCACTCGGCGCGGCCAACAGCGTGGCAGCCGTCGGTCGCATCGAGGATCGCCACCGGCTCTACCTGGCACTGGTCGAGGATCGTCTGGCGAATGAGGCGGACATCGCGGCGATCCCAGTCAAAGCCGGCACCACCGCCGGTTCGGGCGTAGCTACGCTCGGTCAGGTCGCGACCATTCGCCGTGCGCCTGCGCCTGCCTGGACCCGCGTGACCTCGAACGGCACCAACGCGGTCCTCGTCAACATCCGCCAGACCCCGACCGCCGATGCAGTAAAGCTGGTGCAAGAGGTCAACGATCGTCTTAAGGGCGCCAATCTGCCAGCCGCGGTCAAGGTCAGCTTCTTCTACGACCAGTCCGAGTTGGTGACCGGCGCTGCGGGCGCCGTGCGCGACGCGATCCTGCTCGGCGCTTTGCTCGCGGGTGTAGTACTGTTTGTCTTCCTGCGCTCCTGGCGTTTGATGGCGATCACCGCGACTTTGCTTCCCGCAGTGCTCGCCGCGACCTGCCTTGCGTTGGCAGCCTGCCATATGAGCTTCAACATGATGACGCTGGGCGGCATGGCCGCCGCAGTCGGGCTCGTCGTGGACGATGCCGTGGTGATGCTCGAACATCTCATGCGCCGCCTGCAGGAAGCCGAGGGCAAGCACCACCGCCCGTCGATGCTCGCTGCCGCGCGTGAAATGGCGCGGCCACTCGTCGGCTCGACGATGGCAACGATTGTGGTGTTCCTGCCGCTGGCGTTCATTTCGGGCGTCACCGGCGGCTTCTTCAAGGCGCTGGCCGTGACGATGGTCGCGGCGCTCGGCGTGTCGCTGCTTTATGCGCGCTATGTCCTGCCCCTCGTCGCCGATCGCTGGCTGACGCTCAAGGACGCAGAAGCGGCTGACAAGGCCGAGCGCATCACCAGCGCGATCGCCAACCACTACGAGATGATCGGCGCGCGCGCGCTGGCGCGGCCGGCGCTGGTCGCGGGCATCGTCGCCATGATCCTTGTCGGTTTCGGCGGCTTCGCCTGGACCCGGCTGGAATCGGGGTTCATGCCGGCAATGGACGAGGGCGGCTTCATCCTCGACTACAAGGCAAAGCCCGGCGTGGCGCTCAGTGACACCGATCGACTGCTCCGTCAGGTCGAGACCATCATTCGCCAGACGCCCGAGGTCGCGAGCTATTCGCGCCGCACCGGTGTCCAGCTCGGTGGCGGCCTGACGGAAGCCGACGAAGGCGACTTCTTCATCCGCCTGAAGGGTGGCAGCCGCCGCCCGATCGGCGAGGTGATGAGCGAAATCCGCGGAAAGGTCCAAAATCAGGTCCCCGGCCTCGAGATTGAAACTGCTCAGTTGATGGAAGACCTGATCGGTGATCTGACCGCCGTGCCGCAGCCCATCGAGGTCAAGCTATTTGGCGACGATGACGCCCAGCTTGTGAATTCGGCCCAGAAGGTGGCGGCCGCGATCGGCAAGATCGACGGCGTCGTCGAGGTGGTCGACGGCCTTCGCGTTGCAGGCGATGCTATCGACATTCATGTTGACCGCTCTGCCGCCGCGATGGCTGGGCTCGATCCCGATGCCGTCGCCAAGCAGGTCGAGGCACAGATCGGCGGGACCGTTGCCACATCGATCCTCGCCGGCGAGCAGGTGATCGACGTCCGCGTGCGCCTGCCGCAGGACCTGCGCAGCCGTGCCGATGCGCTCGCAGCCCTCCTGCTTCGCGCGACGGACGGCCGTACCACGCGCTTGAGCGCGATCGCCAAGGTCAGCATCGTGGCGGGCCAGCGTCAGATCACACGCGAAGATCTGGCCCCCTTCATTCCGGTCACCGCCCGCCTGGAAGGCAAGGATCTCGGGACCGGCATGAAGGATGTGCAGGCCGCAGTGAACGCATTGCATCTGCCCGCGACAATCCGGGTCGATTATGGGGGACTGTACGCACAGCAGAAGCGGAGTTTCTCGGACCTGACCACGGTGTTCGTCGCGGCACTCCTGCTCTCCGCATTGCTGCTCACCCTTCTGTTCGAGCGATGGACCTTCACGATCGCGGTGATTGGCACGGTACTGCTCTCCATCATGGCGGTGTTTCTCGGCCTCTGGGTGACCGGCACGGAGCTCGATATCTCCGCGATGATGGGGCTCACTATGGTCGTCGGCATGATCACCGAGCTTGCCATCTTCTTCCTGGCCGAGCTCCCGGAAGGCGAGCCGGTAACCGCCGCCTCCTTGCTCAAGGCGGGGAGGGCGCGGCTCAGGCCGATCCTGATGTCGGCGCTGATCGCGATCCTCACCCTGCTGCCGCTGGCGCTCGGGATCAGTCGCGGCGCCGGACTGCAGACGCCGCTTGCGACGGCCATCATCGCAGGGCTCGTGATCGGCGCGCCGCTCGTGCTGTGCCTCCTGCCAATGTTGCTGCTCGCCATGGCGGGGCTCGCGTCCCACGACAAAAAATCCATGGCACTTCCCGCCTGACCCCCCCGTCCACAGGATATCGACATGCAGACCCGTCACATGCCGAGCGTCGGCGCTCGCTATTGGTCGGCCATCACCATGGCCAGCCTGTTCGGCACTAATCTTGGCGACCTCTACGCGCACAACAGCGGTCTGGGGCTGATCGGCGGGGTGCCGATCCTGGCGGCGCTCGCGGCCGCCGTCTTCCTACTTGAGCGGCGCGACGGCACGCCTCGCGAGCTCTGGTACTGGCTCGTGATTATCATCATACGCACCGGTGCGACCAACATCGCCGACTATCTCAATCATCAGATCCCGCGGGTCGTTTTTGGGGGAGGGCTGACCCTGCTGCTCGCGGCCTTCGCCTGGGCCTCGACGCGGGATGCAAGTCCCCGCGAGGCTGCGATCGAAAAGCTCAAGGGCATGCCACAGACCGGAACCAGCTACTGGTGCGCGATGCTGACCGCGGGTGTCTTCGGAACATTCATTGGTGACGTTGTATCCAAGGCATGTGGCGAGGGGCTAGCTTCCCTCACGCTCGGGCTGCTGCTCTGCGTCGCCATTATGTGCTGGTGGACGCAGCGCGCACGCTTCATCTGGGTCTACTGGCTGGCCGTCGCGGTAGCGCGGACCTTCGGCACCGCCGCGGGCGATTTCCTTGCCGAGAATGACGCGCTCAACATCGGCCTGCCGATCGCGACGCTGATCACGGGGGCACTGTTCGTCTCGATCCTGTCGTTCTGGCCGCGGTCGGAGCGCTGGCCGCTAGCGGTGGCTTGATCGGCGTTCCGCGGGTGGACCGGCATAGCGTGCTGCTTGTCGCCTTGGAGGCTATCTCGCGATAAATGACCCTGTCACGCGAACCATCGATCGAGTGGACGCTCGAGCGACGCATGTGCGCCCGCCGCCAAGCGCTGTACGCGCTGGCGGAGGGAGGCGCTTTCTGTCCGCCAGCGCCGATCGGCGACGAGGCCGTCGAACAGCACTCTGGCAATTTGCTGATGGCTGGCACCCGCCATGACGGCGTCAGCAACGCGCAGTTCAACCACCCATCTGGCATGGCGTCGCGTCGTGGCGCCGGAGGGTTCTGGAAACCTCCCGGTTTCGACGAGCCTCGCCAGCCGTCCCAGTGTTGCGAGAGGCCCACGCAATTTCGCGATCCCGTGGAGCGTGAAGCGAAGCGAGGCGGGGCAACCGATCAGCGTACCCTCGACGATGTCGATCCGAATGGATCGTCTGCCGTCGCTCAGCAACAGATGTTCGATCTCTTGCTCGTCGATGGCGAGGGACACGAGATGCGACAAGGCCCGCAGATCGATCCGGTCGGCTGCGCGGGCAAAGGGATCGACCACGCCGGCGCAGATCACATTGGGATCGGCCGACGCGCTCCAGACCGGTCTTGCCCATGGCGCCCCCAGCGCCGGATCCTCGAACCGCTCCAACCCAAATCGACGCGGATCAGGACGATCGGTCGACTGTCTGTTCAGTTGAGCATTCCATGCCTGACGATAGCTCGACGACCGTCGCAACCACTCCCAGCCAAATGCACTGCGATCCGCACCCAGTAGTTGGACATAGCCTTTGGCGCTCATCCAGTTCGACGCGCTCAAGTTCATGGCAACGCCGTCGAAAAACACCGCCCTGATCATGACAGGCGACAGCGGCGCCAGAATTGGCAAGGCGAGGCCGGCCGACTGATGATGGCGAAGCCTCGAACCCCATTGCTTTGTGAAGTTCCGTTCCTGCGTTTGGCCATAGAGAGCCTCGACGGCATATTAGCGGCGTCAGTGGATGAAGGTTCGACGCATCAACCTCTTCGCCGCACTGATTATAAAGCGAATATATTTGATCGATGTTCACCTTTATGATTGTTTCTGTGCCGAAACAGGGCGGGTGGGGCTCTGTTGGAATGTGCCACCCCATGTCGTCGCGGACTTTGGGAACTGCGATCCCGACGTGGACCAGAAGGCATGGACCTGCGGCAGGCGCTCGAACGACCGGTCGCCGGCCGTGATGAGCATCAATGTCAGATTTGGCGTCCGCGCGAGATATCGCGCAAATGATCCTCACCAGTTCAGACCTTGCCACCCTTCAGGAGGCGCTGGAAGCCGCCAGCGACTGGATGGGCTTCCATTTCTTCGCGCTGACCCAGCATCCCCGACGCGACCCGTCGGCGCCTGGCGGAATGCGCGTGCACAACTATCCCAGGGAATGGGAAGTCAGTTACGATCGGCGTCGGCTGGGGCTTTCCGATCCGGTTCATCGCGCCAGCCATCTGCGCGCGGATGGGTTTCGCTGGCGCGACCTTCGCGCGATCATTCCCTTCTTCGATCGGGATGAAGAGATGCTTTCGGAGGCGCTCGTCTTCGAGATCGAGGATGGTTTGACGATACCCGTCAATGTGCCCGGAGAGCCCTGTGGTTCAGTGACCTTTGCCATAAGATCGGGGCAGGCATTTCCGGAGGAGAGATTGATGTTCGCGGATAATTTCGCCGCAATCTCCTTTCAGACCATGCGCATGATCGCCGGCCTGCGCCCGGCTGCGGGCAAACCACGGCTCACTGACCACCAGCTTGAGGTGGTTCGATGGGTTGCTGTCGACAAGACGGATGCGGAGATCGGGCAGATCCTGGACGTCAAGACGGACACTGTTTCGAAGCACATTCGCAACGCCTGTCGAAGCTTCGGCGTCTACAAGCGGACATCGTTGCCGATCCATGCCCTGTTCGAGGGTATGCTGGCCTTTTCCGACGTCTTGTTGTGAATCCATTCCCATTTCTGGGAATGGGCCTGGAAACGCGAACATGATCGATTACCGCCTTCCTTCTCAAGGGAGACGGTTATGTTGCTCACGGTCGATGCCTCCAATCGGATTGGCGAGCGCGTGGCGCTTCGCGCAATGTTCGCCGCGCGCAAGCGCGTCTTTGTCGATCTTCTCAAATGGGACATTCCCGTCCTCGACGGGCGCTACGAGATCGATCAGTTCGATGACGGCCATGCCCGCTACATCGTGCTGGTCGACGAGGGCCACCATCATCTCGCGTCAGCGCGCCTGCTGCCGACGACACGTCCGGGAATTCTCAACTCGCTCTACCTTGATCTGTGCGACGCGCCGCCGCCAGCCGGCGACCGGGTCTTTGAAATCACCCGCTTCTGTCTGTCGCCGGACATTTCCGCCGCCGATCGAAGGATCTGCCGTAACCGGCTGGTCACGGCTCTCGCGCTCTATGCCCTCGACCAGGGCATCGAGACCTATACCGGCGTCGCGGAGCTCGGCTGGCTTCGGCAGATCCTGACATTCGGGTGGGATTGCCGGCTGCTTGGGCTCCCGCAGGTCCATGGCAACATGACGCTCGGTGCGCTGCGGATCGACATCGCATCCGACACGCTGGCCAGGCTCGAAACCGCAGGCATCGCGGAGCTCGAGGACCAGTACCCCGCGCGCCAGGCTGCCTAAGGAGCGATGCCATGAACGCACCTGTCAATCATCGTCCATTCGACTCCGTCCAGGCGGCGGCGACGGCCTTCCGCCTCGAAAATGAGGGATGGTGCCTCGCTCGCAGGCTGGTTTCGCCGTCGACCATCGGGCGGATCAACGCACAGCTCGACGCCGATTTTGATGCGACACCCTTTTGCACCGGTGACTTCTATGGCGAGCGGACCAAGCGCTTCGGTCGGTTGCTCGCCCGTTCGCCGGCGGTCGCGTCACTGGTCATGCACCCGACCATCCTTGCGCTCGCCGAACGCGTGCTTGCTCCCTGGTGCGACACGATCCAGCTGAACGTCACCCAGGCCATCGAGATCCATCCCGATGCGCTCGCCCAGTTTCCCCACCGCGACCAGGACATGTGGCGCGGCGCGGCCGGACGACACGAATATCTCATCAATGTGATCTGGCCGCTCACCCCTTTCACCGAAAACAACGGCGCGACGCTGATCTGGCCCGACACCCACGGCGCGAAGGCCCTGGAAGAGGAGGCTGGTGAGGATCCCATTGTCGCCGTGTCGGACCCCGGTGACGCGATCGTCTTCCTCGGTTCAACCCTGCATGGCGCCGGCGCCAACCTGAGCCATGAAGTCCGGCGCGGCATCGTTATCGGTTACAGCCTGGGCTGGCTCAAGCCCTATGAAAATCCCTGGCTCGCCTATCCGCCTGAGGTCGCGCGGACCTTCCCGCGACCGCTCGCTGAGCTCGCAGGCTATCGGCAGCATCGTCCCAATCTCGGCAATTTCGAGGGACAGTGCCCGTCGGTGCTGCTCGACGACACGGGGGATGACCATCTTGGCGCGGTCGACGCGCTGAGGCCCGATCAGACGGCGCTGCTCTCCTATTATGTGGAAAAGCAGCGCACCGAGAGGACTGTGGCCCCGAACGGGGCCGGCGTCCCTCGATGAGCCCGGGCAACACTATGATGCGCGTCTACGCGACGCTCAAGATGCGCCTCATGGAGGGAGAGTTCGCGCCGGGATCGCGGCTCGATCCGGCAGAGCTCCGGCGCGACCTCGCATCCAGCACCACGCCGATCCGCGACGCGCTCCACAGGCTCGCGGGCGAAGGGCTGATCGAGACCTGGCAGAATGAAGGCTTTCGTGCGCCCCAGATCAGCGAGCCCGCGATCCGCGACTTCTATGAGTGGAGCAACGAGCTCATCCATGTGGTGATCCGGGCGGCTGCGCGCCGACCGGATCATCGCCTCAGGGCACGATCGTCTGGCGAGGATTATGCTGCGCGCGTCGCTGACACGTTCCATCAGCTTGCTGCTTTGTCTGCGAACCATGAGCACCGGCGGGTAGTCGCGAACCTCTGCGACCGTGGGCTGATCCTCTGGCGGGCCGAGCATCGCGTCATCGATGACGTCCTCGCCGACCTCGGTGCGATTGAGCAAACAGGTGCCGAGGGCGACTGGGCCGAGGCCGGCCGCGCCATTGATCTCTTCCATCGGCGGCGCTTGCGGGTGGTGCCCGAGATCGCTGCATCGTTGCGCGATCGCAGCGCCTTCGGCTTCTGAGAATATATTCGTATCATATGAGTCGTATAAAATTTCTATTTTATACCAAAGGTCTAGCCTGATTGCGTCGCCCAATTCCGGACGACGATCAGGAGACGTGATGATGGACAAGGAACAGGATGCGCTCGAGACCCTCGAGCTCGGGGTCGCGAGCGAAGAAACCCGCGGCAACGGCATCGTCGGCTTCGAGCTGAGCGGTGGCCACCCGCGGACCAACGGTATTTCCGATCTCGACTGAGACGAGAGGCGCGCGGGTCTTCCCGCGCGCCCAACGCGCCGCCATGCATCTCGCACCGCACATCGCCGTCGCTGATTTCGGGGACCGGGCCGTGATCCTCGACATATGGTCCGATCGCTATCGCCTCGTCGGCGCCCGCAAGGCCGCCGCGCTGGCAGCGATCATCGGCGACCAACCGATCGATGACCAGGAGGCGCTTGAGGCCATCCGCCTCGAGGGAATGCTGGGCCGCACGGATGAGCGACCGGACTGTCGTCCGTCATTGCCACAGCCCGTTCGAAGCGCCCTCGAAATGGCTTCGGCGGACGCTGCCGCTTTCTCCATCATGTCGGTCGCGCGCGCGACGCTGGAGGCCAGCGTGAGGCTGAAGGCGACGTCACTGCGGTCGGTCCTCGCCTGGGCGCAACGACACAGGCGCCGCGCGGGAACGGGCGCCGCAAGCGGCGAGACCATCATTGCGCTTGCGCAATCCTTCGATCGATTGCGCACCCGAATTCCGCTGGAGAGGATCTGCCTGCGGGACTCGCTCGCCCTTCACACGCTGCTCCGCGGGCGGGGTGCGGATTGCGCGCTCGTCTTCGGTGTCCGGCTCGATCCGTTCGGAGCCCATTGCTGGGTACAGGCAGGTGAGATCATCCTCTCGGACACGCTGGGCGCGGTCCGCCAGATGCGAACCATCCTGTGGCGATGAGACCGCGTTTCCTTGTCCATTTCGGACGCGCCGATACCGGCATGCGTGCCAGTCTGGCCCGCCGGCTCGCCGATGTGCTACCGACCCATCTTCAGACGGGCGACCTCAGTCTCTTCTGCCACCCGCAGACGCCGCTTATCGGCCTGCCCGTGAGCCAGGGGCATGTCATCGGCACCCTGATCAGCCGTTCGAGCGGGCAGAGGCTCCTTTCGCTGCCGTCCACGCAAGACCGGGCCATCGAGAGTAGTCGGGGACGCCATCTCCTCGAGACGATGTTTGGATCCTATGTGGCCGTCTGGCGGGACGGGCAGGGGCGGCTTTGCGTGTTGCGCGACCCGTCCGGTGCGCAGCCCGTGCTCCATGCCCGGACCGGATGCGACCTCTGGGTCTTTTCCGACATCGATCTTGCTGCCCGCGCCGGCCTCCCGATCGCCATCTGCTGGGACGGGATGGTGCACAGCCTGCTCTACCCGCAGCTCTCCGCCGAGTGCACGCCGATCGCTGGCGTGCGCGAGATACTCCCCGGCCAGTTGCTCCGGTTCGACGACGGAGCGCACAGCGAACTTGCCTGGCAGCCCTGGGCCTTCGTGCAACCGGCTGACGATCCGGAGGGCCATCAGGCGCGGGCGTCGCTCGTACCGGTCATCGACGGGGCCGTCTCTGCCTGGGCAGCCTGCTTCGACAAGGTTCAGCTCGAGCTGTCGGGCGGGCTCGATTCCTCGATCATCGCCGCGGCGCTGGCGGCCTCGGGCGCCGCTTGGAGCTGCGTGACGGCAGCGACACCATCGGGCGATGGTGACGAACGTCACTATGCCCGACAAGTCGCCGAACGCCTCGGCTTCCCCTTGACCGAGCTTGCGGCGGACGTCGACGACGTCGATCCCTTTCAGGTGATGGAGCGGCTGACGCCGCGCCCCCGCGGCATGAACATCCTGGCCGGGATCGATCGCAAGATGCGCCGAGCTGCCGACGAAGCTGGTGCAGACGCCATCTTCAGCGGCGTGGGCGGTGACAATGTCTTCGCCTATACCGGTTCGACCGCGCCGGTGCTGGACGCGCTCGGCCGACATGGGGTCGCCTTCTCATGGGCGGTTGCCAATGATGTCGCAGGCGCCACCGGAACGACGATCTTCGATGTGCTCCGCCATATCGCGCGACGGATGCTGAGGGATGCATGCGGCTGGCCCCCTGCGCCCCGACCTGCTCTCCTTGCGCCCGGCGTGGCGCGTCAAGCCGAGCTCCATCCCTGGCTGGCGGTACCGGATCATGTCGCGCGGGGTACACGGGCTCATATCGGGGCGATTGTCCGCATCCATCCGATCCTCGACTGTGTCGGCCGCAACGCGACAAGGACGATGGTTTTTCCGTTGCTGAGCCAGCCGGTGATGGAGACCTGTCTCGCCATTCCGAGCTGGTGCTGGGTCGAGGGCGGCCGCGACCGCGCGGCGGTGCGCCAGGCATTCAGGGGACGCCTGCCCGATGCCGTGCTCCTGCGCCGGACCAAGGGGCGACTGGAATCGCTCATCGTTCCCGCGATCGAACGTGCCCGCCCGCGCATCCGGACGCTGCTTCTCGACGGGCTGCTGAGCGGCGCCGGTCTCATCGACCGGAGCGCGGTGGAGGAGGGACTGCGGCGCCCGATCACAGACCGGGCGCCGCATCATGATCGGCTGCTGCAGCTTGTCGACGCCGAGTTATGGTCCCGCCAGGTCCTTGCTTTGGGTTCCATGTCGCCCCGCGGCTAGGCCCTTCCAGCGGCGATACTGCTCCCACTTATCGGGCGCGGCATCGACCTTCCCCTGGAGCCAGAAGCGGAACCAGTCGGCATTGCGGTCATAGACGGCAAGCTTGTGGCGAGGCCGGTTCTTGATGTGGGGCTCGCGCGCGAACACCCAGGATTCGATGGGTTTGCCAAGCCTTGTCGCCCGGCTCATCAGCTCCATCGTTGTGCGGGCTTCCTGTTCGGGCATTTGCAGCAATATCGGGATGTCGAGATCCTCGATGCGCAGGGCAAGAGACTGCTTCTTCCAGGGCGCAGCATCATAGTCCGGCGGCCCGAGCCCGAACACCTTTTCCAGCTCTTCCGCATAGTCGCGACCCGCGACCCCGTGCATCCAGTAGGTGGAGGGTTCGAGCAGCCCGGTGGCAATCGAGACCGCGGAGAGCAGGTGGGTACGCAATGCAACCTGTACGACAACTTCACTGCCAAAGCTGAGACCGCCCATGCCGACATGGCTGGGGTCGACCAGATGCTCGCCGGCGAGCGTCTCGACGATAGAGCTGATCCCGCTGACAGCATGGTCGTAATCGACGGCGGGATCCTGGTGGGTCGGGTCATTGGCGGCGCGATTGATGCAGAGCGCCGCAATCCCTTGCGACGCCAGCGGCAGAAGAGGGAGCTCATCGCCGAGCCCACCGCGCAGAAAGCCCGGGCAATGATAATAGGAAATGAGGAGCGGAAAGCCGGCTGCCGGCTTCGGCCCGGTCGGGAGCACCAGCTCCGCACCATGATCGCTGCCCGACGGATCATGCCAGATGCGCGTGTGGACCGACATTCGGATGGTGGCGCGTAGCTGGGCGTTCGGATCAAAGACTATCGCCTGTCGATGACCGGCGAGATCAACCCGGACCAGTCGGGGTGGGGCGCTGGCCTCGGCCTCGACGCACACCAGCTCGCCTCGGGTCGCAGCGCATGGCATTTCCGGCTCGCGTCCGCCGTTCAGCAGCCCCGGAACCGCAGCGATCCTCTCGACCTGCTGTCGCACGGGATCCCAGCGCAGCAATGTCTGGTGGAGCGCAAGGTCGCTCATCGTCACAAGCAGCCTGCCATCGCCCGGTATTGTGACGACCGACACCGGGTTTCCAGTTCGACAGAGTATGGCCGTACAGCTGACCCGCCGGCCGTCGCCCAGCTTCGCGATCACCACGGGATGACCGTTGACCCTTTCGATGGTGGCAACGGTCGCGGGGTCGATCGTGCCGGTCGAACCCGGTCGAGAGCTTGAAGCGGGGAAGCCCCCCTGTTCACCGGCGTCGCGCTGGTCCCAGTCAAGACTGCGCGTGATGACCGGCGTTTGCCAGAGGATGTCGCCCCGGTCGAACCAGCTGCCGATAAAACGCTGGCTCGCCAGCCTACCATCGACGAAGGCGCCGCGAACCATCGGCTGGGCCATGTCGACTGAGGCGTCGACCAGCACGCCGCCATCATCCGAGCGTCGTTCCGCCGCCTCGATCGCGGCGCGCGGTGCGCCGACATGATAGACAAGCCCCTGCCCGTTCGGATTGGCGGCAAGGTCGCGGACATTGGCCGGATCCTGCGTGACCTCGGTCGCGCCGCTGCCGTCAACCGGCGCTCTCCAGACCTGCACGGCGCCGTCGATCAGCGCCCGCACATAGATGGCGTTGGAGCGCGGCGACCAGATCGGCGTGGCTGTCGCGAGCACGCCCGAATCCTCGAACAGCGCCTCGCCACCGTCGGCGATCTTGCGCGGAGGGGCGCTGCCATCGGCCGGCACGACATACCAGGCCAGTTCATAGCCGTTGCGATCGATCGCGGCATGTTCGGTCCTGAACGCGACCAGCTTGCCGTCGGGCGATGTTGCCAGCCCCGATATGTCGGCCACCTCGACGATATCCGGGATCGAGACCGGTCCGGCGGCGCCAGCAAGGGCGGCAGCAAGCATCAGCGTCAGGCTTACCATGAGAAGCTCGCCTCGAGCGCCACGACCCGTCCGATCGCGCTCGCCTGACCGGGGTCATAAGCGAGCGTCGAATTGAAGGCGGTGTTGTTGATATAGGGAGGCGCCTTGTCGAACAGGTTGAGCGCGCTGAGAGCGAGCCGTGCACGCCCGAACGGCGTCGGACGAGGGAAGCTGTATCCGATCTGCGCGTCGATGGTCGTCCAGGCGCCTACATGCTCGGCGGGGACGATCGCATTATTGCTGTAGCTCCCGACATGATTGACGGTCACGTGGGCCTCGAACCCGCCCCGCGACCAGCCGGCATGACCGCGCAACCGGAGCTTCACGGGATTGCCGAAGGTCGACACCACGTCGGTGGCCGGGCTTCCTGTCGTCAGACGCTGCGCGATGGTCAGGAGCCTCGTGCCATCGGCGCCGACCGAGACCTGGCCGCCGAGCATTGGCTGGGTGTAGCTCAGGTCGAAATCAATCCCGCGCACGGTGACGCTCGAGAGATTCCGCGTCAGCCCGTCGAGGATCGCCACGATCGCCGATGGCGGGATGCCGTCGGGGTTCTGGAAACCGGGGCTCGCATAATAGGCAGCGAGCGTCGCGGCATCGGGATGATCCTGGATCAGCCCGCCATAAATGTTGCGAAACAGCAGATAGGAAAAGGCGTCGGTCGCTGCCGAGCCGATCCGGTCGCGGTAGGCGATGTCGAAATAGGTGGCGGAAAGGCGGAGGCCCGCCAGCCGAGGCGGCGCAATGTCGAAGCCCGCTGTCCATGTCCGCGCCTTCTCGGGGCCGATATGGGCGGCGCTGCCGAACAGGCCGAGCACCGCGCTCTGGCCGGTGGGCGACGCCGGGTCCGGGACATAGAAGGGCTGGTAGAGATTGAAGGACGCGCCGATATTCTCGGTGAAGCCGGGAGCCCGGAAGGAGGTGCCGTAGGAACTGCGAAGCGTCAGCCCCACGACCGGCCGCCAACTCAGCCCGACCTTCGGATTCTGCGTCCGCCCGACATCGCTATACCATTCCATGCGCCCGGCGAGCGAAAGGTCGAGGCGCCCGGGCAGCCGATCTGGTGCCGCGAAGATCGGGACAAGCAGTTCGGCATAGGCCGCCTCGATATGGCGCGCGGCGGGCGTGCCGTAGATATCGGTGACCTCGGGCTGCTCGGCATAGACATTGTCGGTCGTCCGCGAGACGAGGCTCTCATGGCGATATTCGCCGCCGACCGCGAGCTTGACCGCGCCGGCCGGCAGCTCGAACAGTGTGCCGTCGGCCCGCAGCGTCGCTGATCCCACCTGATAGAGAGAATGGTCCCGAACCGAACTCCGGATCCTGGCGATGAGCGCCGGAGAATTGCCGCCATAGGGATCAAACCCCGAGGCCGGATCGACGACGAGATCGGCGACATGGTTGAAGTTGACGACATTGGACAGGCGGTTGTTTTCGGTCTGCCGGCCATAGTCGCCGCTGAGCTCGACATGCCAGGAGCCGAGCCGCCCCTCGAACCCGCCGGTCAGGCTCAGGCCCTGGGTCGTGCCGGCGCTTCGCGGGTCTCCGACCTCGGTGCGGAAATCACGTTCGAGCAGGATCGGCTCGCCGGTGCCGATCGGATCGAGATACCAGGGGCTGCCAGGCGCAATCAGCACCTGTCCCTCGAACGGCAGAACCTCGAGATCGAAATGACGGCGCGAATAGAGGCCGCGGGCGAAGACGGAGAGGCCCGGCAGGATCTCCTGATCTGCGGCCAGATAGAGCGAATGGGTCTGCTGGCGCGGAAGCAGATCGACCCGCTTCTGATTGTCGACGAGGTTGGTTTCACCCGGAACGAGATCAGCGAGCGTCGGATGGCCAGGCGCGGTCGATCTTCCGATTGCGAAGCTCTCGCCATTGGCGGCAAGGATGTTGCCTGGATCGGCATAGACCGAACGCTGGTCGGGGCCGCCCCATGGACGCAGATCCTCGGTCGAGGCCCGCCTGTCGGCTCCGGCCAGCCCACCTCGATGGTCGAACTGGTAGGCGAGCATGATGCCGCCGCCGCTCCAGCGCGTGCCGGCCGCCTGCGCCAGCTGGAGCTGGCCGAAGGCACCGTCGGCGGTCCCCGAATAGAGGTGCGTCTCGAACCCCTTGAAGTGATCGCGGAAACGGACATTGACGACGCCTGCGACGGCGTCGGTGCCGTAGATGGCAGACGCCCCGTCGGTCAGGATCTCGATCCGTTCGATCGCGACCGATGGGATCAGCGAGATGTCGGTGAAGGCGCCATAGGCGCCACCCAGCGCCGGGCGATTGCCGTCGAACAACACCAGCGTCGAGGCCGTGCCGAGACCCCGCAGATTGATGCTCGCGCCATAATTCACGTTGGAATTGGCGCCGTTCCGTGCTGTCGTGCCGGTCAGCCCTTCATTGGGGCCACCTCCGAAATTCTGGGGCAGCGTCTGGACATAGTCGGCGACGGTCGCCCGCCCGCTGTCCTCGATCGTCTTGCGATCGATCACGGTCAGAGGCGAACCGATCGGGCCGGAACCGTGAATGCGGGATCCGGTGACGACGATGTCCATGCTGGCGACAACAGGCGCCTTTGCTGCGCCCCCCTTGCCATCCGGACGGAGGACATAGGCGCCGGCGATCAGCTCGGCATGTAGACCCGACCCCGCCAGGATCGCGCTCAACGCGTCACTGGCTGACAGCACGTCCTCAACGGCGCGGCTCTGTCTACCCGCCACCAGATCGGACGCGGCCACCACCCGCGCACCGGATATCCGGGTGAATTCCTGGAGCGCACTGCCGAGATCCTGCGCGGGGATCCGGTAGCTTTGCTGCGCAGCATGAGCGAGGTTCGCCCCCATCACGGCTATCAGGCTCGCGCTTGCCATGAGCAGGATATTCTTGGTCGTCGATAACATGCTCGCCCCTCTCGATCGCCGGTGATCCGGTCGTGGGGGCGCTTGACGAAGGGGCAGGGCAGGCCCCCCCGATTTTATTTTGCAGCGCTAACCTATGGGCGACAGAACATAGCGGCCGGGCTGCTCGATGAGCCGGAGCCCGAGTGCTGCCGCGAGTTGCTGGGCAAGCGCAGGCGTGTCGGACAGGTCGAAGCGTCCCTCGACCTTGCGCGCTCCAAGAGAAACATCCGCCAGCAGGATCGGCTTCGCCGCGCTTGCATTGGCATCCTGCAGGACCTGGGACAGGGGCGTCGCGTCATAGTCGCGCGCAGTGTCGGACCGGGCGATCGGGCTTGCTGCGACAGCCGTGACGGTCTGCCGCTCGCCGCTGACCACGAGCCGCTGGCCTTTGGTCAGGCGGATGGGGCGGATGCTTTCCGACTGTGCGTGCGCACGCGCCACTTCGACCACACCCTGGATCATCGTGACCGACATTCCCGAAGGTTGAAGGGCGACGTCGAACACAGTGCCGACCGCCGTCACATGCCGATTGCCGGCGGTCACCACGAAGGGGTGGGCGGGATCATGCGCGACGTTGAAGCGCGCTTCACCACGTTCGAGCAGCACGCCGCGTAGGGTGCCATCGAAATGGGTGCGGATCGCACTGTCGGCCGCCAGCCTCACCTCCGACCCGTCCACGAGACGGACGGTGCGGGCGGCCGACCCGCTTGCCATTTCGGTCGACGCCGGGACGACCGGGGAGAGGCTATGCTTCAGCAGGATCGTGCCACCGACTACGGCGAGAACCGCCGCGAAGGAGGCAAAGGCGAGCCGGGGTTGAAGCGATCGCGATCGTTGAGCTGGTGCCTGATAGGCGCGCGGCATCCCCTCGGAAGCGCCCCAGACATGCTGCGCCCTTTGGAGGGCAGTCTCATGCCGCGGATCAGCGCGCCGCCAAGCCTGAAACTCGGCGCTCTCCTGCGCGGTGAGAGTGCCGCCGAGACGCACCACCCACGCGTCCGCCTGCTGCGCAATCCGTTCGGCGCGGCTCTTGAAGAGCATCAGGCGCGATCCAGGCGTCGGCGAAGATGGGTCAGCGCTTTGGTCATCTGCTTCTCGACGCCCTTCACGCTCAGGCCCATCCTCGTTGCAATCTGGGCATAGCTGAGACCGTCGGAACGGTGCAGCAGAAAAATCTCTCGGGTCTTGGGCTTGAGCGTCTGTAGCGCGCCATTGACCCGCGAAACCGTATCACGCTGTTCGAGCGCGTCGTGCGGATCGGGACCGCCGATCCTGTTTTCGTCCAACGGGACCTGGCCGGCGCTCGCGCGATGGGCGAGGCTGCGCGCCCGGTCGCGCAGCAGATTGTCGGCGACGCGGGTCAGATAGGCCTCCGGGCTGTCGAACGTCGTGCCCCGGATGGAAGCCGCACCGAGCAGGCGCCGAAAAGTCTCGTGAACGAGGTCGACGACTTCTTCCTGGCCGACACGCCTGGCGAAGAAACGCACGAGGCGCGGCTTCTCGGCGCGATAGAGCGCATCGAAGTCGGTGCGCACGATCGCGTAGCCCGCCCAATCCTCGGGCGGTAGCGGGTCATCGATGCTCAGGCACATGGCCTTTGCCGCGATGATCCATGCATCGCGCGCCCATCCCCAATTGCGTGCTGTGCCCGATCCACATCGCCCCTCCTGAAAGAAGCGACGGGATGCCGGGTGTTTGAGAACATGCTCGAACATGCGCCGATGCCTTTGGCACCCGAAGGCGCTTGGACATGCACATCGGCCACCCGGACGGGATACCGTTTGCTCTCGAGCAGGGTTCTCAAGCCCCGGCACGCGGACGCCTCCGGTGCACTTAACAGTCTATTGTGTTCGACGACGTCTGAAAAGAGTCCTTGTGAAAATGGTCGTCCTCGACCAACTCCAAAGCCGAAGAGGCTTGATCACCAGCAGGGGTCGCGCCTGCCTTCTGCAGACCTGTGCTTCTACTGGAGGCGAAGCCATCCGCGGTGAAGAGCTTTCGTCGATTGCTTGTCGACGCACAAGCGATCCTCGACTGACGTGATTTCGTGATTTCGTGCTGGGAAGTCCACTGTTCGAGCCGATCTCGCGCAATTTGCTCCAAACGCGATTCTCGATCACTCGTCCCGTCATCCCAGAACGTCGAAGGAGGTAGATAGTAAGAACTCAGCCTTTAGTCTTGCCGACAAAGGATAGAGCGATGCAAATATGGGAGTGCGTCCATTGTCGTTCGAGGCCCGGGAGCGGATCAGCCAGGGGCGGTATTTCTCGGCCCATTTCGGAGCACACATCAGCTTCGGTGGGCAAGCGTATCGACTCTTACCAGGGCAAGCGCGTCTCAATGTTGCCGAACCCATTCGCGGGTCGCGTCCGTCAATGAGGTGTAATTTCTAAGGAGGCCCCGGGCTTGCATCGTTAGGCGGCAATTGGGGTAATTTGGAGTGTTGGCTTCTCCTCGGCCTGGGGTTTGAGCAGTTCGGCCATGCCTTCGATCTGCATGTACCTATGCTGGAGCTGGTACTCGTCATTTTGCTCGAGCAGGACAGCGCCGACCAGGCGAATAATGCTGTCCTCGTTGGGGAAAATGCCGACGACATCGGCCCGTCGTTTGACCTCTTTGTTGAGCCATTCCAATGGGTTCGTGCTGTGTATTTTCACCCGATGCTGTTCGGGGAAGGCCATGTAGGCGAGCACGTCATGCTCGGCATCGTCCATGCAGGCACCCAGCTTTGGCCAGCGCTCCCGAAGCTGGTCAGCGACATGACGCCAGGTTTGGGTCGCGGCAGCTTGATCGGGCTGAAGGAAGGCCTGACGGATGGCGGCTGCGACGACGGTGTTCTGGGCTTTGGGGACATAGGCGAGGGCATTCCTCATGAAATGGACGCGGCAGCGCTGCCAGGTGGCGCCCAGGATACGCGTGATGGCCGCCTTCAGGCCCTCATGGGCATCGGAGATGACCAGCTTCACTCCCTTCAGCCCGCGCCGGACGAGGTCGCGCAGGAAGGTCGACCAGAATGGCTCCGCTTCGCTCGGCCCGATATGCAGGCCGACAATTTCGCGGCGTCCGTCGGTGTTGACGGCAACCGCTATTATAGCGGCCACGCTCACAATCCTCCCACTTTCGCGGACTTTCAGGTAGGTGGCGTCGAGATAGAGATAGACCCATTCGCCCGTCAGCGGGCGTTTCAGGAAGGCATGGACGCGTTCGTCGATGTCCTTGCAGAGCTTGGACACGCTCGATTTGGAAATGCCCGTCATCCCCATCGCCTGCACGAGTTCGTCGACACGCCGGGTGCTGACGCCGCCGATCCAGGCTTCCTGGATCACCGATACGAGAGCCTTCTCCACCGTTTTGCGGGGCTCGAGGAAAGCGGGGAAATAGCTCCCGCTTCTCAGCTTCGGAATCCTCAGATCCAATGTTCCCAGGCGGGTGTCGAGCGACCGATCCCTATAGCCATTGCGCCATGTCGTGCGATCGCTGGACCGTTCATGGCGCTCCGCGCCGATCAAACCCTCGACGTCGGCTTCCATGATGATCTGGAGCACGCTCTGCGCGATCGTCCGCAAAAAATCTCCGTCTCCGCTCTTCGCCATCAGCTCGGCAAGCGGTAGTCTGTCACTGGTCATCGGGATCAACTCCTCGGTCAGGTTGAAGTCTGGAAACTCCACCTTATCCGATGAGCCCGGTGGTCACCGAGACCTTTGCCGGCCTGTGAGGCCGAGGCCCCACAGGCCGGCGAAGGCCCGGCATCCCTCTACGAATTTACACCAGCTCCGTGGACGCTAGCATCCCCGGATGCGTACTCTTCGCAAGTTGCTCGTGGTGGGCATGACGTCGCTGGTACGGCGAGCGAAATGTAAACCTCAGACGGTAGACCCACGTCTCGTCGCTCTGCTGGCACGGAAGCCAATGCGAGTGGCAACCGTCGCAATGGCGAACAAGACCGCCAGGGTGATCTGGGCGGTCATGGTTCGCGGTGAGGTCTATAAAGAACAACACGTGCCAGCGCTGGCAGCATAGGATCGATGAGTTAGCTGAGTAGGTCAGCTCCAGGAGTTGTGAGAGCAAAGCGAGATGATGGCGAACCGGTCAGACCGGGAACCGGGACAACCCAGCGAATGACGAAGGCATCATAGCCTGAGAAGCAGTGTGGGACCCAGTTCGCGGATACCATCAGGGCCAGCAGTCTTTCTGACGACTGCACCAACAGGCCGGACAGAAGTCTGCACCCGACCAACCGCCAGATTATCGATTTAGCCCTTGCAACGCGGGAGCCATCCACAGAGGTCATTTGAGGACGGGTGCGTTGATCCCGGCGATGAAGCTCGATCAGGCGGTTGCGGCGGGTGCCTCGCGCCCGACCATCGCCATCTGGGCCGGCGCATATCGGTCGCCTTCCGCTTGTATGTCCGATGCCGCTTCCGTGATCCTGCCGAGATCGGCGTCGCTCAGCTCGATATCGGCTGAACCGATGTTCTCTTCGAGGCGATGCAGCTTGGTGGTGCCGGGGATCGGCACGACGTAGGACCGCTGGGCGAGCAGCCAGGCGAGCGCGATCTGGGCGGGAGTGGCGCCCTTTTCATCGGCGACGCTCTTCAGCAGATCGACGAAGGCCTGGTTCTTCGCCATCGCGTCGGGCGTGAACCGTGGCGAGGTGGCGCGGAAGTCGCCCTCGTCGACCTTTGTGAGCGTGCCGGTCAGGAAGCCTTTGCCGAGCGGGCTGTAGGGGACAAAGCCGATGCCGAGTTCGTCGCAGGCGGCCAAAATCCCGTTGGTTTCCGGCTCTCGCCACCAGAGCGAATATTCGTTCTGGATCGCGGCGACGGGCTGCACGGCGTGCGCGCGGCGCAGCGTCTGGACGCCGGGTTCGGACATGCCGAAATGCTTCACCTTTCCCTCGGCGATCAGGTCCCTGACCGTGCCGGCGACGTCCTCGATCGGCACGGTCGGATCGACGCGGTGCTGGTAGAGCAGGTCGATCGTATCGACACCGAGCCGCTTGAGCGAGCCCTCCACGGCTTGGCGGATGCGCTCCGGGCGGCTGCTGACGCCGCGGTTCTCTCCCGTCGCCAAGTCAATGTCGAAGCCGAACTTGGTGGCGATGACCACCTGATCGGTGAAGGGCCTGAGTGCCTCGCCGACGACCTCCTCATTCTCGAACGGCCCGTAGACCTCGGCGGTATCGAAGAAGGTGACACCGCGCTCGACGGCGGCGCGGATCAGGGCGACGCCCTCCTCTTTGCCGAGCTTTTTCGCGTAGCCGAAGTTGATGCCCATGCAGCCGAGGCCAATGGTGGAGACTTGAAGGCCGCTGCGGCCGAGTTCGCGATTCTGCATGTCGGATCTCCGTTTGATATCGAATTTCAGGCGGCCGGTGCCGCTTCGGCGTCGGCCTTTTCGAACGCCTGCCGCACGATGCCGATCGCGGTGCTTGCCGTCGGCCAGCCGGCGTAGAAGGCGAGGTGGGTCACCATCTCGATGATCTCGTCACGGGTGACGCCGTTCTCGAGCGCCTTCCCAAGATGAAAGGGCAGCTCGTTGGTGCGGTAGAGCGAGATCAGGCTGGCGACCGTGATCATGCTGCGGTCCCGCGCCGAGAGGCCCGGCCGCCGCCAGACGTCGTCGAACAGGACGGTGTCGCTGATCTCGGTGAGCTTTGGCGCGATGTCACCCCAGGGTGCGCGCATCGGTGTGGTCTGTTCGGTCATGCCGGCTCCTCGTCGTCCACCATCTAGGCCTGCGCGGCCGGAAGGATTAGACCGCACAATCTGGAAACAGCTTTGAGTTACATTCAACAATGGCGCGCAACGACTTCAACGATCTGCTGGCATTTCGCGCTGTCGCCACAGAGAGGAGCTTCACACGGGCGGCAGCGCGGCTGGGTGTCTCGACGTCGGCGGTGAGCCATGCACTGCGGGGCCTGGAGGAGCGGATCGGTATCCGTCTGCTCAGCCGCACCACCCGGAGCGTAGTACCGACCGAGGCCGGCGAGCGTCTGCTGGCGACGGTGTCGGCGCTGTTCGACGGCGTGGAGGCTGAGCTGGCGAGCCTGGGAGAGTTGCGGGACAGAGCGGCTGGCAACATCCGCATCACGACGAGCGCCCATGCAGCCAAGACTATATTGGAACCGGCGCTGCTCCCGCTCCTCGCGGCCTATCCTGAGCTGAAGGTCGAGCTGAGCGCCGACGCTGGCTTCGTGGATATCGTTGCAGAGCGCTTCGATGCGGGCGTGCGCTTGGGCGAGACGGTCGCGCAGGACATGATCGCCGTCCCGATCGGACCGGATATGCGCATGGCGGCGGCGGCGTCACCGGCCTATTTTGAGCGCCGCTCGCCGCCCGAGACGCCTCACGACCTGAGCGACCACAACTGCATCAATCTGCGGTTTCCGACCTATGGCGGGCTCTACGCATGGGAGTTCGAAAAGGATGGCCGCGCGCTGAACGTGCGGGTGGACGGGCAGTTGACCGTGAACGACACGGCTCTCGCGCTCCAGGCGGCGATGAACGGTCTCGGCATCGCCTACGTTACCGACGACCAGGTGCTTCCACTGATCGCGGAGGGGCGTTTGGTCCGAGTGCTCGAGGACTGGTGCCCGCGTTTTCCGGGCTACCACCTCTACTATCCGAGCCGCAGGCAGCATTCGTCCGGTTTCGCCGCCGTCATCGAAGCGCTGCGCTACCGCGTTGGGACGTGACAAACCAACGGCGGCTCACATGACGAGGACGTCGGAATGCCGTCTGAACGGCGAACATTGCTCGGAGCACGAACCCGCTGCGCGGGAGGGGCGCTGGTGGAGAGGTTGAGGCGCAAAAGCGGGTGTCGCGCCTGAGTTGAGGGCTGCTGAGTAGCGGCAGACCATCGAGGTTCCTTCAACCAAGGAGCCCCGAGATGAACGACCTTGTTCCGGTCCTTGCCGTTAGCCCGCTTCGGCAGCGGCTCATCGACGACATGACGATGCGCCGGTTTTCCCGCGAGACGCAGCGCAATTACATCCGCGACGTTGAGCGGTTCGCGACGTGGTTGGGACGGTCGCCCAAATGGTGATCGCATCGGCCATGGAAGGCTTCGGGAGGTTGGCGGCCGATGAGGTGCAGCCTGAGCAGTCCGCGGAATTCCACGAGAAATAGGTTGGAGCAGCCGGGCTGGTTGATTAGATGGTGGTGCCCTTCGATACCAAATAGAAGCCGCTCATGAAGCGATCCATTGCCGCCAGCCTGGCTCTTGCGTTTCTGGCGACGGCAGCTTCTGGCGCCAGGATGGTCTTGCCCGAACCCGTCAGCAACAACGCGGTGGCGCTCGCTTATGGACCGGAAGGCCAGACCCTGTACAGCTTCCTTGGGCTGGGGGCGGGCAAGACCTATCGCGACATCGGCCGATCCGCCTCCGCCTGCAGCTTGCGGACGCATCACTGTGTCGCGCTGCCCGACGTTCCGGTACCTCAGGGGAGGCTGGCGGCGACGGCGGCAACGGCAGGCGGAAAAATTTATCTCTTCGGAGGATATAGCGTCACGAGCGATGGATCCGAAGTCTCGAACCCGGAGACGCTCATCTTCGATCCCATGGCCGGCAAGTGGCGATCCGGTGCGCCAATCCCGGTTCCCGTCGATGATTCAGTGGCATTGGCCTATCAAGACCGCTTCATCTTTCTCGTTTCCGGCTGGCATGATGATGGCAATGTCCGCCACGTCCAGGTTTATGACTGCCTCGCCGACCACTGGTTTGAGGCGACCCCCTATCCTGGGACGCCGGTCTTTGGTCACGCCGGAGGGATCGTCGGTGGCAAATTGGTCGTTTCCGACGGCGTGGCCGTACTGGGCCGGACTCCGGAGGGGCATCGCCGCTACGGTCTGATTGCGGAGGCCTGGATGGGGGAGGTCGACCCGTCCAATCCTGCGCGGATAAGCTGGAAGCGCCTCCCGCCTCATCCCGGCAGCCCCGGCTATCGTATGGCGGCTACGGGGGAGGGAGCCCGTGTGCTGTTTGCGGGAGGATCAGAAAAGCCATATAATTATAACGGTTTAGGCTATGATGGAAAGCCAAGCCCTCCCTCAGCCCGCTTGTTTGCCTATGACCTCGGCGCCGAGCACTGGGTCACATATCCCGATAAGGCCGCTGCCAGCATGGATCATCGTGGAGTCCTGGCGGCGGATCGGAAGCTCTACATCTTGGGCGGCATGGTGGCTGGGCAGAAGGTCACGGACGACATCCAAGTAATGGAGATACCGGGCCAAAAACAAAAATAAGGAGATAATGCTCGTTTCTGCATTTGGAACCGCTTAGGTGGTGATCCCGCGTTCGTTCACATCACTTATCAATTTCCGCTTCGCGCCAGGTTCGGTCGTTCTGGGCGCGCGCTGTGTTTCTCCGGAACCTGCCGTTCACGAGCCTCGTGGCACGACCAGAGTGCCATGTCAGATTGTCCATCCGAGAACGTCACCGTGCACGCTCTGTCGCGAGAACCGGGAGACAATGGCATGATGGCGTCGATACGCGAAGTGAAATAGGAGGCTCGGCTTGGTTGCCAATGCTGGACTGCGGCGGACCGTCGCGATCGTCGCCCTTCTGAACCTCGCCTATTTCGGCGTGGAGTTCGGCGTTGCCAAGATCATCGGCTCGGTCTCTCTATTTGCGGACAGCATCGACTTCCTGGAAGACGCATCCGTAAATTTGCTGATCGCCAGCGCCCTGGGGTTTAGCCTGCGCAATCGGGCCAGGATTGGAATGCTGTTATCCGCGGTTTTGCTCGCGCCTGCCATCGCCTTTGCCTTGGCGCTTTGGCACAAGCTTCACGCCCCGCTGGCACCGCTTGCGACACCGCTCACCGCTACCGGGGCGGGCGCGCTCGGCGTCAATGTCTTATGCGCCGTCATGCTGGCGCGATATCGTGATCATGCAGGCAGTCTCACTCGGGCCGCATTTCTGTCGGCTCGCAACGACGCGCTCGCCAATGTCGCGATCATCGGTGCCGGTGCCATAACGGCGTTCACAGGATCGCCATGGCCCGATGTCGTCGTCGGCGTCGGCATCGCGTTCATGAATCTCGATGCCGCTCGGGAGATCTGGGCAACCGCACGAGGTGAGCATCGCCTTGGCGAGGCATAGCGTCTTCTGTGGTTGCCGCCCCGGCATAGGCACAGGCTAGCCGCCGGCTTGGTCCGATGGCCTTGCTGACTTGGAGTGGGGCGCCCTCGAGCAGCCAGGATGACAAACTCTCGGTGTCTGCCTATGCCGATCGGGTGGAGACGCTGCGCAGATTTTTTAGGCATCATCGCGCTTATGCCGCGTGGCTGATCGCTGCCGCATTGTTCATGAAGGTCGTCGTGCCAGCGGGCTACATGCCTGTCGTATCCAGCGGTTCAATTGTCTTAGAACTCTGCTCGGGCGTCGGCCCGGAAAAGATGGCGATGGCCATGCCCGGCATGGCCGCCCACCACGGCAAGACGGACCATTCCAGCAAGGACGACATGCCTTGCGGCTTCTCGGGTCATGCTCCCGCGTCGATGGCGGCGACGGATCCGATTCTGCTGGTCCTCGCGATTGCGTTCATTGTCGCGACCCTGTTTCGGATGCCGGTCTCCTGGCCTGTCCGTCGGGCCAGTTTCCTTCGCCCCCCACTCCGAGGGCCTCCCACGATCGGTTGATCGTCCGCCCTGTCCTGCGTACCGCCAGGCGAAGCGAGCCTGGCGGTACGCGTGCGTCGCCATCGTATCGGCGCGCTCTCGAGAGTGAGCATCATGAGACTCCTGCCCGTCGTCATTGCCGTCACGGCGATGACCACCGCTGCACCCGCGTTTGCCTGCGCGAGCTGTGGTTGCACCTTGACCTCGGACTGGCTGAGCCAGGGCCTCGTCGCCCAGCCCGGCACCACCTTTGCGCTGCGTTACGATTATGTCCCGCAGACCGAGCTTCGCGCCGGTAACCACAAGCTCGACCGCGGTGCGATCAGCCTGCCCGCCGATCGCGAGATCGAGCATTACACGTACAACCACTATGTCACGGCCTCGCTCGACCGGCAGTTCAACTCCGACTGGGGCCTGAATGTCCAGGTGCCGTTCGTCTACCGCGCCCATGCGACGGTGTCGGAGGGCGACACCGACCAGAGCTTCTCGCACACCAACGGCATCGGCGACATCCGCATCACCGCGCGTTGGCAGGGCTTTTCCACGCCAGGCAGCATCAACGGAATCCAGTTCGGCCTTGTCCTGCCGACCGGCAAATTTCGACAGACGTTTCGTTCGGGGCCGCAACAGGGCGAGCCGGTTGATCGTGGTCTTCAGCCAGGATTCGGTACCGTTGAAGCAGTGCTCGGCTATTATCGCTATGGCAAGCTCGCCACCGACTTCGACTATATCATTCAGATCCAGGGCCAGGTCCCGCTCAACAGTCGCGACCTCTACAAGCCCGGTATTTCGGGCCAGCTGTCCGCGGGCGTCCACTACACCCATTGGCGGGAGATCACGCCGCAATTTGAACTGAGCTTCCGCGCCGCCGCCCGCGACAAGGGCCTCAATTCGGACCATGTAAACAGCGGGGGCGACCAACTCTATGCAGCACCAGGCCTGATCGCCAGCCTCGGTGGGAGGGCATCGGCATTCACCTATGTCCAGCTGCCGCTCTTCCAGCATGTGTACGGCTATCAGCTGGCGCCGCACTACACGGTCTCGGTCGGGCTTCAGTACCGGCTCTGACCTCGGCGATCAGCGGGTCATGGCACCGTGCTCTTGCAGAAGCGGCGTCACGACCCGTTCGATCGCTGCGGCATCGAGAGGCTGTCCCCTTTGGGCCGACGAGTCGTAGCGCAGCGTGCCGTCGCGACCGTAGATCCTCGTCGCCGGTAACGCTCTGGGGATCGCCGATCGGGCAATCCGCGTATCGGAGATCCGGGCGACCGGGAAGGCGAAGCTGCTGGTGGCCTGGGCGAGCTTCTTGCGCGAACCGTCGGCGTCGAGCGCGATGGCGAGCATATCCAGCCCTTCACGATGGTGGGCGCGATAATAGGTGTCGAGCGCCGGCATCTCGGAACGGCATGGCGCGCACCACGTCGCCCAGAAATTGAGGATGACGACGTGTCCGCGCGCGTCGGCAAGCGAGAAGCGCGCGCCGTCGAGGGTCGCCGCCGAGACCGTCTCCTTATCGGCTGCCAAGGCTGTAGAGCCGAGCGTCGCCAGCAGAAACGCTATAATGGTTTTCGAGAAGCCGTGAGACATGCCGCCCCAGATGACACAAAGGCGCTTCCGCATCGACACTCGTGATACCGACCTCCCGCCGATAGCTCGTCCGCGAGAGGTTGCCTCAACGTCGATTAGGTGAGCTGTCAGTCAATGCTCGTCAAACGCGGTCCGACGGCACGGCGCCAATCTAAGCCATTCAACGGCTCGAAGGCTCAGCCCGAAACCTGTCTTTCGTTCCGGTTAAGACCGGTCGGCCGGGTACGGAGCAAAACTGCCCTGGCCGGTTCGACATAGCCGCCAGGCGCTTGGGCGATGTGGCCCCAGCCGTGGCCCGGGTGCGCGCCATGCCCAACGGCGTCTCTTGCCGGCCGTGTTACGCCCTCGCGCCGACCTAAGTCATAGCGAGAGGGCGCAATCAGGACGCCAAAGGTTCTGCTTCAGTTCAGGCAAAAATCTCAGAAAGCACAGGCGCCGCCTGTCCTTCGCGGATCGTGCGCAGCTCTACGTAGATGGCCGCCATGAAATTCGCATAAATCATCGTGAGCGGAACGCTGATCACGACACGAAGAATGGCCCCCAACACACTGGCAGGCGCGGCGCCAAGGCCCGCCATAGCCACCCCAGTGAGCGGCAGGGTCACTGCAATCGTCACCGCGATCATCAACAGGCCCGCGATGAAAATTCGCCCACGCGACCCGATGGCAAGAGCCCGGCTGCGCCGGAGTGCGCCGATAATACCAGTCTCCTCGCAGACGAGAACGGGAATGGCCGCCGACCAACTCAGCGCAAGCACCACGCCGGGCACGACAAAGCAGATCGACCCGACCATCACGCCGAGATATGCGAGGATGAACAACGCCAGTGCCGGCAGGACCAATCGGGGCGTCGCCATCAGAGCTTGGCGGACCGAAATGGGAGATCCTAGCATTGCCGCGACCCGCGACCGGATCGCGAAGACATTGAATGCTGCGGCTAATACAAACCCGATCAGACCAGAAATCAGGACAGCAGGCGTAAATATCTGCGCCATCTGCGCGGCAGGCGTCGTTCCAGGCGGGAACGCCGGCACCATGGCCCGACCAAAAATGAGGAGCCGGGTCGCCACAGAGAATCCGGCCATGAACAGCGCGCCCACGAATACAGGCCTATTGCTCCGGTTAAATAAATTGAACGTGTGACCCAATACTCGCCCAAATTCGAATGCCCTGGCGAACTGTACGGGCTCCCTACGCGATCGCAGCCAAAGCCAGATGCCAAGCGTTATGAATGGGCCAGCGAAAAACAGTAATCCAAGCAACACAGCCATCAGAACCCCCCATTGCTTTTCCCCCAATGCTTTTCCTGCACTCTTACTCCACTGTCCAGCCTTGCCACCGTTGTGGCGCACGGTAACGTGCCCCAGGGCATTTTGGGGAATCGTGTGACATCGGCGGGGAGCGCAAAACAGACAGCAGGCGACGCTTTCGCGCGTGCTCATGCAGAGCTCCTGGCCGATCGCGACATCCAGTTTGCGCTGCCCTCCGCACCGCAACCGCGATTGCCCCACTGGCTTGAGGTTCTGATCGAGCTCCTGAAACATTCCTGGCCCGCGATCCGAATTGCGATCTGGGTGGGGCTGGCTGTTCTGGCAGTGATGCTGATCTGGATGATCGGTGTGCAACTGTTTGGCTGGCAATGGTTCGGCCGTTCCGCGGCGATCGAAGAGGCGCCGACGACTGCCGATTGGCGCCCCGATGCAGCGCCAACCCGGCTTCTTCTCGCTGAAGCGGACCGGCTCGCTGCCGACGGTCGCTATGCCGAGGCCGCGCGGCTGGTCCTCCGGCGATCTGTCGAGGATATCGAGCAATGGCGGCCCGGCATGGTTCGTCCTGCTACAACCAGCCGCGATCTCGCCGCAGCTGGATGGATGCCGGCAGCAGCTCGCCCGGCATTCATGGCCATCTCAGAGGTCGTCGAGAAGAGCCTGTTCGCCGACCGTGGTGCGACCGCCGACGCGTGGACCAGAGCGCGTGGCGCTTATGCCGCCTTCGCGCTGGCGCGCCATTGGCAATGAACGACGTCTTTCAGCCACGAACAGTCATCGCGGTGATCGCGACCGCGATGATCGCCTTCGCGGGATTCCTGCTGCTCATAGCGTTCGGCCCTGTTATTTCGAGCGGCCATGATGGCCGTGGGCACGCTCTCTCCGTCTCGGGCAACGGCTATGCTGGTCTCGTCAAGCTTGCGCAGTCAACCGGTGCCTATCCGCTGATCGTGAGAGACGAGGCCGAACTCAAAACGCGCGCGTTGCTCATCGTAACGCCGGAGCCTCTCACAGATCCGAAAGCACTGGGCGAACTCCTCGCAAGGCGCGCTGGCGCGCCGACGCTCGTCGTGTTGTCGAAATGGCTGACGCGTCCGGTCGTGGAGCATCCTGGCTGGGCACAAAAACTGGGCATGGTAAGCAGCGGAAGCTGGGTGCTGTCTAGGATTGCGCCCAAGCTGTCGATTGATCAGACGCCATACAGGAATGCCGCGCCCGTATTTGCTGGCGTACCGCGGCTCGCCCGATCGCAGATCGGACTCCAGAAAGAGCAGCAACGGTTGACGGGCAGCGGCTTCGTTCCTTTGCTGCTTGATCGCGACGGCCGCATCGTGATTGGCCAACTGATCGGTCGACCGATCTATGTCCTCGCCGACCCGGATCTCCTCGACAATGCGGGGCTCGCCGACCCATGGACAGCGCGGCAGGGCTGGCGGATCGTCGACGATCTGTCGCCCTCCAACGAGCTTGGGTTCGATCTCACGCTGAATGGTTTCGCCGAGGGTCGCAATCCGCTGCGATTGGTGCTCGAGCCGCCTTTTTTGCCGGTGACGCTATGCATCGTCGCGGCCGCACTACTTGCGGGATTGCATGGTGCGACACGCTTCGGCGCGCCCG
>Ga0209166_10000686_pt1 | contig 33807 bp, 26 predicted proteins | sample Coa_R1_3_FD_187151 | JGI IMG/M metagenome (GOLD analysis project Ga0209166, IMG submission 187151) | Surface soil microbial communities from Centralia Pennsylvania, which are recovering from an underground coalmine fire - Coalmine... | ecosystem: Environmental > Terrestrial > Soil >...
CCGAATTCGAGCTGGCCTGTCAGCAAAAACAGCTCCCACTGTTCGTGCTCCCGCCGAAGTCACCGAAACTCAATGCCCATGTCGAGCGTTCCCACCGCACCCACCATGAAGAGTTCTACCAAGTGCACGCCGATTCGGACCAGCCCCTCCGGCTCAATCACCAGCTACGCCATTGGGAACACACCTACAACTGCGTCCGCCCTCACCAGTCGCTGGCCTACCTCACGCCACTGGAATTTGTCACCCGTTGGAAAAACAACCGACGAAAGGCAAAGTGTCACTAATTTACTGGACGAGTACAAAGGGCTGCATAATCGGGAAATTTACGCTAAAATTGAAAGCAAACCTTCCGCGAGCCGGCACCCAGGAATTGTGCTTAAGGAGGGATACTGTCTTGGCGAGCGATCCCAATTTATCAGCTCTCATAGATGCCGCCGAACGCGGGGACAGCTCAGCTGCCGACGCTCTGTTCAGCGCGCTTTACTCGGAGCTGCACCGACTTGCAAAGCGCGAACTGGCGCGGCAGGGCTTTCCAATGAGCCTGGGCGCAACAACCCTTCTGCATCAAGCGTATATTGAGATTTCCGGGAAAGACCATGTATCCTTTCCTGATTGCGGGCGATTCATGGGGTATGCCGCACGGGTGATGCGCGGGCTCATCATTGACTACGCCCGCAGGCGCAGCGCCCAGAAACGTGGAGGCCAGTTCGAGATTACTTCGGTCGGGACCGGAATGGTGAATGCTGTTGATGACCGGGAGCTGGGCCGGATCAGCGAAGCATTGGACGGGCTAGCTAAAGCCGCCCCATCACTCGCGGAAATCGTTGACTTGAAGTTTTTTTGCGGTTTCACACTTTGCGAAATTGCAGCGATGAAAGGCATCTCCGAACGGACCGCACAGCGGGAATGGGAGAAAGCCCGCATTTATCTTCACCGGAGCATTCAGGCGGATCTAGAGACCTGAGGAACCGTGTCCACGCTGAGCCCCAAACGATGGCAGGAAATCAGTCCTCACCTGGACCATGTGCTCTCCCTTCCTGAAGAAGAGCGCGCAGCGTGGTTGGAGTCTTTTCGAGGAAACAAACCAGAGTTGGCTGATCTTCTGCAAAAGCTACTTGAGGAGCATCGTGCGGTAGCACGAGAAGGTTTTCTTGAGGCTCCGCCATTGCGGCCCAGGAATGAATCGTCATTACCAGGCCAGACGATCGGCGCCTACACACTGATCTCCAGAATCGGCCAGGGGGGAATGGGCACGGTGTGGCTTGCTGAGCGCAGCGACGGCCGGTTCGAACGGCGAGTGGCCGTCAAGTTTCTGCACTTTCCCCTGGCCACGCAGGGAGGCGCTGAACGGTTTAAGCGTGAGGGCAGAATTCTCGGCCACCTCGCTCATCCTCACATCGCGGAATTGATCGATGCGGGAGTAACCCTGGACGACGAGCCATATCTGGTTCTCGAATATGTGGAGGGAGAACAAATCGACGATTACTCTGACCAGCGCAGGCTCGATGTGGACGCGCGAATTCATCTTTTCCTCGATGTGCTTAGCGCAGTAGCCCAAGCGCATGCCAACCTGATCGTTCACCGTGACCTCAAGCCTTCTAACGTGCTTGTTAGAAATGACGGCCAGGTGAAGCTGCTGGACTTTGGCATTGCCAAGTTCCTCGCGGAGGAAGAAAATCCCGCCCCCGCGACACAGCTTACGGTTGAAGGCGGAGGGGCACTGACGCCTCGGTTTGCAGCACCGGAACAAGTAACTGGTGGTGCCGTGACGACGGCAACCGATGTTTATGCCCTCGGGGTGCTGTTGTACCTGCTGTTAACCGGACAGCACCCCGCAGGCCCAGGCCCGCACTCGCCGGCGGATCTTATCAAGGCCATTGCGGAGACAGAAGCACTCCGGGCATCAGACGCAATCGCATCAGTTGGTGCGAAGAGTGTTGCCGAAAAGCGCGCCAGTACGTCCGAAAAGCTCCGCCGCCAGCTTCGCGGAGACTTGGACACAATAGTGGCCAAAGCGCTGAAGAAGAATCCGCGGGAGCGATACGCCTCCGTCACTACTTTTGCTGAAGATCTTCGCCGGTATCTAAAGCACGAGCCGATTAACGCGCGACCAGACACGGTGGCCTACCGCGCAGCCAAATTCGTTCGCCGAAATCGGCTCGGGGTCGTCGTGGTTGCGTTGGCCGTGGCGGGACTGGCGACGGGCATCATCGCACTCAATCACGAGGCTCGCCGCGCCGAATATCGGTTTCAACAGGTGCGAAAACTAGCCAACACAGTGCTCTTCGATTTGAACCCGGCGATTGAAAGCCTCCCTGGCTCGACGAAGGCGAGGGAGTTGCTGGTGAAGACTTCCCTTCAGTATCTCGACAGTTTGGCTGCGGAGGCGGCCAGCGATCCCGCGCTACAGTTGGAACTGGCTACGGCATACGAAAGGATAGGAGATGTACAAGGCAATACGAGATTTTCTAATCTGGGGCATCCTGAGGCATCCCTGGAGAGCTACACGAAAGCCGTGACCATCGCCCGGAAGCTCAGGTCATCGCGGCCTGCGCTCGAGGTCTTGGCCCGGAGCTATTCGAAAATGGGCACAGTGCAGTTCTGGAGCCTAGGCCGCTCTTCCGAGGCCCGGGAAACTTTACGACTCGCAGTAAGCATCGCCGATTCTATCCCTGTGAAAACCGGGGAGCCGGCTTATCAGGTGCGCGCTGAGACTTATGGCTTCCTGGGCGAAGTAGATGAGGCCCGGGACGCCCAGCGGGCGAGCGAGCCTCTCGGTCGGTCCCTTGAGATTGCCCGCCAATGGGCAGGCTCTGACCCAACTCCCGAGAGCAGACACTTTCTGGGGATTGCCATCCTTCGCTGGGGAGAGGTCTTGCACCAGAGTGGCGACCTGCTGGGCGCGCGGGACGATTTGCTCGATGGCCTTAGAATTATCGAACTGCTGCTGAAAGAAGAGCCGCAGAACGCTGTATGGATGCGGGACCAAGCCGTATTTTGGGAACGCATTGGCATTGTCTCGGGTCATCCCCAGTACCTGAACCTTCAGGACCCGCAAGCGGCTGCGGGCTGGCTGCAGAAAGTGGTAGACACTCTCGAACGACTGCTGGCTGCCGACCAGAATAATCTACGGGCCCGGTTCGATCTTGGCGATGCAACTGCGGAACTTGCTGCCGTTTATAGCGAGCTTGACCCTCACTACGCCGAAAGATTGTATAAGCGGTCGCTGGCCTTGAGCAGTTCGTTCCTCAGTTCCAATCCACAGGATACGGAGGCTCTATACTGGGAGGCATTTGATCGAATTGGATTCGCGTCGGTTCTGCGAAGGCTCGGTGAACACACTGAGGCGCTAGGACAGTTACAAAAATGTGTCGACACGCTGGAAGGTCTGTACAAGCGGGATCCGGCCGATGCCCCTACTAGGCAGCTGTTGGGAGTGGCTTTACATAGAAGGGCATCGCATAAGCTGGGGATGGGCGATCTGGATGGAGCCGAGCGCGACCTGCAGCAGTCGCTCGGACTGCTGGAGCCACTTTATCAAGAGAACCCGCACAATCTGGAGCTTCTGCGAGACCTCGCTGATTGCTACCAGGGTTTCGGCGATCTTTCCGAGTACCGCTTAAACTGGAGGCGGGCCCAGGCCGACTACCAGGAGAGCCTGGACTTGTGGGAGCGGTGGAGACTAGTTGGAAAATCAGGTAGCTATGACCGACAGCGGCGAGAGAGAGCAGCGTTGCTGGTGGCTCAGGCGGCCAAGCATTCCGCCAAAGGGTCTTCTCCGCACTAGTATTTTCCCTTGGAGCAAATCCGAAAAGCCCGGGTCGCCTTTCGATCCTCTATAGAGCATTTGGAAAGGCTGACCCTTAATTTCGAGCCGCGCCAGCTGGTCCAGCTTTGATCCCCGGTAAGTTTCTTGTCCGCCGTGTCGTCTTTTGCCTGCCATTTCCGATTATCTATGTAGAAGGCTAGGAACGTTGGTCTTCTCGCGGGCAAGATTTTCAATTTGAGAAGAAATGCCCACGAATCGAAAAACCCAATCCTTCGCATTCGTGTGCTCTTTTCTGAGAGCCACGGAAGGTCGAAGAAATTGGTGGAAATCACCGCTACGGGAAAAGAGAACCGATCCTCCCCGCTAGCAGCTGAGCACGAACGCGGAAAGAAACACGGAGGTCTGCCATGCCCCAGCCCGAGAAGATTTTCTGGTTCTTTGTTATGGCTGCCAGCGTCATCGGTTGCGTGTCACAGCATCTTAGCAAGGGATCTGCAATCATCCGCCGATACAGATGCAGTGTCATCAGCGCTGTTTTTCTGGTTTTCGCCACGCTGGTGGTCATCGCGGCGGTCAAGGGACAGCAAATCTCGCTTATACCCAACGGAAGGTTTTTCGAGAATCCAAATGGCGCCTCTGAAACCTACAGCACTGTCGGGGGCGGCATCGACCTGACGGGACCGTTTTTCCAAAGCTTGGGCACCAATGGCCGTTCGTGCGCTACTTGCCACCAACCCAGCGACGGGATGTCCGTGGCTGCGGCCAATGTCCAGCGGAGGTTCGTGCAAACTCAGGGTCTGGATCCGATTTTCCGCACGGTCGACGGTTCCAACTGCAACCACAGCATTGACGTCTCTACGCTTACCGGAAGGTCCGCTGCGTACAGCCTGCTGCGGACGCGCGGGTTGATCCGCATCGCACTCGGGGTGCCCGCGAACGCGGATTACGAGGTGACGAGCGTCAGTAATCCTTATGGGTGCAACGAGACGGACACGATCTCGATGTACCGGCGACCGCTGCCCGCGACTAATCTGCGCTTCTTGAGCGCAGTGATGTTCGACGGGCGCGAATCGTCTTCGGCTACGGGGACAACGAAGATTCTCTATAACAACTATCCGGGTTCGTTGCAGAGCGATTTGACGCACCAAGCCATGGACGCGACCAACGGTCACGCCCAGGCGTCGCCACCTCTGAGCCTTTCGGACCCTCGGCTTCAGCCGATTGTGAATTTCGAGATGGGCCTCACGACGGCTCAGGCGTTCGGATATCACGCTGGGCTGTTGAACGCGCATGGGGCGAACGGTGGACCGCTCGGGTTGTTGAATCAACCGTTTTTCATCAGCATCAACTCCAGCGTGCATCCGCTGGTTCCCGCGCTTGAGCAGCCAGGCGGCCTCGCCACTCCAGGCGATGGGCAGTTCACGTCCGCGATTTTCGACACGTTCAATGCCTGGGCGGCATTGCCTTATGACGATCCGCGGGCGGCAGTGGCGCGCGGGCAGGAGATTTTCAATTCGATACCGATCAACATCACGGGAGTGGCTGGGATCAACGATGACGTGTCAACGGGAGGGCTGGTGGCCGGGGGCATCTCGTCGCTCACGGGAACGTGCGGCACGTGCCATGACACGCCAAACGTGGGCAATCATTCCTTCCCAACGCCACTGAACATTGGAACGGGCGATCCCGATCCATCCAATGCATCGATTAACCTAGGCGGTCTTGATATCGGCTACTTGCCAAGCATTACCGTGTGCAAATTGGACCCAGAGACAGGGCTGCCAACGAATAATTGCAAAACCACGTCGGACCTCGGGCAAGCACTTATTGACGGCAAGTTCGACCACGTCGGCAAGATCAAAGGACCGATTCTGCGCGGCCTTTCAGCGCGCGCGCCGTACTTCCACAACGGCTCCGCCCGGACTCTGCTGGACGTTGTTCACTTTTACGAAACCCGCTTTGGGTTGGCTTTGACGCCGCAGGAGGAATCAGACTTGCTCGCGTTCTTAAGTTCTCTTTAGCGAGGCGGAGCATACCCGTTTGGCATGGTGTAGGCCGACTGACAGCGCTTGGTCAATTCCCGATTGGTCGGCAATTCCGAAGTGATCTTAGCTTCGCAAGGTGTGCACGACAAAACTGTCCTATTGTAGGGCTTCACCCCAGTAATTTGGTTCCAACTTGGTTCCAACGAAGGGCCGCTAAACGGGCGTTCTTTCGGTATAAGCGGTGCCGATTCAACGGTTCTAAAGTTTGTTAACAGCCGAATGCTCTACCATTGAGCTACCGGGGAACCGCGCAGGCAGGAACGGTTCTAGCAGGAGCAGCGAGTAGTCTAGCGAACCCTTCCCAAGAGTGTCAACGAACCCGCTGAATTCGGTCGCGAGGCGTTTCGAGGCGGCGAACACGCTTATGAGAGTAATCCCAGCCCGCCGGATGTCCTCTTCACAAACTAGAAACCGGTTCGGGGCCGCTCACACCGCGCTTGTGCGCGACGTGCTGCCCACTTCTCTTTCATACCACGCGATGGTTTTCCGCAGCCCATCCCGGAGAGTCGTGTTCGCTCGCCACCCAAACTCCCCCAGCGCGCGCGAAGTATCCAGGCAACGCCGCGGCTGCCCGTCCGGCTTCGTCGCGTCCCAGCTCACAGTTCCCTGGAATTCCGTGAGCGAACAAATCAGCTTCAGCAAATCGCGAATGCTGATCTCCTCGCCCGACCCCAAATTTACCAGCTCGGGCTTCTCATACTTCTCTGCCGCTAGCACGATCGCCTCCGCGGCATCCTCCACGTACAAAAATTCCCGTGTCGCGCTGCCTGTCCCCCACGCCATGATTCCCGCCGCCCGCGCCTGCTTGGCTTCCCAGCACTTCCGGATCAGCGCCGGAATCACGTGCGAGCTTTCCAAATCGAAATTGTCTCGCGGTCCGTACAAATTGACCGGCGTCAGATATATCCCCTTGAATCCGTACTGCTCCCGGTACGCGTGCAACTGCACGAGCAGCATTTTTTTCGCCAGGCCATAGGGAGCGTTCGTTTCCTCCGGATACCCGTTCCAGAAATTCTCTTCCCGGAACGGCACGGGCGTGAATTTCGGGTACGAACAAATCGTTCCCGCGCAAACGAATTTCTCGAGTCCCGCGATGCGCCCCGCTTCGATGGCGTTGATGCCCATCACCGCGTTGTCGTAGAAGAATTTTCCGGGGTTTGCGCGGTTTGCTCCGATACCCCCTACCACCGCCGCAAGATGAATGAATATGTCCGGCCGCGCATCCTTGTATAACCGCAGCGCTTCGGATTTTTCGCGCAGGTCGTACTCCCGGCTATGCGGAGTGCTGATCTCCCGGCAGCCTGCTGCTCGCAATTTTTCGACGACAAAAGATCCCAAGAATCCGTTGCCTCCGCTCAGCACCACGCGCCGATTTTCCCAGAACCCCATTCCCGGATCCTTAGTGCTGCGATGCTCGCCCTTCGACTGCTTCCACCACCCGCGTCACGGAATTTTGCCAGTGATTCCAGTGGCTGAACTTTTTCTCCAGGATCGTTTTTCCGCGCCCCAGTGGCGCAAGCCCCGCCGCCTCCATATCCGCGTCGACCATGATCGCCACCAATTCGCTAAATCCAATCCGCGTCTTCCATCTGAGTTTTTCCCGTGCCTTTCGCGTATCCGCGATCAGGCAATCTACCTCCAGCGGTCTCATGTACCGCTCGGAAGTCTTCACATGCTTTCGCCAATCCAGTCCCGCGTAAGAAAATGCTTCCTCCACAAATTCCTGCACGGAATGCGCCTCGCCCGTTCCGATCACGATATCCTCGGCCGTATCTTGCTGCAGCATTTTCCATATCGCTTCCACATACTCCGGCGCGTAACCCCAGTCCCTCCGCGCATCAAGATTGCCTAAAAACAAAGTATCCTGCTTGCCCGCAACGATCGCCGCAACCGCCCGGGTAATTTTCCGCGTCACAAAGGTTTCGCCGCGCCGAGGGCTCTCGTGATTGAACAAAATTCCATTGCTGGCAAAAAGCTGGTAGCCCTCGCGGTAAATCCGCGTCATCCAGTACGCGTACACCTTTGCAGCCGCATACGGGCTGCGCGGTTGAAAGTTTGTCGTCTCGCTCTGCGGTGGCGGCGCTGATCCGAACATCTCCGAACTCGACGCCTGATAAAATCGCGTCTTGCAACCCGCTCTTCGGATTGCTTCCAACAATCGCATCGTGCCGAGCCCCGTGATGTCCCCCGTGTATTCCGGCATGTCAAAACTGACGCGCACATGACTCTGCGCCGCGAGGTGGTACAGCTCATCTGGTGCGAAGCTGTAAACCAGATTCAACACCCACTCCGTGCTCGAGAGATCGCCGTGGTGCAAGAAGAGCCGCGTGCTCGGCTGATTCGGGTCCTGATAAATATGGTCAATCCGCTTCGTGTTAAACGTGCTGGCTCGGCGGATGATTCCGTGAACTTCGTAACCCTTGGAAAGCAGCAGTTCCGCGAGATACGAGCCGTCCTGTCCGGTAATCCCAGTAATGAGTGCGCGTTTCATGGGCAATCTTTCTTGACCTTTATCCATCTTCCCACGGCTCTGAATTCGAGGGAATATCTATATCTTCCTGACGCGATTCTTCATTCTATAAGCCGTGCCAGGAAATACAAACAAATGCCAGTTCAGGAGTTCTTTGCAGCCGCTGCCCGTTTTCCTTCAGAAAGAACGGATTCTTGGAGTGGTTTGCCGAAAACGCCCTTGAAACCTATTCGAACATCATCGAGGAGGTGCAACCGGTCATAGCCCAGGAGCAAGGCGCCAAAGGCACGCACATAGCTATAAAGACGATGCCGGGAAGACATAATGCTTCCGTAGATGCGCGGATATTCGAAGAGGTGACGGAAGTAGTTCCAGCGACTCGGTTTGTGGAGCGCAAAGCTATCCAGTTCCTGAGCCTTCGTCCATTGTTTCAAATACGCCTTCAAATCAGGCGAGGCCAAATCATGACCGTTGCGCTCGAGCCACGCTTCTATTTCGGCGGATAGTATCGCGCGCATTGCCATGCGATGTTCGATGCGGTTGCGCGCCGGCTTGCCCCCACTCATGTGAAACAAATTCGTGCCGTGGATTCGGTATTTTGCCAGAAACTCCGGAAGGGCGATGACGGGCGCGGCAAAAATGATAAGCGCCGTAATATACGCGTCCGCCTGTGTGCGAAGTGCCTCGGGCAGCGGCAGCAATCCGTTCAGGACGCTGCGCCGAAACGTAAGGCAAGACGTCGCAACCATCGGATAGCGCAGCAACGAACTGCGGTTCTCCGGCACGCGGCCAGAAACCTCGATAAAATGGCCGTCCACCTGCAATTCGTCTCTGCCTTGCCACATGTGCGTTCGATGGTAAACCATGCCCGCTTCGGGATTTTTCTCGAAGGTCTCGCACACGCGGCGCAGTTTGTTTGGCAGCCACAAATCGTCCGAGTCCAGCGTGGCTATGATTTCTCCGCGTGCTTCCGCGAAACCCAAATTGAATGCGGAAGCTTGACCTCCGTTCATCTTGCGGAGATAGCGAATCGAATCGCCGTACTTCCTCAGTCGCTCCGCCGTATCATCCGTCGACCCGTCGTCAACGACCAGAATCTCCCGCTGCTCGGGCGGAAACTCTTGTGCCAGGACGCTTTCCACCGCATCTTCGATGTACTGCCCATAATTGTAGGTGTCGATCAGTATAGTTACCAACGGACCGCTCATACTCGCATCCCCATAACCAGTTACACTTTTCCGCGGGCCCGCCGCAGAGCCGTGGTGCGCAGCCCTAACGCGTTGCGCAGAGGTCGCGTCGTGTCGAGGACAAAAAACCAGATCGGATGCCAAATATGGTAAAGAACTACGCGCCCCGCTTGTCTCGCATAGCGCTTTGCAACTGACCAATGACGCGCACTGTTTGGCTTGAGTCCATCCGGGCGCAGCACCTCCGTCGCATCCGCGATGGTGCGCAAATGCTTCCAACCACCTGCCAACTTATAATTCGCTCCTGCCTCTGCCCCGTGCCACACACCAGGCTTGCCCTGAGGATGGTGCCCGTAATCGTGATTCTGATGAACGGCGAGGATCGCCCGCGAGGCGTCCACCACCGGCTTTCTCATTTCGAGCGCTTTCCAAACCGTCCAGTTGTCCCAAAAAACGCGGCCGACAACGAGCGGCGGCAAATCCGCGAAGAGCCCGCGCGAAAAAACGAAATAGTCGATCCAATCCGGTGTGCGCTGCCTGCCGGTTTCCAGCACAAGATCTCGCATGCGCTCTTGCCAATGCGAGTTCCCGAATTCGCAAGATTGCGTAATATCCGTGTCCCAGCGGCGGCCGACCATCAGGAATTCCTTACGCGCCGCCAAAACGCCTTGCAGGGCCGAGCGGAAATCTTGCAGGAAAATAATGTCGCAATTGCTGTAACAAAGGACATCATGTCGCGCGATGGCCTGCGCCCGCGCAAACATATAGTCCATACGATTCGAACCGGCCTCATTCTTCTCGGTGCGGGCTTCTTGGCGAATTCCCAGATCCTTCGCCACTTCGGCGGACCCTTCGTCATCGCCGAATAGAATCACGTCGGCGTCCGGGTGCACCAGCGTCCAACTCTTCAGCGCATTCCGCTGGATTATCCCGTTGTGGCCCACGAACGGCTTGGCGGTGGTGAAAAACGTAAGCATATTCGCCTGATTCAAATCAACCTTCGGCAGCCGTCCCGCCGATTGGCTCGAACTCCGTTTTCTCGTGGAAGAACTGCGACATTTTCCCCCTTGAACTCGAGAATGGCTTGGATTGCGGAAGTACGGAACACCGGCTCCCCCTCAGCGCACATACCGAAAAAAGGAATCCGGCGAACCAGCCAAGTGCGTTTGAAATTCTTCGGTGCGCTCGTCCGGTATCGCAACGTAATTCGAATCATACGACCCGTCATCTGGCGATGCTGGATACAGCGTTCCGCTCTCGCTCAACGCGTACCAGCGGTAGTTCCAATGCGCGAGAAGCTCCATGATTTCGCGCGCCTGATAACCCCATGGCTGAGTCCGAACATCTTCCGCTTCCGAAAGAATCGCCGGCCGGGGAGCTGTTTGCAGCAGTCCTCGGGCCCCCTGCAGGACCGCTAATTCGCCGCCCTCTACATCCAGCTTGATAAAGTCCACCTGCTCGACCCCGCGCGCTGCGAGCAGGTCGTCCAACCTTCGGACAGGCACGCGCACCTTGCGCGTTGCCTCCGGCACGGCAGGCGGCCGCAAACTATTCCCCCAGTCCCGGAAACCTTCCACCACAAAAAAGTCCGCTTCGCCGCTTTCCTTCCCAAGAGCGCAAGCCTCGATTTCCACATTGCCGCAGCGATTCCAGTGAACGTGCTTCCCAAGCCGCCTGCATTCTCGCGGCGACGGTTCGAATGCAATAACCCTTCCCCGGCGCCCAACGCGTTTCGACGCGAGCAAAGTGTACAAACCGTGGTGCGCTCCGATATCCAGCACTGTCATTCCAGGGCGCAAGAACCGCTGCACAAAGCGGACCTCCCTCTTCTCAAATCCGTCGTACATCAGCTCATGATCCAGCGCGCCCTTCTCCGCGAGCCACCACGCTCCAAACGGCAGCCGCAGTGGAATCGGCATCTCTGGAAACACCTGCCGCGCACGCAATGCTAAGGTGATGTATTTCCTGCGCATCGAACTTGCCAGGAACCGTCCCACGCGTCGCGCTACAGTAGGGCGAACCGGGGGCACTTTGCTCCATGGATCGTAAGTTTCGCGTGGTTCCGGGCACAGCCGGAATCCTGCGATCTCAATCGGCGCGGACGACGCCAGCAACACCGTCCGTTTGCGCGAGTGGTCAGGAGTGTCCCGAAAGTCGTCGTGCTCCGGCAGCGGCATCACTCGATAGACGACCGTGAACCCGGCGCTGTACAACATCTTCACCAGGCTGCCTTCGCTCGGATAGCAAGCCACATCCGTCAAGCTCTGATCGTCGGCCCGCGGCTCCTCGCGCAGCAGCATCAACGGCTTTTCGCCTGGGAGGCACATGCTCTCGAGCAGCAAACATTTCTCTGTCAGCGCGCGCAAGTTGCGCATCGCCCGCAACGGGTTTTCCAGGTGATAGAGCAACCCGCAGCACAGCACTAAATCGAACCGTCCCAGCTCGCGGATGCTGCAATCCTCTATATCCGCCGTTTCGAACGGTATGTCTGGAAAGCGTTTCCGCGCCTCAACGATGTTTTCCTCGCGCCCGTCGAAGCCGCACACATTTAGCCCGCAGTCATCCAGCGTCTTCGAAAAAAAGCCGACGCCGCAGCCCGCATCGACCGCGCTCGCAAGCCCAAACTCCTTCTTCAGCTTGCCGACCACCCGCCGTATGGTCTCTGCTCGCGCCGCAATCAGCTTGCGGTACTCCCGCTGATCGAACGGCGTGATCCTTAGGGTGAATTCCGGGGAGATGCGGGCAGTCGCATCCTCCGCGAGCGCGGGCGGAACTCGATGGATCACGGACATGGGGCTGGACTCCATGTCGGCGCTTTTCCCGAGGGGGCTTTCGGGATGGCCGGACCTTCGTGCGCCTTCCCGGATCCGGCGCGCCCAAGACGCGCACAGCCGCGAAAGCCCTTCCCGCCGCTAGCTGGAGCGAGCTAACTTCGATTTTAGAATAGCAGCACTAGAAAGTAGACGAATAGTAATTACATCCAACCAGGAATGCAAGAACATTTATTTTACAGTACTCTATATCTGTAGGATATGGATACGGCATGGGAAGGAGGTAAAGCGCGGACCTTCCAGGCGCATTTCTCAGTTGGAAGCGAGTCGCTCAGTGCGACTTAATGAATCGATCTTCCCGGGAAGCTACTTTGTCCGCCCGTCGCAAAGCTCGATAGTCTTGCTCGGCGCGAAAACGAGCACTGGAGAAATCTCTCGCAATGCCTGGATCCGAGGAAATCCAGGGGAATAACCCAATTAGAAGGAGAACGCCCGCCACAACGAACGCCAGTAAAGCCCACCAGAACAGCATGTCGCCCTTCCCGAAATAGGAAAATGTATCCGTCGAACCGAAACATCGAGACTACTCGAGTGGATCCTTCACCACAAGACTCAAACCTACGCTAAGTCATAGAATGGTAATTACTTAGACGCAAGCGGGGCGGCCTTGCCTTGCAGCCAGGTGTGGTCATGCGAAAAGAGACTTTGCTATACGCTAAAATACTTGGAGTGATCCTCCTGCGCTCACGCTCATCAAACCCGCTCCCCGCCGCTCAATCCCAGCCGCTTCCTCACCTCGTGCGTCCTGTGCACAAACACTTCCCACAAAAATCCCTTCACCAGGGCCGCTTCTCTCCGCCAAAATGCCCTTCGGATCGTTCCGTCTTCCCTCATCACGTGCGTCGCGCTTAGGATCGTATACGTATGGGGCCGCTCTCCGTAATATCTCAAATTTTCATCGGCCTCCACACCCCCGTACGCTCCCAGCTCTCTTCCTCCCGCCACGTGGCTATAGTCGTGCATCTGGTGAACAATCGGCGCAAACCTCGTCAGATCCACCACCGGCAGCCCGTTCTTCCGCGCATATTTGATGCACCACTGGTCGAACCATACTCGCCCAATTGCCAGCGGCGGCACACCCACGTACGTCCCTCTAGGAAACACAAACACATCGATCGCTGTGTGGCTCTCGAGATGCCCCTCCCGTCTCAGCCGCTCTCGGAGCTCCTCTTCCCACCCGGGCCGGAAATCCATCGCCTCGTTTACTTCCAGGTTTGTCCTGCGCCCCACGGCTAGAAACTTCTCGAACTTTTCCCTTACTTTTCCGACTCCCGCCGTAAACTCCCGCGGCAAAATAATGTCCGCGTTTACATACGCGAACACCTCGCCGCTTCCTCGTTTCTCTGCCCCCCCAAAGATGTCCTCCAGTAGCGGCGTCCCCTGACGGTTCCGCGCCACCTCCGGCACGTGCACAAGCCCCAGCTCGCTCGCTATCTCCGCCGTTCCGGGCTCCGTCCCGAATAAAATGATTTCCGGCGCCGGCTCCAGCTTTGTCCAGCTCGTGATCGCATTCCGCTGGATCACACCGAAGTGCCCCCGGAAGGCCTTCGCCACCGCGCAAATCGTCAGCCCCGGAACGCTCATCGGGCGTTCTCCCTCTTGAGCGGCTTAATCGGAACCCTTCTCAATCGCCTCGTAGCATCTCCTCATAAAGCTTAGCGTACCGTTTTGCCTGAATCTCCAGAGTGTATCCCTCTAATGCCACCCGCCGGCATTCCTCCCCCATCACGGCCAGACGCTTCTCATCTCCAAGAAGCTTCTCAATAGCCCCCGCAAGGGCCCGCGGATCACCCGCCGGAACAGTTTCGTACCTCGCAGCCAATAAGCCTCTTCATGCTCACAGCAAAGAGTATACCGGAACATTCCTCGACCGCTAAAACGACCCGGGAGGAGAAAATAGAGAAATTTTTCAAGAATTTATGTTAAAAATATCCTGGGTCTCCAGTCCCTCCCAAACTCTCGCTTAGGGGAATACTCAATTGCCTAAAAATCAGCTCTTGGGAGTGAGCGCCTTGTCTTTTTGCATGCTTTCGTTTCTCTCGCAGGGCGGCGGCTGCTTTCACAATCGGAAGGCCTTGCCCGTCGTGACCATTTCGCCGAATCCCGTCGCCTTCCCGGCCACCGCCCTGGGTGCCTCCAGCGCCCCCATCCCGGTCACCGTCACAAACTCCGGCACCGCCCCCCTCGCCATTTCCTCCATCGTCGCCGGCGGCAGCAATCCAGGTGACTTCACCTCCACGAACACCTGCAGCGGGCCGGTCGTCTCCAGGGGCACTTGTACCATCACGGTCACCTTCACCCCCACTGCTTCAGGACCCCGCTCCGAAACCATCACCCTCACCGACAATGCCGCCGACTCTCCCCAAGTCATCAACGTAACCGGCACCGCGAATGTCATCGCCATCTTGCTCAACCCGCCACAAGCCGCGATTGCCACCGACCAGTCCTTGCAGTTCACCGCCTCCGGCGACCCCGCCGGCGTCACTTGGTCTCTCGCTGCCTCCACCAACTCCGGCCCCGGCGCCACCGCTCCCGCAGGCGCCATCGACGCCTCCGGCCTTTACACTCCTCCTGCCGGCTCGCCCAGCTTGATCGTCGCCGTCACCGCCACCAGCAAAACCGATCCCACCAAATCCGCCACCGCCTCCGTCAACGTCGTCGCTCCCGGCGTCTTCACCTCCACCAATAACGTCCAGGTCGCCCAGTACACCGTCTCCACCGCCGCCCCCGCCAACATCAGCGTCCAGTTTGGCCTCGACACCAACTACGGCCTCACCACTTGGACTCTCCCCACCCCGCCGCTCGGCGGACCTCCCACTTCCCCGCTCTACGTCGCCGGCATGAAGCAATCCACTCCCTACCACATGCGTGGCGTCATCCAGTTTGCCGATGGCACCACCTTCAACGACGCCGACTTCACCTTCACCACCGGCGCGCTGCCGACGGGCGTATCCCCAAATCTTACCGTTACTACTACGGCTGGCATGACACCCCAAAGCGGCGTCGAACTGCTTAATACCGCCGTAGGCACGACCCAGTCCGAAACAGTGACCGATTTGGCAGGCAACGTTCTCTGGTTATACCAGGGCGTCCTCCCAGGTTCGCCCAGTCCGAACCCCGTTAAACTTCTGCCTAATGGACACTTCCTCATCAACTTCAGCGGAATCCCCGATGGCATCAATTCGGTGATCCAGGAGGTGGACTTGGGTGGAAACGTCATTTGGCAAATGACCGCTGCTGAACTCAATACTGCCCTCGCTGCGGCAACCTGCAACGAATGCAACGTCTCCGTCGTCGGAACTCACCACGACTTCGCCGTGCTTCCGAACGGTCACCTCATCGTCATCGCTGCCACGCAGGAAGTGCTGTCTGGGGTAACCGTAACCGGCGACATCATCATCGACCTGGGCGACATGGAAAACGTCGGCGGCAACAATCCCAATCACACCCCTCAACCCGTCTGGGCTTGGAATGAATTCAACCATCTGGACATCAACCGGCAGCCTTACCAGTACCCTGATTGGACCCACACCAACGCCATCCTCTATTCCTCGAGCGACGGCAACCTCATCATTTCCATTCGTCACCAGAATTGGCTCGTGAAAATTGACTACAACAACGGCATCGGCACGGGAAATATCCTCTGGCATCTCGGCTACCAGGGCGATTTCACCCTACTAAACGCTGATGGCACGCCAGATACCAACAATCACGACTGGTTCTTCGCCCAGCACGGCCCTTCCTTTACCACATCGAATACTACTGGCAACTTTGGTCTAACACTTTTTGACAACGGCGACGACCGAGGCGTCGTGGACGTCGTCGGGGGCACTTGCAGTGGAACCTTGCCCGCATGCTATAGCACCGTCCCTCTACTCAACATCGACGAGACCGCCATGACCGCCACTCAGACCTTCCATCCGACAACTCCGGACTACTCATTTTTTGGAGGAAATGCGCAGCTCCTGAAGAACGGCAACGTCGAATTCGACGAGTGCTCTGACGGGTCCATCGGCGGCGCCAATGCAGCAATCCTTGAGGTCACCCAGACCTCACCACCCTCCACGGTCTGGCGAATGCAGGTCACCGGGCAGTATACCTACCGCGGCTTTCGCATACCCAGTCTCTATCCTGGCGTCCAGTGGTAGCCTCCTGGCCTAACCGCCAACGAATCTGCGCACCCTTCGCGTGAGGTTCTCCCGGCCCTCATCCAGCCAGTGAAAGTGCTCGTATCCCACCACCAATGCGCCCGCGGCATTGAAGTAATTCACCAGGCGCAGCCGCCAACTCATCAAAGGTAAGTGATTCCTGTGGTACTCGATCAGATGCCGAAAGAAGCGGATCCGGCCTGGGGGCTCGACGGCAAACTCCTCCCGCTCCAGAAGCGTGGTCCAGCGGCTCAGAGTCGCTCGAACAGCCGGCTGGGACAAGTCGTAGCCATGCGAGCTAAACCATTGTTCTACTCCGTCGACGATCGCACGGAGCGTCACCGCTCGGTGCCTCTGCCTCTCTTTATCTCTCCCCACATCCTCCGCTGCCCCCGATAGGAAGTACAGATTCGAGCCATGAAACCGGTAGACACCTAGAGACTCATCAATGGATACAAGTGGCGCAACGAACGGAACGAGCGCCTGGATGTAGCCGTCAGCTTGAATCGTGACAGCTTCCGGAATCGGCAGGACTTTCGCGAGAACGGACTTACGAAAAGCGAGGCTCGAAGTCGGTGTAGCATTGAACGAAAGAATGGACTCTCTGGTAGCCGCAAGATTGCCGCTTAATGGAGTGAACATGCCATCCCGAAAGTCACCCGTCCGCATGTCCAACTCCTGCATGCGGTGATGAACCATTCCCGCGGCCTGATTCGCTTCGAACTCTTGCACAACGCGGCGCAATTTTCCCGGTAGCCAGTAATCATCAGCGTCGAGCAACACGATGATTTCGCCCTTGGCATTTTGAAAACCGAAGTTAAACGCCGACGCCTGGCCTCCGTTTGACTTATAAAAATACCTCACCCGTTCGCCGTATTTTTTTATTAGCGCGGCTGTGTCGTCCGTCGACCCGTCGTCCACCACCAGTATTTCCATCTCCTCCGCGGGATAATCCTGCGAAAGCACGCTCTCTATCGCTTCGTCGATAAAGCGCCCGTAGTTATACGTATCAATCAAGACAGTGACGAGGGGACATGTCATCGCTTATTCGGAAAGACAGTCAGCCGGTGGCTGTTTCCAGCAGGCGCCGTCTGACGCTCGCAACTCATGCACAAGAGTAAGAGACTCCTCAGGCACCGCTACAAAATTCCCACACAGCTCCACATCATCCCTCACGGGAGTCAATCGCCCGGTTGCAGTCAATTCGAACCACCGGAATTTTTTTGTGAGAAGATGGCTGGCGATCAGTTCTGCTGAGTAACCCCAGGGACGCGTTCGCTGCTCCAAGATTTCACACAGAATTATCGGGCGTGGGACACGCTCCAAGAGATTGCCAGCACCCCTGAGGACATACAGCTCCCCACCTTCGACGTCCAGCTTAACGAAATCCACGCTCCCAATTTTCGTCTCGGACAGTACACTATCCAACTTTCTTAGCCGTACCTCTATAGGCGAAGACCCTAGTTCGGTGTCGGGTGGCCGTAAACTATTTAGGACGGAGTTTGTCGGGACCGTGTACAGGTCTGCCTTCCCATCTTGCTCCCCAATAGCGCATTCAACAACTTCGACATTTCGACAGAAGTTAATCTTCAGGTGTAGCCTCAGCCTCTGGGCGTCTCGCGGTGACGGCTCAATTGCAACAACACGACCGTTTCTTCCAACGCTTTGCGAGAGTCTCAAGGTATGAAAACCCCGATGCGCGCCAATATCAAGCACCATCATTCCCGGCTTAACAAAGGACGCCAAAAAACTGGCCTCGGCGCCCTCGTAGTTATCTTTCAGCAAAGATTCGCCGATGAAATCCTTGTCCATCAGCCACCAAATGCCGGTCTCAAGGCGTACAGGAGCGGGAACGCCAGGAAACCAGCGAAACCAACGATACCCATACGACTCAAACTTCTGCTGTGCAGATTTCTTATGAAAGTTAAGAATCCGCTTTGGAACGCCTCTCAGCTTCTCCATCATTCTACACGATCCTAAGAGCCCCCCAAGGCACGCTCAATGCCCCGTCTGTGATCCAGCAGTATCTTGCTCTCCGCTTAGCGGACCTTCTTTTTTCATGATTCCACGGAGCTTCCTATCCACTACGCTGCGCGCTGGAACGAACTGTAACACCAGCGGCACAATAACCCCGGCTGATCATGCTGCCCCGCCCCGGAACCTTTCGTAAGAGCCACTGGTGTAAGATCCTCTAAGCATGGCTTATTCCAATTTCTGCTTCTCGGTGAAGGACCAGACGACAATTGCGAATCGCGGTTCGCTACCAGAATCGTGCGCCGTCGGACTGTAGGCAGTCAACCCGGGGCCAGGAGCCATGTCTCCGTGTCTCACAGCCTTATCCATCGGCCTGGAACGATATCCTGCGGGTCGTCTTTGAACGCCGGTCCAATCCAGGTCTTTGGCGCAATTACGATGCCACCCTTCACATCGGCGCCCAGCCACCCGCCCCACCAGCTAAACGAACTATTGGCAATGATCGCGTGGTTACACAGGCGCATCAGGTACAGCTCGGCGTCTTCGCGCGCGAGGTGATGCTCGACTGTTCGGTCGAAGTTTCCGCTAAACGTCGTCTGATACGGCAGCTTGAAATTGGCTTTGCACCACTCCGGATCATCCGAGAAAATAAAGAATGTCGGGTCGCAAACCTTGGCTGCTATCAGGGCGGCGGCCTGACGGTAGTAGTCCATCGGCAGGACCACGAATTTGGGATTCCCCACATAATCGGTGCGTCGCACGTGCACGAACACCGATCGTTCACCGGCGTCCAGGATTGCCCGCTCGGCCGCGCTCGAACGTGGAGGAAGCGGCTGGCGGGGAAGCAAACGCTCCCGGAGCTCGCCGCGCAGCCCGAAAAAATACTTCTCGCACTGCCAATAACCAACGAGCGAGCACTTTCGCGGCGCGTTCTCAAATAGTGCGGGTTTGTACGGAAGCCCCTCTTCCCGGATGATCTGGCCCCACAGGCTGTGCACCACTCGTGCCTCCACGCCCTTGAACAGCCCCAGCGAGTACCTCCGGGGCGGGTTTGGCGTTGCCGTTTCGTACCATGACACGTCGAGCTTGAGGTCCACCCCAAGTCGTCGCGCCAGCGCCAGACCCGTCGCGTACTGGAAAATCTGGTTCGCGCAACCACCCATCAAATAACTCGTCACGCCCGGCGCGGCCAGTTTTTCCCTCAATTTTTCCCTGCTGACCCCGTAAATTTCTCGCCACTTGTGCAGCAGCGGACGGCCTAGCGACCGAACCGGGGCGGGCAAGAGATGGGTCCACCGCAGCCGGTTCTGACCGAACACTTCGCTACTCGCATCAGCCTTGGGTGCCATCCGTGCTCCGCCCGATCGTGCACTCATCTTTTGTCATTTTGTGTAAAGGAAGCATCCGCACGAATACTCACGCCCCTTCAACAAACGCGGATCCGCATTCTCAAAAAACTGTCCTTCGTTGGTGATCAACGTGAACTCGCGAAGAGAGAGGTCCGGAAACAAGTCCATCACCTGCGAATAAGAGTACAACCTGTGAGCATTGAAGCACACCCGCGGTGGGTCTTCCATCGGGACTACCATCAAGAGTTGCCCGCCCGGAGCCAGCACACGCGTCAATTCCGATGCCGCCTTGCGGTCCCCGCTTGCATCCAGCGCGTCTCCATAGCGCCCCAGTCCAATGTGCTCTAAAACATGCATGCAGGAGATGGATTGCAAGGTGCCGGTCCACGACGGCGGCAGCCTTGTTAAGTCTGTGCTGTTTTCTGAAATGTCGCGGAACGGCAGCCCTGATTCCCTAATGTCGCAAAAAGTCATCGACACAAAGGCGGAGGCAATCCCGACAAAGTATAGAGAATCGCCACAGCTCGTGTGAACCTTGGGCTTGGTTCTTGCCAGCACCCGCGCTGCCCAGGAGGTATGCAAAACGTAGTGCGGCTCAAACCCTGTTCCAGGAGTGTTATCGCTTAAGCAAGGAAACCAATCCGTTTGATGCGGTTCAAACCGGCCATCCAAGCAGCTTTGTTCCTTAAACTGACTGAATTGCTCCCTGAATGCTTGCATCGTCCGGCCACCTTCGTTGATACGCTTCGGTGGAATGAACGCACGCTTGAACCCGATGACTGCCCGGTGCATCCAGCGCGGAAGATATATCGGCACTAGCAAACGCTCGAGCTTCATTCTCGGCCCCTGCTAATCAGTCTTGGAAGTAGTCTGGAGTCAGGAATCCCCGAACCAGCCGCGGCGTAAACATCTCCCCACGCGAGTGGATCGTTCATGCTCCTCAAATGGTTCATCAACTCCGAGGAGGACACTGCGGCGGGAAGGACATAAGCTCTAGTTTCGCCCGAGCATGCATTGAAGGAGGTGTGTCCAAGACGAGACAGCAAATCTAGACAAGCCTGGGTTTGATCCAGGCCCTCGGCACAGAACTCAAACGACACGACCGGAATCTGACGCGTTAACCCTAAAAGGACGGACTGCTCGAAACCTTCGACGTCTATTTTGCAGTAAAAAGGCATACCGTACTGATCTATCGCTGCGTCAAGAGTCGTGACCGGAACGACCTCGGCTCGATCCCATACCTTATCTTTGAACCGCCCCGCCTTCCACGCACTTGCGAAAGTCGAAATTGTGTGGTCCTGGGTATTGATCGACATTTCTGCTTCGCCGATGTGGGCGCCGAGCGCCGTAGGGACGACAACAACCCGATCATTACCGCGAAAGCGCCGTCGCAGGGCGTCAACACAGGCTGACTGCGGCTCAAAGCATACAACTCTAGCGCCATCCCTAAGATATTGTTCAGTCTTGGCGCCAGTGTTGGCACCAACATCGAACACGAGCGGTCGAGCGTCGGGGCGGGCACGCCAGTACAGGTTCTCCAACCATGCGGACAGTTCTTTCTCGGTATTTTTGATACTTTTTTGTAGCAAGCCCAAAGTATGTCCAACCATTAGATAACTCGTCATGCCAGGTGCAGCCCGTTTTTCTCCCCGTTTTTCCCTGCCATAAAAACACCGTTACCCACTCCTGCTAATCACCGGGTTGGACACGAACTGTATCTGCAGAGCTTGGGCGCACTGTGAACTTTGACGGTAAGTTTAGCAAGCCGCTCCATTCATCGCGAGGGTGTTGAAAAGATGGAGTAACGACATGCAGTTCCGGAGTTAAATCTCCCATATCTATTAGCTCGTCGCGCTCAAAGAAGCTCACCATCCATGTGTAGATGCCCGCTTTGAGGGGAAGCAGGGGGAAATCATAACTTAGGTCATGGGTCCCCGCGCCAAGGCTCAGCTCCTGTGTGGCCCAGCCCCATAATAATTGGCGATCGGCATTGTAGAGCGCGATCCCGTGAATACCATTCTTAATGGGCTGACGGAGCTCGAGCGTAAACCGCACAGTGACGGGGCCTGTGACACCCAGCGAGTGTGATGAAATACTCTCTTGGTCAACGATTTCCCAGCCGGTGAAGTATCCCCTTGTATGGTCACCTGTTCGAGAACCTACAGGAACCCCGCCGACTGTGCTCATCGCAGCTTGATAAGCGTTGACAACGCCATCCGCAAAGCCGGTCTGGCGAACGGAGGCGGCGTCAATCCAGAGAACGCGATGGCAGAGCCGGCGAATCTGATTGAGCTGATGGCTAACCAAGACAACGGTACGGCCAGCTCGCGCAACGTCACCCATTTTCCCGAGGCACTTCTTCTGAAAATTGATGTCCCCCACCGCCAGCACTTCATCCACCAGCAAAATCTCCGGCTCAAGATGCGCCGCCACAGCAAACGCCAGCCGCACGTACATCCCGCTCGAATAATGCTTCACCGGCGTATCAATAAATTTTTCCAACTCCGCGAACGCCACAATCTCGTCGAACTTCCGCTCGATTTCCCGCTTGCTCATTCCCAGAATCGCCCCGCTCAGGAACGCGTTCTCGCGCCCCGTCAGCTCTGGATGAAATCCCGTCCCCACTTCCAGCAGCGACCCCACTCTCCCCCGAATCTCCGCCCAGCCCGTCGTCGGCTTCGTAATCCGCGACAAAATCTTCAGCAGCGTCGTCTTCCCCGCGCCGTTCCGGCCGATCAGCCCGAGCACCTCTCCTTCATTGACCTGCAAAGATACGTCTTTCAGCGCCCAGAACGTCTCCTCCTTCGCGCGCCGCATCGCTGAAAGCGGCGACTTCACGAATCGCTCCAGCGCATGCCGCAGCCCCGCGTCCACCGTCAACCCGCGCCGGTACCGCTTCCCCAGCCCCTCTCCGCAGATCACTGAGTTAGTCATCTTCTCTTAACGGATTTGCCTTCAATCCTTCTTTCATTCTAATCTGCAACCGCCGGTCCACGCCACGACATCGAGCCCGGTTTGGTGATATTCTTAAAATTTGGCCCGAGAGTTGGGGTATGAAATCCTCACAAACCTTACTCGGAAGAATCCTGCGGACCCCCCTCGCCTTCATTCCCCGCGATGCCGAGCTCCCCATCCTGAGGGGTCCACTTCGCGGAAAGAAGTGGATTGCCGGGGCCGCTGCCCATGGCTACTGGGCCGGAACCTATGAAACTGCCCTTCTCAAAACCTTCGCCGGCGCCATCTATCCCGGCAATGCCATTTACGACGTAGGTGCCAACGTCGGCATCTACTCTCTGCTGGCCTCCATCCGGACTGGCCCTGCCGGAAGCGTTTACTCCTTCGAGCCAGTTGAGCGCAACTTTACTTACCTACGGCGTCACATGGCGCTCAATCACGTGGAGAACTGCACGATGGTGCCAGCCGCCGTCTCCGACTCCGACGGGACTCAGCGCTTCGCTGCTGCAGCTTGGGATCATTCCATGGGCCACCTTTCCGCAGAGGGTGAGATCGAGGTCCGTTGTGTCACTCTCGACAGCTGCATCTACGGGAAGACGGGCTTTCGTCCGCCTGACGTTATCAAAATCGACGTGGAAGGCGCGGAGCGCGAGGTCCTGCGTGGTACGAGCAGGGCCATTGCCGATTTTCACCCCAGTGTTTTCGTCGAAGTCCACGGAACCCAACACCACGTGGATTGCAAGGCCTTCCTGATAGCCAACGGCTACCACGTCGAGGAATCCTGGGGCCATCTCACGGCCATCCGTTCGCCGTCATAGACAAACCGCCCAAGCGAACCACTCCGCTCATCGCTTCAACATTAATCCTTCCAACCGTTCAACGTCGTTTAACGACCGTTCAACCCCTCCAAACCGCCGTTCGCTGCATTATGCTTGACTGCATATAACTCTCGCGCTAACATGCCGTATGAATTCGGCGCTGATTTCCGTCTTGACACCGCTCGCCGGGTTAGTTTGTCCTTCGCTTCTTTGCGCATCGTCAAGAAATGTCCTTCCTCTAAGTCCTTTGCTTGCCACTCCTACAGACCCAACGCAACCCATTGAAAACAAAACAACTTTAAGTCTCGCATTTGCCACTCTTACAGCGCCCGTCACCCATAAGTCCTTTGTCTGCCACTCTTACAAAAAGCTCCGGGGGGGGTACACCTTTCAGCCGGGGATCTCTTTCCGCAGTCTAACCACTCGGCACTCACCACTAGCCACTATCTCCTTTATAATCCGCACTTCCAAAACACAGCACTTAAACTCCTTTAGAATGAACACTTACAAAAAAACCGGGGAGGGGGGCCCCATCTTTCTTCCTTCCTCTGTTTCTCCTCTCCGATTTTTCTCAACCCTCCACCTTCCACCCTCCAATCTCCACCCTCCAACCTCCAACCCCCAACCTCCAACTTACACCCGGTCCGCAATCGCTCCCTCCATCTTCTGGAAGAAGAACAGCCCGCCCACCAGCGCCATCGCAACCGCGGCCGTCGAAGCCAGCAGCAGCGGCCCGGGCGGCGTGCCGTGCCCCGTCAGCGCCCAGCGGAATCCGTCAATCACCCCCGCCATGGGATTCAGTCCATACAGCCACCGCCATCGCACCGGGACCAGCGACGACGGATACGCCACCGGCGAAGCGAACATCCAGAACTGCACCAAAAATGGCACCACATATTTTACGTCGCGGTACAGCGCATTCAGCGCGGACATCCACAGCCCCACCCCCAGCGCCGTCAGCACCGCCAGCAGCACCAGCACCGGCAACCACAGCGCCGCGATTCCCGGCCGCATGCGGTACATGCCCAGAACCACCGCCAGCACCACGCAGCCGATGGCCAAGTCCACCAGCCCGGAAATGACCGCCGAAATGGGAAGCACCAGCCGCGGAAAAAAAACTTTCGTGATCACGCGCTGGTTGTCCACCACCACCGCCGTGCAGGATTGCAGCGCCGTCGCGAAGTACGTCCAGGGTACGAGCGCGCAAAAATAAAAAACCGGATAAGGCAAGCCGTCCGACGGCAGCTTCGCCAGCCGCCCAAAAAATAGCGTGAACACGCCCATGGTCAGCAGCGGCTGCAGCACCACCCACGCCACGCCGATCGCCGTCTGCTTGTAGCGGACTTTTACGTCCCGCCAGACGAAGAAATAGAGCAGCTCGCGGTAAGCCCACACTTCGCCGAGCCGCAAATCGAGCCACCCGCGCGGCGGCTCAATCCGCACGATAGCCGGCGCGTCGTGCTGCACCGGAAGGGGCGTGGCAGGTGCGCTGACCGAAGCCATCGAGTCTTCCTGAAGTCCCAAAAGAGTTGGATGAACCCCCAATTAGATTAGCAGAGAAGCAAGCCCCTCGCGACGCTCGGCGCTCCCGAATCTGTCGGAAAGGGGACACGATTAAGGGGGTGGCGGATTCTCCTTGAGCTGCTCGAGGTCGCGCTGCTCGATCTGCTGCATGAGGGCTTTGCGGTGAAACAGATACGTCTCGAGCTGCGAGGCAATCTGGCGCGGGACCACGAGAAATTGATTTCGAATCATTTTCGGAAAAGAAACCGGGCCGCGCGCGGGAATAAGATGCGAGCCCCACTGGAACATGAGGCCGGCGTTCCAGAAAACAAAACAGGCAAGAAAAACGCACGCAGCGGCAAGGGCGGCGCGGCGCGTTCGAAAGACGCGCGTAACTCGCTCGAGAAAAACAGCTAGCCCCAGAATGAAAAGCGGAGTGAGCGAAACAAAAAAACGGTTGCCGTAGGACGAGATGCCCGCCCAATCCGGGTACGAAGCGATGAAATAATAAAAAGCGAGCGCGGCGCCCGCAAACATCCAGCCCACGCGCGGTGCGCTGCGCCAGAACGCAAACAGGCCAACGAGCGCGAAGAGCAGGATCGGCGTCCAGGAAATCAGTCCGTGATCCGAAGAGAAGAGCACGGACCAAAGAAACGGCGAGCCCCAATTCCACTGGCGGATGGGAATGTAACCCGATTCGAATGCGCTGCCGTAAATGATGCGGTGCGCGATGAGTGTAGGCAGCAGGCAAATCAGAAAAGTGACCGCGAAAAGGAGATGCCGCGCAGCAAGCTGCGAGAGGCTCGGCGGACTCGGAGCGTTCAGCGCGCCAGACGTGTCCGGCGCTCGCGTTCGAAAGACTGCGGCATATTCCCGAAGGGCTTCAAACAGGAGCACGATTAACAACATGGCATTTGCGTAGTAGACGTCGAGCATCAATCCAGCGATCGCGCCGAGCAGCATCCACTCGAGGAGTGTGCGCGAATCGCGTGATTTGTCCCAGTACCACAAAAAAAGCGCGACAACGAAAGCGGATTGCGCGTGCGACCAGGACGGATTGAAATACATGTAAACGGGGAGAGAGCTGGCCCACCAAATCGCGAGGGTGGCGAGCAGGGCCCAGCACTCGTCTACATATTTGCGCGCGAGCCGGTAGGAAATGAGCAGGGCGAGAAAACCGCAGAGCGCCGTACCCAGCGCCATGGCGATGCGATACGGAGTGGAAAAACCGTCCGCGGGAATTGCGGAGCCCATGGATCGCGCGAGAAGAATGCCGGCGTGCGCAACGAGAAGAAACGGAGCCCAGAGAATCGCAGGTCCCACCGTGAAGTGATTTTCGAGGTGGCCGGTGCGGGTGCGAAATTCAGCGGTCGGCTGGCCGTTTTTGTCGAGACGATTTTCGCGGAAGCTGGCGTTGGCCTGCTGATAATCACGGGTGAAATCGAGATTGTGCTGGATCAGCGGGGCGCGCGCGAAAGCGTAGTAGCCCACGCCGTCTCCGCGCACCCAGGGATTGAGCATGGGAAGAGAGAGCAGAAAGAGCAGCAGAAGAAGGCGTTCCGCTTTGCGCGGAGGTGGCTGAGACGAAGAGGTCAAGCCTTGCGACTCCGAGATAGAAGCACCCGCAACATAGAGTGGCTGCGGGTGCAAGAATTCACTGGGCAAAATAAAAATGTGCTCAGGGAGAAAGGCGACCTTGCTCCCTGAGAGAACTCCGTCCGAGATGAAAGCATTATCTCTTTTTGAGCTGGGTTTGTCTTGTGGTCAGGTCTGTTTGCGTGGATCGGAGCGAGCCGCAACTTGCTCCACCGCAGGAGGCCGAGGCTCTGCAGTTAGGCGATTCGCGCGTCGTATGGTTCCGTGCGCGGAGCTAGGGGGCAGCTCACAAGCAAAATATCGGAAAACGTCCCGTCTGTCCCCGGTTTCAGAATGGCAATTTTGGGAGGTTGAACGGCGAGGCTGGTTGGGAGGAATTAGCGGCGGCTATTGGAAAACGTCCCGTCTACCCCCGGTTTCCTGAGTCACCCGCCCAAGGACGCGTGTTGGACTAAGCCGTCGTACATGAGGGTTAGGGCGTCGTATCGGTAGATTGCTCGGTCGCAGGCGAGCTAACCTGGGCTCGTCGGCGCCTGCTCCATAGGTACGGAACGAGGAAGCCTATGACAAAGATGTCCACCCATAAGATTAAATGATCCAGGAAATATCCCCTAAAGCTAGGCCAGCCATAATCACTTTGACGGGGAACCCGATGCCAATACCAGACGCTCTCGTAAAGCGCTCGAACTCCCCTGGAATAGGGAGTCCTCCAGTAGCACATAGAAGTGAAGGTTTCGGTAGCGAATCCGATCGCGAAAGCTAATATGAAATTGAGATACGATCCGAATTCCCCTGGCTGATCGTTGCTCACATTTCTTCTGATGCCTGCGAACACTGGCGTCCGGTTGAGCAAGAACCATGAAAGACCACCGAGGGCTGCCAGAGGCAGCCAACAGATTAGGCGCCCAACTTCGTAAGCAGGAAAGCCAGCGTAGACGGTGGTAGGACCATCTAGAGGAGCGCGAAGCAGTAGCCACAATGATGATCCAACTTCGGCGGCGCCAAGGATGAGGAACCAAGAGAGCAAATACTTAATTGACATATTACTTCCACCAAGGATGGAACGCATTGTGCCAGGTGACGTAGCTCGAATGGACCGTTTGAGGTGGACTTCCCGGCACCATTTTGGGCCTACCGCCTCTCTGCGCTATTCCGTCGGTGTCCCCCGTCGCGGTGTCGTATAGCCCTGAGAATGAGCTGATGACTCCGCCCAGAGCCTCCTTTAGATCTGCTCTTGTCGCCTGCGTCGGGTGTCCTTCATGATTCATTATGGTGAATCCTGAGTCGGTGTCATCCACACCGAGTAGGTGTCCAAATTCATGACCGGAGCTGTAGCTCAAGTCGTTATAGTTCCAAACACCTGAGTCAGGCCCTCCTGAGAGTGAACGATTATTTACGAAGGAATCGCCTCCCTGCCCTGCGGGGCCATTTGATAGTCCGATGACGTTTTGTGCGCCACTCTGCGTTGCGGCGTCCTGGCTTCCCGCGACCGATACGCTGATTTGTGTCGAAACGTTGTACGTAACAGGATTTCCGTTCTGGTCCTGGCCGGTGAATGAGCCGCTCCAAGCGTTTTGAATGGAATCCTGGATCGTGCCCGCAGCCTGGTTAAGCTGCTCCTGGGTTAGGTTGCTTCCGGGGGCTGCGTAAATGGCAATGCTTGCTGAGACGTTCACATTGCAGGTGGTATGTTGCTGGTCGTCGGTCGTGCAGGTCGTGGAGACAGTAGCTTCCTCGCCCGTCGGATCGATGTACCTGAGAGGATTATTTCGGGCGTAGGCGTACTCGTTCCAACTCTGAGGATCGCCCACATGGGAATCGTTGAAGAATGCATCGGGGGACATGAAACGGCCCATAGAGGAGGAGTCGAAGCGGGCGCCGAGGTTATCGAGGCCGGACTCGGAGTCGCGTTCTTTGCCGGTGAACATGAAGGGGACGTTTACGCCTCCGGGGTTGGTGGGGCAACAGGAGGGAATGGGCCGCTCGCCGCCGAAGGGGTAGTAATCGGAGCAACCGCCATCGGGGTCGCCATCGCCATAGACGCAGCGCGTGTTGCCGAGGGCGTCGGCGAAGAAATGGTCCACCCAATTGTCGGATTCCCCGCGGGCCAAAAGCATGCCGTTGAAATAGTAGTCCTCATACGCATAGTTGCCAGCGCCATCGGTCTCTTCAAGAATTTGCGAGCCGGTGCCATACCAGTAGAGATAGTTGGGCTGAGTGGGCGTACCGGCGGGGGCTTTGCCGACGCGTTTGCCGTCGCCGTCGTAGAGGTAGGCCATGCCGCCGGCGGAGGTGAGATGGTTTTCGGCGTCGAAGACGTAGGGGCCGCCGATGGGGCCGGGCTGGAGCAAGTTTCCTGCGGCGTCGTAGACGTAGTCGGCATTCGTGTCCTGGAGCTGGCGGGTGGGGCATCCTCTGGATCTGGGATTGTTTTTGTTTTGCATGACCTGGTGTCGTGAGCGATAGAATAGCTTTGCTTAGTGGTGCAGTAAAGACTCTGGGGTGGCCCAGAGTAAAACAAAATCATCTTGGCGCGTTAAGGGTCGCCCACGCGCCATCCATCCTGAGGTTGACTCTACGCCTAAAGACGCAAAAGCGGAGTATGTGGTACCCAAAAGCTTCTTAGAGTCTCCCGTGTGTGCCAACCGCCTTGCCGCCCGCCAAATCTAGCTGGACTCAAAGGCTGGATTCTTGAACTTATCGGCGGGGAAAGTATGTTTTGACATTGGAAATGCCGGGCGTAGAATACGCAAAACTTCCCGACGGGTATCCGGATCAGGAATTGGTGTCAATAGCAGGTCTTAGACGTAGCGGGAAAGAAATCACAGGTCCGCTTGCGAGCGGCACAGTCAAGACATTCTCATTCAGGGCATAAACCGAAGTCCAGACAGGGGGAGCCATGCACCGAGGACTAGTGGTCACCGTGATATTGGCAATTGCGGCGGGGGCAGCGTGGGGGCAGAGCCCGCCTCCAAGCGATCAGGCGGAGCAGGTGAAAGCCCTGCTGGAGCGGGTGGAGCAACTGGAGAAGCGTGTTGCCGAACTCGAGGCGCGGCCGGCGGCGGGAACTACTGTCACCACCGCGGCCGTTACCGCCCCCGCTGCGGCGCCGAAACCGGAAGTTCAGCAAGAGGCGGCGAAGACGGAGCCCCCGCATCCAATGGAAGGGCAAATGGATCAAGCGGCGGTCCGGCAACTGGAGCCGCACTATCCCAATCTGCAGATTCGAGGGTTTGCGGACATGGACTTTTCCGGAACGGACCAGAAAGGAACAACGAGCGGCTTCAATCTTGGCCAACTGGATTTGCACCTGGCATCGGCACTCTCGCAGAAAATCAGTTACTTCGCGGAAATGACGTTTAACGCGCACCCGACGGGGTACACGGTTGAGGTGGAGCGTTCGATCATCCGATACGACTACAACGACTACTTCAAGATTTCCTTCGGGCGATATCACACGCCGATCGGATATTGGAATACAGCATTCCATCATGGAGCGTGGCTGGAGACGACCATTGACCGGCCGGAGATTGTGAGAGTGGGAGGAACCTTTATTCCAATCCACTTCGTGGGATTCCTGGCGGAGGGAAACATTCCATCCGGGGGGTTGGGGCTGGCGTACAGCGTGGGTGTGGGGAATGGCCGAGGAGAAATCATCAGCCGACCGGGCGACGCGGGAGACAACAACAACAACCGCGCGTGGGTGGCGAATCTATACGCGCGGCCGGTGAGGCTGTACGGGATGCAGTTTGGTGCGTCCGTGTACCGGGACAAAATCACATTGGGTGATGGAAGAAACTTCCGGGAGTGGATCAGTTCGGCGCATCTAATATGGACGAGGGGAGCCCCGGAGTTTTTGGCGGAGTTTGCCAACGTGAACCATAGGCAATTGTTCTCGAACGTGAGCACCAACAATCCGGGGTTTTATGTTCAGATGGGTTACCGGCTGCCGTGGTTTGAAAAGACGATGAAGCCGTACTACCGATTTGAATATTTACACACGCCGGAAAACGAGGCGGTGTTTACAAATCTGGATTTGGTGGAGTCGATCTTCGGGCTGCGCTACGACATTTCGAGTTATGCGGCGTTCAAGAGCGAATACCGCCGAGCCAGCCGGCTGCCGGGGACACCAACTATTAATGGATTGTTTTTGCAAACGAGTTTTACATTCTAATGAGCCCTACGATGAAAACGACATATAAACGGCTGGCAGCAATGCTATGGACGGCATGTTTGCTGTGCACCCTGCTCTCCTGGAGCGCGGAAGGGCAGACAGGACGAGCGACGGACATCGCAGTGGTGGTGAATCCGGACACACCGGTAAGCGATCTTAGCCTTGGCGATGTGCGCAAGGTCTTGCTCGGCGAGCGGCAATACTGGAACGCAAAGCTGCCGGTGATGCTGCTGATTCGCGCGCCGGTGGCCAGGGAGCGGGATGTGGTGCTGCGAGTGATTTATCAGATGTCGGAATCGGAATTTAAGCAATTTTGGGTGGCGAAGATTTTCCGTGCGGAAGCGGCTTCGCCGCCAAAAATCGTGTACTCGAACGACATGCAATACGAGCTTGTGGCAGCTATACCAGGCGCTATCGCGTTTGTGGATGCGCGAAACGTGCGGCCTGGATTGAAAGTCTTACGCGTGGACGGGCACCTTCCCGGCGAGGCCAAGTATCCGCTGCGGTAACGACATGTCGCATCGTCGAAGCGGGCTGGGAAGAGTCTGACTAGCGGCGGCGGTGCGATTAGTTGGAGAGCTTGAGGCGCCTGAGCAGATCACGGAACCGAGGGTCCGAGCGGACACCATCAAAGAGGGGATCGACGGCAACGGAGACAAGGCCGCTGTCCTGTTCTCCATAGGCTTTTTCGAGCCATGCGAGTGTTTTGTCTCTTTCGCCCATGCGGGCATGGATTTGGGCGATGTCATAGGAGGAGACGTAGCCGTACTTCGAAATGACCATCATTCCATCCAGCCAGCTTTGAAGGACGCCGTTGTAGCCGGACTTGGAAAAAACCTCTTCGATGGAGGCTGCCAGTTCAGGGCTTCCGGAGAGTGAAACAATTTTTTCTCTTTCGGCCACAGCCTCCCTTTGCTTGCCCATCTGGGAGTAGACACCCTCGAGGATTCGGCGGGCAGGGGCAAACCTTTGATCCATATCCAAAACCTTGCGCAACTGGTCGACCGCCTGATCGTACTGCCGGGAGAGATAGTATTGCCAGCCCAGCATGGTGTTAATGATGAGGGACATCGGATCGAGTTCCTGAGCCCTCTTTATCTCGCGCATTCCTTCCTGGAGATGGCCGGAGTTCGCGAGAAAGTCGCCGTACCAGAGATGTGCGGTGGCTGAGTTTGGGTTGAGCTCGATGGCGCGCTTGAATTCTCTTTCAGCGCCGCTCCAGTCCCAATCGTAGTGTTCCTTAACAAGACCCAACGAGGTGTGGGCTTCGGGGAGGGTGTCGTCGATATCGAGAGCCTGCATGGCGGCGGCTTTGGCTTTGGGCCAGGCCTCCGAAGGGGCAAGGTAACCGGAGTCGCCGAGCAAGCTGTAGGTGTCCGCGAGGCCGGCATAGGAGAGGGCGTAGCGGGGATCTTTCTGAACAGCCTGCGTAAAATAATCCGCGGCCTTCTTGAAATCCGCTTCCGTCCACTTGTTCCAATAGAAAAGGCCCTGTAAGTAGAGTTGATAGGCCTCGGCGTCCTCGGTGGGACGCTTGGAGCGCAAACGATTCTCTTCGCCGGAAAGCCTGGGGCGCAAGCGAGCATAGATGTCGCCTGCAATCTCTTCCTGCACGGACACCAGATTGGATAGTTTGCGGTTGTACTGCTCGCCCCAAATCTGCCGCTTGTCCTGGATATCCTCGAGATTGACGCTAATCATCAGGTCGTCACCGGACTGGACGAGCCTGCCGGTGAGGATGGCGCGGACACCGAGATCGCGGCCCACTTTTTCCGGGTCCATGGACTGGCTCTTATAACGGAAAACGGTATTGCGCGACATTACCGAGAGGTTCGGCAACTGGGAGAGGCTGTTGATGAGGCTTTCGGTGATGCCATCACTTAGGTATTCCGTCTTCGAATCCTTGGTCACGTTGTCGAATGGCAGTACGGCGATCGAATCAATGCGGGAGGAGCCTGTTCTACCCAGCAAGCGATTGCGAAAATTTCCTACATTCAGCGCGAACAGAAGCAACAACAGAGCGAGTACGCCAGCCCAGACGAAAAGAAACCAATTCCGGCGGATGGTTTGGCTCGGAGTATGGCTGGATGAGACTGGGAAAATGCGAGACGAATCCGTGTCGCGCTTCAGACGCTGGAGGTCCGCCCGCAGGTCGGAGGCGGTCTGGTAGCGCAGCCTGCGATCTTTTTCGAGAGCCTTGGCAATAATCATCTCGAGTTGCGGGGGGACCAGCGGGTTCAGGCGCACCGGGGGAGTCGGCGCACGATTCAAAATGGCTTCAAAAACAACTCCAGAGGTGTTTCCGCTGAAAGCTTGCTGGCCAGTGGCCATTTCATAAATGACGAGCCCAAGGGAGAAGAGATCGGTGCGCCCGTCAAGCTCTTCACCGCGAACTTGTTCGGGGGACATGTAGGCAACAGTACCTACCGCCATGCCAGAGCTCGTAAGATGGGCGTCTTGCGTTGTCGGACTGATCGTTAATGAATTCTCTCCGGGGGCGGTTGTGCTTCTGCGCTCCGGCAAGAGCTTTGCAAGGCCAAAATCTAGAAGCTTCACTTGGCCGCGGTTGGTGGAGAAAATATTCGCAGGCTTGATATCGCGGTGAATGATGGCTTTGGAGTGGGCCGCATCGAGAGCGTCAGCGACCTGGTAGCCATAATCAGGGACGCGTTCCATGTCCAAGGGCTTCCCAGCAATGCGATGTTTAAGGGTCTGTCCTTCCAGAATTTCCATGACGATGAAGTTCTGGCCCTCGTACTCGTCTACATCGTAGATGGTGCAGATGTGGGGGTGATTCAAGGACGAAGCAGCGCGAGCTTCACGTTGAAAGCGCTCGATAGCCAGATGGTCTTTGGAGACCAGTTCCGGCAGGAATTTCATGGCGACAAAGCGGCCAAGCTTAAGATCTTCCGCCTTGTACACCACACCCATACCGCCCCCACCAATCTTCTCCACAATTCGATAGTGGGAAACGATTTTGCCAATCAT
>Ga0209166_10000687_pt1 | contig 33727 bp, 24 predicted proteins | sample Coa_R1_3_FD_187151 | JGI IMG/M metagenome (GOLD analysis project Ga0209166, IMG submission 187151) | Surface soil microbial communities from Centralia Pennsylvania, which are recovering from an underground coalmine fire - Coalmine... | ecosystem: Environmental > Terrestrial > Soil >...
CCTTGATGCAGATATGCCAGGCCGGCAACGCGGTCTAGCGCATCTTCATCTCCCTTCAAAAGATGAGTGACCGCTTCCAGTAGTGTCCACTCCGCCTCCCCAAGCAGCACACAGCGGAAACCTTTCTGCAGATAGTCCAGAGCATGATCCGACGCATCCGAGCCGTTCACAAGGACCGTGGCACCAGCCTGCCGAGAGGTCTCCAAGATGTGATAAGCGACGTCGCGCATTCGGGTCAGGCACATCTTCGAAAGAAAGTTGAAATTATCTTCAAAGACCACAACGATGCGCGGGCGATGCTGCTGGAGAGCGGCCTGGAATCCGGCTTCCGGATCGTTCAGCATGGTGTCGAACACCGCGACTGAAAGTCCTGCACTACGCAGAAGAGCGGCGGCATAAAGCGTACCGAGCGGCGGATAGGGCTGCATCTTCCGCATTTGCTTGCGGTCGTAATAAAGATGGTAAGAATGAGTCAGCAGAACGTCTGCCATGTCAGTTGCCCCTATTTCCCATAAATCCCATCAACACACTTCCTGCGTACGCTCCGCCAAAACTTGCCCTGTCAAGAGCGAACGTCGAGTGACAACTTTCTCCACGGCGCGTGATAGCCACAGTTCCCACGGAAACGAATAACGGCTCTTACCGATTCGCCAACGGACGGGCGCTCCCAGAAGCCGGCGCACACTTCGCCGCGCCCACGGGAGTCTGCTGGTGACTTTTCGAATCTGGTTGTTCAGCAGGAAGTACTCCAGGCTCCTTCGCAATCGCCGCAACTCTTCGCCGCGCAGCCAGGGGAGAACGTTTGTGCCCAACGCGAGGGTCTCCCATTCCTCGAGGGACTGCGGCTCGCGGACGCCCATTTCCTTAAGTTGGGGCCAGATTGGAATCCCGGGGTAGGGAGTAAAAATGTTGGGCGAAAAACTAACGTTGGAATATTCCTTCGCAATGTCGCTCATCACGCGAAACGTCTGCTGGCGCTGAGCCTCGGTTTCTCCGGGGTAACCGAGAATGATATTGAAGACGACGTGAATCCCGGCCAGGTTCGTCTTTCGCGCGGTTTCGACCATTTGTTCCACATGCTGAAACCGCTTGTTCATCATGGCCAGCACTTCCTGGGAAGCCGACTCGGTGCCAAATCCGATGTGGTGTACGCCGCTCTCGGCTAGGAGTCGAACGTCATCCTCGCTCATCAGCGCCAGAAAATCTGTCGAGGTCTGGAAGTCCCACTGAAACTTGATTCCGCTGGCCGCGATTCCCTTGGCGATGGCCACAGCACGTTTGCGATCGACCAGGAAATTGGAATCAAAGAGCGGGACGTGCTCAATGTTGTAGCGCGGAACAAGATCGGCAAGTTCGTTAACCACCCGGTCGACTCGATAGGCGTTAAAACGGCGCTTGTAGAACACCTGGTCGGTGCAGTAGTTGCACTGGTAAGGGCAGCCTACGCTGCTGGTGTACGCCAGCTGCCGTACGCCCGAGGCAGCGGCATAAATGCCGGGATCTGCGAGATGGTATGCAGGGGCGGGAAGCGTGTTGATGTCCGCCACCGGTCTTTCAGGCTCGTGAACGACGTTTCCATCGCGGTCTTTAAATGACAGGCCGCGGATTCCGTGCCACTCCTGCCCGTTGGCAATCCGTTGAGCCAGTTCCAGCAGTGTCAGTTCGCCTTGACCTCTCACAATTGCATCCACGAACGTCTCGCGCAGAGTCTGCTGTGTGGCCAAGCTGGCGTGCCAACCACCAAACACAATTGGCAAGGTTGGCCGCAGCTTCTTCACCGCTTTGGAAACTCGAACGGCGGCCCCGATATGCGGCCCGGTCAGCACCGAAATGCCGAGCAAGAGAGCATCTTCCGATTCGCACAGGATGGCCTGTTCGTAATCTGGAGAAATCAGGTTGTCGATGAGCTTGACTTCGAAGCCAGCCTGCAACAAAGGAGAGGCTAGACAGAGCAGGGATAGGGGCGCGCCCAACGGCGGACCGTCGTAGGGGGGATAGAACAACACGACTTTGTTCGTCCCGGACAAAATCGCTCACTTTCAAGAATTCGGCTACTGCACTCTAGGTTGGCGACCCGCCGCGATTGTCATCGGATTGTCAAATGTCTGTCACTTTGCAGGGGCTGAACTGCGCGCGAAAGTTGGTGCGATGACCAGGTGAGTTCGGGCGAATGCAAGGCAATTTAAAATTGCAGAATTTTGACAAAACTGAGACAAATCGCCGCGTCGCGGTTGATAGCTTACCTGCCGTATCGGAACTCACGTCAACAGATGATTCTGCCGGTGCAGAACCGGGGTCGAGTGTCGGGCGATGATCCTTTTCTATAATCCGAAAGCAACCAGACCGCGCAATCGGCGATTTCCATTGTCGATTCTTGCGATCGCGGCGGTCGTGGAGGGCAAGGAAGATTATTCCATCGTTGACGGCAATCTGGATCCGCATCCCACTGAAAGCCTCATCGCTATCATCCAGGAGCGCCCAGTCGAACTGCTTGCTGTGACAGTAATGCCGGGGCCGCAGACCGTGGGCGCAGTTGCAAGTTGTCGCGAAATTCGTGCGCGCTTTCCGCAGTTGCCAATCGTCTGGGGAGGCTACTTCGCCTCCAACTACACGGCGGCGGCGCTGAATGCTGGATATGTAGACTACGCGGTGCGCGGCCAGGGAGAGCAAACCTTCCTCGACTTACTCGATGCAATTCGCGGCCACCGCGACCTCAAAGACATTCCTGGTCTTTCCTATAAAACTCCCGATGGGACGGCGCGCCATAATCCGGAGCGGCCGATGAGAAGCCTCGATGATTTTCCCTGGTATCCGTATCACCGGCTTCCCGCCGAGCGCTATCTTCTCCCGACTTTTCTGGGGCGGCGGACAGCGGTTCATCAGGCGAGCCTCGGCTGCCCGTATCGCTGCAATTTCTGCGGTGTGGTCACGTTTTCCGGTAGCCGGGAAAAGATGGAGTCACCGGCCCGCACCGAGGGCATGCTGCGGCATCTGGTCGAAACGTACGGAGTCGATGCGGTTCAGTTTTACGACAACAATTTCTTTCTGCGAGAGGATCACACGCGCGAACTGGCCGACCGCCTGGCGCCGCTGAATCTGCGCTGGTGGTGCGAAGGACGGGCGGACATCATGATGAAGTATTCGGACGCCACGCTAGAAGCGCTGCGACGTGCCGGTTGCACCATGATCTTCTTTGGAGCCGAATCCGGCTCTAACGAAATCCTGAAAGAAATGAACAAGGATCTGAAGGCGGAAGATACCCTGGCGTTGGCTTCGCGCATACGGCGGTTTGGCATTATTCCCGAGTTCTCAATTATCTTCGGAAATCCCAAAGATCCGGAAGGCGACACCCGCGATTGCATCGGATTTATACGCCAATTGAAGCAATTGAATCCGGACGCCGAAATCATCGTCGAGCACTACACGCCGGTGCCCCAGCGCAATCGCATGTACGGCGGGGTAGAGGACAAAGTCCAGTTTCCCACTACGCCCGATGAATGGGCCACCGATCACTGGCAACGATTCGCCACGCAGAAAGACCCGCAAACACCCTGGTTGCGGCCAACCACCAAGCAGTTGATCGACAACTTTGAACTCGTCGTGTCTTCGCGTTGGCCCACCGTGCAGGACATCCGCCTGCCGAGTTGGGGACGATTGGCGTTGAAGGCGCTGAGCAGCTGGCGCTATCGCCTCGGTGTGTACGGCGCGCCCTGGGAACTCAAATGGATGCAGCAGGTGATCGAGTTGCGAAAACCCAAGGCAGAGAGCCTGTGACCATTGCGACAAAGGCCGGCGCTGATTTCGCAACTGCCGCCGAACTCGACCTTCGTGGTTCTCGCAGCGTCTCCGCTGTGGCGGGCTATGAATGTTGGGCTCCGATTTATGACTGCGTTCCTAATCCCCTCCTGGCGCGTGAAGAGCGTCATCTGTTGTCCTTGCTGACCGACCTAAGCAACAAATCGGCTCTGGATTTGGCTTGCGGCACCGGACGGTGGCTGGAAAGACTCATCGCACAAGGCTGCAAGTCGGCGATGGGAATTGATTGCTCCAGCGCGATGCTGCGAGTTGCGGGACTCAAGCGAGGGCTCAGAGGACGGCTCGCCAGAGCGACCTGTGAAGACCTTCCCCTTCCCAGCGCCGCTTTCGATCTTGCGATCTGCTCGTTCGCCCTGGGGCATATGCGGGATTTGGGTTCGATCGCGAGCGAGTTGGCGCGGGTGACGAGAACCGGGGCCGATCTCTTCGTCAGCGATCTCCATCCTGCGGCGCACGCGAGAGGTTGGCGCGTGGGTTTTCGGGACGGCAGCACGGCCATTGAAATTGAGATGCGGTCCCGCACAGCCGAGGAAATCGTCCACGCGTTTTGCGCAAATGGATTCAGGTGCCAGGCGCACGAGGATCTTTGGCTGGGAGAGCCCGAAAGACCGCTCTTCGCGCGAGCGGGCAAGTCGCATTCGTTCATGGAAGCTTGCCAATTGCCCGCGGTCCTCGTTTGCCGCTTCCGTCGCGTTGGAGCACAAGACCAACGGAGAGCAGAATGAAGTCCCCGAAAGCAGGCTGCCTGTTCTCGCTGCGAGCCATGGCGGAGGTGCAGGAGTGAAGCATACTCCGGTAGAAGACGTCGTTGGTTTCCTGAGCTTTGCGCGCGACCACCGCGACCGGCTCCATGCCATTGAGAAATTCACGCCGCGCCAATGGAAACATGTCCTGCAATGGCTGGATGATGCAGGGCTAGCCTTCTACTTCTTGCAAAAGCTCAAGGACACAAACGCCACGGACGTCGTTCCGCCTTTGCAGCGGTCTCGTTTGGAGCGGAATTTCGCCTCCAACCAGTTGCGGGTTGCGGGCATGTCGCATCGCTTCGACTCTATCAATAAGGGGTTCGCTGACGCTGGCGTGCGCTACACGGCGATTAAGGGCTTCTCTCTTGTTCCGCAATTCTGTTCGTATGCTCCCCTTCGATATCAGGCAGACTTCGATTATTTGGTAGAAGAGCAGTCCTTGCCCGCGGCATGCCGTGTGTTGATCGAAGCCGGGTATCGCACGAAAGAGTCTCGGTCAAGCAAGGAATCGATCTTCATTACTCCTGGAGGACAGCCATCGCGAGGCGATCAGCAGTATTCACCGCAAGCGCCCCACGCGGTTGAATTGCATGCCGAGATTTGGGACAGTGACATGCACAGAATCCCCCCGATTCCAAATCTATTTTCCGTTGCCCAGGCGAAAACGCATTCGTGGAACGGCTTGACGTTTCCTGGTCAAACGGATGAGGACGCTTTCCTGCTGCAGGTTTTACATGCGTGCCGCCATTTGTTCACGCAATGGATACGCGTGTCCTGCCTTTACGAGATCGGTTATTTCTTGCATCGGCGGGCTTCGGACACTGAATTGTGGAGCGGGATCGAGCAGCGAGCGGGCGAAAGCCCGGTGCTACGCGAATTTGTAGTAATCGTAACCGAACTGGCAGCTCGGCTCTTTGCTGCGCCCGTTCCTGAGTTGATTCAGAGTTGGGGCGCCCGGATTCGTCCCGGACCTCGCATCTGGATTGAGCATTATGGCCGGGATTGGGCTCTGTGCAGGCTTCCAGTCTACGAGTTCAACTTATTTCCCCCCTCAAAGCTCGCGCTGTTTCTCTACAACGAATACAAGAGCGTACCTCGCGCTGACGAAAACCGGGATCAAAGCGAATCGCCGTCCTCCCGTGCGCCGCACATCGCCGCGTCCATACAAGAATATCCTTCACCTGTTCTGAACCAACGGCGGTGGAAGCGCCATCACTTGATCCGGCGAGGCGTTTTCTATGCTCTGGCAGAGCTGCGCTACCTCTGCGAAGTTCCGCGCTGGAAGTGGCTGAATCGAACGAGCCTGCGGACGGCGCCTGTTCCGTGGACGAGCGATTCGCTTCAGTCGAAGAAGGCTTCGTGAGTCTGAGAGTCCAAGCCGTCAAGAACGTCACCGCGACCTGGCTCGGCCTCGCGGTACATGCGCTGGTCGGTTTTTTTCTTTCGCCTTTCATCCTTCACAGGCTGGGCGACGAGGCCTTCAGCTTATGGATTCTGATTTTTGCCCTGACCGGATACTTCGGACTCCTGGATTTCGGAATTCGATCCTCGATCGTCAAGTACACCGCCAAGTTCATCGCGATCAATGATACGGAGCGACTCTCGCGCTATCTCAGCACGAGCCTGGCTTTTTACTGCGGAGTGGCAGTTGTCGTTGTGTTTGCCACCACCGCCGGATTTTTCTATCTGCCTTTGTTGTTCAAGATTCCAGCAGCGCTGCTGGGACTGGCGCGGATGTTGTTCTTACTATCCGGCATAGGCATCGCGTTAACCTTTCCCCTCGGCGTTTTTGCCGGCGCGCTTGAAGGCTTGCAGAAATTTTCATGGCTGCAACTCAGCCAGATCGGAATCACCTTACTTCGCGGCGTTTTAATTGTTGCCGCTCTAATGAATGGCGGGGGATTGCTGGCCATCGGCACGATCACGGCGGCCATAAACGTCCTCAGCTATGTGATCTTTGCGTGCATGGCGCTTTACGTCTTGCCGGTTCGCCTTAAGATGCGGTACGTGGATGGGCTTGTCTTTCGCGAAATGGCGGGCTACGGAGTCTTTGCTTTCGCCATTCTGGCAGCCGAGAAACTCCGCTTCCAGTCGGATGCAATGGTCATCGGGGCGCTGCTCTCTGCGACAGCCATCACATATTTTTCCATTGGAGCGAGGCTGGTCGAATACGCGAGTTACGCGGTGCGCAGCATGTCCCAAATCTTCACGCCCATGTCGAGCCAGTTTCATGCGACGGGAGACTTAGTGAGCTTGCGGCGAATATTCGTCGGCGGGAATCGCGCCAGCGCCTTCATCGTCTTCCCTCTCTGCGTGACGTTGATTGTGCTGGGCAAGCCAATTATCGAAGTTTGGGTGGGCGCTCGATATGCGGCCAGCTATGCCGTACTGGTTCTACTCATTATTCCCAGGACTTTGTATCTCGCTCAGTCGACATCGATCAGGATTCTTCTGGGGATGGGCCGCCATCCTGCACTGGCATCTGTTCTGCTGCTCGAAGGAATGGTTAACCTGATTTTGAGCTTGCTGCTGGTCCGCCGGTTTGGCATCGTCGGGGTTGCCTGGGGAACAGCCATTCCGTTGGCCTGCACCAGCGTGTTTTTTCTGCCGCAGCACATGTGCCGCATCCTCGAGATGCCTCTCGCAGTGTTTCTCACTCGCGCCTACCGGTTACCTCTGGTCCTCAGCGCATTCCAGGCTGCGGTGCTGTGGTTTGTCAGCCGTCAATTTCCAGCTCACACGTATTTCGGTGTGGGATTGCAGATTGCGAGCGGAGGAATCGTCTTCTGCGCGGGCGCGTATTGGGCATTACTCAACAGCGGATATTCTCGCCCCACTTCGTGGCATGCCTTTGTTCAATTGCTGGAGCCTAAATAGGAATGCCGGCGGACCGAAGATTGTCACGTTTTCGTCATAAGAGGATCTTGGAGCGATCTCCCCGACAACGGTTTTCGCTCGGTCGGATTTTGCAGAGTTTTGACAATTCTGAGACAAATGCCGGGCTGTCGGTTGGTACCTTTTGATCTCACTTTCGAGTTCGATTTGTGAGCAAGTAACACGACGAAAGGCACTGCCGTGAAATCGTCGAAAAAAATTGTATTCTTCGTCGCATCCTTTTCCAGCATTGAGGCCACTGCCCCGCTTGGCATCCTGGCGATCTCGACTCCCCTTCTGGAAGCTGGATACGAAATCTGCATTATCGACGCTTCGATTTCTCCCGACTACAAGAAACGGATCATGGAAGAAATCAAGGATGCCCTCTGCCTGGGCATTTCCCTGGTCACCGGGCCCATGATTCGCGAGACAGTTGAGGTTGCGAAAGCGATTAAGAAGTGGGACCCCGATTTTCCCGTCATTCTTGGCGGATGGCATCCCTCGCTGCTGCCCACCCAGACGCTTGAGGCGCCTTACGTAGACATCGTAGTGCGCGCCCAAGGTGAGGAGAGCATGCTCGCGGTCGCCGATCGCTTGCGGGACGATGCTTCGCTGGCCGATGTTCTGGGGATCGGATTCAAGCTTGATGGCAAGCTTCACTTCACTCCTGAACGCCCCCTGAAACGGCTGGAGCAGATGCCGGCAAAGGCCTATCATCTCGCGGACTTCGATGCTTATGAAAAAATCTGTGGGCGGCGCTGGGCCATGTACGTTTCCAGCCTGGCATGCCCCTTCAATTGCGCGTATTGCACGAACGCTGGAGTCTACGGACGTAAGTGGAACGCCCTTCCCGTCGAGCAAGTAGTCGCGGAAACGATGGAACTGACGCGGCGTTATCGGCTCGAACTATTGTGGATGGCCGACGACAATTTCCTGGTAGACCTCGACCGGTCGCTCCAGATCGCGGAAGGACTGGTCCGGGCCGGGGCCAACTTCAAATGGAGCATTCAAGCCACCACGAATCTAACCGCGCGTCTCAGCATCGACGAGTTAACCTTGCTGCGCCGTTCCGGTCTCCATCAGATTTGTCAGGGAATCGAGACAGCTTCTCCGACCGTGATGAAGTTGATGAATAAAGATTTCCAGGTTCTCGGCGATATCTATCAGTCCACCGAGCGTTGCATCAAGGCAGGCGTGATCCCATCATTCAACATTATTTTTGGGTTTCCGGGAGAAGGACCAAAAGAAAGACGCGAGACCGTCAACTTCATGATGGACATTTGCCGGAAATTCCCTGGTGCGGAATTCTGGACCAACATATTTACTCCGTATCCAGGTTCCCCAATTTTTCATCGGGCGGCCGAACTGGGGATCGAAGTTCCAAAGACTCTCGAAGGCTGGGCGGACTATTTCCCGCGTTATACGGTTCTGCCTTGGCTTAAGGGCAGCGATCACCAGCGTGTCCAGACCATGCGAGATTACCTGCGTATCGCCTTCGATCGCGAACCCATCGCGACTACCGGACACGGACGATTCGCCAAGGCGGTCCAGCACCTCACGGCCTACCCCGCGCGCGTACGGCTTAATTTCGATTTCTACAGTTTCCCAATTGAACTGTGGATTAATCGTCAATTGAAGAACATCGTGAAGTTGCCCAAGCCGAGCGTGGACGCGAAAAGGCTGCAGCCGGAAACGGCGCCCAGTTGTACTTAGTCCGCGGGTCGTGCTGTCAGTAGTGGCATTCGGTCCAGTCAATGAGCGTCCTGCAGGACATTCCGCCGCAAACCGAATCCAGCCAAAAACAAATGCTCCATCCTCGCGCCTCAGCCGGCGGCTGGTTCGTGTTCCTTATGCTGCTTGGCATTTCGGGATACCTGTACCTCAATCTCTTTCTCGTCACCAACGTTCCCATTTTGCTGAGTGGTGATCAGGTCTACTTCTGGATGAATGGGCAGCGAATGCTCTACGGAGAACATCCGTATGTGGATTTCTTCCAGTTCACTCCACCCGGTGCGGACGTGTTCTATCTGTTTCTGTTCAAGCTATTCGGTCCCCGAATCTGGCCTATCAACTTCGCCGTGCTCGTTCTGGGTGTCGCTCTGTGCTGGGTGTGTTTCCTCATCGCACAAGAAATTTTGGAACGACACCTGGCCCTTTTGAGCACGCTTCTTTTTGTAACGCTCATCTACACCAAGCTGCTAAATGCGACTCACCACTACTTCAGCGTCCTCGCAATCATGGGGGCGACCGCGATCCTGATACGAGGCGACAGTAGTCGAAAGCTATTCATTGCGGGAGCCCTGCTGGGTATCGCTTCTTTCTTTACTCAGACCCACGGCTTTGTAGCGCTCGCGGTGGTTACATTTTGGCTGGGTTGGGAACGCTACCGTACCAATGACTCGTGGCGTAGCTTTGGGAAAAAGGAAACGATTCTACTATCGGGTTTCTTTCTCCTCCTGCTCATCTTAAGTGCGCCTTTTATCGCCCGGGTCGGCCTAAGACAGCTCTGGTATTTCCAAGTCACATATGTGCGAAAGGTTATGGTGCACGCACCAGAGACTCATCTATTAGGGATGCCGGAATATGCGAACTGGCGAGCCCTGCCGCTTTTGTTTGTGCTGGGCGAATACGGACGACATTTTCTTGTCTATGCCCTGCTTCCACTCACGTACTTACTGGTGCTAGTCCGATGTCACAGGAACCGGTTGTCGGGGAACGCTAACTTCAGAAAAATTGCTATCGTGGCGCTTGTGGGTTCCTGCTTACTAGGGGAATTGATCTTCAGCCTCAACTGGCTGCGCCTGTACGCCGTCTCTATGGCTGGAATTATCCTGTTTGTCTGGATAATCAGTACGAGTGCCAGATTTCGCCGGTACGCACTCGGCAGCGTCTGGGCTTTGGTCGTGCTCTTAGGCTTATCGCAACCGTGGTTCGCCCAACATAGCGAGTACAGAATCATCAACTTGCCGGCAGGAAAAAGTGCCGTCGCTGGGAACAAATTTGAAAAACTAGAATGGGGGCTCACCCATACTCATGTCGGTGACTTCTTCTTTGAGGCGCCTTGGCCGGGTATGTACATTCCGCTTGGAGTTCGCAACCCTGTCTTTCTCGATACCGCCAGCACCATGTTGAATCCGCCATGGGTCGAACAGGCCGTTCAACAATTGGAGACAAAGCACGTACGCTACGTCATGTGGGCTGCGAGGTTGGACTATCCTGTAGACGCGAATCGCCCAAGAAGCGCCAATATCGTTCCTCTCCGTACGTATCTTCATACCCGCTACCGGCTGGCAAAAGCTTTCCAGGACGGCGATGAAGTTTGGGAACGGAATAGCCAGTGAGCCTATGGTAGGGCTAACTTCCAAGATTTCTCGGGCGAAGACTTCGCAAACATCCCTTCCCAAGACATAAAGCGAAATGAGTGCGGCAGATAAGAGACCGACGGTAAGGCCGATTGTTGCAGCGCGCCATTGCCGCTTGAAAATGAAGGCGCGTCATGGCTCACCGCAACCGTGCTTCTAGTAAATTCCTGGGATAACCTTGGCGGTGGCTCGCGCATAAGAGTCATAACTCAGCCCGAATAATTTTCGAAGGTGCTTCTCTTCCACCGCGATCTTGTTCAGCAGGAGCAGTCCCCACGCTATCACCAGCAGCCACGCAAGAACGCTCGCAAAAGTAATCGCCATCGCGATCTTGCCCGCAATCGCGGCTGCATACCGTGGATGACGCACGTAGCGATATGGCCCACGATTCATCGGTACTTGTGGAGGGTGTTCTTGACTAAAATATCGGGCGAGATAGGCATCTGTCCAAATCTGCCATACGCTAACGCCGGCATATAACGCCAATCCAACCATCTGCAGAGCAGGCTGTGCCAGCCAAGGGGTAATTCGCCAGTGGCCATAGTCAAGGAACACCAAAAGATCGAGCGTCATTAACGCCATGACCCATTGAGGTCCCGCCGGATCTGAATCCAACGCCCACCACTGCTGCTTGACCGGCGCCGAAACAAAGACGGTCCGACTGGATGAAAGGGAATAAAGCGACCCGAGCAACCGCAACACCAGGTATCCGCCAGAAAAATAGTCCAATCCTGACGTCGGATGCGCCGGGCTCCACCGAATGAGGCAAGCGAACGCGAGAAGCAAGTAGCCCAACGAGCAGGCAAGCGTTGTCCAAAAACCTGTTTTCATATTCTTCAAATTTGCGCAGGCGGCAAGGGTGATGTTCCGCCCATGTTTTTTGCGGCCAGCAATTCCCGGCCGGGTTCGGTGTGATCTTCAGCCGCGAGCAGGTCTCGCGCGACGACCGCGGCGACGGCAGGGTCATTGCCATAACGCAACACGTACGCCGGCAGGGCTTCGAGGGCATGCAGAACCCTGGTCTGCTGTTCGAGGAAACGCTCGTCGTCCGGGAACAGAACGCTTCCCGCTAGAAGCCGTGTCAACTCATCGCGCGTAATCCTTGATAGACCATGGCTGGCAGAAGATTGTCGCTCCAGGAATAGACAACATACCGGTTGAACCGGCGAGCGCCCTGAAATCCGCGCGTCCCTCGACAGATGGTGGACAACGAAATTCCGATGAAAGCAAGGGCTAGTTCGCTCTCTGAGTTCCGAAAGGAATTCGAGCGCTTCTGGACGAAATGTAGGCGGCCAGAATCCACTCCAACCGCGCAGAATGCCTGACTCGAGCTCGAGAAATACTCCTTCATCTGCATAGAACTCTAGTCCGAGCTTCTTTGCCAGATAGCTGGCGCTTGTTTTGCCGTTGTTCGGTTCACCAAGCAGTAAGACTCCCCTATGCTCGCGGGCCACGCAGTTGGCCCACACTGGAACCAAACCCAGGCTGCCTACCGTCAAGCACAAGAGATTATCCAGAAATGGACTGATGAATCCAAGTTCGTCCTCGATCAGCCTTTCAGAGACAAATGCGATCGCCTCGCGCACTTCGAGGTCGACGGCCAGAAAATTCCTTTGCCCATACTGAGCCCACCGAACCCCTTCGTCTGAGAATGCCGATCTTTGTGGCCATGGCTCACCGGCTTGTCCATCGAACTCTACGACGATCCTCCAGAGAAAAGCCGGATGCTCAGTCGGTGTTTCGGGATAACAAGAGAACAGTTCAATCAGGTGCCTCAGGAGCTTCGAACTGTTGGTTTCGAGTTGAACTGTACGCTTCATAACGGGTAAGGAAACCGAATGTGGAGTCGGCACGAAGCGACGCATCGGATCGTTTCTGCTTTGTTTCGATTGGTCGCGGTATCCACGGTCCATCCGTGCTTGCCTTTGCGCTGATGCTTCTACCGACTTGGCCTGAACAACGCGTTTCATTCTTGCGTACCCACTCTCGTTAGCCGTCTCGTCGTTTGTTCCACGGCGCATAGTCAGACTTTCGCCAGATGCTGGGAGATTTGGCGCGCGATCAACTCGGGCTCCCCACCATACTGCAAGCGCCAGCATGGAAGTTCGACGACCTTCTGGATTGTCTCTGACCGTTTGGCCGTTGCGACCGGAAGTTCGGCCATCAGCTCTCGGTTCAGGCGGCTCAGCGCCTCTGTTGACGACATCGGCATGAATCGGAATTCCGGAGTGTCTGTTCGTTCCAGGAAGATCAATGAGGCAGGCCGACATTGTCGAACCCGTTCCACACCTCGAAGGTCTTTCGGTTCGAGCCAAAACGCCGGGCCGCCACTCCGCGTGTCGGTTAAATGTTTCTCCCTCAATTCTTGAAACCACAAAGCCGCTTCCGGACGCAATTTGAACGGGGTTGGCAATCCCCACGCCTGTAGTTCGCCACTCTTCTCTACAGAGCAAAATGTTCGGTCGTCGGAGAGAAAGGTAAAGCCTTGTTGTGACAGTGCTAAGGCCAGTGTCGACTTTCCAGCACCTGAAGGCCCGGCCAAGAGCACGCCTTGCTGGTTCTTCGCGACACACGCACAGTGCAATTCCGCAATGCCAACGGAGGCGCTCACGATTGTGAGCAGTATGGGGAACATCACGGATTGCCAATGTGTGAGATCGGCCGCTATGCCCGCTGAAAATCGCCCGGTTACGTGGCGCGTACGAAGGTCCACAAGCATCGAACTTCCTTCGTCAAAGCCTGCAAAGACGAGAGAGTTCAGTCCTCGTACGTAAGGCTTCGGCCAAGGCGGCTGCGATCGATCAGCATCGTCAACCCAGAAACGCATCGAAAAATCGACAGGCCCGGGCAGCTGCTCGACCGACAAGAAGCTGGTACACGCCGCCTCGAGCACCTGTTCCGAATTTGTCGCCAAGCTACAGACAGTTCCAGCGACCGTGTAATGCTCACAAAGCGGCGTCACCGCGGCCTTGTGCAGAAAATCTCGAGAACTCATATCAGCATTCGGACTGCTTTGAGCCCGCACCATGCAGAATCACCCATCACACTTCGAGCAAAATCACACAATGCTCATCAAAGTCAGCAGACCATTTGTCATGATCCTGTCAACAACTTGTAAATGTTCCTTCGCATGAGGAGGCTGTTCCTCCGGCAAATGTCGGCCTTGCACACCTCATCGACCACGGCACTCTTCCGCGAGTACCCGCATCGCTTTTTATGACAGTTTATTTACATTTCCCAGACAATTCCGCAACAGCCGCAGAGTTTAATTCTCTCGCAAAGTCAACCAGGAATTTGTCGATGTCCTCCGCGCACAAAGTTCGCGCATCAGACGCAGCGCTGACGAGCGCGGAGGCCTCCGATCGGGGCTGGCACAGGAACTGACGCCTGCCGCGTTTGCATTTGTAACTAGACATCAAGGGTTTAGCTCACAGCACCCTGTAAGTGAGGGGGCGAAGCTACATCCGGCCGCAGCAGTCAGGGATCGCCATGGGCGCACTTACAACTACCACCGCAAACGTACCAGACGGGCCCCTGCCGGAACCGAGCGGGGCACATTGGTACGCGCTCTACACTGCTCCTCGGCACGAAAAGCGTGTCGCCGATCAGATCTGTCGGCAAGGCATTGCTTGCTTCTTGCCTCTTTACCGATCCGTGCGGCGCTGGAAGGACCGGCGCAAAGAGCTCGCCTTAGTTTTGTTTCCCGGCTACGTTTTCGTGCGTTTGGAGTTGCAGAATCGGCTTCGAGTGCTGCAACTTCCTGGCGCCGTTCGATTGGTGGCTTTTAACGGGCAGCCCGCTCCTTTGCCGGAAGAGGAGATCGAAAATTTGCGGAACCATCTTTCCCGCTCGGGAAGCATTGAACCGCACCCCTATTTAAGCGTCGGGCACCGCGTCCGAGTGCGCAGTGGTCCTCTGAATGGCCTCGAAGGCATCATCCTGCGCACTAAGGACCGCTGCCGCATTGTGGTGTCGATTCATTTGATCATGCGCTCGGTAGCTGTCGAAGTAGACGACGGCGATCTGGAGTTTATTTCCTGAGCTGCACAACGGTTTTTGGCCGTTCGCATTGAAGCAAATCGAGGAACCTATGTTAACGGATACGATTTACCTTCTAAAAACTCCGCTCCGGCAAATTGTTGCCTGCCTCGCGTTCCTGCCACTGACCCCGTTAATGTACGGCCAATTGAAAGACAGTTCTCGCGTGCAGAAGGATTCGTATGCAAGAGGCGAGAGCAGCACCCTGTCCGATCTTGCAAAGGACAATTTTGATCTGGTGGCCGCTTCGTCGATTCAGATTCGGGAGATCCTGGTGAGAGACGCCGGGCTGCTTGTCGAACTCAAGCGATGGGTCGCCAAAGAAGCGAGTGACAACGGACAGGTCGTGCAGGAAGGAAATCTCTCTGAGCAAGCGATATTCGATCGCCTCGACCAGGACATAAAGTTCCGCTCAGTCGCCACTCGCCTGCTGCAACGGTACGGATATTTGATGCCTGCGCCGAATCCGGAGTCGAGCGTTGCGAAAGAAGAAGATTTGGTCCTGAAAGAGCGCGCCCGGCGTCTGGTTCAGATGGAGGCGCAAGAAGACGCCGAAGCGCTCCAGCTTGCTAAACACGATCAAAACGAGAACGACGCCGAGCGCAAGAGTAGTTGCGATCCACAGCAAGATGGAGATTGCGAGAGAACCGGCCCGCGCAGAGCTCGTCCAACTTCTCCAGTACGAAACGAGGCACCCATTCCGGATAACGGGCCGAGCGTCTTGCCGAGCATCCCTTCTCCCTTCTCTCCGCCTCGCACGCTGCAAACCAATCTGTTTCCTGGAGAATCCGGGCTGCAAAGTGGAGGCTCTTCTGAACTCCAATTGGCATCCAAGATCTTACAGTCGGGTGTCGATACGGCATCGATTTCGCAGGCGCGTGACCTCTTCGGCGCAGGGAATCCGCTCTCTCTCTCGCAAAACAATCTTTCCACCGACAGGTCCAGCCCGCGCGACATCTTCGCTCGAACCGATGTTGCAAAGCTGACGCCTCCCGAATGGAGACGGACGAAGCCGGCTCAGCCTGAGGAGGACATCACTCCCGTAAAGATGGTACGCCCGGCAAACCCGTACGCCGATGTCCCTTCGCTATACGACATGTACGTACAGGCCGCGGTTTCGCAGCGCCCCGCCGAGCGTTTCGGTCTTGACGTATTCCGTAATTCTGAAAGCCAGCCGGACGTGATTCCCATGGATCTCCCAGTCGGACCTGACTATGTCGTCGGAACCGGCGATACTTTGTCCATTGACCTGTGGGGGAGTGTTTCCCAGAGACTGGTACGCCTGGTGGATCGGGAAGGGCGCGTCTCGTTGCCGGAAACCGGCCCTCTGCTGGTAAGCGGCAAGAATCTCGGTGAGATTCAGCTGGAAGTTCAGCATGCACTGCGCACAGTCTTCCGAGAAGTATCCGCGGACGTGTCGCTTTCACGGGTAAGAACAATCCGTGTGTACGTAGTCGGCGACGTTGCCGAGCCCGGCGCCTATGACATCAGTTCTCTTTCGACGCCGTTAAATGCGCTATTTGCGGCCGGAGGCGTTACTGCCCGCGGATCGTTGCGCGCTCTTAAACATTCACGCGGCCAGCAACTGGTGCAACATGTGGACGCCTACGACTTGCTGCTGCACGGGGTGCGCGCCGATCTCAAGCGCTTGCAGGATGGCGACACGTTGCTCGTCCCTCCTCTGGGCCCGCAGGTGACTGTAGAAGGCATGGTGCGCCGTCCCGGAGTTTATGAACTCCTGGATGAAAATTCGCTGACCGACGTGCTCGCACTAGCGGGCGGAATTCTTCCGACCGCGGCGCTCCGTCATATTGAGGTTCAGCGAGTTGAAGCCCACGAAAAGCGCACGATGCTGACTCTGGACTTGACGTCTGACACTGGGCACGAGGAGGTCGACAAGCAGCTACAAGCCTTCAAAGTACAGGATGGCGACCAGATCCACATCTTCCCGATCGCTGCCTACAACGAAGATGCCATCTACCTGCAAGGACACGTGCTGCGGCCGGGGCGCTACTCCTATAAGCCGGGAATGAAAGTGACAGATCTGATCGCGTCGTATTCCGACCTGCTCCCCGAACCAGCCCCTCACTATGCGGAAATTGTTCGCTTGAACGCGCCGGACTTTCACCCTAGCGTCGAGAGCTTTGATATATCCGCCGCACTCGCCAACCCGGCTTCGGCTCCGGTGCTGAATCGTCTGGACACAGTGCGAATCTTCAGCCGCTACGATTTTGAGCGCCCTCCGGATGTGTCCGTAGGTGGAGAAGTCCGCAGTCCCGGGGAATACCGAACCACCGGTCAGGCTCATCTCCGCGACGTAATCTATTTGGCGGGCGGAATCACTCCCGACGCGGCACTGGATTCGGCACAGTTGTTCCGCAATCAGGCTGATGGCACCCTCAAGATCCTGAGCGTCGACTTGCGCGAGGCGCTCGCCGGAAATCCCGTCGACAACATCATCATTCAGCCGCGCGACCGCCTGCTCATCCATCGCAAATTCGAGAAAGTCGACGCCCCAACCGTGAACGTCACGGGTGAAGTCGCGAAGCCCGGTCGGTACCCCCTCACCTCCAACATGCGAGTCGTAGACCTGGTCCGAGTCGCGGGAGGTCTGAAACGCAGTGCATTCGCCGATAACGCCGACCTCACACGGTTTTCAGCTGCCAACAGTTCGAGTCAGCGCCTGCAAGTGAAGCTTGCCGCGGCTCTGTCCGGCGACGCCAACGAAGACGTGCCCCTCCATAATGGCGACGTTCTTGCCGTCCGCCAAATTCCGCAATGGAACGACCTCGGCTCCTCAGTCACTATCAAAGGCGAGGTGCAGCATCCCGCGACCTACGGAATCGAGCCTGGGGAGCGGCTCAGCTCCGTTCTGATGCGTTGCGACGGATTCACCTCCCAGGCATTTCCTTATGGCGCGGTGCTCATCCGCAAAGAGGTTCGCGATTTGGAAATGAGGTCCCACACGGAGTTGGTGACCCGCATCAAGGCGGAACAGGGTTACTTGAAGGGCCTGCCAGAAGGTGACTCAGACCAGCGAGCCGCCAAGCTCAATGCAATCGCCCAGACTGAGACCGTACTGACTCAACTGGAAGCAACTGCGCCGGTAGGCCGCGTAGTAATTCACATACCTGCCGACCTCCGAAAGTTGGCTAATACGCCCAATGACACTCCGCTGCGAGATGGGGACGTAATCATCATTCCCAAGAAAACGAATTACGTGGTCGTGAGCGGCGAAGTGTTCAATCCCACCGCGGTCAACTATTTGCCGGGCCGAAGTGCAAAGTGGTACTTGAGCCAGTCGGGCGGCTTGACTCAGATCGCCGACAAGAACGCCGTGTTTGTCATCCGCGCTGACGGCTCCGTACTTTCAGCAAAAAACAATTCTGGATTGTGGTCGGGTGATCCTCTGAACGCCGTCCTAAAGCCCGGAGACTCGATTGTTGTTCCGGAGAAGGCGCCCAAGATGGCTCCGCGCAATTGGGTTGCGCTCCTGCAGGCTGCCCAGGTGGCCTCTTCGGTTGCCCTTACAGTCAGCTATCTCCATCCATAACAGCGGTCTCGGCTACGGGAGTCTGGTGAAAGCGACGACGCGATTCATCTCGCTGACAGTTCTTGCAGCTTCCTGCCTGATAGCTGAAGCGCAGCAACCGAGCGGCGTCACGCACGATTCGATGACTGCATCCACTACCAACACGATCGCGGACCCGACGGCAACCGAGACGCGCGCACACTCGGGCGCGTTTGATGCCATTTCCGCGGGCAAGTCGACATCGGGGTTCGCGGAACATATGGTCGATTTGTTCCAGGACCAGAAAAGTATTTGGACTGCTCCAACTCGAATCCGGTTGTCAGACGCAACCTGGCTGGTGCCACTCGGTGGAATCGCGGCTGGATTGTTCGTGACCGATCGCCAGTACAGCGCTTCTCTTTCCCAGGATCCTGCAACTCTTCGGCACTACAGAAGTCTTTCTAATGTTGGCGTTGCAAGCTTGGTGGGTGCCGGCGCCGGGCTCTATCTGTTCAGTTATCCCGCACACAACCCTCGTTGGCGCGAGACCGGATTTCTAGCGGGCGAAGCGGCCTTAAATAGCCTGATCACCACCGAGGCACTCAAATACTCACTGCAGCGTGCGCGCCCCTATCAGGGAAATGGGGGTGGGCAATTCTTCAACAACGGTACGTCGTTTCCGTCTGAGCACGCCGCGGCCGCCTGGTCGATCGCAGGCGTGATCGCCCATGAATATCCGGGAACCCTCCCCAGGATGTTCGCGTACGGAATGGCCTCGGCGGTTAGTTTCTCTAGAATCCGCTCGCACCAGCACTTTCCCTCGGACGTGCTAGTGGGCAGCGCGCTGGGCTTCTTGATTGCCCAGAGTGTTTATCGTCACCGGCATGATCCTGAAACCGGCGGCGGGTCCTGGCTATCGCCGGACGAATTTGTTCGTGAGCCGAAGATGCACATGCCTTCCTACATGGGCTCACCATACGTTCCGCTGGACAGTTGGATTTATCCCGCGATGGAACGATTGGCCGCTCTGGGATATTTAAAAACGGACAGTTTGGGAATACGCCCCTGGACCCGCCTTGAGTGCGCTCGTCTGTTGAACGAAGCCGCCGAGCTTGCGGCTGATGTCGCAGGTGGCGCAGAAGTACAGGAACTCTTTGGCTCTCTGTCGGAAGAGTTCGCGGGTGAATCCGGCCTTCTCGGGGGTGAACAAAATCTGCATGCTCAGGTGGAATCGGTTTATCAACAGGCGGTCGCAATTTCCGGCAGCCCTCTGACCGACGGATATCACTTCGGCCAGACTGTTTTGAACAACTATGGCAGGCCGTTCCAGGAAGGATTCAGCACAGCCCTCGGAACTTCGGCATGGGCAGTCGCCGGGCCTTTCGTGATCTACGCGCGAGGAGAATATGAGCGCGCACCGTCCGGTCCTGCCCCGTCAGCGGCAGCTCTCAGCTTTATCAGCACTGAGGATTATTTGCCGCAGAATGCACCTTTGTTGCCCGTTGCTGCCACGAGTCGCTTTCGCCTTCTGGACGCTTACGTCGGGATGAACCTTGCCAACTGGCAGCTCTCTTTCGGCAAGCAGAGTCTCTGGTGGGGACCAAGCGCGGGCGGCACGATGGCTTTTACCGACAACGCCGCGCCGCTCAATATGTTCCGCCTCAACCGCGTCAGCCCTTTTCGATTGCCATGGATCTTCAGCTATCTCGGCGACCTGCGGCTCGACTTCTTTCTTGGTCAATTGTCTGGACAGGAGTTCATCAATAACGGAGCGCTCGGACAGCAAGCGTTGGGGCAATACGGCCAGAGCTTGAGACCGCAACCTTACCTCAGCGGCGGCAGGATCAACTTCAAAGTTACTCCGAACTTCGAGTTCAGCATGTCGAAGACCACCCTCTATGGCGGTCCGGGCAATCCGTTAACCCCAACCACCTTGTTGAAAAGTGCTCTCGGGATGCACGTAAGCGCGGGACCTCCAGGCAGCGGTCTCTCAGAACCTCTAGGCGATGGCCGTTCCGTTGTGGATTTTTCTTATCGCATTCCAAAATTGCGCAACTGGCTGACCCTGTACGGAGAAGGCTTCAGTGAAGACGAGGTTTCCCCGCTTAACACCGCCGGCAAATCGGTGTGGCAGGGTGGCCTCTACGCTGCAAAGTTGCCCAAACTCAACCGCGTGGACTTGCGCGTCGAGGGCGGATCGACCAGTCCCGTAGATTTTTCTTCCTGCAACGGATGCTTTTACCACAATTTTCAATATGTGAACGGGTACACCAACGATGGTCAGTTGATGGGCACCTGGATCGGCCGCGCAGCTCAAGGTGAGGCCATTCGCAGTAACTACTGGATCACCGCCACCAAGAAAATTGGGATCGAGCTCAGGCACAGAAAGCTGGATCGTCAATTCCTTCCGCAAGGTGGCACCCAGAACGACGCAGCCGTAATCGCGGATTTTTTGACAAAATCCGGATTTCGATTTTCTGGCACTCTGCAATACGAGCGCTGGCAAATACCACTCCTGGCAACGAACTGGCAGTCTAACGTCACGGCGTCTCTTCAGTTCAGCTTCTGGCCACAGTTTCGCGCGAAATGAATCTGCCAATGAACAAATTAGTGCGACCAGAGTGATCGTTCCCCAATGCCAAGCACCCCTATGCGCGCAAAATCGGAGCAACCAATCGTAGACTCCAGAGTCCTCACTGAGCCCGCCCGCATCCCCGGATACGAGGACCTTGAAACTGACTCCAGCACCATAGCTCGTCTTCGCCTCTTGCTAGAGGAGCGCTTCACGCTCCTTCGCTTCGCAGCCTATGGACTTGTCCTGTCAACTTTGTTCGCGTTTACGACTCCGTTTAGCTACGAGTCGCGGACGCAACTCATGCCTCCGGACAACGACTCTGGCGCAGGCCTGATGTCAATCCTTGCGATGACGGCTCGCACTGGAGGCAGCCTGGGCATGCTTGCTGGAGATATGCTGGGACTTAAGACGTCAGGCTCCCTGTTCGTCGGAATTCTTCACAGTCAAACGGTCGAAGACCGCATCATCGAGCAATTCAATCTGAAATCCGTCTATCACGCGCGGCTCATGCTAAATGCCCGGCGCCGGCTCGAATCGAATACCGAAATCACAGAAGACCGCAAAAGTGGAATCATCGGCATCCGCGTGACCGATCATGACCCGCAACGGGCCACCGCCATCGCGCAGGCTTACGTCACCGAGCTCGACCGGCTAGTGACGGAGTTGAATACCTCTGCGGCTCATCGCGAGCGCGTTTTCCTCGAAGGGCGGCTGAAGTCCGTGAAGCTAGATCTGGACGTTTCGGCAAAAGAATTCAGCCAGTTCGCCAGCAAGAACACCGCCATTGATATCAAGGAACAGGGCAAAGCCATGGTAGAAGCGGCTGCCATCTTGCAAGGCCAGTTGATCGCGACCCAATCCGAACTCGAAGGCCTACGGCAAATTTATGCCGACACCAACGTCCGTGTTCATGCCGCGCGCGCGCGCATTGAGGAGCTCCAAAAGAAACTGCAGGAAATGGGAGGTGGCGACCTTGCCGGGACAGCGGCCGTCGAAGGCCAGACTCTTTATCCCTCGATCCGCAAGTTGCCTTTGCTGGGTGTTACGTACGCCGAGCTTTATCGCAATAACAGGATCCAGGAAACCGTCTTCGAGCTTCTGACTCAGCAGTGTGAACTGGCCAAAGTGCAGGAGGCCAAGGAAACTCCCAGCGTCAAGGTCCTGGATGTTGCCAAAGTGCCCGAGAAGAAATCTTTTCCACCGCGTTTGTTGATCATGTTCCTGGGCACATTTTTATCCATCCTGATTGCCTCCGTCTGGCTGCTGGCAAGGGCTCGATGGGAGAGCATCGATTCCGGCCATCCGGGAAAACAGTTAGTTCTGGATACCTATACAACCATCAAAGCCGACCTGGGGCTAGCGTCTGGCAACGGAACACGCTTCCATCAAGTGCGCGACAAGATTCTCTGGTTCAAACGAAATTCGAGCAAACCTCGGATTTAATCCTGTTAACACCGAACAAAAACCGTAACCCAATCCTGATTCACTGATCCAACTCTGCCAGATCGAGGGAGCACAAATGAGAATTCTTGTTCTAGGGGGCGATGGGTACTGTGGCTGGCCGACTGCGTTATACCTTTCCAAACGCGGACATGCAGTCGCGATCGCCGACAGCTTTGTTCGCCGTTCCTGGGATCACGAACTGGGCGCGGAGACCTTGACCCCGATTCGTCCTTTAGCCGAACGTTTGCGCACCTGGCAGCGCCTCACGGGCAAGCAGATCGAGAGTTACGTCGGCGATATTCTGGACTACGAATTTCTGGCTCGCGTGATACAGGAGTTTGAGCCCGAGGCCGTGGTCCATTTTGCCGAGCAGCGGTCGGCGCCATACTCCATGATCGATCGCCAGCACGCCATTTTCAGCCAGACGAACAATGTTGTCGGCACTTTGAACGTCGTGTTTGCCATCAAGGAATTTGACCCTGATTGCCATTTGGTCAAATTGGGGACCATGGGGGAGTATGGCACTCCGAACATCGACATCGAAGAGGGTTACATTCGCATCCAGCACAACGGGCGCGAAGATGTATTGCCCTTTCCCAAGCAGCCCGGATCTTTCTATCACCTCTCGAAAGTTCACGACAGCCACAATATTCATTTCTGCTGCAAGATCTGGGGCATCCGTGCGACCGATCTGAACCAGGGTGTGGTTTACGGCACGGTCACAGATGAGACCACAATTGATGAAGCTCTGGTCAACCGCTTCGATTATGACGAAATCTTCGGCACCGCTCTCAACCGCTTCTGCGTGCAGGCGGCAATTGAGCACCCCATCACCGTCTACGGCAAGGGCGGCCAGACGCGCGGGTTCCTTGATATTCGCGACACCGTACGCTGCATTGAACTGGCTTGCCTGAATCCCGCTGCTCGAGGGGAGTTCCGAGTCTTCAATCAATTCACCGAGCAGTTCTCCGTGCTCGAACTTGCGGAGATGGTGCATTCCGCCGGCAAGAGGCTCGGACTGGACGTAGTAATTGACCACCTGCCCGACCCTCGCGTGGAAGCCGAGGAGCACTACTACAACGCCAAGCATACGAAGTTGGCCCAGCTCGGCCTGAAGCCGCACTTGCTCTCCGACTCGTTGCTGGATTCACTGGTAAACATTGCCATGCAGCATCGGGACCGCGTGGATCCCGCGCTCTTGCTGCCCCGCGTGAACTGGCGCAAGAGCCGCAATGATCGGCGATCGAAACGCGAGATTGCTATAGCGGCAGATTAATGATGCCGACCGCGGGGATAAACGAACTCGATCAGGTAAGCGGCGGGTTGTTGACACGAAACTGGGTGCTCAACCTTTTAGGCTGGGTCGTGCCGCTTTCAGTGGCGCTCTTCGCCATTCCGTATGTTGTCCGAGGATTAGGTGCGGAACGGTTCGGAGTGCTGTCAATCGCATCCGCTCTGCTGGGTTATTTCGGAATCTTCGATCTGGGGCTTGGTCGTGCGACCACGAAGTTCGTCGCGGAATGTCTGGCGCGTCGCGAGCCAGAAAGGCTGTCCAAGGTTGTCTGGACATCTCTTTGGGCGCAATTCATGCTCGGTGCGCTCGGCACTTTAATCACTGTCTCCCTCATACCGATTGCAGTAAACCGGTATCTCAAGATATCGCCGGCCCTGATCGCAGAGACTAGAGCAACTCTGTTCGTGCTTTCCGGTTCCCTCTGCGTTGTCTTAATCGGCAATGCACTGCGCGGTGTCCTGGAGGCGGGGCAACTGTTCCATATTGTCAACTATGTTAAGGTGCCGACGAATACTTCGATGTTTCTGTTGCCGGCCGTCGGCGTGTTCTTCCACCTGAGTCTTCCCGGAATTGTGTGGCTTCTCGTCGGGGCTCGCGTAAGTGCCACTCTTGCGTATCTTGCGGCATGCCTGCGGTGCTTTCCCGCTCTCCACAGCCATTTCCTCCCTGACAAGAACTCGATTCGTCCCCTGCTCGTGTACGGAGGATGGGTCACCGTTTCAAACTTCATTACTCCTCTGCTGGCTTACGTCGATCGTTTCTTTATCGGATCGTTGGTTTCTATGAGTGCCGTAGGTTATTACTCTGCGCCTTACGAAGCGATCAATCGGGCCTGGGTCGTACCGGCCACATTGGCCGCAACGTTGTTTCCGGCATTCACAAATTTGGATGCGGGTGGTTCTAGAGGTCGCCTGGAAGAGCTGTGCGCTCGATCTCTCAAATCCCTCCTTTTGATTTCAGCTCCCACTTTGCTGCTCTTGGCGCTCTTCGCCAAACAAATTCTGCGATTGTGGTTGGGTGCGGAATTCGCAGCCCAGAGCACGCTGACGCTTCAGATCCTCGCCCTCGGGATGTTAATCAACTCCGTCGCTCTCGTGCCTTTTAGCCTCCTTCAGGGAGTCGGTCGTCCTGATCTAACCGGAATATTCAGCGTGCTGGAGTTCTTATTTCAGGCCGTCTCCTGCTGGTTTCTGGTTCGGCATTTCGGAATAGCGGGAGCCGCTCTAGCATGGACACTCAAGGCGCTGCTGGATGCTCTTCTAATGTTTGGTGCAGTCTTCTGGCTCGATTCCGTTTCATTCGCCAGCCTTTTGCAGAACGGAATGCGCCGGACCCTGTTGGCAGTAGCTACTCTCGGTCTCTCTCTCGTAATTGTATGGCAGGTCCACGGGTCATTTCCGGCTCGGGTTCTAGTCGCAGCGGCCCTTGTACTGGCCTTCATCCTGGTCTCGTGGACTCATGTGCTGGACAGCCGGGATCGCAATCTACTGCTCGTCACCGTCTCAAACGTCAGACTTCCGTTTGCAAAACCGAAATAACTTGAGCGAGATCGCACTTAAATCGCGCGGCATTGGAATATGAGCGTCATTGCACGAAGACAGCAACGGTTGCATGCGGGAGTTGTCGCATTGGTGGCTGCAATATTTGCTGTCTCGGTGACGACCGTCAGTTATCAAGGATCTTCGGCTCCGAAGTATGCATTGGTTTCCGTAGCGTTTTTGGCTCTAATTCTGCTTTCGTTACTTGTGTATGTGCGGCCACTGGTCACGCTTGCTGTTGCGCTCGTTTTTGCCACCAGCCCTCTTCAATTGCTACTGAGTCTGCAATGGTCGGCATTGGTCAGTGCCTTTCTGCTTGGGGGAGCCTGTCTGGGATTCGCGCTTCGCACGCCATTACGATCCCTGACCTCAGATCCTCTGATTTTGCCTATCGGTATCTTCACTCTGTACGGAGTCATCAGCAGCGCCTACGGTTTATTGCTGGGGAATGAGATTGGGTATGTGATTGGGGACTGTTTCCAGGTGATTGAGTTTGCTGCAGTCTATTTCCTGGTGGCTCAGTTGCTGAATAACGACGGGAAAGTCCATCGGTTGCTACGAATTCTAATGATCTCCATCCTGATCACGATCGTGCTGGAACTTGTATTGTTCGCACTCGGTCCAAACGCGGGAAATCTCCTGCCTTCGTGGGAAGGAAGCGCAGTCTCAACAGCGCTGGTTCGAACCATCGACATTGATGCCACGATTCTATTTGCAGTGCTTATCAACATATATCCTTTCACCGCTTCCCGAGAGCAGCGCTTTTGGATTTGGATGGTATTGATTCCGACCGTGGCCAACATCGCGCTAAGTCTTTCCCGCGGCCTGTGGCTGTGTACTTTGATGGCTGCCAGCCTATCGCTTCTCTTGCAAGCTACCAAGGTGAGAAAACGACTGCTCGCAGCCACTGCGTTGCTGAGCATTTGCATCGTAATTTTGGCAGGCACATGGAAGCTTGGCTCTGGTTCTGATGACAGTCTATTGACTGTTTTGGAAGAGCGCGTCTTTCACGGGGTTGATCAGGTCGAAGAAGGCCTCGCGGGGACCGAGAATATGGCAACCCGCCGTTTCCTTGAATTGGCCATTGTTGGACCACAAGTCTTGAAGAAACCCTGGATTGGATACGGCCTTGGCGCTACCTACGTTATCGGTGGCTATGCCGTACTCGATTCGGGAACGACTGCGCTGATTGATAATCATTTCATTCACAATCTGTACCTGGTAACGGCTTTTCGAATGGGGGTCATCGGACTGGCCCTGTTGCTCTGGGTGCTCGTGCGTTATTTTCGACTTGCTCTACGCGCATCCAGAGGCATGCCGCCAGAGACTCCCAAGGCTCTACTGATTGGATTTGTCGCGAGCATCTTAGGTCAGTTGTTCCTGTCTCTTACTCAACCCACTGTGATCGATCATCCGACCTGCGCTCTTATTGCTTGTGTAATGGCTCTGACTTTCAGAGTGGGAAGAATCCACTCTCCAGGCAATACACGCCTGATGGACGTGAAGCATGGCTTCTAGTTCCTCCGTTCTATGCCCCATCGATCGCGACAAAAGAGGACCAACTCTGTGAACAGCGATTGGAAGACCCTAATCATAACCGTCAATTTCCGGCAGGACCAGTGCACCCTTCGATTTCTAAATAGCGCGACAAAGTTGGACGGATTCGGCAGTTGCCATCTTCTGATCGTGGACAACGATTCCGATGATAGCTCCGTCCGTAGCCTCCGAGCAGCAAGCGCAGAGTTCGGCAATGTCGAACTGCTGGCATTGCCGCAGAATGCCGGGTATTTCGGCGGGGCGAATTGGGCGCTCCGGCATTATCTGGAACGCCACAGAATTCCGGACTGGGTAGTGGTGTGCAATAACGATGTCGTCTTTGATAATCCAAGGTTTCTACTAAGACTCTATGAGAGAGATCCCGGCAAAATGGGAATGATCGCCCCAGCGATTATCTCTGGCGTCACTGGACATGATGAAAACCCAAGCATCCGGCACCGCCCCAGCGAATTTCGCATGTGGCGCTACAGCTTCTGGCTTTCCAGCTATCACATGATGTGGTTTAAGCAGTGGTTGTCGCCATTGGTGCGCCGCGCGCGCTACAGGCTTGAAAAATGGACTTCACATCGTCATCGCGGTACAGGGGAGTCAATCTATGCGCCCAGCGGCGCGTTCCTTATATTCAGTCGAAGGTTCTTCGAAGCTGGTGGATTCATCGATGATGGCTCCTTTTTGTATGCCGAGGAGTTCAGGGTTGCCGAGATGTGCCGATACTTGGGCCTGTCTGTGATCCATGACCGCGAACTGACGGCCTGGCACGAGGGAAGCCAATCAACCGGACGCATGCTCAGCCGGAGTGTGTACTTGCATCAAAAGGAAGGTTTCTCGTACGGGTTGACCAGATTCAAGAATTCCTATCCTGAGCTTGGCGCGAAGGCGCGTTCAGCCCGAACGATTGTCACCAATATCGCAACGGATCGCAGTACCGGTGCAACTGCCGAAGAGGGTGTTCGATGAGTGCGGTCCAGTGGCTGCTCTGGTTTTCTCTGGGCATCATCATCTACGTCTGGGCCGGATATCCGCTCCTCGTGTTCCTGCTGGCTCGTGTGTTCTCCCGCAAGCGCAAGCCTATCGGACAAACGGTGAATCCATTCGTCTCTATCATTGTTCCCGTTCATGACGAGGAACAGAAGATTGCGGCCAAACTGGAGAATTGCCTGGAACTGCTCTACCCACCTGAGCGGTTGGAGATTCTGGTAGCCTCGGACAAATCCACCGACGGAACTTGCGAAATCGTGCGCAGTTTTATCACGAGGGACGCTCGCATTCAATGGCTGCAGAGCGACAGCCGAGTGGGAAAGAGCGGCGTTCAAAATCTTGCCGCACGGCATGCCCGTGGGAATCTTCTCCTTTTTACTGACGCCAATACCATCATGCCGCCTCGAGTCTTGAGGACCATGGTTGATCATCTCGCCGATCGGAGAGTAGGACTTTCCACAGCGACGGTGCTCTTCGGCCACGCGAAAGACACAGTCGACAAAGGGCAAGGCTTTTACTGGCACTATGAACTCTTTTTACGTTTTGCGGAATCGGCCCTCGGCATCCTGGCCACCGGAAGTGGGCAGGCTCTGCTGGTCCGGCGAGAGCTTTTTCAACCTCTACCCAGTTGCTACGGCGACGACTGCATCATGCCGCTGGATGTTCGCGCCCAAGGATACAAAGTCATTCAAGGGCGGGAAGCAATCGTGTACGACGCTATGCCGCAAGGTATCGAGGGCGAACTCCGCGCGCGAATCCGCATGACTGCCAGGAATTGGACGGGCACCCTTTCCCGTCCGGCTCTCCTGAATCCCCTTTGGTTCCCGCTCACGGCACTCGGCCTTATCTCGCACAAGCTGCTGCGTTGGCTGACGCCCTTCTTCCTGGCCATCATCTTCGTGTGCAATACCCTGCTCGCCCTGCAACGACAATTTGTTTTTCTCTGGTCGTTGCAGGCCGTCTTCTATCTGTCTGCGTTGGTTGGCTGGCAATTAACAAGGAGGCAACGCCCTGCCTGGGTATTCGGCTATTCCTTTTCCTTCTGCCTCGCTAACGTCGGATTCTTGCTGGGAATGGTGAAAGCACTCCGCAATCAGAAGATAGTGGCCTATTGAGCCGGTCACCAGAAAGTTTATGTCGATCCCTTGGACTCGTTTGCCGTATCTGACCCGTGTCTGGATGGGCAGCCAGTTCTCCGCAAGCCTGCTGCCTGCGCGGGTGAAACCGCTGTCGGCAAGCCTCAAGCTTACGGAAAACTGTCAGGCCAAATGCGTCACCTGCAACTACTGGCAGACGCGGTGGGAGGACGGCCTCAATACTGAGAAAGCTGTCGATGTGATCAATCGCCTCGGCGATTTCGGTATTCGCTACCTGCGCTTTACCGGCGGAGAACCATTACTCCGTCGCGATCTGTTTCAGATCATGCAAAAAGCGAATATGGCCCGGTTCAAACGTATCACTCTGCAAACCAACGGGCTTCTTCTCAAGAAACTGAGCAAAGAAATCAATGATTCTCCCATCACTAAGGTGGCTGTTTCCATTGATGGCCTTGAAGCCTCCAATGATCTGATTCGAGGAATCAAGGGCTACTTCAAGTTGGCGATGGAAGGGATTCGCCTTCTGAAAGGCAAGCAGGTCCAGGTCGTGGCTACGCTCAACGGGCGCTCCGCAGGCGAATTAGAATCTCTAGCAGACGAGGCCAGGCAAGCCGGTGCCGATTTCGCCTTCAATATTCTGGACGATCGCTCCTATTTCCTCCGCCACACTTCCACTTCCGACTTGTGGCCAAACAAGACTGAGATCGCGAGCATCATATCGTTTCTTCGCGGCAAACTCAGACGGCCCGCGTACGAACTCGATTACATACTCAAGTACTTCAGTCGCGAGACTCTGGAAGAGCCGCCTTGTGTCCTTGGTTTCATCGAACTATTCGTCGTTTCCAATGGAGATGTGCTTGCCGGCTGTTACGTTCTCAAGCCGGTTGGCAATGTTCTGCGCGAAGATCTCGCGGAGCTGGTCGGCTCTGAGCCCTATCGCGATGCCTGCCTTGCGATGGTCCGCCGGGAATGTCCGGGTTGTACCTGCGGTATCCATGTGTCACTGGCCTTTAAAAATGCGGCGTCTCCGTTTGCCTCGCATCGCAGACGCCGAGCACCTGAAGCCGCCGAACCGGTGCATAGTTCTGACTAGGCGCTGAAAATGCCGAATACGATCCAGGACGCGCCGGCAAGCGATAAAGAACCGGAGTTGCAACGCCTGCTCGCTGCCTATGAGCACCGGGCCCATTCGGTTCCTGCGGAACGATACTCGAGAACCAATCCCGGCCATTTATTTGCCCTCCATGAAAGAGAAGCGACGATGGCGGCAATGCTGCGTGCCGATGGCCTCCATTCGCTGGCCGGTCTTCGGATTCTCGATGTTGGTTGCGGTCGAGGCGCTACCCTTCGCCAGTATCTTGAATATGAGGCGGACCCGTCTCACTTGTGGGGGATCGATCTTTTTCCGGCTTTCGTTGAGCAGGCGCGGTCCACATCGCTCGGCCTGCAGATCATTTGTGGTAGCGCCTCAGACCTTCCGTTTCCTGATCGCAGCTTCGATTTCATCTCTCAATTCATGTTGTTCACATCGGTGCTGGATAATGACATGAAGAGTCGCATCGCGCGCGAAATCGATCGCGTTCTGGTTCCGGGTGGGCGGTTGCTCTGGTACGACTTTGGTTTTAACAATCCAGCGAATCCAGACGTTCGCGGAATCCGCTTGGGAGAAGTGCGACGCCTATTTCCTGCGTTCTCGATGACGAGCCGCAAAATCACCCTGGCGCCCCCGTTGGGCCGCGCAATCGGCCGGTTCGGACCAGCAATCTATTACCTGGCTTCCAAAATTCGTCCCCTGTGTACGCATTATCTTTGCCTTCTCAAAAAGCCCTGATCACGTTTTCTAGCGATTCGCTCTTTCCGATAAGTGAGGTTACTTCCATCGTGCGCGATAAATTCCTGCCGTTCTCTCCTCCATTAATTGGAGAAGACGAAATCAACGAGGTTGTCGACACCCTGCGCTCCGACTGGATTACTACCGGGCCCAAGGTGAAGCGTTTTGAACAGGACTTTGCGCAGTTTGTCCAGGCTCCCGATGCACTCGCGGTCAGTTCCGGCACAGCTGCGTTGCACCTCTCTCTGCTGGCGCTCGGAATCGGCGCGGGAGACGCCGTGATTACTTCTCCGCTCACATTTTGCTCCGCAGTGCACGTAATCGAACACGTGGGCGCCACGCCGATCCTTTGCGATGTCGAGCCCGATACCTTGAATCTGAATCCCGACGGCATTCGCCAGCAGATCGAGAGAACCGAAAGGGATCTTGGCCTTCGTGTGAAAGCCATCTTGCCGGTGCATCTGTATGGGCATCCCTGCGACCGGAACGCCATCTTGAAGATCGCAGCTGAGTACCATCTGGCTGTAATCGAGGACGCCGCGCACTCATTGCCGGCGGCCTACAAGGGCCGTCCGATCGGGTCGCTTTCCGCCACCGACAGTGTGCCAGTGCTCACTTGCTTCTCGTTTTACGCTACTAAGAATCTGACCACCGCCGAGGGAGGAATGCTCGTCGGACACAAGGCCTTGCTGGACCAGGCTCGTCGCTGGAGTCTGCACGGAATGAATCGTGACGCCTGGAAGCGTTACGGTTCCGAGGGTTCGTGGTTCTACGACGTGGACTGCCCCGGCTACAAATACAACATGACCGATATTCAGGCCGCGCTCGGACTGCATCAATTGAAGAAGCTGCCGCAGTTCCACGCCCGGCGCTGCGCCATCGTGAAGCGATACCAGGCCGCTTTCGAAAGCCGCGAGGAATTCGAGGCGCCTACCCAGCGCCGTGATGTCCAGCACGGGTGGCACCTTTATGTGTTACGCCTGAACCTTGACCGGAGCGGCATTACGCGCGACCAATTTATCGCGAAAATGCGTGATCGAAACATCGGCTGCTCCGTGCACTTTATCCCCATTCACTTGCTCCGCTACTATCGGGAAAAGTATGGCTACACACCCGAACAGTTCCCCATCGCCCTGCGAGAGTTCCAGCGGATGGCTTCTCTACCCCTGTCCGCTCGCATGACGGATCAGGACGTAGAGGACGTAATTCAGGCAGCTACCAGCATTCTTGATGAAAATCTACCTGTAAGGTCCGAGAGGCCGGTTGATGTCGTCAGTGTCTAAAAGGCCCGAACTAGTGGAACAATACCGCCCGGCTTCTCTGCGAACCGGGCTCTTCCATCGCGTTTTCGATCGGGCGTGCGCTGCCGTCGGATTGCTCATTTTGTCACCTTTATTTGCAGTGATTGCGGTAGCGATCAAATTCGATGACGGTGGTCCAGTGTTCTATCTGCACGAGCGAGTCGGAGCAAACTTCCAGCATTTTCGAGTCTGCAAATTTCGCAGCATGGTTTTGGGCGCCGACCGCGATGGATCGCTCACTGCTCCCAAGGACTCTCGCCTTACGCGCATCGGGCGTGTTCTCAGGCGATATAAGCTCGACGAACTTCCACAGTTATTCAATGTTCTCACCGGTGACATGCAGCTGGTAGGTGCTCGCCCCGAAGTCGATCGCTATGTGCAAATGTTCCGGCTTCAATATGCGGTGATATTGCAAGATCGCCCCGGCATTACCGATCCCGCAACTCTCGCCTACCGCCACGAAGACCAAATCCTCTCCGCCAGCGGAATTGAGCAGCAATACATAGGCGAAATTCTTCCGGCCAAGCTCAAACTCTCGCTCGACTATCAGCAGAAACGCACCTTCTGGGCGGACCTTCGAATCCTATTTCGAACTGCCCTTGCGTTGATCGACTAAGCCTTCTCCAGTTATTTCTCCAATTTCGAATTCATCCCACTCAGCCCGATGAAAATCATCAACCTCGCTCAAACTCTCTTACGCAAGAACTCATGGTTTGTGGGTGCGTTTCAAGCCATGCTGATTTTTGTGTCGCTGATTTTGGCGTGGTTCCTGAAGTTTGATTTCACGTTACCTCACCGGCGGGTGCTGTTTTTGACAGCGGCCCTGCTTGTTTTGATTCGAATGATCATGATCGCCCGGTTTGGCCTGCTGCACGGGTGGTGGAGATATACCGGATTGAGCGACGCACTCGACGTTGCCAAGTGCGTAGTTTCCGGTTCCGTGGTTTTCATTGTGGTTATACGTTATGCGATTAACCTGTCGACTTTCCCGCGCACGGTCTACGTCCTTGAGCCGCTTCTAACCGCGGGACTTCTGATTGGCGTGCGGATCTTATCTCGCGTGTTGGCGGAATCAGTTCGTCAGGACCTGGCAGCTTCAAAGAAGGTTCTTCTCATTGGCGCCGGTATCGGCGCGCAGACGGTGGTTCGAGAAATCGTTCGCCCGGGTAGCGAATACGCCCCCATCGGATACGTTGACGACGATCGCTCTAAGTTGGGTCTCAAAATCGAAGATATCCCCGTCCTCGGCACGGTCGATCAGCTTCCGGAACTGGTCCGTACCTATCCTGTGGATGAAGTGCTGATTGCCGTACCCTCAGCCTCTTCCAAACAGATGCAGCGTTTCGTAGAGCTGTGCGAACGCGCGTCGGTGAAGTTTCGAACTGTACCGGCTCTGCGGGACGTCATCGCGCAAAGGGTTAGCATCAGAGATTTCCGCAATGTGAATGTGGAAGATTTGTTGGGCAGGGACCCCGTCGCCATCGATCTGGAATCTGTCCGGAGGGCAATCCATCACCGTGCAGTGCTGGTAACCGGGGCCGCTGGATCTATCGGCTCGGAACTTTGCCGCCAAATTCTTGAACACGAACCAGGCATGCTGGTCTGTGTTGACCAGAACGAGACTGGAATGTTTTACCTCGATCGCGAACTTTCGCAACGCTCCGCTAAAACCACCTTACGATGTCATGTCGCCGATGTCGGAGATCGCAGGCAGATGGAGCCTCTCTTTCAGGAGAGCAGGCCCGAGATCATATTTCACGCCGCCG
>Ga0209166_10000690_pt1 | contig 33630 bp, 25 predicted proteins | sample Coa_R1_3_FD_187151 | JGI IMG/M metagenome (GOLD analysis project Ga0209166, IMG submission 187151) | Surface soil microbial communities from Centralia Pennsylvania, which are recovering from an underground coalmine fire - Coalmine... | ecosystem: Environmental > Terrestrial > Soil >...
CGCACCAGCGCAAGATACGGCGCCACGAACGCCCACTCCTCGTCCGAGACATCAGTCGTATAGGGTTTGCGAGTCATGGCGACGCATTGCTCTGCGTCGCTTGATCAGTTCCTAACAGCCTCTAGGAGGAGCCGCGCAGGACGGTTCGAAAACCAATGTGGTTTTCGCCGGTGTCAGAGGGACCAGGTTGCCGCGCGGCGGGGCGATATCGGTAGCAATAGTTAGGCGAGCACAAGAACGACCCGCCCTTGATGACATGCTTGCGCGCGCCTGGATCGCCTGGGTCGAAGGCTACAGTCTGGCGCGCTCCCTCAGGGTCGGATGCGGCGCCGGGCGCAAGGTTTGGACGGTACCAGTCCTTGGCCCACTCCCAGACATTGCCAGCCATGTCGTAGAGGCCAAAACCATTTGGCGGATAACATCCAACGGGTGCGGCCTTGGCTTTGTAGCCATCGGCGCCGGAGTCGGCGATCGGGAAGTCTCCCTGCCAGACGTTGGCTTGCGGCTTCTTAGGGTCAAGCGGTTCGTCGCCCCATACAAACCGCGTCGCACCCTTTCCACCTTGGGCGGCGTATTCCCATTCCGCCTCGGTCGGAAGATCGCGACCCAGCCAACGGGCATAGGCCATGGCGTCATCCCACGCGACCTGTACGACGGGCCATGCGGCCTTGCCTTCAATCGAACTGCCAGGGCCTTGGGGATGGCGCCAGTCCGCCCCCTGAACGACCCGCCACCATTGGCTCGGGTCGGGTCCTTCGACGTGATCGGAGCCGACAAAGACGATCCCTGAGGGTTTGAGCTCATCGCCCCGCAGCTGGGGGTAGACCTTTGGGTCGAGCGCCCGCTCAGCCAGGGTCACATAGCCCGTGGACTTAACGAAGCGGGCGAAATCAGCGTTGGTGACCTCGGTCTCGTCGATCCAGAAGGCTCCGACATGGGTCGTGCGTTGCGGACCCTCCTCCGGCCGCATCGCGCGCGCGCCCATCTGGAAGGTCCCAGCCTTGATGAAGACCATGCCAGCGGTCGAGGGCGCGCTTTGCGCCGCCGAGCGCTGCGGCAGGCAGACGGCGCGAGCCGCTTCAGGCGAACGCCGCGCACAGCCGCCAAGCGCGACTACACCAAATACGATAAGGCCGAGCGATCGCATTTCAGGCCCGCCGGGGCCGCAGCGACAGCCAAAGGAAAACGACGGCCAGCCCGACGGACACTGGGCTTGCATAGTGTTCGGGGGGGTGATGGCCGCTTGACGGCGCCAGCAGCACCCAGCCTTGCAAAGACATCAGGCCGCGCTCGACAATCACAGCGACGAGGAAAACCGGGGTCAGCGGCTGATAGCGCGCCGCGACCAGCAACATCGCCATCCCAAGCGCAAGTTGCGTCGCGCCTTCCCATGCAAAAACACTGCGGATCAGCTCGCGCTTGTCTCCCATATCCAGCCCCGCGATGGCTTCTGCGCCACCGCTCGGGGCGAAGCTGTGGATCAGGCCTGGAATGATCGTCAGCAGAGCCGCCAAGCCTAGGAACCAGGGGGATAGGCGCGCTCCACGATATTGCGCGTTGCTTGAGGGTGGAAGAAAGCTCATCGCGCGCGCCTCCGGTGCTCAATTGTCCCACAGAATGTACTCATCGCCCTTCTTCTGCGGCATGCCGCTAGGATGGTCGATGAACACCGGACCCTGCAGCAGAGAGGGCCAAAGGGGCTTTACGCTTTGAGCATCCTGGGCGGCGATCAAGGCCAGCATGGCCCTGGTGCGCTGCGGCTCACGCCTCGACAGTTCATCCTTCTCGGTTGGATCGACGGCGAGGTTGTAGAGCCAGACCTTGCTTTGGGCTTCACTCGATTGCAATTTCCAGTCGCCGTCCAGGACGACCTTGTACTGACCAGAGCGCCAGAAAAGCATCTGATGCGGCCGGCCTTGAACCTTGCCTTGCAGGTAGGGCGTCAGATCGACGCCGTCGATGACGCGATCCCTTGGAACCTGGGCGCCGGCCGCTGCGGCTGCGGTGGCGAAGATGTCGATGTGGCCGACCGGAAAGGGGTAATGGGAGCCTGGCGCGATCTGGCCCGGCCAGCGCATGAAGAAGGGTGCGTGCACGCCCCCCTCGAAGAAGGTGGATTTGAAGCCGCGATAGGGCTTGTTGATCTCGGGCAGCCCAATATAGCCGGCCCCTCCGTTGTCGCTGGTGAAAATCACCAAGGTGTTTTGCTCAAGCCCTTCATCCTTGAGGGTCTTGAGGATCTTGCCGACGTTGCGGTCGAGGTTTCGGACCATGGCGGCATACACCCGCAAGCGATGGTCCTTGATCTGAGCCAGGGCGTCGAAATCGGCTTTGGTCGCTTGCAATGGCGTATGGATCGCATTGGGCGCGAAATAAAGGAAGAACGGCCGGTTCTTGTTGGCCTTGATCGCCTGCACCGCCTCGTCTGTGAGGTAGTCGGTCATGTAGCCGCGGGGCGCGAACATCGGCGAGCCGTTGAACTGCACCTGGTAGGGTAGGTTGGGCCACAGGAACCGGTCGATCGGGTCCCAGGGTTGCTTGGAGTTTTCGACGCCGTCAGCGTGCTCGGGAAGATACATCGAGGCGCCGGCGATGAAGCCCAGACTTTCATCGAAACCGAGATCTTCCGGGCGTGAGCCCTTCTTGCCGCCCAGATGCCACTTGCCCAGGTGCAGAGTGTGATAGCCCTGCTCTTTCAAGAGCTTTGCGATGGTGATTTCCGTTGGGGGCACGGAAAGCACATTGACCGCCTCAGCTTTGGCCGCGGTTGATCCTTCAGGCATTTGCTTCAGCCGATCGGCAAAAAACCGCGGCGTCACAATCGCATCAGGCTCGGCTTGAGAGCCGACCATTTTCTCGAAGGCCACCGGCGCCGGGGTGAATTCGAACCCGAAGCGCGTCGGATAGCGGCCGGTCATGATAGCAGCGCGTGAAGGCGCGCACGTGGCGTTGCCGGCGTAGCCGTTCACGAAGTCGACGCCCTCGCGTCCGATGGAATCGATATTCGGCGTCGGCGCCGCGCCACGGGCCACGCCGCCGCCATGAAAGGTGATGTCGTTGTAGCCCATGTCGTCGGCTAGGATGAGGACGACGTTCGGGGCCCGCCGCCCCGGCGGCGGGCTCGGTGGACCTGGCGCCCAGGACACGGCATGGTTGGGCTCGACATGGGGCAGCTGGGCATGGGCGATCATCGCAAAGATCGCCACCTTGTTGGCCGCCGCCAGTCCTAAGACCATCACCACGACGAACGCGGTGGCGATAAGCCAAGTCCATAACTTCATGCGCGCCTCAGCCGGCTCGGGGGCTTTTCCTCTCAAAGCTATATACTGACACTATCAATGCCGATAGATCTGGTTTCGACGTCAGGTGAAGGCGAGAACGCCGCTTAACCCTTGCGCCGCACATTCGGCCCAGGCGCGCGCGTCATAGCGCCGAGCTGGGCGCCTGTGCGCCAGCCTGGCTTTGCATAGACCGTGGCCATCGCTTATCGGTTGACCCTGCAGCCGAGGAGGCGATGGCTATGGCGCGCACGACCACATCTGGTGCTTCTTCGCGATCCCATGAGTTCGCAGAGGTGCAGTTGCGGTGCGATGATCTAGATCCAACCGTCGCTTTCTTCGAGCGCCTGGGGTTTAGGATCGAGACCATCTTCCCCGCCGACAATCCCCGCGTTGCGAGCCTTTCTGGCCATGGGTTGCGCTTGCGCCTTGCGCCTCAGGGCGACCCGGGATGGATCCGAATGGTCGGGGCCTGCGAGCCTCTCGTTGCGCCCAACGGGACACGGATCGAGTTTGTGGATCCTAATCCGCCGATGACGGTGCCTGGGCTCGCGCCGCAATTCGTGGTCACGCGCCAGGCCCAGGGGGTGATGGGCGCCGGTCGTGCAGGCATGCTCTACCGCGATCTCATCCCTGGGCGGCTAGGTGGGCGTTTCATCGCTTCGCATATCTCCATCCCAACTGGCGGTCCGGTCGCCGACTGGGTTCATTTCCACAAGATCCGGTTCCAATTGATCTATTGCCGGCGGGGCTGGGCGCGCCTGGTCTATGAGGATCAAGGACCTGAATTTGTGTTTCGAGCCGGCGATTGCGTCGTCCAGCCGCCCCTTATCCGTCACCGGGTGCTGGAGAGCTCCGATGGCTTTGAAGTCGTTGAGATCAGCTGTCCGGCCTCGCATGAGACCTTGGCCGACCACGAGATGACGCTTCCAAGCGCAGGGTTCGATCCCGATCGAGATTTTGGTGGTCAACGGTTCTTGCATCATGTCGCCGCCGCGACCGCTTGGACGCTCGACCCAGCAACGGGCTTTGAGCGGCGGTCCACCGGCGTAGCGCGCGCCACGGCGGGCCTGGCTGACGCAGGCGTGATCCGACCCGCCGGCGCCAGCGGCTTTTCGGCCGCCTCCGATGGTGCGGAGCTTTATTTCGGGTTCCTTCTTGAGGGGACGATGACGCTGAACTTCGCCGGCGAACACCGGCTCGGTTCAGCTGACGCCTTCGTCATTCCGCCTGGCGAGACGTGGAGCCTAAGCGAGGCCTCCACAGATCTTGAGCTCTTGGAGGTCGTGCTGCCAGGCGGCCCGGGCTAAGGTGTAAAGCGTCTCGGTTGTTTGCCGCCAGCCAGCGGAAGCTGGCTTTCGTCGATAATCTGGCCGCCTTTCATAACAAAGGCGATCTTCTTGACGTTGTTTATGTCCGTCGTCGGGTCGGCGTTCAGCAGCAACAGGTCAGCAAGCTTGCCCGGCTCGACAGAACCCAACTGATCGGCTTTTCCAAGTAATAGGGCGCCGTTGTGGGTGGCGATCGTGATGACGTCGAAAGGCTTGATGCCGGCGGCCGCCAGAAGCTCCAGCTCGCGCTGGGAGGCTGGACCGCTCGACTGGTCGGTGCCCATCGCCACCACCCCGCCGGCGGCATGAACCTTCCGAATGTTTTCCGCGCAGACCGGTGTCATGAGCTTCATCCAGGCGGTCCAAACGCGCGACTGGTAGTCGGAGCGGATCTTGGTTTTCAGGGTCTGGCGATCAGCGGCGCTGAAGCTTGCTACATAAAGCGGCTGGTCAAGGAACTCCGGATGTTCCGCCAGGCGGCTATAGTTCTCCCCGATCGTTAAGGTGGAGGCGAAGGGGATCTTCTTGGCCGCCATCAACCGGACGAAACTGTCGCTCACCGGTCCCTGGATCACCGGGTGGGCCAGACTGTCGGCGCCGGCGAAGATCGCCTCCTCAGAGCGCAATTCGCTGGAGGTGTGCACGGTCGAGCGGATGCCGTGCTGGTTGTAGTAGCGGATAATCTGCTCCATCAGCCCAAGCGGCAGCAGCGGAATCATCGGCCGCGCGCCCCAACCTTCTTCTTCAAGCGTCAGTTTGATCACATCTGGCTGCTGCTCGGCGATCTGCCGATCGAGCTTGTCTTTGTCCTTTTCGAAATCCTGAATTGTCACCGCCATGCCGGAGCCGTGGCTGCCGGGGTAGGTGATCAGGTTGCCGGTCGCAAAGATGCGAGGAGACAAGATCTTGCCTGCCCGCTCGTCGGCTCGCAGCGGCAAGATGACGTCAGCCTGGTTTCCCGCGTCATAGACTGTGGTTACGCCCGAATAGAGAAAGCTCGCCAAGGCCTGCTTGGCTGCAGAGCGGGCGGCTTCAGCGTCGGCTTGCGGCTCAACGCCGCCATGCAGATGGATATGTACGTCCATCAGCCCCGGCATCAGATACTTGCCGCGACCATCGAGGACATGGCCCCGCGCAGACTTGACGAGCGCGCTGGGGGTCACCGCGGTGATGCGATCTCCCTCGATGCTCACGGTCATGTCGGCTTGCGCGGCGTGGCCCGTCCCGTCGATTAGGGTGACGTGTTCGATCGACCACGAAGCGGCCGAAGCTGCGCTAGGTGAAGCCAGGACCAGGCCGCAGGCTGCCAGAAGCCCCAGTCGCTTCATGTCGGTATCCTTGACTTCGTGGCGACATAGCGCCCCCACCCGCATCGCCCAGCTTAGCGGCGAAGTTGCTTCAGGCCAGCAGATCCCGATGGGCCAGCAATCCTTCGATCAGACTGTCCACGTCGGCCTCATCATTATAGGCGTGAAACATCGCTCGCACATTGCCGTCGCGCCACGAGACGATCACCCCTCGTTCGGCCAGCTTCTCTGTGAGCAGGGCCGGGTTGCGTGATCGCACCGCAATTTGCGGTCCCCGGCGATTGTCCTGGCGCGGCGTCGCCATGTTGCAGCCTGCGCCCGTCAAGCGGTCCATCGCCCTTCCTGTCAGATCAAGAATGCGGGTCTCGATGGCTGCAGTTCCCAGCCTGCAAATCAGATCAAGACCGGCCTCAGCGGCATAGCAGTTGATCACCGGCGGCGTGCCGGTCTGAAAACGCCGCGCGTTCGGCGCCGGATCGTTGGCGAAGATATCCATTGCATCGATGTCGGCCTGGGCGAACCAGCCGCTGGCGCTGGGCGTCAGCTCAAAATGACGGCGCGCGACATAGAGCCAGCCAATGCCTGCTGTCCCCAAAAGGTACTTGAGCATGCCGCCCACTGCGAAATCGATATCCAAGGCCCGGATATCGATATCCACGGCGCCGGCCGATTGGAAGGCGTCCAGCAAGACAAGCGCGCCGCGCTCGTGGGCGAGTTTGGTGATCGCTGCAATGTCGAGCCGTTGTCCGTTTCGATAGCAGACGTGGGTGATCTGAACGAGCTTGGTGGTGTCGTCGATGGCGGCCGCGAAATGGTCCAGGGGAACGCCGCCGTCTGCGGCTTCGGGCACATGCTCGACGCGGCCGCCGCGCGAGGTTTGCGCATGCCAGATCTGGGCGCCTGTTGGAAACTCCAGGTTGGAGACCACGATCTTATTGCGCGGCCCTGATAAATCGATCGCACTCGCCAATGAATTGACGCCATCCGACGCTGAGGTCGTGATCGCAATCTCGTCGGGGCTCGCCTTGAGAAGTGCGGCCATTCCATCTCGCACAGCCTCGGCCCTGGCGCCCCAACCGCTCCAGTCGACGCCGCGATCGATCCGATCTTCAAGATATTGACGCAGCGCCGTTTCGACCGGCCGAGCCAGCAGGCCATACGAACCGCTCGCCAAGTAGGCCTTGCGCTGCAAGGTCGGAAAAAGCGCGCGGAATGCGGTCCAGTCAGCGGCCACTTGTGCGTACCGGCGAAACTTCGTTCATGGGGATCCTTGAGCGGGGCGGCGGGCGAATGGACGAAGAGCAGATCATCGAGCGTGAGGCTGGGCTGAGCAAGGCCCTGACGCGCGCCCAGATCACCATGATCGGCTTGGGGGGCGCCATAGGAACCGGCCTCTTCATGGGATCAGGCATAGCCATTGGATATGCGGGCCCCGCGGTCGTGATCAGCTATGCGATCGCAGCTTTCATAGCGGTGATCATGGTTCTCAGCCTATCTGAAATGGCCGTCATGCATCCCGCGGCGGGATCGTTTGGGATCTATGCTGAAACCTATCTGAACCCCTGGGCCGGTTTTACGGTGCGATACACCTATTGGTTTGCTCAGGTGATTGCGGTGGGCGGCGAGGCCGTGGCGGCCGGAACATACATGACCTACTGGACCCCCGCCGCGCCGGTGTGGATCTGGTCGTTGGCCTTTGCGCTCGTGCTGTTGTTTGTAAATACCCGCTCAGTGAAGAACTTCGGCGCGTTCGAATACTGGTTCGCCTTCATCAAGGTGACGGCGATCGTAGCCTTCATCGTATTGGGCGCAGCAGCGATCCTTGGGATAGGCCAGCCTGCGGTCGGTTTCCATAATCTGACGGGACTGCCTGGCGGCTTCATGCCTCATGGTTGGAAGGGTGTCTGGATGGGGGTCCTCATGGGGATCTTCTCGTTTGTAGGCGTGGAGCTGATCGCCGTGACGGCTGGCGAGACCGCAGATCCCAAGACCACCATCCCCGCTGCGCTGCGTTCGATGGCTTTGCGCCTTGGGCTCTTCTACCTGCTCGGACTGACCATTGTGGTGAGCTTTGTGCCATGGACGCAGACCGGCGCGCGGGTCGTGGCGGAAAGCCCCTTTGTTCGGGTCTTCGCCCATACCGGTCTGCCCTATGCAGCTGGCGTCATGAACTTCGTCGTGCTGAGCGCAGCTCTTTCGAGCCTGAACACCGATATTTACCTGGGCGCCAGGATGATGTTTTCGCTGGCGCGCGGCGACTTTGCGCCGCGTCGGCTTGGCCGACTAAGCCCGGCGGGCGCGCCGGTTCCGGCGATCGTCTTTACCGGCGCCTTCATACTGGCCGCGACGGCGGTTTCGATGTTCACGCCGCTCGCCTACAACTACCTCTTCGGCGTGGCGCTGTTCGGAGCGATCTTCGTATGGATCGTGATTCTGATCAGCCATCTGGCGTTTCGCCGCCGCCATCGCGCCGAAGACCTGCCCGTCAGGGCGCCATTCTTCCCGGTTTTGCAGCTTCTAGGCTTGGTGCTGCTCGTTGCGATCTTGATCACCATGGGTCTCGACACCGGCTTTTGGAACATCTCCTGGATCGTGGGCGTCCCGTGGATCGCGATCGTATCAGGGGTCTATTTTCTCTCGCGTCACCGCAAGGCCTGAACAGGTTTCGCTACCACGCCGAAATCCTGGCGAAATGACTCAAGCTAAGGGTTCGCCATCCAGCCTTCGGGGGGCTAGCGTCGGCTATCATTGGGCGGGGCGACCTGGGGTCCGTGCTGAATTCGCGAAACGCGACGGGGAGTGAGATGAAAACAGTATTGTTGGCCGGTGTGGCGCTGGCTCTTGCGTGGCAGGGCGTGGGACAGGCTCAGCCTGTTCAACATATCACAAGCCCCAAGGAAGCGCTGAACGGCTCCGAACCTGGAGACGACTACTTCCTGGCCAATTACGACCAGACGACCGCCTATTGGAAGAAGCTGGCCACTGAGAGCGATCGGTTGAAGCTGGTCAGTCTGGGCAAGAGCGTCGAGGGCCGGGAAATCTGGATGGCCGTCGTCTCCTCGCCGGAGAACCTCAAAAAGTTGGATCACTACGTTGATATCGACAAGCGCCTGGCGCTCGCCAAGGGCCTTACCGATTCCGACGCTCACGCCTTGGCCAAAGAGGGCAAGGCGATGGTCTGGATAGACGGCGGACTGCACGCCTCGGAGGTCGCAAGCGCGCAAAGTCAGATCCAGATCGTCTACGAGATGCTCGCCAAGAACGATCCGGAGACGCAGCGTTTCCTGAACGACGACATCACGCTTTTCGTACTGCCCAATCCTGATGGGCAGCAGCTGGTCGCCAACTGGTACATGCGCAAAGCCGACCCCAAGGAACGCTCCTTGAGCGACTTGCCGGTGATCTACCAGCGCTACGTCGGCCACGATAACAACCGCGAATACTATATGTCGAACATGCCGGAGACGACGGCGATCAACCGGGCGATGTTCAAGCAGTGGTACCCGCAGATCGTCTATAACGAACACCAGACCGGACCCTTAGGCGCGGTGGTGTTCGTGCCGCCCTTCAGGAACCCGTCGAACTACCATTTTGATCCGCTCGTGCTCAGCGAGTTGGATGGCGTCAGCGCCGCCATGCATGGTCGCTTGATCGCCGAGGACAAGCCCGGTTCAGCTGAACGCAGCGCCGCACCCTATTCTACATGGTTCAATGGAGGACTGCGCACCACGGGCTATTTCCATAATGTCGTCGGCATTCTGACCGAGATCATCGGCAGCCCGACTCCCATGCAATTGCCGCTCGTGCCCAACCGTCAGCTCTCCAACCAAGACGAACTCTACCCGGTCCCGCCACAGATCTGGCACTTCAAACAAACCATCGAATACGTGAAGACCATGAACCGGGCCGTTATGGACTATGCGTCCAAGAACCGGGAGGACCTACTCTACAACCGCTATCTGATGGGTCGTAATTCCTTGAAAAGGGCCGGTGAGGATAGCTGGACGATTACGCCCAAGCGCGTGGCTGCGGTGATGGCTGCACAAAAGGCGCAGGGCGCGGTTGCGCGCACCGGCCGTGGCGACGGGCTGGCTGGAAACGGCGACCAGACCGCAGTGGTCGATCCAAAGCTCTTCGACACGGTCCTGCACGAGCCGTCGCAACGCGATCCGCGCGGTTATATCTTGCCGCTCGACCAGCCCGACCTTCCGACGACGGTCAAATTCCTGAACGCTTTGATCAAGTCTGGCATCGTGGTCGACAGGGCCACAGCGCCATTTACGGTCAAGGGCAAGACCTATCCGGCCGGCTCCTATGTCGTGCTCTGCGACCAGGCTTATCGGCCCCACATCCTCGACATGTTCGAGCCGCAAGACCACCCGCAGGACTTTGAATTCCCCGGCGGCCCCCCGATCCGGCCCTATGACATCACCGGCTACACCCTGGCCTATCAGATGAACGTGAAATTCGACCGGATCTTGGATGGGTTTTCCGGTCCATTCGAACCCATCGACGAGGTCATGGCTCCGCCGCCCGGCAAGCTGGTGGGGGCCGGCGGCGCCGGCTGGATCTTAGACCACAAGACCAACAACAGCTTCACCCTGACCAACCGGCTGCAGAAGGCCGGCGCTGCGGTCTACTGGATGAAGGCCAAGACCTCGGCTGACGGTCAGGACTTTGGCCCGGGCGCGGTTTGGGTTCCAGCCAGTGCGAAGGCCAAGTCGATCATCCAAAAGGGCGTCGTCGACCTGGGGATCAACGCCTATGGGCTGAACGCTGCGCCGAAAGGCGACAAATTGGCCCTCAAGGTTCCGCGGATCGGTATCGTCGACACCTATGGCGGACTGATTACGTCTGGCTGGATGCAGTGGGTCGTCGAGCAATTCGAGTTCCCCTACACGCTGGTCTACGGCCCTGAGCTCGACGCGGGAAATCTCAACGCAAAGTATGACGTGCTCGTGTTCGTGGACGGCGCAATTCCGGGCGGTGACAGCCGCTATGGAGGAGCCGGCCGCGGCGGCGGGCTTCCCAAGGCTGAGGACGTGCCTGAGAAGTACCGACGGATGCTGGGCCGGATCACGGTGGAGAATACGCTGCCGCAGATCCAGAGCTTTGTTCAAAATGGCGGGACCGCCGTTGCGCTGGGAAGCTCTACGCGGTTGGGCGAATACCTTAAGCTGACCGAAAATCCCCTCGTGCAGACCGCGAAAGACGGCAAGACTGAACCCCTGTCGTCATCAAAATTCTACATTCCGGGTTCGATCCTTGCGGCGAAGGTCGACAATACCGACCCATTGGGTTTTGGCTTCGCCGATCAGGTCGATGTGTTTTTCGACTCCAGTCCGGTGTTCAAGATCACAGCTCCGAACATCGCCAAGTCGGTTTCCTGGTTCCAAGGGACTGATCCGCTGCTAAGCGGCTGGGCTTGGGGCCAGAAGGCCCTTGATGGCGCAGTGGGCGTGGTCGACGCCAGCGTCGGCAAGGGCAAGGTCTTTCTGCTGGGCCCAGAAGTCGCCATGCGGGGCCAGTCACATGGGACCTTCAAGTTCGTCTTCAATGGTTTGATGTATGGGCCCGCCGTGGAAGGAAAGGCGGCCAAGCCCTAAGCGCCAAAGAGGTCTTTGTCAGTGATCGGCGCAGTTCCCTTGAGCTGCGCCGGCGTCAACCGATCCATCAACGCCATCATCTTGGTGAAGATGGAGATCTGATTATGCATCACCTCTGGGCTGAGCTTTTCCAGAACCCCCTGCGGATCAGCTCGAAAGAAGAAACTGGGCGCGCCCATCAGGCCGATGCCCGGAATGCCGCGCGCGCGAAGCGAACCGCCCTCACCGGGCGCAAAGCCGCTTTCAACGACGCCGATCCGCGAATATTTTGGATTCTCGCCAAGCGTCGCAGCGTGCAGCATGCGCTGAGCTGAGGCGGCCGTTTCAGCGGTGCCGCCTATGGTGGCTGGCGCCGCGTTGGGCGAGGTCGCCACACCGGCTGGTCGGGTCGGGGGTGCAGCGTTGGTCGGGAGCCAGAACTCCGGTGCGACCTTGCCGGTGGGGACATATCTCCCGTCGATATCGGCCCAATCCATGGCGCCCATCTGCTCCATTGCGACCTGACCCACGACCCGCTTCATCAACTCCGGTCGCTTCTCGATGACCCCGAAGGTTCCCCCGCGCCGGCCGGTGCCAGTGATCGGATCGGCCACTGCGCCGAAGGCGTAGTGTCCCGTCGGCAGGCTGAAGACGAAGGTGCGCTTACGTTGCGCCGCCGGCAGCTTTGCGAGGTAGGTGGCGACCGCCAATACGCCCAAGCCGCCGTTCTCGTTGCACTCGTTGGGACCATCGGTCTGCGTCGTGAGCAGGACGACCTCGTCGCTCTGACCTTTGAGGGTGGCGACAATCGTGTCGGCGCGCGCGTTTGGCGTGATCTTGGCGTCGCAGCGTATTGTCAGCACCGCCTTGCCGGACATCGACTTCAGATAAGGGCTGCTTTCAGACCCAACCCAAAGGGCCGGCACGGTTCCGTGGGGTTCAGAAAACGGCAGCCAATTGTGTTTGGCCGCATCGTTGGAGACGTCGGTGTAGCAAAGTATGAAGCCCCGGCACCGATCCTGCAGCGCTTTCATCAGACCCGCCCCTCCGGCTCCTGAAGCTGATGGAGCGCCAATGTGGGTGAGGGGATTGTCGAGGCCGAAGGTTCCACCCGGATAGAGCTTGATGCGTTCGGTCGCGGCAAATCCAATCGGCATGTCGATGACGACGATGGCGTCTTTCAACAGGGCCGGGTCGGTTGCGGCCAAGGTCGCCAGGGCCGCCTGAGGACCCACGCCGGCGTAGAAAATACGCCCAGAGACTGGCGCCTTGCCGCGGGTCGAGCCACAGAACGGATAATAGGAGACCACCTCCAAGTTGCGTTGGGCGCCGCTGTCTTCCCTGACGCTGACGGCGCAATCCGCCGCGATCGTGCATTCCCAGCTTGAGAGACGGTATTGGTCGCGTTCGATCGAACACCCGAGCTTTGTGAACTCGCCGGCCAGGAATTCCTCAAAGGCCCTGCACTGGGGCGTTCCGGTGGCGCGGATCGGGCCGAAGTCGTGCAGCCTCTTCAGCCAGCCGCCCAGGGTCTTGGGGGTTGGGACCAGGTCTGGCCGGTGGCCGGCGATGCTTTGACCCGCCGTTGCGGCGAAAGTGACCGCACCCATCCCCGAAACGGCGCCGAGCGCGCCCACGCCGCCCAGTATCGCGCGGCGAGACGCGTCCTTCATATTCCGGCTCATCCTTGGTCTCCCTGGCGCCAGGTCGTGGTTAGGTCCCGATCGGGTCAGTCGTCATCGTCGAGCCAGCCCATGGTTCGTTGAACTGCTTTTTTCCATTTTCGCCCCTGACGGTCACGCTCGGCGATCGCCATCGTCGGAATCCACTCGGCCGATTTTTTCCAGTTTTCCCGGAGACCTTCGATGTCAGGCCAGTAGCCAACGGCGAGGCCTGCGGCATAGGCGGCCCCAAGGCAGGTGGTCTCAGCGACCACAGGGCGAACGACGGGCACGGCCAAGACGTCGGCCTGGAACTGCATCAGGAGCGTATTGGCCGTCATGCCGCCGTCCACCTTGAGCGTGGTCAGCTCGACGCCGGAATCGGCGGTCATGGCGTCAACGACTTCGCGTGTTTGCCAAGCGGTCGATTCCAAGACAGCGCGGGCGATATGGCCTTTGGTGATGAAGCCGGTAAGGCCAGCGATGATCCCGCGCGCGTCGGACTGCCAGTAAGGGGCGAATAGGCCCGAAAAGGCCGGCACGAAATAGCAGCCGCCGTTGTCCTCGACAGTCCGGGCCAAGGTCTCAATCTCCGAGGCGCTGGATATCAGGCCCAGATTGTCGCGAATCCATTGAACGAGAGACCCAGTCACCGCGATCGAACCTTCCAGAGCATAGATCGCGGGTTGATCGCCGATCTTGTAGGCGAGCGTGGTCAAAAGGCCGTTGCGCGACGTCACCGGGTGCTGGCCGGTGTTCACCAGGAGGAAGCTGCCGGTGCCATAGGTGTTCTTTCCCTCGCCGGGCGCAAAGCAGGTTTGGCCGAAAAGGGCGGCCTGCTGATCGCCGAGCGCCGAGGCGATGGGCACGCCGTCAAGCTGCTCGCGGGCGGTCCCGTAGACCTCCGATGAGGGACGGATCTTTGGCAACATGGCGCGCGGAACGCCGATTGCGCTCAGCAAAGCCTCGTCCCACTCGAGGGTCTTTAAGTTCATCAGCATCGTACGGCTGGCGTTGGTCACGTCTGTGACGTGGCGCCCGGTAAGGTTCCAGATGAGCCAGGTGTCCATGGTCCCAAACAGGACCTCGCCGGCTTCCGCCCGCGCCCGAAGACCTGGGATGTTATCGAGCATCCACCGAACCTTGGGACCGGAAAAATATGTCGCCAACGGCAATCCGCAGAGGTCGCGAAATCGATCTTGGCCGCCAACCTGCGCCAGTTCGCGCACCAACCGATCAGTCCGGGTGTCTTGCCAGACGATGGCGTTGCATACGGGTTTTCCCGAGGCCTTGTCCCAGATCACCGAGGTTTCGCGCTGATTGGTGATTCCAATGCCAGCCAGGTCCTGCGGGGTGATCGAAATCTTGGCGAGCGCGCCCTTTACGACCGCTTGGACGTTGGCCCAAATCTCCTGCGCATCGTGTTCGACCCAACCCGGTCTTGGGAAAATCTGCCGATGCTCCTTTTGCTCGACTGCGGCGATCAAGCCTTCCTTGTCGAACACAATGCACCGCGAGGAGGTCGTCCCTTGGTCAATGGCGGCGATATAGCGGGTCATAAGAGCTTCCGATCAGACAGATGGTCCTGGCGTCCGCTTAGAACACGCCAGGAAACGCCCCGCCGTCCAGCAAGAGGTTTTGGCCGTTGATGTAGCCGCCATGTTCGCTGGCCAGAAACGCGCAAAATGCGCCAAACTCCGCGGGCCGGCCCACCCTGCGCGTTGGATTGGCGGCCTCCGTCTGGCGCCGGGCTTCCTCAGGCGAGCAACCTAGCCGGGCTGCAAGGCTCGCAAAATATCCAGTCAATCGGTCGGTGTCGAAGTGACCGGGAAGAAGGTTGTTGATGGTCACCCCGTCCGCGGCGGCTTCCCGCGCCAGGCTGGCGACGGCGCCGGTGAGGCCGGAACGCGCGCCGGTCGACAACCCCAGCATCGGCAAAGGCGCCTTCACAGCGGCTGAGGTGATGTTCAGTATACGTCCCCAACGTCGACGGCGCATGGCTCCAAGCGTCCCGCGGATAAGCTGCAAGGGGGCGACCATATTGGCCTGCAATGCGGCATGCCACTCGGCTTCACCCCAATCGTCGAAATTTCCAGGCGCTGGACCCGCGGCGTTGGTGATGAGGATGTCGGGTTCGGGACAGGCGGCCAACAGCCTCTCGCGTCCGCTGCTCTCCAGAACGTCGGCCGCCACGAAGGCGACGGGCCGGCCAATTCTCGCGATGAGGGCGCTTGCAGCGTCCGCCAACGGACCTGCAGTTCGCGCGTTCAAGACCACGTCGACGCCCTGATCGGCCAAGGCTTGGGCGCAGGCGAAGCCCAGGCCGCGGCTGGAGCCGCAAACCACGGCTTTGCGGCCTTCGATCCCCAGGTCGAGACCCATCACGTGATCCTCAGCTCCACCGGCGCCAATCCATCGATCTCGAAGCGATAGGTATCGCCTGGCGCCACGAAGCGGGTGGGCACGATGGCGCCGGTGCTGACCCATTGGCCAGGCGCAAGCTCAGCTCCACGGCCTCGCAGGTGTGACGCCAGCCAGTGGACGGCGTTCAGCGGATCGCCCAGGACTTCGTCGCTGGAGCCCTGGTTCACCACCTCGCCGTTCAGCCGCAAAAACCCGCGTCGTTCACGCAAATGCTCAAACTGCGAGGCGCAAGCTGGGGGACCTAAGACCAGACCGGCGTTCCAGCTGTTGTCGGCCACGATTGAGGCGGCCGACAGGCGCTTATAGTCGGCGCCGCTGTCTTCCACCAATTCGAACGTAGCGCATATCTGGTCGATCAATTCGGCGAGCGGCAAGGTCTCGAGGCCGCCTGAAGCCGCCGTCACGCCCGGGGCGATCCTGACCGCCATTTCGCTTTCTATCCCCAGGCGGACATAGTCCGCCGCGCGCACGACGCCTGGCGATGACATAATGCGGTCGCCCAGCACCACGCCGCTGATCGGCTCATCGACGCCGCACATTTGCTGCATGCGCTTGGTCGTCAAACCTACCTTGAAACCTGCCTTCAGCGCGCCCGACGCGCAGAGCCCTGCAACGTAACGATCCTGGATCTCATAAGCCAAGGCTACGTCTGGGGTTTCACCGTCATCGAAGATGCTGGTGAAGGATTGGCGCTTGGCATGCCGGTCGTGGAGCGTCTTGGCCAGAAGCTCAGCTCGAGACATCATTCCTTGCCGCCCGCCTCGGCGTAAAATCCGTCAAGTCGTGGACCTGGCGCCCAGGCCGCTGGTGAGAAGGTCCATAGGTCATCCATCTTCATGCTGGCGATCAGCTTGTCCTTGGGCGTTCCGGCCTTCACCTGTTCGCGCGCGCGCTCGAGGAACGTCGCAAGTTTGCCGCGAAATGCGATCATCTCGGCCTTGGTCTGGGGATTGTCGCCGTGACCGGGGATGGCCAGATCCCAGTCGAGCTTCAACACCTGATCGAGCGAATTCATCCAGCCTGTGATCGAAGCTCCGCCGCCGTAGTCGAAATTGGGCGTCGTTGCGACCAGTTCATCCCCCATCGCGACCACCTTCAGGTCAGGGAAATAGACGATGGTGTCTCCGTTGGTATGGGCGGGCGTGTAGTGGATGAGCCGAACGGTCTTGCCGCCCAGCTTGATCACATAGTTGGCGTCATAGGTGACGTCAGGACTGGTTGGCGCTTGCAGGGTCGGATTGTTGGCCGGAGCCTTGAACTTGGCTAACTCCAACGGGACATTCTTCTGGCCCACCACCTTTGCGCCCGCGGCGAGAAAGCGACCGTTGTTTCCGGTGTGGTCGCCATGCATGTGCGTGTCGATCAAGAAACGGATGGGCGCGGGGCTGATGGTGTGAATGTCCGCCGAGAGCTCATCATAGATCGCCTGTCCGGGGTTTTTGCTGTCGACGACCACCAGGCCCTCGGGGGTGACCCTTAGGGTCGTATTGCCGCCTGCGCCGATGATCATGAAAAGCTCGGGCTTCACCTGCTTGACGACCAGGGGCGGCCGCGCGGGCGCGCTCGCCTGAGCCAGGGCTGAGGAGGCGGTAAAAAACGCCAAGGCAGCGCCCAGGAGCGGGCGAAGGACGTTGGGTCTCATGAATGGCTCCTGCGTAAGACGCGCCCCACGCTCGCCTCGCCCTGGCGAATTGTCCAGGGTCAGCGTCGCTTGAGTTTGATTTCCGGCCCTGAAACTAGCCCTGGCGCATCCCGGAGCTTGAAAGGGCCAAAGCCTGGATCATCAGGCGTCAACCCGAGCGTCCGCCGCAAGGCGCCGCATCGCAAGGCTTGCGTTACCGAAAAAACGCCGCCCAAGGGTGATCTTGCATCGCGCGAACGCGGCTCTCCGAGCGATCCCTAACGCGCTTTCATCAGGCTGTCATAGACAAGGACATAGGCCTCAGGCCCAACCAGTCCCTCGCCTCTGAACGGCTTATCCATCTCGGCGATAAGGAAGATTACAATCCCAAGGAACATCGACAAGACCGCGGTCAAGATCGCGTGCACGTGAAGCTCCATATTCAACATCCAGATGATCGCGATCGTCAGGAACGCGCCAATCCAGAGCACCCACCAAAGCAAGTCCGGCGTTCCGGCCGTTACCCGCGCAAGTCGATTGGCTCGCAATTCGACAAGCTTTTCCACCTGGCCGAACGCCTCAGCATAGGCGATTTCATCCGCTTTGACGGAGGGGTGAACATTGGCGAGATCGGATTGGTAGCGGGCCAGCCGATCAGTGCCGCTGGTGGGAACCAAACCCTTGGCCTGCGCGGGCCAATCCTGGTTGATGGTCTGCTTGGCATATTCGCGAAGGTCGCCCAGCAGATGGGCGCGCTGCGGCTCAGGCAACGCGCCGGTGTCGCTATAGAGCGCGGCCACTGTCGAGGCCTCGCGCTCGACGATATCTGAGGTCGAGGAATAATCGGCATAAACACCGACCGCCACCAAGCCTAGGAGTATGCCGTAGAACACCGAGAAGCTTGCGATATTCAGCGACACCATCTCGTTGGTGCGGTCCTGCCCGTGGATCCATCTGTGGAACAAGGGGCGAACCAGAAACATGCCGCCAAGGCTGCCCAGCACCGAGCCGACAGCGAAAAGCAGGCCCATCTCCCAGGCAGGATAGTTGTACATCCAAGAAAACATGCCGATGGTCCCCCGCCCCTTGTCGATCTCGCCCTAGGCCGCCAACGGCGATCTGGCGCGCGCCTTGCGCAAAACGGCCGAGCGGTTCGCGAGCGAGCGCCGCCGCCGGGCCTGGGCGCCTATTCCACCTAGGCCAAGGATCATCATCAGCCACGTTGCAGGTTCGGGCACGGCGGACGGAATGACGACCTGCGCCGTTTGAAAGGTCACGATCGGCGGGGGCGGCGGCGGCGGCGAAGGCGGGGGCGAAATCACGGGAGGCGTATTTGCAACCGGCGGTGTGGGCGGCGGCGGCGGCGGTGAGGCCGGGACGGGCTGCGGCGCGACGGGTGGCGGCGGTGAGACTGGTGGTGGCGGCGGCGACACTGGCGGCGGCGGCGGCGATGTTTGCGAAGCTGGAATGATCACCGGCGGCGTCGCAGACACGGGAAGGAACGCCGGGGCGCTTGCGGTGTGGGGCGGGTCGGGCGGGGGCGGCGTGGTTGGCGCAGGTTGGGTTGGCGCGGGCGGGGTCGAGGACTTCGACGGCCCGCGAGGTCCGCCGCCTACAAACGCGGCGGTGTTGTCGCTAAAACGCCGTTCTGGCGGAGGGGGCGGGGAAAACGCGTTCGGGTCTTGATCGGAATCCAAGACCGTGGGCGCGGTCAGGGCGTCGAGAATGAATTGCCGAGGCGGGGCTGTTTCGACCGACGCCAAGTCTGCGACAGCGTCACCTTGGTCGTCGACGATCATGGCGCCGACCTCGCGCCAATGATTGGCATAGGCCGCTGAGGAGCCGCCGTGATGGGTTCGGCCGAGCGAGCCGATGCGCGCGCCGCCGACGACCGCGACCACGCAGGACACGGAGATCACAGCCATTATGGCGTTGAGTCGCATCTTCGCAGCGGAGCAGCGTGCTCCGGCCCCCAAACCGAAAGTTCTGAAAGTATTTAGCGTTACTCAATCACTAAATATAGCATTGTTTTTCAAATCGATGTTGACGCCGCGTCCGCCTGCGAGCTTGCCGGAAGGATCGCGAAAGTCATGCCGCCAAAATGATCCTGAGCGGAGCGTCGAACGGGTTTGACCATTAATTGTGTGAATTCAAGCAACAGCGCCCAACAACCTGGCATTGCGACGCCTGGCTGAGCGAATTCGAACCCAAGGACCATCCGGCGCGTGACGGCGCTCACCAAGAACGCGGCCTCCTGTGGCGAAATCTGCTCGCTTCGCGCAAAGATGATCGATGGCTACGCGAAAATTTAAAATCGATGGAGAGTTCGACTACGTCGTGGTCGGGGCCGGCTCGGCGGGATGTGTTTTAGCCAATCGCCTGTCGGCCGATTCTCGAAATCGCGTCCTGCTCCTGGAGGCCGGCGTCAACGATAACTGGCTCTGGTTCCATGTTCCGGTCGGGTATCTCTTCGCGATCGGCAATCCGCGGGCGGACTGGATGTTCGAGACCGAGCCGGAGCCCGGGCTCAATGGCCGCGCCTTGAAGTATCCCCGCGGCAAGGTGATCGGCGGCTCGTCTGCGATCAACGCGATGATCTCCATGCGAGGCCAGGCCGGCGATTATAACCATTGGCGGCAACTGGGCCTGACCGGCTGGAGTTGGGATGATGTGCTTCCCGTTTTCAGACGGCTTGACGATCATTTCCTGGGAGAGACCGAGCATCATGGTGCTGGCGGCGAGTGGCGCGTCGAGGCTCCGCGGGTGAGATGGGAGATCCTGGACGCCATCACCAAGGCCGCTAATGAAATGGGCGTTCCGTCGACTGCGGATTTCAACACTGGCGACAACACCGGCGTCGGGCTCTTCCACGTCAATCAAAAACGTGGCGTGCGTTGGTCCGCTGCGCGAGGCTTTCTTAGGCCTGCGATGGCCAGGCAAAACCTTAGGGTTGAGACGGGCGCGCTGGTTGAGCGCATCCTATTCGACGGCAAGCGCGCCTTAGGCGTACAGTTTCGCCGCGATGGCCAACTGTTTGAGGCGCACGCCCAGCTCGAAACCATTCTGTCGGCCGGCTCGATCGGCTCGCCCCAGATCCTACAGCTATCCGGCGTAGGACCTGCTGAGTGGCTGGACGCCCAGAAGATCGGCGTCGTGCTCGATAGGCCTGGCGTCGGTCGCAATTTGCAAGACCACTTGCAGCAGCGCGCGATCTATCAGGTGACGGGCGCTACGACCCTGAACGAGACTTATCACTCGCTTAGCCGGCGCGTTCTGATGGGGCTTGAATACGCCCTTTTTCAACGTGGGCCGCTTACCATGGCGCCGTCACAGCTGGGGATCTTTACGACGTCATCGGACGAAGAGGAGCGAGCCAACATCGAGTTCCATATTCAGCCCTTGTCGCTCGACAGGTTCGGTGAACCGCTGCACCGATTTCCCGCGGTCACCGTGGCGGCCTGCAATTTACGTCCCACGTCACGCGGAACAGTAAAGCTGCGCTCAAACATAGCTGGCGATAGTCCGATCATCGCGCCCAACTACCTCTCGACACGCGAGGATCGCCGCGTCGCAGCCGATGCTATCCGCAAGACGCGTCGGCTGATGTCGCAACCGGCCCTGCGGCCCTATCAGCCGAAGGAATATTTACCCGGCAGCGAGGTCGGCGACGACGACATGGCTCTGGCCGCGGCGGCCGGCGAGATCGGAACGACGATCTTCCACCCGGTTGGAACCGCGAAGATGGGACTGACTTCAGATCCCTATTCAGTGGTCGATGCACGCCTTCGCGTCATCGGCTTGCAGGGTCTTCGGGTGATCGACGCCTCGGTGATGCCCACAATCACGTCTGGAAACACGAACACCCCCACGATCATGATCGCCGAACAGGGCGCGGGGTTTATATTGGAAGACGCCAAATCCGGTCGCAGCCAAGCGATCTGACCGTTCAATCTTCAGGCCTGAGTGCGGGCGCTGATGCGTGGAGTTTCGAGGCCGGCCCGCTTTTCGACCCGCTATCGCGCCCGCCGCGGCGTTGTCGTCGACGCGCTCGCAGTCTGCTGGACGCCGGGTTGATCCTGGGCGCTCCATCCACCGCCAAGTGCGCGAACAAGATTGACGCTGGCTTGCAGCCGATGATCTTCGACTTCGATACCTGTTCGCTTGGCGTCCAGCGCGGCCGTCTGAGCGGTGACGACCTCCAAATAGGTCGAGGCGCCTTCCTGATAGCGGGCGAGGGCGGTGGCTTCGGATCGTTCCGCCGCCTTAATGGCGGCGGTCTGATCAGCGGCTTCAACCGCCAGGTGGTTCAGTGTCGCCAGATTATCCTCAACTTCTTGAAACGCGCGCAGCACCTGGTCACGGTAGATGGCGTTGGCCTCGGCCAGTTGAGCCCGGGCTTCCTTGACGCGCGCCTTGCGTAAGCCGCCGTCGAAGAGCGTGAGCGCAGCTTGTGGACCAAGCATCCAATAGGCGTTTCCGGGTTCCAATAGGCTTAGGAGGGCGGTGTTTTGCCAGCCTCCGTCGGAGGCCAGATCGATGCGCGGGAAAAACGCGGCGCGCGCAACGCCAATGCGCGCGTTCGCCGCAAAGGCTCGGCGCTCAGCGGCCGCCACGTCTGGGCGACGCTGCAATAATGTCGAGGCGAGCCCGGTTGATACGTTCGGCAGCTTTAGGCTGGCCAGGGTGGGCGTGATCGAGAAGGTGGATGCAGGTTGGCCGACCAGACTGGCGATCGCGTGTTCATAGAGAGCGCGTTGGGCGGCCAGATCTGCGGCCTGGGCGCGTGTCGACTGCAGTTGGGTTTCGGCGCGACTGACGTCAAGGTCGGACGCCAACCCCCCTTGGAACCGGTCTTGGGTGATTGCATAAGCCCGCGCGTAGGCCTTAACCGAATCGTCCAGTAGCGCGGCCTCTACATCAACGCTGCGAAGGCGAATGAAGGCGTCGGCAAGCTGGGTCTCAAGGCTCAGGCGCACGGTCTCCAGGTCCTCGGCGCTGGCCTGAGCTTCAGCGCGGCCTGCGGCGACCTGATTTCGGATCCGCCCCCAAAAATCGAATTCATAGTCAAAGGTGGCGCCGAGAGCGTCAGCTGAAAAATTGTCAGGCTGGTTGGCGCTGCGGAGCGGGCGATGGTCGGACTGTCGGTTGCGGGTTATCTGACCCCCGGCGGCGATTGTCGGAAGCGCGGCCGCGGCGGCTTCGTCGGCGAGCGCGCGGGCGGTGTCATACCGGGCGACGGCCTCCGCCAGGGTCGGACTTTGCGCTTGGAGTTGCGCCTCGAGACGGTCAAGCAGGGGGTCGTCGTAGTCTCGCCACCAGGCGCCACGCTGAAGTTGCTCGGAAGGGGTCGCCTGCGTCCACGGCCCGATCTCCTTGAACGCGGTCGGCAGCGTGACGGCGGGCGCCCTATAGGCGGGCGCCAAGCTGCACGCCGAAAGGGTCGCCCCGGCGGCTGCAAGCGCCCCCATAACCCAGTGGAATCTCACGGTCTTCATCCGCGGCGAACGCTCGCAGCTGAAACCCGCACGGCTTCACCCTCCTCGAGAGAGTCTGGCGGATTGGCGATGACGCGGTCGTTAGCAGCCAGCCCCGTCGCGACCTCGACGATGGCCCCGAAGTCTCGACCGAGCGTTATATAGCGCAGATGGGCGTGGTTTTGGGCGTCCACAACGCCCACCGCCATGCCCTTTTGCCGGAACATCAGTGCGCTTGCCGGCAAACGCACCGACGCGCTCGCCGAATGCGCGATTTTGAAGCTCGCTTGGGCGTAGTCTCCGGGCTTCAACGCCTGGTCCGAGTTTTCAATCTGTAGCTCCGCCAGCAGGGCGCCTGATTGGGCCCCAACCGCGCCGGACGTGCTTGCAAGCTTGGCTCTGAAGTCGCGCCCTGGGTACTCAGGGACAGTCACAGATGCTTCCATTCCAGGGGTCAGTTGGGCGGAGTAAGCCTGCGGAACATGGACGTAGATCCGCAGGCGGCGGACATCGGCGACGGTAAAAAGGCCGGGATCGGTTGGAGACCCCGCAGCCACCAGCGAGCCGACGTGGGCGTTGCGCGCAGTAACAACGCCATCAAAGGGCGACACGAGGCGTTTGAACCCTTCAAGAGCTTGCAGCCGATCGACGTCAGCCTTGGCGGCTTGGACGTCGGCGCTCTTTTCCACGAAATCCCCGGCGCGCTCATCTGCTTCCTGTTGGGATACGGCGTTGCGTCCCAAGAGCCTCGACCAGCGGTCCGCCGATATTTTAGCAACGCTCTGCTTGGCGGTCGCCGTCGCCAGGGCCGCCTTGGCCTGGGCAAGTTGCTGATCAAGCTCTGGCGTATCGATGTCCGCAAGAACCTGGCCGGCTTTGACATGAGCGCCAATGTCGACGTTCCAGGCGCGAATATATCCGCTTACGCGCGGCAGCAGCGTTGCGATGTCATTGGCCTCAATGTCAGCCGGGAGGTTCAGAGTTTCGGTCGCCGTATCAGCTGTTGGCGCGATCAGTTCGACCGTCGGGATCGCAGAAGCTGACGCTGACGCTCGTAGGTTTTCGCTCGCAACACCGCGCGTGACGAGCCCCACGCCCACCGTGAGGAGGGCAGCCGCCGCCCCGATGAACGCCGCCGGCCTCAACCAACGTTGATCCGTATGATGAAGGACTTCAGGAACATCGTGTTCATTGACTTGGGGGTCGGCGGGATCAGAGGGCATAGGCTTCTCCTGCTTCAGCGTCTGGCCCGGCCAGGGGCGCGCCCTCGGGTGCGGCGTACCGGCGATGGACAAGACTGAAGACGACCGGAACAAACAAGAGCGTGGCGGCCGTAGCAAATATGAGCCCGCCGATCACAGCGCGGCCCAAAGGCGCGTTCTGTTCGCCACCTTCGCCCAGGCCAAGCGCCATTGGCGCCATACCGATGATCATAGCCAGCGCCGTCATCAAGACTGGCCGAAACCGGGTAAAGCCCGCCTCCAAAGCGGCCGTCATCGCATCACCCGTCGCGCTCAGCCGTTCTCTGGCGAAGCTTACAACCAGGATCGAGTTCGCTGTCGCCACGCCCATGCACATGATGGCGCCGGTCAGAGCAGGCACCGAAAGGGGCGTATTGGTGGCGAACAGCATCCACACGATGCCCGCCAGGGCGGCAGGCAGCGCTGTGATAATGACGAAGGGGTCCGACCAGCTTTGGAAATTCACCACAATGAGCAGGTAGATCAGGACAATGGCCCCGATCAGCCCGACAGACAGCCCAAGGAATGCGCTGTTCATGGTGTTGACCTGACCCCGCAGAGAGATCGTGGCGCCCTTGGGGGCTTGTTTCGCAGTCTCATTGAGGAGTTTCTGGATGTCGTGAGCGACGCCTCCCAAGTCACGGCCCTGGGTGGTGGCGAAGATGTCGAGGGAAGGTTGGATCGCGTAGTGCGAGACCACGGCGTCGGCTTCACCGCGATGCAGTGAGGCTACGCCGCCCAGGATCTGGAGGTCCCCCGGTTTTTGCGAACCTAGGGGAATGTTTTCGAGCTTTGAGAGTGAATTGACGTCCTGCTGAGGGCTCTGAACTATGATCGGATAGGAGATCCCGTTCTTCGGGTTCAGCCAGTATGTGGGCGCCGTCTGGAAGCTTCCCGCGAGCGACGTGACCATCGTGTTGGTGACGTCACGCTCTGTAAGACCAAGGCGACTTGCTTGTGAGCGATCAACGTCGACGTCGAGCTGTGGGTAGTGGGCCGACTGCTGCAGGCGAACATCGACCAGGCCTGGTATTGCGTGCAGCCGGCGTAACAGCATGGCTGCGTAGGCCTGGTTCGCATCCCGGTCGGGACCGGCCACCTGGACATCGATGGGAGCCGGCGCGCCAAAATTGAGGATCTGGCTAATGATGTCGGCCGGAAGGAATGAGAAGGTTGAACCGGGAAATTCGCGCGGCAGCTGGGCTCTAAGCTCACGCACGAAACCTGCGCTCGGTTGATGGTGTTCATTGAGGGTGATGTAGATGTCGCCATCCTGAGGTCCGATGCCGCCGGTATTGGAATAGGCCATATTGATGCCGCTGACCGTCAGGCCGATGTTGTCGACAATGGTTGAGAGCTGGTCGGCGGGAATCTTCTGACGGATCGACGTCTCGATGTGATCAAAAAGGGCCGCAGTGTCCTCGATCCGCGTCCCCACGGGCGCCCGAACGTGCAAGGTGATGGCGCCGGAATCGACGCTCGGGAAGAAATTGGATCCAAGCGCAGGAACCAGGAGGAAGGAGGCCAGGACCACGGCCATAAAACCCATCAGGAAGCGCGGGCGAGAGCCCAAGGCCAGGGCGAGCACGCTTCGGTAGCTCTTTCGCACCATCGAAAAGCGCGCCTCGAATCCGTGCTGTAGCCGGACCAGCCAATTGGACGATCGTCTCGCTGAAGCTCCGCCATGGGATTCCATCACGAACCCGGCGTGTCCTCCGGCGTGAGGCCTAAGCAAGTACATGGCCATTGTCGGGACCAAGGTTCGGGACAACACGAACGAGGCGATCATGGCGAACACGACGGCTTCGGCCATCGGCACAAACAGAAACCCGGCGACGCCTTGTAGAAAGAGCATCGGTACGAAGACGATGCAGATGCAAAGCAGTGAGACAAAGGCCGGCGTGACGATCTGATTGGCGCCGTCGAGGATCGCAGAGCGCACATCCTTGCCCTGTTCCAAATGCCAGTTGATGTTCTCGATAGTCACGGTTGCGTCGTCGACGAGGATGCCCACTGCGAGAGCCAAGCCGCCCAGGGTCATGATGTTCAAGGTTTGGCCAAGCGCCGAAAGCGCGATGATCGAGGACAGCACCGCCAAGGGAATCGACGTGGCGATGATCACCGTCGAGCGCCAGCTTCCGAGAAACAGCAAAATCATCAAACTGGTCAGCGCCGCAGCGATCACGCCTTCCTTCACCACGCCTGATACGGCCGCCTTCACAAACACCGACTGATCGTTGAGCAACGCGATATGAAGAGATGCCGGCAAGGCGGCGCCAAGCTTTGGCAACAGGTCCTTGACGCCGGCGATGATCGACAGCGTCGATGCCGAACCGCTCTTGAGCACGCTCATCAGAACCGAGCGACGTCCATCGACGCGCACTTCATTTTGTTGTGGCGGATAGCCGTCTCGCACATGGGCGACATCGCGGATGTAGATTGTCGTTCCGTCGACGGTTTTGACCGGAAGGTCGTTCAAGGCGTCAACGGCTTCGGGACTGTTATTCAGTTTCACGAAGTACTCGAACGACCCGACCTTCGCGGTCCCCGCCGGTATGATCTGGTTTTGGGCCGCCAGGGCGTCAGCCACGTCCTGACCCGACAGTCCCTTAGACTGAAGGGCCACAGAATCGAGGTCGATCTGTATCTGGCGCACCTTGCCGCCATAGGGCGAGGGGATCGAGGTCCCAGCCACGGAGGCCAGAGACGGTCGAATTAGATTTTGGCCCACATCGAAAAGCGCCTGCTCGCCCATTGTCGGGCTCGAAAGCGCCAACTGCAGGATGGGCACGGTCGAGGCGTTGTAGTTCAGGATCTGCGGCGGCGTGATGCCGGCGGGCAATTGCTTTAGCACCGTCTGGGACAGGGATGTCACCTGAGCGGTCGCTGTCCGGATGTCGACCGTCGGCTGGAAGAAGATCTTGACGATGCCATTGCCGGGTAGGGATTGGCTCTCAATATGCTCGATGTCGTTGACGCTCGAGCTGAGCTGGCGTTCGTAGTAGTAGATGACCCGCCCGGACATGTCGTCTGGAGGCAGTCCGCGATAGGACCAGACGACTGCGATCACCGGGATCTTGATCTCGGGGAATATGTCAGTCGGCGTACGCAGAGCCGCGAGCGGGCCCAGCAGCAGAATTAGAATCGCCAGGACGACGAAGGTGTAAGGCCGCCGAAGCGCGAGCCGCACGATCGCCAGCATCCTGTGGGACTCCTTGAAGTCTATGAAACGACGGAACCTAGTCGTGCGGAGCGCCTGGGCGAGTGAATAAAATTTCACCGCCGAGCAAATATTTAATTACATAAAATCAGAGTGTTACTGTCGGGGGCGTACAGTGGATGACGACCCCGAGGCCGGGGCTGGCGTCGCGTAATTCGAGACTGAACCGGTGTAGCCGCACAATAGCGGCCACAATGCTTAGGCCCAAACCTGATCCGGGCGCCAAACGGTCGCGCTCTGCACGATAGAAACGCTGCAAGACAGCGCTTCGCTCGCTCTGCGGCACGCCAGGGCCATTGTCTTGAACAATGATTTGCGGCCCGTCTTCAGCCTCGGCCAATTCCAAAAGCACCTCGCCGCCGGCGCCGGTGAACTTGATGGCGTTGTCCACCAGATTGCTGATGGCCTCAAACAGCAGCTTTGGGTCAGCCTCGATCGTGACGCCCGGCTGGGAAATCACCCTTAGGCGCAGTCCAGCTTCCTCAGCCAGCGGCTGGTAGAGTTCGACAACGCCACGAAGGATCTTGTCAGGACTGGTCGCAGTGAATCCGGCGCTGCGCGCGCGGCTCTCTATTTCGGAGATGCGTAATATGGCGATGAACCGCTCGAGCACCTCGTCGAGTTCGGCAATCACCCGCGCGATATCTGCAGGGTCCACCTGCCGAGACTTCTCAAGGCGCGCCAACTGGGCGCGAGCTCGGGTGAGCGGCGTGCGAAGGTCATGGGCGATGGTCTCTGAGGAGGCCTTCACTTCGGACATCAAGCGCTCCACCTCGCTCAACATGTAGTTCACAGTGCCTGCAAACATGTCGAGCTCATCGCCGCGAGCGCTTGACGGCATCCGGCGTTTCAAGTTGCCGCTGGCGATGTCGTGCCCAGCCTCCTGCAGCAGTCGAAGACGACGAAGTGGCCCAAGACTGAGGGCGATTCCCGAGGCCAAGCCGACCACAATGATCAGCACGCCGCTCCAGATAAGGGCTGAGGCGATGATGCGCCGGATCTCGCGGAGCTGGTTGATGTCGCGACCGACGACGAGGATCTCGCCAGACGGCAAGCGCTTGGCGATGAGGCGGGCGCTTGCGGGGAAATCAGCAGACGCGGAGACTTCGATGGGACGGCCCTGAGGCTCAAGGCCCTTTGGAAGGGTTTGCAGATTGCCAGCTTCGTGCTCCCCGGCAGGGGAGAACAGGGCAAAGACGCTATTGCGGCCGTTGATGATTAGCGCCGCCTCAATCGTCGGGCGCAATGACTGCGGCGGTTCATGCATCTGGGCGCTGGCTTCAGTGGCCAAGATGTCGTCTACGCGGTGTGTCAGGTAGACTGCGGAGCGAAGGTAAACCATCGCCAGAAGCGCAACCGTGCCAACTGCGAAGACGAGACCGTAGAGAAGTGAGAGCCGGAAGGTTGATGTCCGCCAGATTTCGCTAAGGCGCATAGAGCATGTAACCCTGGCCGCGCTCCGTTCTGATCAGAGGTTCAAGTCCTGGGGCGTCGATTTTTCGGCGAAGCTTGCCGACGTGCACATTGATCAGGTTGGTGCCCGGATCGAAGTAATAGTCCCAAACAGCCTCGAAGATCATCCGTCGTGTCAGGAGTTGCCCGGCGTTTCGCATCATGAACTCCAAGAGCTGGAACTCCATCGGCAGCAATTCAATCGTTCGTCCTGCGCGATGAGCCTCGTGTTTGATGAGATCAAGCTCGAGGTCGGCGACTTGAAGGCGAACCTCAGCGGCCGACTTTCGGTGTCGTCGAAGGAGCACCTCCAACCGCGCCACTAGCTCCTTTGGTGCAAATGGCTTGACCAGGTAGTCATCACCTCCAGCGCGAAGGCCATCGACCCGATCGTCTACGTCGCTCAGCGCGCTGACCATGAGGACGGGGGTTTCGGAGCCGGCCTCGCGGAGCGTTTTGACAAGTTCCAGTCCATCGAGGCCGGGTAACATCCTATCCAGGGTGATGGCGTCAAACTCGACGGACATTGCGGCCTCTAGGCCGCTAGGCCCGTCAAAGCAGCTTTCAGCTTCGAAACCGCTCGCGGTCAGGCAGCCTGTGATCTCTTCCGCAGTCTCCAGGTCGTCCTCGATCACCAAGATCCTAGTCACAGGACATGTCCGGTGTGCGTTGGGGCTTTCATGGGCCGGTCAAGCCACAGCTAGATCACAGATGGAATCGTAAGGCCTCGACGCGCCAGAAGGCTCCTGTCGCCATGCGCGCTTGCCCAAAGCGTTTGCGCGCCGGGGCTCGAAAGCCCGCACCGATTTCCCGGCGCTGCGGTGACACAGAACTTCAGGACGTGCGGACATCGCGTTCACCGTCTTGCGAGGTGTTTGGCTTTTGAGTGGGATCCTCAAGCCTTGCAAAACCGACACCGCCGATCCAGTGAATTAAATTTCACCAGTATCTATTCTGGTTGGAAAGAAATTCATCTGCATAGATATGTGATCTACATTATTCGAATGCGCCTTGTCTGCGATATTATTCGCGGGCGCTTATCGTCCAGGTGATCCTTTCGCGGCAGGCGCAGGAGAAGCCTGCGGTGTCTTGCCGAAATTCTTCACCAGATAGGCGAAGACGGAGTCCTGTTCTTGTGGGGTTAGTTGCGCCCCGCGGTCCATCATCGAGCCGATCAGATCTGTCCAATCATCGGGCGTGCGCGGCCTGTAGACGATTTGCGAGGCGTCATGGCACATCGTGCAGGCGCGAACGATCACGTCCTTGCCTGGCCCGTCCGGCAAGACGTCATTAGATCCTTGGGCAAGCGCCGTGGCGGCGGTGACCAACCACAACGTTGCGGCTGTCACCGTCAATTGAAGGCGGAATGTCATCGATCACTGTCCGGGGATTGGAGGTTGGGAGAGCCGCTTGGAGGCTCAATTTCTGCATACCCAAGCAATCTGCTTTTTGCACCTCGTTTAAGTTGAGCCTATTTTGCAGGGCTCCAGGGCTTAAAAATACAGGTGCGGCGAACTATTTTGCACCTCTCACCCGCCGGGCCCTTGAAACGCTCGGACAAAAGCTGGTGTAGAATCAATGCGGCCGAGGGAGGGCGGTGACGCTTTGGCGCCTATTCCCGCTATCCAGTCTGGAAACCTCAGCGCCGCTCGGCTAGTAAGGGGGCCGGTCTCCGTAGCTCAGCAGGATAGAGCACAGGTTTCCTAGCCAATTGGGCACTGGGATCGGAAACGCCCCAGTGAATCCGCTCAAAGTCGGGGAACGCTTCGGCGCTCGCGCCATGCCAATCCCGAGCCAAGCCCGGAGACGGGAAGGTGTAGAGACTAGACGGGCGGCGCCTAAATCCCGGAGCGATCCGGGGCACGGTGAAGGGATAGTCCAGACCACGAACGCCGGAAGGCGGCGGCGAAAGCCGAAGTGGGATGAAACCTGGGGTCGCGTGTTCGAGTCACGCCGGGGACGCCATTCTTCAAGATGTCCGGTACGATCTGTCACCCATGTCTCGGGCTACTCAAGGATCGGGGCTAGGCGTACCGATTCCGGAACCTCGGCGGCGATCGGATTTGAAAGATTTGGGATCATCGTAGTCTGCCTACGATTCCCGCGCCCGATCGAAATATGGCGTTAACTTGGGAAAATGCATATTGTCGTAGTATGGCTACGACAGAACGCTCCAAACTAAACCGCCTCTACACCGGGCTCCCCCCGGGCACACCGCTCACATCCGAGGATCTGGCGGCGCTGGGCATATCGCCTGACCTGGCGGTCCACTATGTCCGGTCGGGCTGGCTGCGCCGCCTCGCGCGCGGCGTCTATAGCAAACCCGCCGAGACGTTGGAGCTGCATCCCAGCCTCCTCGTCCTTCAACGTCGGCTGGCGGGCCTTCATGTCGGCGGCAAGACCGCGCTCGATTGGTACGGGGTGCGCCACTACCTCGAACAGCGTCCAGTCTTGCAGCTCTACGGTTGGGCCGCCGGCCGTCTGCCCGACTGGTTCACCGAGCGGTTTCCTGCGGACTATCACCGCAAGCGCCTGTTCGACGAGACACCGGCGGCGCCGCTCCAGGCCGGCCCCTTTGAGCGGCGCGCCGGCGCGCCGATTGTGTCGGCGCCGGAGCGGGCGCTGCTGGAAATGCTCAGCGAGGTCGGCGTCCGGCAGCCGCTCGCCGAGGCGCGCGAACTGGTCGAGAACAGCTACAGCCTCCGCGCCGACATCTTGCGCGATCTCCTCAAGCACTGCGCCAGCGTGAAAACCGTCCGTCTCTGCCTCCAACTCGGTCGCGAACTCTCCATGCCTTGGGTGGCGAAACTCGCCGCCACGGATCTTCCGACCGGCAGCGATCGGCCCTGGGTCTCCCAAACCAGCGATGGCCTCTTGGTGCTCAAGCGGTGAATCAGACCTACCTCGACACAGCCCGGCTGCTCACTCAAGTCGCGCCCTTCGTCTTCGCCGACGACACCTTCGCGCTCAAAGGCGGCACGGCGATCAACCTGTTCGTCCGGGACATGCCGCGCCTGTCCGTCGACCTCGATCTGGTGTTTCCCGACTATCTGCCACCTCGCGCCGAAGCGCTCCAACGGATCGCCGGCGCCCTCCGGCAATCCGCCGAGCGGCTAACGGCGCGTGGGTTTCAGATCCGCACCACGTCCGTCCCAGACGCCGGCGAGACCAAGCTGTTCGCTCGCCGCGGTCCGGTCGAGGTCAAGATCGAGGTCAACTTCGTCATGCGAGGCACCGTCTTTCCCGTTCGCCAGGCGTCGTTGACTCCGACTGCCCGCGAGACGCTGCTGGCCGACCTCGAAATCCCCTTGGTCTCGTTGGAAGACATGTACGGCGGCAAGCTTGTCGCGGCGATGGACCGCCAACATCCTCGCGACTTGTTCGACGTCCTGCAGCTCTACGCCCATGAAGGCGTCACGACCGGCATTCGCCGGGCCTTCGTCGTCTATTTGGCCAGCCACAATCGTCCCGTACACGAGGTTCTGTTCCCGTCGCTCAAGGACCTCCAGTTCGACTACGACAACAACTTCAAGGGCATGACGGTCGAGCCCGTCGACCTGGGCGAACTGGTCGCGGTGCGCGCTCGCCTGATTGATGACCTCAAGCACGGTCTCGATCCGGCGGAGCGAAAATTCCTCTTGTCGCTGGTCACGGCCGAGCCCGAGTGGGCCTTGCTAGATCTGCCTCACCTCGAACGTCTGCCGGCGATCCGTTGGAAGCTGCAAAATCTCGAAAAGCTGAGGAAGGCCGACCCCAAAAGGTTTGCGCAGCAGTTTGAAGCGCTCGCCGGTTTGTTGGCCTAGAGTTTAAGACGGACGGCCTCGGTCTTTGGAAGGTCCGGTTTGAGTAAAGACCACCCTTTGCCCAGCGTGTGGGCACCCCATCAAGTCGAAGAATTACTGCACGCCGCCACGCGGCTGGCCAGGAGATACGGCTTGTGGAATCCACAACACATCCCTATCTTGGGATGACTTAATAGGAGACGTCGGTGGAAAACGCAGTCAGCTTGACCCTGAACGAAGCGGGCTACGTCGTGGAGCAGTCCAACACCGCGATCAACCGCGCTGTTGATCGCGGTGTCATCAAGGCCAAGCTACAGCGTCGAGGCAAAGTTCGGCTACGGAAAGTCGGACCAGCAGAGCTGCGCTTCCTCGCCATTTCAGGCGAGGTCGAGCGAAAGCTGACACCCGCCGGGCGCCGGGAAGTCTATGAGGCGATGCGCCGTCTATCGAAAGACGCACACCGGCTAGAGATCGGCGTGATGACGTTTCAGCTCGCTGATGTGGACCGCCGTATCGCCGACAGGCTGAAACGCCTTGAAGAAGTGAAGACCCTCATCGTTGAACGGACCAACGCTGACCCGATCCTTCGCGGAACGGACGTGTCTGTCTACGAGATCGCGGCGCTGACGCGCGGCCAAACCGTGGCTGAGATCCTTGAGGATTATCCTGGCCTCACGTCGGCACAGGTCGATGCGGCAGCAGAATACGCCACGGTATATCCAAAGGCCGGCCGCCCCCTGCCAGGGCGTAGCCTGAAGAGGATGTTGAGAGATATGGCGTCGTCAGGCGTCTGGGATGTGGAAGGTGACGGCGAGCCACTCGAACCTCGCCAGATTCCGTGACGGCCTATCTGCTTGATGAAAATGTACTGAAGGAGCTTACCCCGACGGGGAATGCCAAGGTGCGTGCCTGGTTCGCAGGAGTGGCGCCAGCCGACATCCGTATTAGCGCCATGACACTGTTTGAGAAGCGGCGAGGGTGGGAGCGCCGCAAAAAGACCGATCCCGTCCTCGCCGCTGCCAGGCTAGCCGAACTCGACGCTCTCGAAGCCGCCTACGGAACGCGGCTCGTGCCCATTGACGCGGCTATCGCAGCGGAATGGGCGCTCGTAGCGCACCACCGGCGCAACCGGCTCCAGGTCCCGGGCCCGGCTGATGCCCGCAGCCCGCAGGATGCGGCTGACCGTGGCCGGCGAGACCGCCGTCTCCTTGGCGATCTGCTGGCCTGCGAAGCGCTGGCGGCGCAACGCGATGA